>Ga0335077_10007336_pt1 | contig 13625 bp, 8 predicted proteins | sample Lox_Sample_31_FD_207151 | JGI IMG/M metagenome (GOLD analysis project Ga0335077, IMG submission 207151) | Soil microbial communities from Loxahatchee National Wildlife Refuge, Florida, United States - Lox_Sample_3.1 | ecosystem: Environmental > Terrestrial > Soil > Wetlands | place: USA: Florida...
GGACCCAGATCCGCAGCATGCAGCGGTTCAACCCGCACCTGGCCGACGGCCTCGCCGCGCTCGAGGCGAAGCTGCTGGACCTCGCGCAGGTCGTGCGGCACACCGTTTACCACCGTGACTTCGGCGGCAGCCTGTCGATCAAGGAAGTGCTGCCGGTCCTCGTGCCGGGGATGAGCTACAAGGACACCGTGAAGATCCACGACGGGTCGGAGGCCAGCGCCAAGCTGGCGCGCCTCCTCTTCTACGTCGGCGAGCTGACGGCCGAGGAGCGGGCCCAGCTCAAGGCGGAACTGCTCGAGTACTGCAAGCAGGACACGTTCGCGATGGTCAAGCTGCTCGAGCGCCTCGTCGCCATCGCAAGAAGGGCGTAGCCAGGCCACAATCCAGCCATCTTGACCCTCCGTGCGCCGCGCGGCATCGTAGGGACATTACCGACATAGGTTGTCCCGATTGGCAGGACGTCCCTGGGCGCCAGCCCGGGGCGTGGCGCTCTTCCTTATCCATTAGGAGGCTGCATGCGGTACCAGTGGCACGTCGCTCTCGCGGTGGTCGCGCTGGGCTGCGCGACGACGGCGCGGGCGCAGATGGAGCACCCGGCGGGCATGTCGCACCAGCAGGTGGTCGAGGCGGCGATGGCAGGCGGCCCCGCATCCATCGCGCAGAACGCGACGATCGGCTGGGTCGACTCCACCGGGACGCTGCACCAGATGCAGGCGGGCACGAACGGCTGGACCTGCTTCATCGCGCGCCCGGACCCGTTCCACGGGGCGGTGTGCGGGGACCAGAATGCGATGGCGTTCTTCATGGCGATGATGCACGGGCAGCCGGCGCCGCCGGCGATGAGCGCTCCGGGCATCTCGTACATGGCACAGGGCGGAACGCACTTCGAGGACGCGTCAGGCAACATCCTGATGGAGCACGAGCTGAGTCCGCACGCCGCCGGCTCGCACCGGGTGCAGGAGCCGCCGCACTGGATGATGATGTGGCACTTCGACGCGGCGACGAGCGGCCTGCCGACCAAGGAGAACCCGTCCGGCGTCTACATCATGTTCGCGGGCACGCCGTACGCGCACCTGATGGTCTACCAGGACCCGAACAAGATGGCGATGGCGCACTAGCCAGGAATTCCGGTTGCGGGCACGGGGTTCGGGGATCACTCCGGACCCCGTTGCTTTTCGAGCCTCTTCGATGTGAATGGCCGGACCCGACCAGCACCGACCGAATCAGTCGCCTTTCCGCGTGGACATGTCGGGGATTTGCCGTATGTTCGCGGCAACCGCTCACACGCGGAGGGCGCATGCGGATCCGGTCGCTCGTGGCAGCGCTGACACCTCTGCTCATCGCGTTCGCGCCGCTCGGCGCGCAGCAGCAGCCCGCACCCAAAGCCAAGCCCGCGACGCCCGCGCCCAAGCCGGCCGCCGCGCACGCACCGGCTCCGGCAGCTGCACCCGCGCAGGTTCCGTCGGCGGCGTCGGCGACGCGCGCCATCTCGCACATCGCGAAACAGCGCGTGGAGATCGAGGGCACCGGAGGGGTCGGCTTCTCGATCGTGGATCTGAGCAGCTGGGCCGGCGAGGCCATGGTCAGCAACAGCAAGCTGGCGCGGTGGGGCGCGGGCCGGGTGTTCTTCCCCGTGGGCACGACGCTCAGCGTGGGCGTCGAGGTGGGTTACCACTACCACTTCTGGTGGACCACGCCCAGCGGCTACAGCTGGGTGTACACCTACAGCGCGGCCGCCGTGCACGCCGCGGCGCTCGTGCGCCTGCCGGTTGCGCCCTCGGTCACCGTCGATGTGGGCCCCGCGTTCCACTTCTTCAGCGCCGGCACGAAGCCGGGCGCGGTGGGGGCCCTCATGTACCACATCCCGGTCGGCCCGAACGTCGACATCCCGGTGGGCGTGCGGGCCGACGCCATCTTCACGACCCCGATGCTGATCCCGGTCGTCCTCAGCGCGGGAGTGGGAATCAAGCTGTAGGCGTGACGGGAAGGTGACGACGTGATGGAGTGATGAGGTGATGAGGTGATGATGTGTCGCGGGACCATCATCACTTCATCACCTCATGACATCATCACCTTATCACCTCCCCGTTCTTCTCAGATCGTCAGCCCACCACGGGCGGCTGATCGAACTCCAGCACCACCACCGAGCACACCGGATCAGGCGCGTTGCGGGGCAGGATCAGGGCCTGCGAGGCGTCCGGCCCGCCGCCGTTGATCAGGATCGCCGCCTTCGACTGGTCGGCGAGCGCGTACGCGGACCTGACCGGCGTCTTGAGCCCGGGCAGCGCCAGCGGCCCCGCCTCGGGCCAGTCCGTGATGAAGAGGTAGACGCGGTTGCCCCTGGTGGTCGAGCGGAACGGCGCGTTCGAGAACAGCGACGCCGTGGTGCCGTGGATCGCGTCGCCGTTGACGCGCATCCAGCGGCCGATCGCCGCGAGCCGCTCGACGCTCTCGTCGGGGAACGTGCCGTCGGCCCTGGGGCCGACGTTGAGGAGCAGGTTCCCGCCCTTGCTGGACGTCTCGACCAGGAGGCCGATGAGCTGCGCGACCGACTTGAAGTTCAGGTCGTGCGAGTTGTAGCCCCAATGGTCGTTCATCGTGATGCACGACTCCCAGTCCACGCCCGGCCAGCCGGTGGCCGGCACCTCCTGCTCCGGCGTGCGGAAGTCCCCCAGCGGGTCGGTGATGGGCGACTGTGACCAGCCCTCGCACCGGTTGTTGACGATCACGCCCGGCTGGAGCGTGCGGCACTCCCGGTAGAGCGCGCGCCCCATCTCGTGCGTCCAGGTCTCCTCCCACTGCCCGTCGAACCACATCACGCCGATCTCGCCGTAGTTCTTCAGCAGCTGTTCCACGGAGCCGTGGAGGTAGCGCACGTAGCGCGCGTAGCGCGCGCCGTCCACCGGCCGCGTGGCGGCCTCCCAGTCCCGGCGCGGCAGGTAGTCCGGATGGTGCCAGTCCATGATGGAGTGGTACCAGCACTGGTGGAGCCCCGCGCGCGCGCACGCGTCGGCCATCAGCTTCATGATGTCGTGCTTGTACGGCGTGGAGCGGATGCAGAAGCTCGTGAGCCGGTTGTCGAACAGGCAGAAGCCGTCGTGGTGCTTGCTCGTGATGGTCACGTACCGCATCCCGGCGTCCTTCGCCATGGCCACCCAGGCGTCGGGATCGAACTTCACCGGGTTGAACCGTGCCACCAGCCTGTCGTACTCGGCGAGCGGGATGTGCGCCGAGTTGCGGATCCACTCCGCGTAGTCGGTGCGGCCCATCCACTCGCCGGCGAGGATCGAGTACAGCCCCCAGTGGATGAACAGGCCGAAGCGGGACTCGCGCCACCACGCCATCCGGGCGTCGTCGGCCGGCGCGAGCGCGGGCGATGCCGCGGGCGGCATCAGGGCGGTGGCCCACAGGCCGGAACGGCCGGTGCGGGGCGGGGCAGGCAGCGCCAGTCCGGCCAACCCCGCGGCGCCGGCCTCGAGAAATGCGCGGCGTTTCATGCCGCCATAAGACCATCTCCGAGGCCGCGCCGCAAGGCTTGCGCGGTCCGGAGCCCGCGGGTTTCTTGCTGTCGGAAGCCGTGACCGTCTTGAGCCCGCGCGCGCGCCAGGCCGCCACGTTGGTGGCCCTCGCCGTCCTCTACTTCCTGGGCGGCAAGCTCGGCTTGCGCGTCGCGCTGGTGCACGGCGCCACCTCGGTGTGGCCGCCCACCGGCATCGCCCTGGCGGCCTTCCTCATCCTGGGCAACCGCGTCTGGCCGGCCATCTACGCCGGCTCGTTCCTGGTGAGCCTCACGACCGGCAGCGGCTTCATCCCCGCCCTCTTCATCGCGACGGGCAACACCTGGGAGGGCCTGATCGGCGCGTACCTGGTGCAGCGCTACGCGAACGGGCGGGCCGCGTTCGACCACCCGCGCGACGTGCTGCGCTACACCTTCCTCGCCGCCCTCGGCAGCACGGTGATCGCGGCCACGTTCGGCGTCGCGAGTCTCGCGATCGCGGGCGTCACGAAGTGGGCCGACGCCGGCGGCGCGTGGGCCACCTGGTGGCTGGGCGACGCGGGCGGCGACTTCGTCGTGGCGCCGCTGATCCTGCTGTGGACCTCGAACTACGGCGTGCGCTGGGACGTGCGGCGCGTGGCGGAGGCCGGCGCGCTGGCGGCCATCTGCGTCGTCGTGGCCGAGATCGTGTTCGGCAGGCTGCTCCCGACGAGCGCGCTGGACGCGCCGCTCTCCTTCCTGCCCATGCCGGTCTTCATCTGGGCGGCCTTCCGCTTCGACCGGCGCGGCGTCGCGGTGGCGGTGGCCATCGTCTACGTCCTCGCCGTGATCGGGACGCTGCAGGGCACCGGGCCCTTCGCGCCGTTCAGCCGCGGCGCGGCGCTGGTCTTCCTCCAGGTGTTCACCTGCATCTCGTCGGTGACGGCGCTGATGCTGGCCGCCGTGGTGCTGGAGCGCCGCCGCGTCGAGGACCAGCTCCGCCTGCTGGCCGTGAGCGACCCGCTGACGGGGCTGTCCAATTACGGCCACCTGGTGGACGTGCTCGAAGCCGAGGTCCAGCGTTCGCTCCGCACCGAGCGGCCGTTCGCCATCCTGTTCCTCGACATGGACCACCTCAAGCAGATCAACGACCGGTTCGGGCACCTGGTGGGGAGCCGGGCGCTGTGGCGCATCGCCGACGTGCTGCGCAAGGCCTGCCGCTCGATCGACACGGCGGCGCGCTACGGCGGCGACGAGTTCGCGTTGGTGCTGCCCGAGTCGGACGAGGCCGCCGCGCAGCTGGTGGCCCGCCGCGTGACCGAGATGCTCGCCGCCGACACCCGCCAGCCCCCCGTGAGCGTGAGCTCGGGCATCGCCAGCTTCCCCAAGGACGGCAACAGCGCCGAGGCGCTGCTCAACACGGCCGACCGGATGCTGTACGAGGCAAAAAGTCGCTCCCGTCTCCCCGAGCGGCCGGTGTCCCCGTAGCACGACGCCGTCCGCTGGTCCGCCCGCTCCGGGCGCACCGCCCGCCCGGCCTCCCCGCAGTCTGAAACCATCCAACCCTTCCGGTCCGTACGGTGTCCTACTGATGTAGTCGCCACCGCCGCGCGCGCCGCCGTACGCGGGCCGCCGGCGCTCCCGCGCCCCGAGGCGCTTGACAGCGGACCGGCAGTGCTGAATATTCAGCATAGTGCTGAAAACTCAGCAGACAGGACACCCCGATGTGGCCCATAGTCGCGCTCCTGGCGATCCACGGCAGCCTGGGCAGCCTGCAGGGACCGGAGAAGTCGTCGGTGCGGCCGGACCCCGCGCCGGCGGTCACGGCGACGTCGGCGGTGGCGGTGCACGCGCTGCGCCCACCGGTGATCGACGGCAAGGACGACGACGCCGTGTGGCGGGCGGCGCCGGTGATCAGCGACTTCCACGACTGGCAGCCGACGGAAGGGAAGACGCCGCGGTTCCGCACCGAGGCGAAGGTGGCCTACGACGCCGCCAACCTGTACGTGTTCGTGCGCTGCTTCGACCCGCACCCCGACAGCATCATCCGCATCCTGGAGCGGCGCGACACGTTCACGCCCTCCGACATGGTGTGGCTCTTCGTGGATTCCTACCACGACCGCCGCACCGGTTACGAGTTCGGGGTGAACGCGGCGGGAGTGAAGATCGACCAGGCCATCTCGGACGGGAACAACGAGGACGGGGCCTGGGACGCGGTGTGGGACGTGGCGACGCGCATCGACTCCCTGGGCTGGACGGCTGAGTTCCGGATCCCGCTGTCGCAGATGCGCTTCAGCACGGCGCGCGACCACACGTTCGGCTTCACGATCGACCGCGACATCTACCGCTTCAACGAGCGGCTGAGCTGGCCGCAGTTCAGCCAGGCCAAGCCGGACCTGGTCTCGCAGCTCGGGACGCTGACGGGGCTCGAAGACCTCGACGCCCCGCGCCGCCTCGAGATGGCGCCGTACCTGGTGACCAAGAACGCGTCGGTGATCACGAACAACGCGTTCGACCGCCAATCGCACGCCACCATCGGCGGCGACCTCAAGTACCGGGTGGCGTCGAACCTGACGCTCGACGCGACGATCAACCCCGACTTCGGGCAGGTCGAGGCCGACCCCGCCGTGCTGAACCTCACGGCGTACGAGTCCTTCTTCAGCGAGCTGCGCCCGTTCTTCGTGGCGGGCCGGGGCCTGTTCCAGTTCAACGTCAACTGCAGCTCGGTGAACTGCAGCAACGAGGAGCTGTTCTACAGCCGGCGGATCGGGCGCACGCCGGAGCTGGCCGGCACCTACGGCGACACGACGCCGCAGCAGCCGACCACGATCCTGGGCGCGGCGAAGCTCACGGGCCGGCTGCCGGGGGGCCTCACGCTCGGCGTGCTCGACGCGGTGACGGGCCGCTCGGCGCTGGCGGGCGACACCACGACCGAGCCGGGCACCAACTTCGCCGTGGTGCGGCTCAAGCAGGACATGCGCAACGGCGGCGCCTCCGTCGGCGGGATGTTCACCGCCGTGAACCGGAACGAGGACCAGTTCACGTCGCCGTACCTCGACCGGAGCGCGTACACGGGCGCGGTGGACTTCCGCGACCGGCTGTTCCGGAACAACTACGAGATCTCGGGATCGCTGGACGCGAGCCGCGTGGAGGGGACCCCCGCGGCCATCGCGGCGATCCAGACCGACGCAGTGCACTACTACCAGCGGCCCGACGCGGGGCTCCCGCTCGACACCACGCGCACCAGCCTCGGCGGCGACGCCGAGGAGCTGCACTTCAGCAAGGTGGGCGGGCAGCACCTGATGTTCGAGTCGGCGTACATGCGCCGCTCGGCCGGCTTCGAGGTGAACGACCTCGGCTACCTGCAGCGGGCCGACCAGCAGAGCTGGGCCACCTGGGCCGGCTGGTTCGACCGGCACCAGCGCAGCTGGTACAACCGCTTCCAGTGGAACTTCAACTGGTGGCAGAACTGGACGACGGCGGGCCTGCCGCTCGAGGCGGCGGCCAACACGAACGTCCACATCACGCTCAAGAACAACATGACCCTGAACGCGGGCGGCACGCTGGGCCAGCTGGGCACGACCTACGACGACCGCGGCGCGCGGGGCGGGCCGGCCATCCGGCAGGACCCGTACTTCGCGCCCTGGGGCGGGATCACGGGCGACGACCGCAAGGCCATCGTGCCCTACTTCTGGGTGAACTACTGGAAGGGCGACGCGGGCCACAACTCGTCCCTGAACCTGCAACCCGAGATCGACTTCAAGACCGCGGGGCGGTTCAGCAGCGTGCTCTCGCTCAACTGGACGCGCAACGTCTACGACAACCAGTGGTACGGCAACTACGCCGACACGGCGAACCCGGCGGTGACGCACTACACGTTCGCGCACCTCAGGGAGACGACGACGGGCGTGACGCTGCGCCTCAACTACACCTTCACGCCCACCATCTCGCTGCAGGTCTACGCGCAGCCGTTCATCGCCAAGGGCACGTACACGAACGTGCGCCAGCTCTCGGCCACGCCGCGCGCCGCGAGCTACGACGACCGCTACGCGCCCTTCGCCGACACGTCGGTCACGAACAATCCGGGCGGCTTCAACTTCAAGGAGTTCCAGTCGAACGTCGTGTTCCGCTGGGAGTACCGGCCCGGCTCGACGCTGTTCGTGGTATGGAACGAAGGCCGCCAGGGCTCGACGCCCTTCGAGGGCGCGAGCAATTACACGGGCGACATCCGCGACCTGTTCCGCCTGCATCCGGCCAACACTTTCCTAGTGAAGTGGTCGTATTGGTTGAACTATTGAGCTGAACCTCGACGCGCGCCGGACTCGTAAGGGTGCCTGGTGAGACGAGTTCCACCGGGCACCCTTATTGCGACTGAGGACGGCATGTTCGGCATTGCGGCGCTCCTCATCCTGCAGCAGGCAGCCAGTCCGCCCGAATCGGTGGCGGCCACCCAACGTCCCACTCCTCCCGCGCCGAGCGCGACGGCGGCGTTCGCCGTCCGCGCGGCCGAGCCCCCGGTGATCGACGGCCGGGACGACGACGCCGTCTGGGCGACGGCGCCGGCGATCACGCAGTTCAAGGAGTTCCAGCCGACCGAGGGGAAGGACTCGCGCTTCCCGACGGAGGCGAAGGTGGCCTACGACGCGGCGAACCTGTACGTGTTCGTGCGCGCCTACGATCCGCATCCCGACAGCATCGCGCGGCTCCTGGACCGGCGCGACACGTGGCTGCCGTGCGACCACATCGGCATCATGGTCGACTCCTATCACGACCGGCGCACGGGCTTCGAGTTCTGGGTGACGCCCACGGGCGTGAAGATGGACCAGGCCATCTTCGACGACAACGAGGACGGGGCCTGGGACGCGGTGTGGGACGTGGCGACCCGCATCGACTCGCTCGGCTGGACCGCCGAGTTCCGGATCCCGCTGTCGCAGATGCGGTACGGGCCGGAGCGCGAGCACACGTTCGGGCTGCTGATCGTCCGCGACATCTACCGCTACAACGAGCGCACGTCGTGGCCGCAGGTGAGCCAGGCGAAGGCCGGGCTCACGATCCAGTTCGGCGACCTGAAGGGTCTCGACGACCTGGCGGCGCCGCGCCGGCTCGAAGTCGCGCCGTACGTGGTGACCCGCAACCAGTCCGACGGCCCGGCGGCGGGCTTCACCCGCTCCGACCACGGCACCGTCGGCGGCGACCTCAAGTTCCGCGTGGCGTCGAACCTGACGCTCGACGCGACGGTGAACCCCGACTTCGGGCAGGTGGAGTCGGACCCGTCGGTCCTCAACCTGACGAACTTCGAGACGTTCTACGACGAGCGGCGCCCGTTCTTCGTGGCGGGCCGCGGCGTGTTCCGCTTCGACGTCAACTGCAACGACGTCAACTGCAACAGTGAAGGGCTGTACTACAGTCGGCGGATCGGGCGCACGCCGCAGCTGGCGGGGCTCTACGGCGTGGCTGTCCCGCAGCCCTCGACGATCCTCGGCGCGGGCAAGCTCACGGGCCGGGTGGACGGCTTCGCCGTCGGCCTCATGGACGCCGTGACCGAGCGCGCGACGGGCTGGGACGGTGCGTCGGGGCTGCCGGCCACCACGGAGCCGGCCACGAACTATCTGGCGCTGCGGGTCAAGCGCGATTCGCCGGACGGCGCGACGAGCGTCGGCGGGATGGTGACCGCCGTGAACCGGAGCCTCGACGCCTACACGGCGCCGTACCTGGCACGGGATGCCTACGCCGGCGCCGTGGACTTCCGCCACCGCTTCGCGCACGACACCTACCAGATCTCGGGCTCGGTGGACGTGAGCCGCGTGTCGGGCGACACGGCCGCCATGGTCGCGCTCGAGACCGATCCGGTCCACTACTACCAGCGGACCGACGCGGGGCTGCCGCTCGACTCCTCGCGTACGACGCTGAGCGGCGACGCCGAGGAGCTCAAGTTCGCCAAGGTGGCGGGGGCGCACGTCAACTTCGAGACGAGCTACCAGCGCCGCTCGCCGGGCTTCGAGATCAACGACCTCGGCTACCTGCAGCGCGCCGACCAGCAGTCGTGGAGCACGTGGGTCGGCTTCATGGACCGCAAGCTGCGGCCGCTGTACCAGCAGGCCCAGTGGAACTTCAACTGGTGGCAGTACTGGACGACGGCGGGGCTGCCGCAGGAGCGGGCGGCGAACACCAACGTCCACGTCACCACCCGGAACAACTGGGGCGTGAACTTCGGCGGCACGGTGGGCCAGCTGGGCGGGACCTACGACGACCGGACCGCGCGCGGTGGCCCCGCGGTGCGGGTGAGCCCCTACGTGGCGCCGTGGATCTACATCAGCGGCGACGACCGGCGCGCCGTGATTCCCGCGTTCGCGATCAACTACACGGGCGGCGACGCGGGGCACTCGCACGCCGTGCGCTACGCGCCGGACATCACGGTGAAGGTCGCGTCGCGGTTCAACGCGTACGCGGAGCTGGCCTGGACCCGGAGCCACAACGACATCCAGTGGTTCGGGCTCTACCAGGACGCGGGCGGGACGTACCGGTACACCTTCGCGCACCTGGCGCAGTCCACGACGGTCCTCACGACGCGCTTCACCTACGTCTTCAGCGCGACGATGTCGCTCCAGGTGTACGCGCAGCCGTTCATCTCGAAGGGCACGTACAGCAACGTGCGCCAGCTGTCCGCGACGCCGCGCGCCGCGAGCTACGACGCCCGGTACGCGCCGTTCGTGCCCGACTCGTCGTTCGCGTCCGTGCCGATGGGCTTCAACTACAAGGCGTTCCAATCGAACGTGGTGTTCCGCTGGGAGTACCGGCCCGGCTCGACGCTGTTCGTGGTCTGGAACGAGGGCCGCGAAGGCTACGTCCCGGAGCAGGGGAACGCCGGCCTAGGCGGCGACATGCGCGACCTGTTCCGCATCCACCCGATGAACACGTTCCTGGTGAAGCTGTCGTACTGGCTGAACCGGTAGGGGGGCGCCCCCCCTACACCCCACACCCCACACCCTACACCCTTCCGCCCCCGGGTTTAGGGTGTAGGGTGTAGGGTTTAGGGTGCAGGTGTTCACCTGTCCGGAGGTCTCATGCACCGCCGTCTCGCCGTCCTGGCCATCGCCGCCTTCTCCCTCGCACCCTCGCTCGCCGCCGCGCAGGCCGCGCCGTTCGACACCGCCTGGTTCCGCGCCAACTACACGAAGCGCGAGGTCATGATCCCGATGCGGGACGGCGTGCGGCTGTTCACCGCCGTCTACGTGCCGAAGGACACCACCCGGACGCACCCCATCGTCATGACGCGGACGCCGTACGGCAACTTCCCGTACGAGCCCGACGGCCTGCCGCGCCTCGACCACATCAGCGCGGCCTACGCGCGGGAGAACTTCATCCTGGTCGGGCAGGACGTGCGCGGGCGGTGGATGAGCGAGGGAGAGTTCGTAGACGTGCGGCCGGTGGTGGCGCACCGGACGAGCAAGGACGTGGACGAGACCACCGACACGTGGGACACGGTGGACTGGCTGGTCAAGGACATCCCGTTCAACAACGGGCGCGTGGGCGTGCGCGGCACGTCGTATCCCGGCTTCTACGCCGAGATGGCGGCGATCGACGCGCACCCGGCGGTGAAGGTCGTCTCGCCGCAGGCGCCCGTCACCGAGTGGATGGGCGGCGACGACTTCTTCCACAACGGCGCTCTGCTCGAGGCCCACTCGTTCTTCTTCAACTTCTTCGGCCGGCCGAGGCCCCAGCCCACGAGCACCTATCCGACGTTCCCGGATTTCGGCACGCCGGACGGCTACGCGTACGCGCTGCGCGTGGGCGCCCTCAGGAACCTCAACCCGCGGATGTACCACGACAGCGTGGCCTTCTGGGATTCGATCGTCGCGCACCCGCAGTGGGACGCGTTCTGGGCGGCCCGCAGCGCGCGGCCGCACCTCGTGGCCCTCAAGCCCGCGATGCTGTGGGTGGGCGGCTGGTTCGACACCGAGAACCTGTGGGGCGCGCTCCACGCGTTCGCCTACGCCGACGCGCACGCCCCCGCCTCCGAGAACCGCCTCGTGATGGGTCCGTGGCACCACGGGCAGTGGAACCGTCTCCCTGGCGACTCGCTGGGCGACATCGGCTGGGGCTCGGCCACGACCGCCTTCTACGCCGACAGCATCGAGATCCCCTACTTCAACTCCTACCTGCTCGATTCGCAGCCGGCGCCGAGGCGGTTCAAGGCCGCGGTGTTCGAAACGGGCCGCGACGTCTGGCACTTCGTGGACGCGTGGCCGCCGCGCGAGGCCGTGCCGACGAGCCTCTACCTCCATTCCGCGGGCGCGCTCGGTTTCGACGCGCCGCGCGCCCGGGGGCGCGGCCTCTTCGACCAGTACGCGAGCGATCCGTCGAAGCCGGTGCCGTACACGGCCGAGATCACCCAGTGGTACGACCCCGGGTTCATGGTCGAGGACCAGCGCTTCGCCGCGCGCCGGCCCGACGTGCTCGTGTACCAGACGCCGCTGCTCGATTCGGCGCTCACGGTCGCCGGCCCCATCACGGTGGACTTCGACGTCTCGACGACGGGCACGGACCAGGACTTCATCGTCAAGGTCATCGACGTCTTCCCCGACGATTTCGGGCGCTCCCAGGCGTTCGGCTACGGGCGGGCGCCGCGCGCGGCGCGGATGGGCGGCTACGAGATGCTGATCCGCGGCGACGTGCTGCGGGGCAAGTTCCGCGAGAGCACGGCCCACCCGGTCCCGTTCCGGCCGGGCGCGGTGACGCCGATCCACTTCGTGATGAACGACGTGTACCACACGTTCCTGCCCGGCCACCGCGTGATGGTGCAGGTGCAGAGCACGTGGTTCCCGATGGTGGACCGCAACACGGGCCGCTTCCAGGACCTCTACACCGCGAAGGACGCCGACTTCCGCGCCACCACGCAGCGCATCTACCGGTCGGCGGACTACGCGTCGCACATCGTGCTGCCGGTCCTGAGGTAGGGACCCGCTCGACCTTCACCCTACACCCCACACCCTACACCCTGGGCCGGTGGGTGTAGGGTGAAGGGTGTAGGGTGTCCCTCCTTGCGCAACTGAAAGCCGAACATAATCTTAGCCTTTCCCAAATCCTCAAGTCGGGCCTTGGAGAACTGCGCGTGAACGTGCAGGCGGGGCACGTCGTTTCCCTGACCGTGAACGGATCGCCCGCGACGCGGACGGTCGAGCCGCGCCTGCTGCTGAGCGATTTCCTGCGGCACGAGCTGGGGCTGACCGGCACGCACGTCGGTTGCGAGCACGGGGTCTGCGGCGCGTGCACGGTGCTCCTGGACGGCGAGGCGGTGCGCTCGTGCCTCCTCTTCGCCGTGCAGGCGGACGGGCATTCGGTCGAGACCGTGGAGGGCCTGGCGGCGGGCGGCGAGCTGCATCCCATCCAGGCGGCGTTCCACGAGACGCACGCGCTGCAGTGCGGGTTCTGTACGCCGGGTTTCCTGATGACGCTGGTGCCGTACCTGCGCGAGCATCCCGGGCCGACGGAGCAGGAGATCCGCGAGGCGCTCTCCGGCAACCTGTGCCGCTGCACGGGCTACAAGAACATCGTGGACGCGGTGGCGCTGGCCGCGCGGCGCTCCCAGGCCGCCGGGCGGCAGGGCGCCCCAGCGGCGCCGGCGCGGCGGGGCGGGTCCGGCGCATCGCGGCGGGGCGCGGCGTGAGCGCGCGCTGGCTCGGCGAGCGCGTGCCGCGGCTCGAGGACACCAAGCTCCTCACCGGCCGCGCGCTCTTCACCGACGACGTGGACCTGCCGGGGATGCTGCACGCCGCCTTCCTCCGAAGCGACGATGCGCACGGCGTGCTCCGGTCGGTGGACGTCGAGGCCGCGCGCCGCCGGCCCGGGGTCGTGGCCGTCTGGACGGCCGCCGACCTCGGCGAGTACTGGAAGCCGGGCCCGGCGCTCGTGCCGCCGCCCCCCATCGCCGGTCTCGTCTTCAACTCCGCGACGCAGGTGCCCTTGGCGCGCGAGAAGGTGCGCCACGTGGGCGAGCCGCTGGCGCTGGTGGTCGCCGTGAGCCGGTACGTCGCCGAGGACGCGCTCGACGACATCGTCGTGGACGTGGAGCCCCTGCCGGCGGTCACGGACCTCGAGGCGGCGCTGGCGCCGGGCGCTCCCCGGGTGCACGAGGCCCTGGGCGGCAACG
>Ga0335077_10007337_pt1 | contig 13625 bp, 12 predicted proteins | sample Lox_Sample_31_FD_207151 | JGI IMG/M metagenome (GOLD analysis project Ga0335077, IMG submission 207151) | Soil microbial communities from Loxahatchee National Wildlife Refuge, Florida, United States - Lox_Sample_3.1 | ecosystem: Environmental > Terrestrial > Soil > Wetlands | place: USA...
ACTGGCGGCCATCCCCGCGGAAAGGGTTGAAGAAGTAGCGGTCAGTTGGTGACGTCGTGCGTGCGGCTCTCCTCGCGGATGGGCAGGTACACCTTCTCCCACGCCCGGTGCGCGGGATCGTCGGTGTAGTGGTCGAACGCCGCTTGATCCTGAAATTCCATCACGATCACATTGTTGTAGTCGCCGGGCTGTACTTTGAGCGTCTTCAGCCACACGTTCTTGACGCCTGGAACCTCGGCGGCCATCTTGCGCACTCCCTCGATCGCCGCGGCCTTCTGGTCGGCGGTTGCCGAGGCGTTCCACTTCACGGTGACGATGTGCAACACCGACTTCGGGCTTTCGAAACGGTTTGCGCCGGTCACTACCCCAGCGGCAAAAAGGGCGAGCGCGGCGCCCGCCAATGCGGCCTTCTTCATTACTTTAGACTTTGACATACGGGTATCTTACGGTGGCAGCCTGCCCCGCTGCAACCGGCCGCCACCGTCACTCCTCTCCTGAAACCCGAGTAGAATATGGCTTCCTATGCGGAAACTGGCCGAAGTCGAAGCCGCCAAATCGCTGCTGGAAGTCGCCAAAAATTGGGGAGTCTGGAAGTGGCTCACCGAAAAGAAAAAGGTGCGGCAGACTGCCGACACCGCGTGGGCGGCCTTTGATGAGCTGGAAAAGCAGGTGAAGAGCGCCTGGAGCGACGATCTCCACACAGCTTACGCCGAGTTGGTGGCCGAGGCTGCCGTCGCGGAAGGTGGTGCGCCGGCCAAAAAGAAATACGAGAAGGCTAAGAAAGACGCCGCCGGCATCGACCCCAAAATCAAGGCGACTGCCCAGCGGCTGAAGGAAGCCGATGACGAGGCTTACAGCGTCCGCATGGAAGCCGAGCGCATGTTCGAAGAAGCCGAGAAGCGGCTGAGCACCAGCATGGCAAGGGAAGCATCCCAAGTCGCCATCGACGCCTATAACCTGCGCGAAAAAGCCGTCCGCAAAGCCGAAGTGGCGGGCCGGTCCCTGTAAAAGCGCGGCTTCGCGACGCGCCAGTCTCCAGTGGCCCCAGAACTGCCGTACTATCCGTGCCGGTGCTCCGGAGTTCGGGTCAAGCCGCTTTCAGATGTGCTCCCGACTTTATTCCGCCAACCGGCCTTGCAGTACCAAGTTACATGGAATCAAATAGTTAGGCCTGAAGTGAGGAGAAAGGGAAAGGGGGGGAGGGAGCTATCATGATGGCCGGTTATCAGATGCAGGTGGGTGAGATGCCCCAGCTAGACGCACTTCGCTCTGCGGGCGATTCCATTCTGGGTATCCATTTGGCGGAGGGACCCGAGGGATTTGAATCATCAACCGAATTCGAGGAGCGTGCCCCTGGGCGAACCGAATCCGACGACTCGGTTCGACTATATCTGCGTGAAATCGGAGCGGTTCCATTGCTGAACCGCGCCCAGGAAGTGGATCTGGCGCGCCGCATGGAGAGCGGAAGGCAGCGGCGCGACCGGGCCATCAGCCGGGCCCCCCTGGTCCAGCGGCGCGTGGTCGAACTCTTATCCCAAGCCGCCAACGGCCAGTTGGAAATGGAGAGCCTGCTCCAGCGGACGGATATCGAAGACGAAGCGGCCGCGGAACGCGACAGGCGTCTTGAGATCGCCCAGCGGCTCGCCGACCTCAAGCGCAAACTCGCGAAGGCCGGGCGCCTTGAAGAGGACTTGCCTGAGCGAACTGGACGCCGGGCTGCCGCCCGCTTGGCTTGGCGCCTCAAACGGATCAAAGTCGAAATTTCCCGCGCCGTTCGCCAGGTTCCCTTCCGTGCAGATCAATGGTCCGCGTTCGCCGCTGATCTGGAGCACCGGCTCTCCGAATTGGATCGGCAACACCGTGAGGTGAGCCGGCTCGAGACTTGCGTCTCCCGCGAGGCATCGTGTCGTGCGCGCGCCATCCGCGCCGAAATCCGCCGGAGCGAGACGGATTGCGGAGCTAAAGAGGCCCAATTGCGGGCCACCGTCGCGCGCATCCGCAGGGGCGAACAGGAAGCCCAGCAAGCCAAAGCCGACCTGGTCAAAGCCAACCTGCGCCTGGTGGTGTCGGTCGCCAAGCGCTACATGAACCGCGGCCTTCCGTTGCTCGACCTCGTGCAGGAAGGCAATCTGGGCCTGATGCGCGCGGCGGACAAGTTCGACCATCGCCGCGGTTATAAGTTTTCCACCTACGCCACCTGGTGGATCATGCAGGCAGTGTCCCGCGCCCTGGGTGAGCAGTCCCGCACCATTCGCATTCCCGTTCACATGAACGATCAACTCAACAAGTTCTTTATGGCCTCGCGCCAACTCGAACGGGAACTCGGCCGCGTGCCCGTGGATGCCGAGATCGCCGCGCGCATGAAGCTCTCCACTGAGAAAGTGCGCAAGCTGAAACTGATCTCCCGTGAGCCGATCTCGCTGGACACGCCCATTGGCAGCGACGAAGTCTCCACGCTCGGCGAACTGATCGCCGACCGCCGCGAAACCTCGCCTGCGGACTCCGTGCTGGCCGCGGAGGTGCACGACGAGACTGCCGCCTTCCTGAAAACGCTGATCCCGCGCGAGGAGCAGGTGCTCCGCCTGCGCTTCGGCGTTGGCTGCGCGCGCGAACACACGCTCGAAGAGATCGGCGAAGATCTGGATGTGACACGCGAGCGCGTCCGCCAGATCGAACTCAAAGCCTTGCGCAAGCTGCGCCGCCCGGAGTGCGCTCGCCGCCTGCGCCGCCTCCTGGCATAGCGCGCGCCCGCTTCGCACGCTATCCTACGAATTTGAAGCGCTCGACCGCTCCTGCCCTGGTTTCAATCGTGGTGGCGGGGCTTGTCTGCCTGCCCGCATGCGCGGCGGAAGCGAATCTAGCGGGTTTGCCAAACTTCCACCAGGTGAACGAGCACATCTACCGGGGAGGGTGGCCCGCCCCAGAGGGATGGACCAGTCTCGCGAAACTGGGTGTCAAAACAGTCGTCGATTTGCGCCACGAGACAACCCAATCCGCGGAGATGGAGCGCAGGGCGGTGGAAGCAGCCGGTATGCGCTATGTTCTGGTTCCGCTAAGTGGCCTGGCCGCGCCTTCGCCGCGGGATATCTCCAAGCTACTGGACCTTTTGGATTCCGAGGCCAACTGGCCCGTATTCGTGCATTGCCAGCGCGGATCCGACCGCACCGGGACGGTAATCGCCTGCTACCGCATCGCGCACGATCACTGGGATAATCGCAAGGCGCTGGCGGAAGCTCAGTCGTTCGGCATGAGCCGCGCGGAAATCGCGATGCGGCATTTCATTCTCCACTTCGGGAATTGACGCCGCCACGCCACGCCATTCACATTTCCCGCCGGCCTTCCATGGCCTTCCACATGGTCACTTCATCGGCGAACTCGATATCGCTGCCGACCGGAATACCCATCGCGATGCGCGTGACCTTCACCCCTAGCGGCTTCAGCAGCTTCGAAAGATAGACTGCGGTAGCCTCCCCTTCAACTGTCGGATTCGTCGCCGCGATCACTTCCTCGATCTCGCCCGCGCCGATCCGTTCCACCAGGCTCTTGATCCTGAGTTGCTCCGGCCCAATGCCTTTTAACGGCGACAGGGCGCCGTGCAGCACGTGGTACAGCCCCGAGAACTGCCGGGTGACCTCGATCCCCACTATATTGGGCGCCTCCTCCACCACGCACACTACCTTCCGGTCACGGTTGGGATCGCTGCAGAAGATGCACAGTTCGCTGTCGGTGATGTTGTTGCACACCCGGCACAGTCCCAGCTTGTCCTTCACATCCAGCAGCGCCCGCGCGAGTTGCTCGGCATCCTCCCGCGAAGCGCGCAACACATGGAACGCCAGGCGTTGCGCCGACTTTTGCCCGATGCCCGGCAGATGCTTGAATTCGTTGATCAGCCGCGCCAGCGGCTCCGCGAAGTCGGGCATGTATCAGAACAAGCCGGGCGGCAGCCCCAGTCCGCCCAGCATTCCGCTCATCTTCTGCTGGGTCTCCTGGTCGACTTTCTTGGCAGCTTCGTTACAGGCAGCCAGCACCATGTCCTGCAGCATCTCGACGTCGCCCGCCACCTCCGGATCGATCTTCACCCCCAGCACGTTCTTGTGGCCGTCCATCTGGATGGTGACCATACCTCCGCCCGCCGATGCCTCCACGCGGATCTGCCCGATCTCCTGCTGCATGCGCTCCTGCATTTGCTGCGCCTGCTTCATCATCGACTGCATGTTGCCCGGTAATTTCACTTGGCTACTCCTTCAAATTGCGAACAGTCCGGACCTCGCCCCCGAACAGATCGCGAAACCGCTGCACCTCCGGATTCGATAACGCCCGCCGCGACACATCCTCCTCTCGCGCGGCGGGTGCGCTCGTTACCGGCTCCTGTCCGGCCACCTCGCCAATGGCGACTTTAATTCTCAGAGGCTTGCCCATAACCTGCTTCACGGCCGCGTTAATATCGGCTTCCTTCATGGCGAGTTGGAACTCCTTGGGCGTGGTGAACCGCAATTCGCCCTCGGATTGTTGTATCTCCGAATGCTCGATGGCGTCCGCCGTGAACGCCATGCCCAGCTCCATGAGCGCCGCGTGAAGCTTCTGCCGCAAGTCCGGCGCGTTGCCCGGAGCCTGCGCCGGGTTGGCCGCGGGAGGGCGGGGCGGCGCCGCTGCCTCCGGCTTATTCACCGGGCCGGTGGAACGCTGCACCGGCGCGGCGCTCGCGCCAACGGTCCTTAGCCCCGCCAGTGCCTCCTCGATAGGCACCAGCCTGCCGGCCTGCACCATGCGCACCAGTCCGATCTCCAGGTGAAAGCGCGGCTGCAGCGAGAATTGCAGATCGCTGAATACATCGAGCGAAAGCTGCAGATAGCGCGTCAGGTCCTCCTCGGAAAACTGGCCCGCGGTCTGCGCCATGCGCTGCCGCTCCGCTGCCGAGGCCGCGATCAGCCGCGTGTCGCCGCCCGCGATTCGGGCCACCAGCAGGTTGCGGAAATAACGCGACAGCTCGCGGCTGAAGTGCTGCAGGTTATGGCCGTTGCGCTCGAGCTCGTTGACGATTTCCAGCATGCGCGCCGGCCAGCCCGCCACGAGCGCCTGGCTCACCTGGTCGAGCACTTCCAGCGAAAACGAGCCGAGCAGTCCGCGCACCTCCGCGGCATGGAGCGTATCGCCGCAGCAGGCAATAGCCTGGTCGAGCGCCGACAACGAATCGCGCACGCTGCCTTCGCCCGCCTGCGCCAGCACCGCCAGAACCTCGCTATCCGCTTGAATGTTTTCCCGCTCGCAGATCCACGCCATGCGCGCCACCAGTTCCTCGAAATCCACCGAGCGAAAACTGAAGTGCTGGCAGCGCGAAGCGATGGTCGCCGGAATCTTGTGCGCCTCCGTGGTGCACAACACGAAAACCGCCCACGGCGGCGGCTCCTCGATGGTCTTCAGCAGCGCGTTGAAAGCTTCGTTGGTAATCTGGTGGGCTTCGTCGATGATGAAGACCTTATAACGGTCGCGCGCCGGCTGATACCGCACGTTCTCGCGCAGTTCGCGCATCTCGTTGATGCCGCGATTGGAAGCCGCGTCGATTTCGATTACGTCCACCGATCCGCTCGCCGCGATCTCCCGGCAGCTCGCGCACACCCCGCACGGCTGGTTGGTGGGGCCGTTCACGCAGTTCAAACACCGCGCCAGAATCCTCGCCACCGTGGTCTTGCCGGTGCCCCGCTGCCCCGAGAAAATGTACCCGTGCGCAATGCGGTTCTGCGCGATGGCGTTCTCCAGCGTGGTCTTGACATGCTCCTGGTTCACCACCTCGCTGAACGACTGCGGCCGGTATTTGCGGGCGATAACCTGGTACATAGGTGGGCAAATGCCAGGCCCCGGGTGATCCGCGGCGCACAGGGTAAACCACTACCGTTGCTCCCTTCCGGACCTGGCGGGGTTCGCGGCCGCCTGTCGCACGGAGCCCGAGACCTGACAATTGACTATCGTAGCATGCGCGATCGAGCGTCCCCCGCCAACAGTGCGCCGCCTACGTTAGTCGCCAAGTGGGCCAAGATATGCCGGACCGTAGATCGCTGCCCGAATGTCGCGATGCAACGTTCCGTCGAACGGCATCTTCTGGGTGAAGAAGACTGCAGCCATGCGATTAGCCGGATCAACCCAGAAAAGTGTCGACGCGGCGCCATCCCAGAAAAACTCACCCACGGCTCCGCGGTTCTCTTCCGGCTTTCGCGGTTGGGACACTCGCACCGCGAAATCCATGCCAAACCCTACGGATCCTTTGCCGGGCAGGAAACCGCGATCCGTGATCCGCGGATCCAACTGGTCAGTGGCCATCAATTTCACCGTAGACGGCTTGAGAATCCTGGCGCCATCGAGTTCCCCTCGGTTCAGCAACATTCGCGCCAATCGCATATAGTCATCGACCGTAGATGCAAGGCCGAACCCGCCTCCCGTGAGCCGGTTGTCTTGGAAGTTGAGCTTGCGGGTTTTGGTGTCGGGGTCACGAACCAACTTGCCTTCCGACTTCCGGTACAAGGCTGCCAGGCGTGGCAGGCGTTCGTCCGGCTGGCGCCATGCGGTTTCGCGCATGCCGAGCGGCTCAAACACATGTTGGCGCACATAGTCGGAAAACTTCTGGCCGGATAGAGTCTCCACCAACAGCGCTTGGACGTCCACCGCGATACTGTAGCTCCAGCGGGTTCCGGGGTCGAACAGCAGCGGCAGTTTGGCCAGGCGCTTCCCCATCTCGGCCAAGTCAATATCCAGCGCCATGGGATCGGCCTTCACATAGGCATCGTGAGCGGGTGTGTTTCCCGCCCCGTAAGCGAATCCTGCTGTGTGGCGCATCACGTCCCGCACCGAGATCGGACGCGCGGCCGCCCGATAGATCGCCGATCCCCCGGCATCCTTGCCCGCGTAAACTTGCATTGCCTCGAACTCCGGCAAATAGCGGTACAGCGGGTCATCGAGCCCGAACTTGCCCTGCTCCCACAATTGCATCAGCGCTACGCCGGTAACCGGCTTGGTCATCGAGTAGATTTGCGCGATGGTGTCTCGTGTCATCCGCCGGCCGGCCTCGCGGTCGGCAAAGCCGGCAGACCCGAAATAGGCCTCACGGTTATCTTTCCAGATCAGCACGGAAACGCCGGCAGCGCGTCCATCGTCCACCATTCCCGATAGGGTGCTGTCGATGCGCTTCAGGTCCAGGCTCAGCGGCTCGGCGGGAATGCCCGGGCATGGCCCGTTTTGCGCCAAGGCAGGAAGAACCGGGGAGACAATAGCGGCAGGCAGCAGTTGTAATATGTCCCGGCGGGTACAGCGAGCTGTCGGCATCTTCATCGGCATGCGCTCTCCTTTATCGTGACAGACAGTTCATCCTATCCTACGCAAAGCCAATACTGGACCTCTGGTCGGCGCGTCATCGCCGCAAGCCTACGCCGTGGCCGTCCGCGCCACCTCTTCGAGGCCGCGTTCGCGGATTTCCCGCTCTCTGATCAGGAACTTCTGCACCTTCTTGCTCACGGTCATCGGAAACTCGTTCACAAACCGGATGTACTGCGGGATCTTGAAATACGCGATCTTGCCGCGGCAAAACTCCCGGATCTCCTCCTCGGTCGCCTCCACGCCGGGCTTCAATTGCACCCACGCCGCCACCGTCTCGCCCAGTCGCGCATCCGGCACGCCCACCAGGTAAACGTCCGCGATCTTCGGATGCGTGTGCAAAAAGTCTTCCACCTCGCGTGGATAGATGTTCTCGCCGCCCCGGATAATCGTGTCCTTGGCGCGCCCGCGAAAACTGAAATATCCGTCGGGCCGCATCACCGCCAGATCGCCGGTGTGCAGCCAGCCCTCCGCGTCTATGGCCTGCCTGGTGGAAACCGGGTCGGCATCGTACCCCTTCATCACCATGTAGCCGCGCGCGCACAATTCGCCCTGTTCGCCGAGCGGCAGGCACTCGCCAGTTATGGGATGCGCGATCTTGATCTCCGTGTTCGGCAGCGCCTTGCCCACCGTGGTCACCCGGATTTCGAGCGGCGCGTCCGCTTCCGACATCGTCAGCCCGGGCGACGACTCCGTCTGTCCGTACACGATCGTCAACTCGGGTATGTGCATACGCTCCACCACGTGCCGCATGATCTCGATCGGGCAGGGAGAACCCGCCATCACCCCGGTCCGCAGACTGGTCAAGTCGTAACGGTCGAACTCCGGATGCGTCAGCTCGGCAATGAACATGGTGGGAACGCCATAGAGCGCCGTCGCCCGTTCCGCGTGTACCGCCTCCAGCGTCGCCTCTGCGTCGAACTGCGCCGACGGCAGTATCAATGCCGCGCCGCTTGTCACCGACACCATGGATCCGATCACCGATCCGAAACAGTGGTACAGCGGCACGGGCGCGCAGATGCGGTCCGCCTCCGTAGCCCGTAGCCCCTGCGCCATGGCCGCGCCATTGTTCAGCAGGTTACTGTGTGTCAGCATCGCGCCTTTCGACGCGCCGGTCGTGCCTGACGTGTACTGGATGTTGGTAACGTCGTGCGGACCAGCCGGTTCCTGCTCCTGGATCTCGACGCCGCCCGCCAGCATCGCGTCCCACGACTCCGTGCCGAACCACACTACGTGTTCGAGGGGCAAGCTCTCGCCATTGCACGATTCCGCCAGGGTCTCGCGATAGTTGGCGCGTGCATCTTGCTCGTGTAAAAACAGCGCGCGGATTCGTGACTTCTTCAGCACATATCGCAGTTCGTGCGAGCGGTACGCCGGATTGACGTTCACCAGGATCACGCCCGCCCGCGGGGCGGCATACTGCAGCAGCACCCACTCCACGCAGTTGCTCGCCCAAATGCCCGCCCGATCGCCCGGCCGAAGCCCCAGGCCTGCGAGCCCGCGCGCGACGCGTGTGACCTCCGCGTCCAGCTCAGCCCAGGTAAAGCGGGCGTTCTGATGCCGCACGATCAGCGCGTCGTGCCTCGGATTTCTGGCCGCGTGATCGCGCAGCGCCTGCGAGATCGTCTTTTCGAGCAAGGGAATCTCAGCCCCGCGCGTATAACTAAGTTGTGCCACAGCGAACTCAGTGTAACTGAAGGCACTAGCCTTAGCCTTGAATCGCTTGGATCGTCACGTTGACTTTGCTGGCGGCCTGCCCGCCGGCGCTCAGTGGGGCTGCCTGCTGCAGGTCGCCGCGCTGGTCGAATACAAAAATCCGACAAGACCTAGGCGACCCGGCTGGACCCTACTCGCCGGGCGACAGGACACTTCTTAGTGCTAAAAGCCGCTCCCTGATTTCACCCATCTCGTGTTCCCGAAGCCCCTCCGCGCAGCCGGCGGCAATGCGGTCCGCGCGATCAATGAGTAGCCGGTGGATCTCAGGGTCCTTGGTCGTTGCGCCGATATCCCCCAGTGCGCGCAGCATTCGCAGGCTGACCGCCACATCCGTCTTCGAGTACATGCGTATCTGCTCGAACGCGGAATCCAGCAGCCGGTCGAAACCGATCCATGGCACATACACACGCAAAACGCCCGGCGGATCGTACAGGTTCGACTCCGGCGGTTCACGCGATGCCGCCCGAATCAGGATGCGGCTCAACTGGTCGACGCAACTGATTGCCGTGCTGGGATCGTTCACCGCCGGCGAAATCGCCTTTAGCGCGATATCCACAATCTGCAGTACGCCGAATTCAACATCCTGCTGCAAGGTTCTGGATGGTCCGAAATCGAACGCCGCTCGCAGGGCGGCCACGCGTTCGGGCGTGGCTCGCTCGGCCCTCGATATCCTCAGAAACGGTACACCTTCCGGAACAAAATGGCCCACTCTCCGCAGAACCTGGATCTTAATGTGAAAAGACTTCGCCAGTGATACCAGCCGCTTGGTGTCGATGAAACGGATGTATCCCGAAACCTCATTCGTGATCGATAGCTCCCATTTCAGAGCGTCTGGGCGTTCGTCAACCGCCATGCGGTTGAGCTTGCGCGGCCACGGCATCAAGTCCAGCGCCACGGCCTCGGTCTCGGACGCGATCTTGTCCACGATCTGGTTGACACTGATCGCCTGCGAAATGTGGTGGATGAAGAAGAGCAGCCAGCACACGCAGGCCAGAGCGAGTAACATCGCGCCCAGGACCGTGGCCACCGGCGCGAACGGGTGCGGCAGCGAACGGGCTGCTGGAAGAGCGGCCATGCAATACGAGAATGTCCCCAGAAATACGCCGAGCGTCCACTGCGTCACCCCATCCCGCGCGAAGCTGAGCAGGATTCGAGGAGAGAATTGCATGGACGCCAGCGTCAGCGTCATCAGGAGGATGGCGAAAACGATCGACACGACCGTCATGATCGAAGCGCCGATGCCTCCCAGAATCACCTGCGCGATTTGAGGGTCCGCATGGGAGGGAAAGATCGCTTTCGGCACCCATGTGCTGACTTCCGGAACCTCCTCTTCGAGCCACGAAAGCAACGCGCCGGCGGAGCCCAGCGCGAGTGCGATAACCAGTGGGCGAACCAGAAAGCCGCCACGCAGGTTGTACATCACATGGTGGAAGAGCAGTGGCAGGCGCTTGGTCACGGTCGCGTCTGTTCAAGTGTAGTACACCGCCTTGGTAAGAACCGCCACGAGCCACAGCCGGCTGCTATCTTAGCCCTTATGAGCCCCCGGACCGCCAGCCCAAGGCTGGCCCTCCTCCTCGTCGCCATCGGCACCGCCTTCGCCGCCTCCCGGCCACCTCTGGCCGGCCTCGCCGGTAGCGCCCGCTCCGCCCCGCCCGAATTTGCCGCTGATGCCCTCCTCCGCATCGCCTCCTCCGCCACCGCTCCAGCCTGGAAACGCACCCTCATCGAAGACGCCTTCCAACTCGCCGCCTCCGCCCAGGAGCCTTTCGCCCGCCGCAACTGGTCTCCCTCCGAGTCCTTCCCGGTCGATATCGCATACGCTCAGGGCCTCGATACCTGTACCCTCCAGTGCCGCGCCGTCCACGCCATGCTCGCCCTCGACCGCAAGAAGGCCCGCGAACTCTTCGCGGCTATTCCCCCCCCGCGCCTCCCCAGGCTCACCTGCGAGGACACTCTCGTACCCGATGTCTCGATCCTCTATGCCACCGCCGCCGAGATTGCCGCGCAATCCTTCACTCCCCAGGAGGCGGCCCGCGACGAGCCTCTCCACTTCCTTCAGCGCTATGCCGCCGATCTCGCATCGCCGCTTCAGGCCGCGCCCGTTGCCCGCATGCTGGCAGCCTCTCCGCTCCCCAGCGCCCCCTTCGAAGCCCTCGTGGCATCCTTCGCCGCCTCCCTCAAACAACTCTCCGGTGACGACCGTTCCTTCTCCGCCACCATCGCCGCCGACACCGATTCCGCCGCAATCGAGGCCGTCGCCGCCGAGTGCGCCCGCAAACAAATTAGCGCCTTGCCGCTGCTCGAAGCCTGGCGCGCCTACCTCGTCCGCCACCTCGGCGGCTCCCGCTGCGCCGACACCTCCGGCAACGGACCCGCCGTCTCCGGCGGGCTCGCCACCAGCGGCCCCCCCCCAAACCTGTCCTTCGCCGGTTCCCAGGGAGCCGTGCGCTTCTTTAATGACCGCATGCTCGCCGCCGGCCTCCAGCCCATCTCCCCCGATGAAGCGCGGCCCTCCCAAACCGGCGGCAAAGCCGTCCCCGCCGCCCCCTGCGATTCGCCCCAGTGCCGACAGATCGCCTCGCAACTCGCCGGGCTCCTGCTGGGTCCTAACGGCATTGCTTACAAACCCGAAGAACAGGCCGGCGCCGAATGGGGCGGCAAGCTGCTCCAGTACCTCGCCGCCCTCGCCGATTGGCGCGACGATGATAATCCCGCCGAGCTGTTTCAATGGAAGAGCCGCCTTTACAGCGACCTCTTCAACACTGCCCCCGCCGGCCCCCAGCGCGACCTGATCCTCAGCGCCCTGCTGACCTTCCTGCAACAGAACAGCTATCAGCGCGACCATCGCCTCGAATGGTTCTACCCTGTCAACGCCCTCATCATCCGCGCCTTCGCCGACCCGCTCGGCATGAAAACCACCATGCGCGACTTGCACGATTCTACCGACCCGGTAATCGCCTTATATGCCAGCCTCGAGCAAGCCCTGCCGCGCCCCCTCGACGCCACCATCGGATTCCTGCATTAAAAGCCTCACCCGCCGCACCCCTACGGACTTACCATATAGATGGGGAAAAGGAGTAAGGCCCTCATGCATCGGCAGCGAGCTTTCTTCGACTTAGTAGGTCCTTATCTAAAAGACCTCAGTGATTTCGTCCGCCACGAACTGGCCTGTGCGGAAGCCATCGGTGATCTCGCGCGCGGCGCGATTGCCACCGCCGACCTGGTCGACAGTGTCCTGCTGGAAGCCTCCGAGCAGTTCGCCAAAGATCCGTCCAGGAAGTCCGTGCGCGCTTGGCTCACGAAACTCGCGCTCCACCGCCTCGAGTCTGAAATCAAGCGGTCCCGCGACGAACAAGCCGCCTTTCACGTCGAAGACCACGTTCCCGCCACATCCTCCGCTGAGAAGGCCACTACGCTGGGTGACGAGATCCTCGACTACTACCAGCCCGACGAAGATCTCAAGCTCGAAGACCTGATCCCCAACCTCGAAGGTCCCACGCCGGAAGAGGAGGCCGAACTCGATGAAGTCCGCGCCTGCATGCGTGCCGCGCTGCGCAGCATGCCCGACCAGTTGCGCCGCGTGATCGTCCTCCACCATGTGCAAGGCCTCACCCTCCACGAGTTGTGCGCGGCCACCGGCAAATCCGAGCTGGAACTCCACAAACTGCTTCAGGATGCCCGCCGCTATCTCCGCCGCAGGCTCACCGAAGCAGGATGCACCGTCGACGCCCCCCCCAACCGCGACAAGATCGCTCGCATCACCCGCTGATTCCGCCTCTTATGAAGCCACCCTTTGCCTGGCCGGTGCCGCATACGCCCAGACCCAGCCCGGCGAGACGAACGCCGGTGAGTTTGCGAGCCGCTTGATCAAGATGCTTCCCCACAGCCGCTGGGCCTACTCCTCGCAGCAACGTTGGCTGGGCCTTCCTGCCGACGGAGTCTCTGGAGGAGCTGATCCGGCAGGCGGCGCAGGGGATGCCGCTGGTGAACGTCCCGGTCCGACGCGCCAAGCCTGGGGACCAGCCCAAAACTCCCCCGGCGCTTCGCTTCCCTCAAGGAAGTCTCCAGGGTCGGTTCATTCTTCAAGCACCGGATGATCGCCAAAGGGCTGCCGCGCGAGAGCACTTACACACTCTTGCAATGGCCCGTCACCCAGAAGGGCCCCACCGAGAACCTGCGTGGTGTCACCCTCGATGAATCCGGCCAGGCAGTCTGCGCCGCCAAACCCGGAACTTGCTCGCCGGACAAACCTGACGACCCCATCGACCTGGTGTTCAACCCTGTGGCGGGAGCGCCATATCGGTTGGCCCTGGTCTCGTCCCAAGACAAGAACATCAGGGCCCTCACCAAAATCGTTCCCGTTCCGATCCAGGCTGAAGACAAGGGCTGTACGCTGCAATCCGTGCTGCTCACGCCGGGCGCCGAATTCATGGCAATCGAAGGGAGCGGTTTTGCCCCAAACCATGACGTGCGCCTGGAATCGGAATCCGGCAAAGAGCATCACGGCGGGACAGTGAGGAGTGATCGAGAGGGCCGCCTCGTCACCG
>Ga0335077_10007338_pt1 | contig 13625 bp, 11 predicted proteins | sample Lox_Sample_31_FD_207151 | JGI IMG/M metagenome (GOLD analysis project Ga0335077, IMG submission 207151) | Soil microbial communities from Loxahatchee National Wildlife Refuge, Florida, United States - Lox_Sample_3.1 | ecosystem: Environmental > Terrestrial > Soil > Wetlands | place: USA...
AGAGATCGACGGCAATCCCTGCTACGTGCTGAACGCATCCAAAGGTGCCGGTCACCTCAACGTGCGCTTCTATTTCGATCAGAAATCCGGACTGCTCGTCCGCATGCTGCGCCTCACGCCCACCCCTGTGGGCAACATTCCCAGCCAGATCGACTACGCGGATTATCGCGACTCGGACGACGTGAAAATCCCCTTCCGCTGGACGCTCGCGCGCCCCGGAAATCGATTCACCATCCAGATCGAGCAGGTGAAAAACAACGTCCCCATCGAGGACAGCAAGTTCGCCAAACCGGAAGCCAAATAGAATCTTCCGCTGAAGCGACCTGCGCCGAGCCGCCAGCCGTAAGGCTGCGGCTTCTGGGCATTCTTCCCAAATAAAAACCGGGCGGCATCCATCAGGCCGCCCGGTTCAGTACAAGGAGATGGGCTCCCTCGGACGGCCGGAAGACCGTCCTCCGAGCCGGTCCCCGTCCAGATTAGAATGCCACAACCGCACAGCCTTTCCAATAGATCCTGCTCGTATTTTTGAACTGATGCGTACTATACCTACGCATATATCCAACCCCGCAATCGAATTTATGCGTCGTTTAGCGCAAATTCTACAAGGATAATCCGATAACAACGGGCGCGCGATGGCGCAACGCATGCTCTTCGCTCTGCCAATATGGCCACTACGCCGCAAATTGCTCCCGTTTCGGCACCGAGCGTCAGCGCTCCCGGATCGACGAGCCAACGTGGCATCGCTCCGAAAACGCACGCCAAAATCGCTCATCCGCAGACTCAAAAACCGTCGCGATTTGGAAACCTCGCCGAGCTGAGCGTCCCCCTCGCCGTCCTGGGCATCGTCATGGCGATGATCGCGCCCATGCCGTCGTTCCTGCTTGACATTCTCATCAGCGCCAACATCACCCTTTCCGTCATCGTCCTGATGGTCTCGATGTACATCTCGCGGCCGGTCGAATTCAGCGTTTTTCCCACCTCGCTTCTGCTGCTCACGCTGTTCCGCCTGGCGCTCAACATCTCTTCCTCGCGCCTGATTCTGATCCACGGCAACACCGGAACGCGCGCCGCCGGACAAGTGATCGAAGCTTTCGGCAATTTCGTCGTCGGCGGCAACTACATCATCGGCGTCGTGATCTTCCTGGTCCTCATCGCCATCCAGTACGTGGTCATCAACCACGGCGCTGTGCGCATCTCCGAGGTCACCGCGCGCTTTACTCTCGACGCTCTCCCCGGCAAGCAGATGTCCATCGATTCCGACCTGAACGCCGGCTTGATCGATGAAGCCGAAGCCCGCGCGCGCCGCAAAAATCTTGCCGCTGAAGCCGAATTCTACGGCGCCATGGACGGCGCCTCCCGCTTCACCCAGCGCGACGCCGTCGCCAGCATTCTGATCACCGCGATCAACATCATCGCCGGCTTCCTGATCGGTGTTTTCCAAAACGGGATGGAGCTCAAACGCGCCCTCGCCACCTACACCGTGCTCACCATCGGAGACGGACTGGTCACCGTCATCCCCTCGCTGATGGTTTCCATTTCCGGCGGCCTCATTATCACGCGTACCAGTTCGGAGGGCAAGGTTGGCGCCGATGTCCGCAAACAGGTCTTCAGCAATCCTCAGCCGCTGATGCTTTCCGGCGCGATTCTCATCGTCATGGCTGTGTTCCCGGGATTACCTACCGTTCCGTTCTTACTCCTCGGCGGCGGCGTGGGATATTTCGGCTGGCGACTCCGCCAGAAAATTGCCATCACGACATCCGCTGACGCCGCCGCACCCGCGCCCGCCAAAGAAAATCTCGAAGCTCTGCTCAAAGTGGAACCCCTCGCCATCGAAGTCGGCCTGGGGCTTGTGAAACTGGTCGAAGGCGCGCAAAACTCTCCGCTGCTGCGCCGCATTGCCGCCATCCGCAAACAAATGGCCTCGGACCTCGGCTACATGGTCCCCGCCGTCCGCGTCACCGACAATCTTCAGCTCAAAGCCAACGAATACGTGGTGCTGCTGAAAGGCGCCGAAATCGGCCGTTTCGAGCTGCCCGGCGGCCGCGAGCTTGCGATTCACCCCGGCCCTTCCACCACGCCCGCGCAGCTCGAGGGAATCCAGACGCGCGAACCGGCCTTCGGAATCCCCGCCGTCTGGATTCCGTCCGAAGCCGCCGAGACCGCGCGCTCCCAAGGCTACACCGTAGTCGATGGCGTCAGCGTCCTCGGCACGCATCTTTCCGAATTGATACGACGTCACGCTCATGAACTCTTATCCCGCCAGGACACCAAGAATATTCTGGATCGCGTCGCGGAAGACAACCCCAAAGTCATCGAAGATTTGGTTCCGAAATTGCTTCCCATGGCGATCGTGCAGAAGGTTTTCCAGAATTTATTGCGCGAGCGGGTTTCGATTCGGGATTCCGTCACCATTCTGGAAGCACTCGGTGAAGCCGCGGCGATGACCAAGAATCCCATCCTGCTTACCGAATACGTCCGGCAAGCCATCCGCCGCCTGGTGGTCAAGCCGTATCTGAATCCTTCCGGCGACCTGCCCGCGTTCTTCGTCGACCCGCAGATCGAGCGCACCATCGAATCCGCCATCGAGCACACCGAAAACAACAGTCACATCAACCTTCCTCCCCAGCGGATCCGTGAAATTCTGGATCGCGTTTCGCGCGCCGTGGGGTCGGCTGACGCGGTCATGGCAGTCGTCACCAGCTCCTCGGCGCGCTATTTTCTGCGGCAGATGATCGAGGGATCGCTGCCCAATCTGTCCATTGTTTCGCATAACGAAATCCCGTCCGGCGTTCGCGTCGTCTCGGCAGGACTGATCCAATGAAACTCAAAAGCTATTTTTCGGGAACCGTCGAAGCCGCCGTCGAGCTGGCCCGCAAGGAGCTCGGCGAGGACGCCCTGTTGATGAACGCGCGTCCCGCCACGCCGGAAACCCGCCATCTGGGCGCCTACGAAGTCGTCTTCAGCGCGCCGGAAAACTCCGCGGCGAGCGCCACGCTGCCTGCTCCAGACCGGCTTTCGCAGGACGTCGCCGATATGCGCCGCGAAATCGAGCGTCTGGCCAAATGCCTGGGCGGCGCGCGCCTGTTCTCGCGCACAGCCGATCCGTCGCAGCCCGAAATCTATTCGCGCCTGATCGCCAATGAGCTCGATGGCCTGCTGGCCCAGTCGGTCGCGCAGGGCGCGCCGCTCGAATCGTTGTTCGAAGTCGATCCCACGCTCGGCCGCCCTGGCGCGCAGCGCGCCGTCATCGCCCTAGTGGGACCTCCCGGCGCTGGCAAAACCACTACGCTCGTGAAACTCGCCGCGCGCTACGGACTCGCCTGCCGCAAGCCCGCGCAAATCATCACCGCCGACGTCTTTCGCATCGCCGCGGCCAACCAGCTTCGTTCGCTCGCCGACATTCTGGGCATCGGCTGCGACGTGGTCGAAACGCCCGTCGCCCTCGCGCAGGCCCTCGAACAGCATCGCTCCAAGGAAATGGTTTTCATCGACACGCCCGGCCTGGCCCGCAATGAAATGCAGGACGGCGCTGATCTCGCCCGCCTCCTCGCCGCGCATCCCGAAATCGATACGCATCTGGTGCTTCCCGCATCCATCAAACCCGAGGACATGGCCCGCACCGCCGCGCGCTACTCCATTTTCAAGCCGGCAAAACTCCTGTTTACGCGTATCGACGAGACCGAGCGCTTCGGCGCGCTGATCAACCAGGCCGCGCGCTCCGAGCTGCCCATCTCCTTCCTGGCTTCCGGCCAGCAGATACCCGACGACCTGGAGCCGGCCACCAAGGAAAAAATTGCCGCGCTCGTCCTCGGCGCTCCATCGTCCGAGCTCGAATCGTCCGTCGAGCGCATCGCCGGAGCTGCCGCCTGAGGATTTCCTAATGAAAGAGGCCACCCAAATGTTAGCAACGCCCGCGCGCACCACCGCGGCCTACTCCCGCACCGAGCTCGACCCGGAGGAGCGCGAGCAGCTCATCCTCGAACATCTCCCGCAGGTCCGTCTCATCGCCCGCCGCATTCACGACCGGCTTCCGGAAAGCGTCAGCCTCGACGATCTCATCTCCACCGGCGTGGTCGGCCTGATCGCCGCCATCGACCGCTTCGATCCTTCGCAGAACGTCAAGCTCAAAACATACGCAGAGTACAAAATCCGCGGCGCCATTCTCGACAGCCTGCGCGGACTCGACTGGGCGCCGCGCCAGCAGCGCAGGCGCGCCAAGCAGATCGAAGCCGCCATTTCCTCGGCCGAGCAGCGCCTCCATCGCACTCCCACCGAAGAAGAGATCGCCACCGAGCTCGGCCAGACCATCGACGAATATCACGCCTGGCTGGTCGACTCCCGCGGTCTCCAGCTTGGGAGTCTCGAAAGCGCCTCCAATCCCGAGGACGACAATCGCAACCTGCTCAAGTTCCTCTCCGACGACGAAGAAGCCTGGCCCTCCCGCATCGTCGAGCGCCAGGAGCTTCAGCGCCTGCTCGCCGAAGCCATCGAGAAAATGCCGGATATCGAAAAGACCGTGCTCAGCCTGTACTACCACGAGGAGCTGACCCTGCGCGAGATCTCCAAAATCGTCAACCTGCATGAGTCGCGCATCTCGCAACTGAAAACCCAGGCCATCCTGCGCCTGCGCTCCTACATGGAGAAGCGCTGGCCCGCCACGCGAGGCCGCTGATGCCCTCCGGCGTCCATACCGGGCTCGCCGGCGAGATCGCCACCGCGCTCGCCGCCGCGTTCGAAGGCCTCACCGGTGAGCGTCCGCGCATCGAGCCGCATGAGCTCGACGCCGAGCCGTCCGCCGCGCCCGCCTTGCGCTGGCGCCAAAATTTTTCGGGGCTTGCCGGCTGCATCTGGATGCACTGCACCGATTCCGACTGGCACGCCGCCGGAGCGGCCCTGGTCGCCGCGGCCGGCATCGAGGAAACCGATCCCGAAAAAATCAAGCCCGAGTTCCTCGAAGTCCTGCGCCAGGCGCTCTCCGCCGCCGCTTCCGCGATGACGGCGAAACTCGGCAAAGAAATCGTCTGTGAGGCCGGCGAAGAATCAGCCGCGCCCGCTCCCAACGCGGTCTGGTCCGCGCTCGAAGTTCACTCCGGAGCCTGGTCCGCGACCATCGCCGCCGGAATCGACGCGCAGCTCGCCGCGGCTTTCGAAACCGCCCCACCGCCCGGCGAAGATCCCGCGCCGAAATCCAAAACTTTCGATCTCCTGCTCGACGTCGAGCTGCCCGTCAGCGTCTCCTTCGGCCGCGCCCAGGTCGCGCTCAAAGACGTGTTGAAGCTCACCACCGGCTCGGTGGTCGATCTCAATCGCGACATCGCCGACCCGGTGGAGGTGATCGTGAACAACTGTGTCATCGCGCGCGGCGAAGTGGTTGTCGTCGGCGGAAATTTCGGCGTGCGCATTCAGCAGGTCATCAGCCGCCAGGAACGCTTGAGGACGCTTAAATGATCCACACCCAGACGGTCCCCATCCTGATTCTTTGCGCTCTGGACGGCGTGGGCTTCGCCGCCACGCTGGCCCTGTTCTGGAGCGTCAAAAGCGAGATCCAGTCCCAGGCGCTCAAAAACCGCAGGCGCATGGAGCAGCTCGCCCGCGTCGTGCAGCAGGCCCCCGGGCCGCCCGAACCCGTGTGTGTCCCAGCTCCCGCGCGGAGCGGACTCAACATCAGCAAGCGCGTGCAAGCCATGCGCATGTTCCGCCGCAACGAAGATGTTTCCACAATCGCCGCAGCCGTAGGCATCACCCGCCGCGAAGTCGAGCTATTGATTCGAGTCCACCAGGCCCGCCCACAGATCTAGACTTTTTCGCGTTTCTACAGCGTGCGCTCGGCCGGCTTGCGTTCTGGATTTTCAACCTTGATCGCTCCGTTGCCCCCCGCGCCTTCGCTCCCGACGCCGCGGGCCGGGACACATAAGCGGAGCCGCGCGCGTCAGCAAGCGGTCTCGATGAGTTAAACAACTCGCGGGGACAGTCCACTGTCAGCGAGCAAGAGGGCGCCGATGCAAAAAATCTATCCGCGTGAATCCACGCGCATCCGCGGCCATCACCACTGCGGCCGATTGGTATCGTCCACCGTCACGTTCACCGTCATCTCTTTGTGATCCCGCTCGATGGTTAGCGGAACCTGCCGCCCGCGCGACGCCCTGATGCGGCTCGATAGATCCGCCGGCGTCGCCACGTTGCCGCCGTCCACGCGCGTGATCACGTCCCCCGCCTTGATCCCCGCCGTCTCGCCCACCGATCCCTTCCCCACTGACCGCACCAGCACGCCTTCCTTCACTCCGAAGTACTGCGCGAGCTGCCCTTCGAGCGCCTCCACCTCGATCCCCAGCGCCGTGCTGCGCCACGTCATGAAACTGCGCGGAATGTCCGGCATGCGCATCTCGAACGGCGTCGTCAGCGTGGGGCCTCCCGGAAATTGCATGGTCACCTGCGGCCCCCGCGACCCGGTCTTCAATGTCAGCGTCTGCGGCGCCCCATTGCGAACGATGTCCAGCTTCACGTCGCGACCTACCGGCGTCTCGCGCACCAGCCTCTGAAACTCCTCCATGCCTTCCACGCGCTGCCCGTTGTACTCCACGATCGCGTCGCCGACCTTCAGCCCGCCACCCTCGGCCGGACTGCCCGGCACCACCCGCGTCACCTCCACTCCGTAGTCGCCCGGCAGCTTCAGCGACTGCGCGCGCTGTGAATCGATCTCCTCCACCATCACTCCGAGGTAACTTCCCGGCACGCGCGCGCCCATGCCGCTGCCGCCTGGCGCCGCGGGTTGCCTCCACGGCCCCGGGTTGCCCTGCGCCAGCAGCGAAACCGTTCCCGCCATTCCCAAAACAAAAATTACCGCTTTCATAAATTTCAACCTGCTATTTCAACTTCCTGACGTAAATAATCCCGCCCCCCGTGTCGATCGTCACCAGCGGCCCCCCTCCGGTGATCGATCCTTCATACACCAGTTGCGGCCGCACGAACTTGAACGTCTTCGGCCGCAGCTCCGAAAAATCGGAAACGATGCGCGCGTTGGCCGCCGCCTCGTTGCGCGCCACCAGCGACAGCGCCAGATTCGACGGAATCATCACCGTGATGTCGCCCGAACCCGCCACCAGCGACGCGTCCTCGATCCGCGCACCCGACATCAGCTCCGCCACAATGCTTCCCATCGATGTTTCCAGCTTCAGCGGACCCGACAGCGTCTTCACGCGAATCGTCCCCGCCGCCGTCTGGCACCGCACTCCCCGTGACGACCCCACCTGGATCGCCCCGCCGCGTGTATCCGCCAGCACCACTCCACCCGCCTGCCCGATCTCGATCAGTCCCTGCCCGGTGTGCGCCTCCACGCTCGACCCCGCGTGGTCCACCTGAATGTTGCCGCCCTCGGTCGCGAGCGTCATGGGCCCCGCGGCCTGGTGCACCTGAATTTCTCCACCCGCCGTCTGGCAATTCGCATCCTGGCCCGCGTCGTCGATGATGATCGATCCCGCCGCCGAAACGCAGCGCACCGCGCCGCCCACCTTGCCGATGTGAATCTCGCCGCCGCCCGTGTTGCCTTCCACGAACCCGCGGATGCGGTCGCAGCGGATCTGCCCCGCGGTGGTATCCGCATGGACGTTCGAATCCAAATCGTAGGCCTCCACGTCGCCCAGCTGCGTGCTCACGGTCAGCGCCGGAATCGCGCGCGGAACGGTCACTTCCACCTGCGTCAGCACATTATTGCCGGCCGCCGGCGCGACCACCAGAGTCGTGACCCTCCCGCGAAAGTCAGCCTTCACCAGGCTGCTGCGCAGAATCATGTGCGCGTCTCTTTCCGTGCGCGCCCGCACCCGCTCGATCAGCCGGTATTGTACCTGGTCGACCTGCGCGCCGCGAATCACCACATTGCCGCGCGTCACCACGTTGAGCGGCTGCGCGGCCGATGCCGCGATGGTCCCGTTCTCCGTGCGCACCCACCACGCCCCCTGATGCGCCATCTGCACGTCCTGCGCGAGGAATGTGCTCACCACCGCGATTGGCGCAAGGAACATCATCAATATGTCTCAATCGACGCGTTCATCGCTTCGAGCACCCTGCGGCACCGTTCCCGCACGTAGCTCAACTGCTCGCCCTGCTGCATCACTTCCTGCAGCGTTCCGACCATGTCCCGGTCGAACGCCCGATTCTGACCCACCAGCAGATCGATCGCCTGCGTCCGCAGCCCGCGATTAGCATCGCTCAACAGCACGTACTTCAGCGCGCCGCGCACCTCCGGATCCTGCCCGAACGCCTTCAATCCGTCCATGGCCTTCATCCGCACGCCGTCGTTCGGATCGTGCTCCAGCGCGAACACCAGCGCTTCGCGAATCTCGGCCGATTGCGCCCGCTCGTCCAGAATCTCCAGCGTCTCCGCGCGCAGCCCCGCGTCGCCGGGATCTTTCGCCGCCGCGAGCAGCAGCGCTCGAATGGGCGCTTCGTCCAGCCTTCCCGATACGATCCGCTGCCGCGTTTCGTCCACCACCATCTGCACCCGCCCGTCCGGCTCACGCTCCACGTAGCGCACGTGCCCCGGCAGCGCCAGCCCAGCCGAAATCCATCCCTGCACGTCGCCTCCTGCCGGGATCATCCGCGCCGCCGCGAATCCCACCGCTACCAGTGTCAGCGCGCCCACGGGCCGCAGAAATCCGCCCGACGGCCGTATCGCGATCGCGTCCACCAGCTTGTCCCACCAGTTCGGCGCCATCGGCCGAGGCTCATCCGCGAGCCGCGCCTCCAGCTCCTCGCGGCACTCCCGCACCAGCGACGGCGATGGCGTGATCTCCACCCGATCGAGCGAGGCGTGCAGCGCCCGCTCGCGCTCCAGCGCCTTCCGGCAATCCACGCAGGAATCCAGGTGCGATTCCACCCGCTCTTCGTCATCGAAACTCAATTCGCCATACAGCAGCAGCGCCAGCCGCGCCCGCATGCTTTCGCATTCCGTCATAGAAAATCTCCCAACGCCGCCCGCATTTTCTGCGTCGCCCTGAACAGGCAGTTTTTGGCGGCTTCCTCCGTCGTTCCCAGCACCTCGCCGATGCGCCGCAACCGTAATCCCTGATAATGCCGCAGCTCGAAGACCATCCGCTCGCGCGGCGTCAGCTCGCCCAGCACCTGTTTGATCCGCGACCGCACCTGCCCGCTGAACAGGTGTCTCTGCGGATCGCCCTCCACCCGTTGCTCCATCACCGATTCCATCCGGTCTAGCGGACCCTCCGCCGTCGCCAGCACCGTCGCCTCCTCCCGCCGCACCTTGCGCTTCCTCAGGTGATCCAGACACAGATTCGTCACGATCCGGTACAGCCATGTATGAAAACTGCAATCGAAGCGGAACGAGTTCAGATTGCGATACACCCTCAGGAACGCTTCCTGATAAACATCGTGCGCGTCCTCGGGCGACCGCAGCAGGTTCAGCGCCAACCGGAGCACACTCTGGTCATAAGCGCGCACAAGCTGCTCGAAAGCGGCGTGATCCCCCGCCTGCGCAGCCCGTATGAGCGCCGTCTCATCCACGTGCAGGCTCTTTACTTGCACTGCGGCGGCTCCGGTGTTCCTGCTCAAGTATTAAGGACGAATCGACCCGAAAAATGTAACGACCGCTTCAGCTTCCTAAACCGATTCCAGCTCGATCTTCTTTTGCGCCGCGTCGATGCTCGTAATCCGAAAGCTAAGAATCTGCCCCGCGCGAGCCCCTTCCGCTGCCGCCTGCGCCCCGCCGCCCGATTTCCACTTCGCCGCGAGCATCGCCCCCAGCGCCGAAACGTCCGTCTTGCCTGCACTTACCGTTTCTTCCCGCTTCTCGACGGCCATCTTCGCCTGCGCGAAAACCCCTTCGCCCAACTCCACCTTCGCGCGATTGCCCGAAACCTCCACAATCCGCCCGCTCACCGTGTCGCCGGCCTTGTGCTCCGCAATGTACTCGTCGATGCTGGTCGGCTCGAGCTGCTTGATCCCCAGCCTCAGCCGCCGCCGCTCTTTATCCGCCTCGAGCACCTGCGCCTTCACCTTTTCACCGACCTTCAGCACGTCGCTCGGATGATTTAATCGCTTCTCGCGACTGATATCGCCGATGTGAATCATCCCCTCGATCCCGCTGCCCAGGTCTACAAACGCCCCAAATTTCGCGAGTGAAGTTACCGGCCCCTCCACCACCGACCCCACCGGGTACTTCTTCAGCGCTTCTTCCCAGGGATCGCCCAGCGCCTGCTTCAGTCCCAGCGCGATGCGTTTCTCCGCCGGGTTCACCCCCAGCACCACCACTTCGACCATCTCGCCCGGCTTTACGATGTCCGCCGCCTTCACGTTTTTCCGCGTCCACGACATCTCGGAAACGTGAATCAATCCCTCCACGCCCGGCTCCAGCTCGACGAACGCGCCGAAATCCGCCACGCGCGAAACTTTTCCGGTCACCCGCGCGCCCGTCTGAAACCGCTCCGCCGCCTGCATCCACGGGTCCGGCGCGAGCTGCTTCAGCCCCAGCGCGATCTTACGCGTCTCGCGATTGATCTTCAGAACCTTGACTTCGATCTCCTGCCCCGCGCTCACCATCTCGCTCGGCTTCACGCCGCGGGAATACGACATATCCGAAACGTGCAGCAGCCCGTCCACGCCCCCCAGGTCGATGAACGCCCCGAAATCCATCACGCTGCGCACCGTCCCGCGCACCACCGCGCCTTCTTCCAGCCTGTCGAAAGCTTCCTGCTTCGCCTGCTTTTCGCGCTCCTCGAGCACAGTCCTGCGATCCACCACCACGTCTTCGCTCGCCGTATCGAGCTTGGTAATGCGGCACTCGATCTCCTGGCCGACCATCTTCTCCAGCTCCGCCTGATCCCGCGCCCCGCTCCGCGATGCCGGCATGAACGCACGCACTCCGACGTCCAGCCGCAGCCCGCCCTTGACGATCTCTGTCACCGTCCCCGAAATCGTGCGTTTGTTGGCGAACGCCGCTTCGAGGCCGCTCCAGTCGCGCGGCGTCTCGACCTTGATGGTCGAGAGCGTGTAATTCCCCTCCTGGTCGCGCCCGCGAATCGATACCAGCAGCCGGTCGCCCACTTTCAGCTTTCCATCCACCGGAAGCACGCCCTCCATCTTCCGCCCGATATCGACAAACACCGCGTCCGCCGTCACCGAAACCACGGTCCCCTCCAGGCTACCCTCGCTGCCGTGGTGCGATTGCTCGAATTCAGACAGAATCTCGCCGAAGGAGGTGTCGTCGGCCGCGTCTGGGACGTTAAGTTTGGATGGATTCATTGAGGAAAAAACCGCGTGTGCTTTTATTGTGACACAACCAAATCGACCTCGATTTCTCCCAGTTTCAACCACATCCATACTCGCCACAACTTCCCGCTCCCCACTCCCCACTACCATCAAGTCAGAAAGGTTGGCGCACTCATCGGCCTCCAGCCTTACCGAGTGGCGATTAAGTTCTCGAGACACTGTCGTCGCAACGTCATATCCTTAGCATGCTTGTAGGATGACGATGGACGAGCGCCTGATGCGAGAAGTTCGGGCGAGCAGTCGCACGTGATTGTGGCGATGCCGTGCCGTTGCGGCCAATTGACGGCCCCAGTCGATGGGGGTATTAGCGTCGGCAGGGCCGGCCCAATTTTATTTTTGAAGAAAGGAAACTGATTCCTGGATCCAGGTTCCTGGAGCCTGAACGTTTTATTGAACGGGAAAACTGCCCGAATAACGCGCCTACGCGATCTTTCCCTCTGCCCGAGCCACGTCGTCGGCGTGTTCGATCCCCAGCAGCCTGCGCCCGCGCACCGCCAGCTCGAAACGATCCTTTACGCCCGTTTTCTCGAAGATGTGCATCAAGTGAACCTTCACCGTCCCCGGCGTGATCGCAAGCGCCCCGGCGATCTCCTTGTTCTTCAGCCCGGCGCACACATGGTGCACGATCTCTTTCTCTCTCGGCGTCAGCCGCGGCGTCGTGCGCCGCTCCAGCGTGTCCATTCCTTCGCTTGAAAGCGAGCTTTCGATCCACACATTCCCGCGCCCCACTGAGCGGATGCACTCGAGCACCTGCGCAACCGGCAGCGTCTTTTTGAGAATCCCGCGCGCCCCCAGCTGCAGCGCCCGAAAACAGTCGATCTCCGCCAGGTCGTTCACCCACAGCACCGGCTGGCACCGCACCGACGTGCTCTTTACGTCGGAAATGAACTGGAATACCATCTTCAGCCCCGCCGCCTGGTCCACCAGCAGGACCTCCGGATTGCGCTCGCGCACCGCTTCGAGCGTTTCGGTCAGCGTGGCCGCCGTCCCCGCGAAATGTAAGTCCTCGCAGACGGAGAGCACTCGCACCAGCCCCTCCACCACGATCGGCTGCGATTCACAGGCGAATACCGTGAGACGATTCAATCTTTTCCTCAGTACTCTTAATAAGATCGACCGTCCCGATCAGGGGTGTAGGTACTAAGTATCTATTTAGCAGACATAGAACGGCATATCTTTTTATGTACCCGACCGCTCAAAGAGATACGACCCCGACCCGATCTCGACCACAATCCAATCTCCCCGCTCGCGCGCGCTTGCGCCCTCGGCCGGCTGCCCGTTTTTCCACACCGTTTTTCCGCTTTCCGTCACTGTGACGCCCTCCAGCCGCGATTCCGGGATCCACACCTCGGCGGTGCTCGCCACCGGAATCGTCACTTCCATCCGCAGCGCATCCCCCGATCTCGACCAGCTCGATGACACCGTCCCGCGGATCGTCTCAAGCGTCCCCGACGCCCATTTCAAATCGCCCACCACCTGCGGCTGAATGCGAATCCGCCGATATCCCGGCTGCTTCGCGTCGAAATTGATCCCCGCCAGCGCCTCGTAAAACCACGCCCCGATGCTCCCGAACATGGGATGATTGTGCGAATTCATCGAATCGCCCGTTTTTTCCTGCCACAACTCCCACAACGTCGTCGCGCCGTGTTCCACCATGTAGCCCCAACTCGGATAGCTGGTCTCGACCGCCAGTTCATAAGCGAGCTCCGCATTTCCCGTGCGGGTCAGCAGCGGCAACAGGTATTTGGTCCCGATAATTCCCGTCGAAAGATGCGTGTCGTGCTCATACACGATGTTGTCGGTCAGCCGATCCAGTGTCGGCGATCCCCGCGGCGCCACTCCCGCGGCCAGCGCCAGAATATCCGAGGTCTGCGATCCATTGCCGTACGTCCCGTTCTCTTTATCGAAAAAACGCGCCTGAAACGCGGCCTTGATCTGACCGGCGAGTTCGCGATATTGACCCGCCTGGTCTTTTTTCTCAAGCACCTCAGCCGCGCGCGCGGTGATATCCGCCGAAACGTAATAGTAAAAGGTCGAAACCAGCGGACCGGGCGTCCGCGTGATTGGCACCCAGTCCCCGTACTTGAAAAAATCCACCGTGCCGTCGTGCGCGCGCGTGGTCAGGAAATCAGTCCAGCGGCGGATACCGTCGAAATTTTCTTCGAGCGCGCGACGATCGCCGTAGCGCTCGTACATGTACCACGCGATCAGCGGAAATGCGCTACCCCACGCCGGATCGGCCGGCCCCCGCGCAAACCGCGCGCGCGGCACCGTGTCCGGGACGCTCCCATCATCCGACTGGCTGTCGCGAATGTCGCGCAGAAAATTGTTGTAAAACGCAGCCA
>Ga0335077_10007339_pt1 | contig 13624 bp, 12 predicted proteins | sample Lox_Sample_31_FD_207151 | JGI IMG/M metagenome (GOLD analysis project Ga0335077, IMG submission 207151) | Soil microbial communities from Loxahatchee National Wildlife Refuge, Florida, United States - Lox_Sample_3.1 | ecosystem: Environmental > Terrestrial > Soil > Wetlands | place: USA...
GTGGCGGAGGCCCGAGGGGCAGGGAGGAAGAGGAAGATTTCTTTGAAGGAGGTTCATGGAGCGCAGCCGCTCGATGCGGGCTGCGGCGCAGCACGAGGGAGCGTCGAGAGCGTCGGCGTTCCACAGGTCGGCGAGGACGACTCCGGAGGAGCGGGCGCTCTGGCGCCTTCTTTCTTCCCCTTCTAAGAAATTTTCTCTTCGATTTTCTTCGAAGAAATCTCCAATCGCCATCTCCAGATCCTCGAGCGCAGGGGGAATGAACTGACCTTGCCTCTGCAGCTCTTCCATCGCGCCGTTTCCGAGGCGCGTCGGAATGAGCGAGACGACTTCGGCGCCCGCGCGGAAGGAGAGTTCGATACTCGCGCGCGTCGCCCCCAGCCACGCGTTCTTTCTCAGAAACGGAAGTCCGACGAGGACGAACACACGGAGAGTAATCCGATTTCTTCGAAGGAAAGAGGCGGCGGCCTGAAAGTCGGCGACCGTCATTCCCTTATTCAGCCTTCTGAGAATTTCCTCGTCCGCCGTCTCGAGCCCCATCGCGACCTGGAGGGTCGGCCCGGCGAGCAGGTCGCGAAACCTCGGGCTCGAATCGCCGACGAGCGCGGGATGGCACTCGACGACCACGCGCTCGAACCCGCGCGCGAGCGAGGCGATCTCCTCGTGGTCCTCCCACGGGATCGCCGCGCGATCGAAGAAGCTGCCCGCGTTGTAGAGCTTCAGGACGTTCGCGTTCGGCAGCCTCTCGAGCGCGAATCGCATCTGCGCCGGGATCGCGCCCTTCGGGGTCGGGACCTCGAGAGTGTTCTTCCAGAGATCGCACATGAGGCAGCGCCACGGGCACTCGCGGTTCGTCAGGAAGACGGTCGCGACCCGGTCCGTGCCGCCGCCCGCGCGCGGCTCTCTTTCGACGAAAAAGCCGTACGGACGGAAGGGATCCACCGCGTTCCGCGGGGGCCTCAGGCCGAGGATCGATTCTCCGCGGACGTCGCGACCGGCCGCGGGAAGGCCGGTCACGCCGCGCCCGGGTATCGGGAAAGGAACGCGGCGCGGTACTGCCCCTCGGAGAAGGGGAAGCGCCGTTGAAAGACGTCCTCTCCACCCGCCCCGTGCTGGAACCGGCGCTTGGGGTAGACGGGCATCTTCAGGCCGGTGATCGCCTCGACGCCGCGCGAGACGATCTCGCCTTTCAGCGCGTAGAGCTTCTCGACGCGGCCCTCCGTGAGCGCGTCGAACGGGATTCCCTCGGCCACGGCGATGACGCGCGGGCGCGTGAACGGGCTGAAGCCGGAGAAGCCGCACGCCCGAAGGGGCGCGTACGTCCGCGTGTACGAACGGCTCTGGCCGCCGGAGTACGTGTCCGAGTGCTTGAGCGAGCCGACCCCCCAGCCTTCCTGGTAGAGCATGAGGTTGGCGACGACGCTCCGGATCGTGAGCTCCGGATTCTCCTCGATGGGGTAGTCCTTCAGGTTCTCGTCGCCGCCGTCCCCGTCCAGGAGGAGGCGCCATCCGGTATGGCGCGCGCGGATGCCCCGCAGGAGCGCGAGCGCCATCGTCGCGGACTCCACGTCGCGCGGCTTGTAGTCCTCGATGATCCGCACCGCTTCCACCGGGTCGCACGACGCAGGATCGACGTCGACGGGCTCGAGGAAGAAACCGAGGTCCAGGGCTTCCAGGAACGCCCGCGCCTGCGCGAGATCCGGGCCCTCGACCGGGCCGCTCCCGAGAGAGAGCGTGAAGGCCTTGAGGCGCGCCGGGCTCATGCCGAGGCGGCGGAGCACGTGGTGCGTCACGAGGAACACGGCGCCGCTGTCGATGCCGCCCGAGAAGCAGACGCCGAGCGGTTCGTCCGGGGGGACCGTCCCGAGCCACTTCGCGATCTCGTCCGCGAGCGCGCCGACGTAGAGGCGGCCGATCTCGCCGAGGTCCTTTGGCAAGGCGTTCCGCGCGGGCGTGAACGTCCGGACGTAGCTCGGGGCGGGATCCGGGCAGCCGACGAGGCGCAGCGTGACGACGTGGTGCGCCGGCACCATCCGCGTGTAGCTGGGGTGGAACTGATCGCCGTGCCCGTGCTCGGAAAGCCAGCCCTCGATCGCGTCGATCCGGTCTGCGACGACGAGGACGGGGCCGTCCGCCTCCTTCGCGAGGAAGTACCTGAGCGGGCGGTCGAGAGAGCGCGCGAGCCGAACCGTGATTCCGTCCACGCCGACGAGCGCGTACGAGCCGTCGAGGGCGGCGACCGCATCCGGATCACCCGAGGCGACGCGCGCGCGGGCGTCCGCGGGCGAGAGGCCGCGGAGGACGTTGAGGGCGGGATCGGTGAGATCGACGACGCGAGCAATGGAACGGTACATCGGACCGGTAGCCTCCTTCGCGATCCTAACGCGCCGGGTCGGGGCCGTCCGGGCGGTGTCCGAGGCGCGTGAGCACGAGGCCGGCGAGGACGACGGACGCCGACAGGAGCTTCTGCGCGTTGAAGCGCTCACCCGTGAAGAGGGCCGAGGCGATTCCGGCGAGAACCGGAATGAGAAATCCGAAGCTCGTCGCCTGCGAGACGCCGAGCGTTCTCACGGCCCCGAGCCAGAGGCGGAACGAGACGACGAGGGGAAGGAACGTCGACAGGATCGCGATTACCCACGTCGACGGATGAAGCCGCGTGTAGTCCTGGCGGAGCATGTCGGGCAGGGTGTACGCGAGAACGAGGACGGTACCGCCTCCGAACGCCGCGAGCTGGCTGCCGAGAGGCGAGAGGAACCTCGCGGCGCGGGCGGAGGCCACGTTGTAGACGGCCCAGGACGTGGCCGATCCGAGGCACAGGAGGTTCCCCGCCGTGCTGCCGAAGTCCGGACCGTGGGTCGAACCGACGAAGAGGGCGACCCCGCACCAGGCGACGAGCGAGCCCGCGCCCGCGAGAGGCGACATGCGCTCCCAGCCCAGGAGGACGACGATGAACATCGCGATGAGGGGCGAGACCGAGTTCAGGAGGGCCGCGGAGAAGCCGCTCGTCGAGGCGAGCCCGAGCGCGTAGAGCCACTGGTACACGCCGACGCCGGACAGGGCGAGGACGAGCGCGAGGCCTCGGGCGCCGGGCGGGGGCACGAGGCGCTCACGCCGGACCACCGCTTCGGCGAGAAGGAACGCCGTGGCGAGGACGATCCGCCATCCCGTGAACGCGAGCGGGGAAAGCTCGCGATAGACGATCTTGGTGGCGGGGTAGTTCACCGCCCAGATGACGACGGAGAGAAGCGCGCCGAGGACGGCGAGGGGTCGTCGCAGGGACGCCGTCACGGTCTCACTCTCCCACGGGGCCTGCTATATTCCAACGGCTTCTGCGGCCCGCCGGCACCGCCCGGTCGAGGCCAGAGCGGAGGTCACCAGGAAGAGATGCTCGAAGCACAGGGCCTTTCGAAGTCGTTTTACGGAACGCCGGCGGTCACGGACGTGAGCTTCCGCGTCGAGAGCGGCGAGATTCTCGGCTTTCTCGGGCCGAACGGGGCCGGGAAGACCACCACGATGCGGATGATCACGGGCTTTCTCGCGCCGACCGCCGGCCGTGTGACGCTCGCGGACGTGGACGTCACGGAAAAGCCGCTCCTGGCCAAGCGCGCGCTCGGGTACCTGCCCGAGACGCTCGCGCTGTATCCCGAGATGCGGGTGCGCGAGTACGTCTCTTTCCGGGCCGAGCTGTGCGGGGTGCCGGGGCGCGACGTGAAGGCCTTCGTCGACGAGGCGCTCGGGAAGTGCTTCGTGAACGACGTCGCGTCGACTCCGATCGGCAACCTCTCGAAGGGATACCGGCAACGCGTCGGCCTCGCGGGTGCGCTCGTCCACAAGCCGAAGGTGCTCGTCCTCGACGAGCCCACGGTCGGACTGGACCCTCGGCAGATCGTGAAAGTTCGCGAGCTGATCCGCGACCTGAGGAACGACCACACGATCCTGCTCTCGACCCACATCCTTCCCGAAGCCGAGCTCGTCTGCGACCGGATCCTCATCATCGACCGGGGACGCATCGTGGCGTCGGGGACGCCGGAGACGCTTCGCCACCAGATGTCGCAGATGCCCAGCGTGACGGTGGCCCTGAAGGGAGAGGTGCCCGAGGCCGACGCCGTGTTCCGCGCGCTGCCCGGCGTCTCGGGCGCGTCGCGCATCGGCGCGGGCGGCGAAACGCGGGTTTTGCTCGACGGCGAGTCGGGCACCGACCTGCGCGAATCCGTCTTCCGGGAGGTCGTCACCCGCGGCTGGACCCTTCTGGAGCTCACGCCCCGGCAGGCCTCGCTCGAGGACGTCTTCGTGCGCCTCGTCTCGCGAGACGCCGACGTCGAGGCCGACACACAGCCGGGCGTCGACCCGGGCCCGCAGGGGCCCGCGGCAGGCACGGGGGCGGCGCCGTGAAGGCTTTCGCCGCGATCGTGAAAAGGGAGTTCTTCTCGTATTTCGTCTCGCCGCTCGGCTATCTCGTGCTCACGTCGTTCCTGCTCGTGAGCGGATGGGTCTTCATGGTGCTCGTCGGCGCCCTCAATTCGCCGGACACGCCCCGTATGGCGCTCATGTCCACGTTCTTCACGAACGTCTTCCAGTGGATCTTCCTGATGCTCGTCTCGGCGATCATCGCGATGCGCCTCCTCACGGAGGAGCGAAAGTCGGGCTCCATCGAGACGCTGCTGACCGCCCCCGTGTCCGAGGCGACCGTCGTGGCGGCGAAGTTCACGGGCGCCTGGTGCTTCTTCCTGTTCCTGTTCGTTCCGACGGGGATCTACCCGCTTCTGCTCTCCCGCTTCGGGGGGCTCGACCTCGGCCCCGTTCTCTCGGGATATCTCGGGATCGCGCTCATCGGGGCGCTCTTCATCTCCGCCGGGACGTTCGCGTCCGCGCTGACGAAGAACCAGATCGTCGCCGCCATTCTCGCGTTCGTCCTCATCCTCGGGAGCTTCATCATCGGCGTCGCACGGGATTTCCTGCCCTTCCCCGGCGCGCGCGACGCGCTGAGCTACCTGAACATCCTCGAGCACATGGACGACTTCTCACGGGGCATCGTGGACACGCGTCGCATCCTCTACGTCGTGTCGACGGTCGTCTTCTTCCTCTTCCTCTCGACGCGCGCCCTCGAGGCGAACAAGGCCCGCTGAGATGGACGAGCGCAACGCGAAAGACACGCCCTCGCGCTCCACGTATCGCGCGACGCTCACGATCTCGATCGTCCTCGGGCTCGGGATCCTGGTCCTCGTGAACTACATCGGCTCGCGGCGCTACGAGCGCTTCGACTGGACGACCACGCACCGCTACTCGCTCTCCGAGAAGACCCTCAACGTGCTCAAGGATCTCAAGACTCCCGTGACGGTCACCGTCTTCATGACCGCCGGAACGCCGCTCTATCCGGAGGTCGACGAGCTCCTTCAGCGCTACAAGGCGAAGAGCGCCATGCTCACGGTCGAGACGCTCGACCCGACGCGCAACCCGATCCGGGCGAAAACCTTCGTCGAGGAGACGGGAGTCAGGAATCTCGCCGTCGTCTTCCGCGCCGGCGACAAGAAGAAGATCGTCACGGAGGACCGCATCGTCGAGTACGACTACTCCCGCGCCATGATGGGCGGTGAGCCGTCGGTGAAGAGCTTCCGCGGCGAGCAGGAGTTCACGTCCGCGATCCTGAGCGTCACGCAGGCGAAGGCCCCGAAGGTCGTCTTCACGTCCGGGCACGGAGAGCGCAAGTTCGACACGCCGCGGAACCGTGAGGGATTCTCCGAGGTCGCCGAGTCGCTCAAGGCCGACAACTGCACCGTCGAGGAATGGGCCACGCTCGGCGCGACGGCCGTGCCGGAAGGCGCCGATCTCGTGGTCGTCGCGGGGCCGCGCACGCCCTTCACGGAGCCGGAGCGCGACGTGCTGAAGAAGTTTCTCGACGCCGGCGGCCGCATCCTCTTCTTCCTCGACGTGGAGTTTCCGCCGGGAGCGCCGAGCACGCTGTCCGACTTCGGGCTGGGGCCTCTTCTCACGTCCCTCGGCGTGACGCTGGACAGCGACGTCGTGGTCGACCCGAAGAACACGCTTCCCATGATGGGAGCCGAGACGGTCTTCGCGAGGAGCTTCCGGAGCCATCCCGTGACGAGGCTCCTCACCGGAACGGCCGTCGTCTTCCCGCTCGCGCGCTCGGTGAGCGTGGCTCAGGCGCCCGTCCCCGGCTGGAAGGTGACGCCGCTCGTCGAGACCTCGGCCGACGGCTGGGGCGAGACGAACCTCAGGGACCTCGAGAAGACCGGCCTGCCGAAGAAAGACGACAAGGACGTCAAGGGCCCGGTCTGCCTCGCCGCCGCCGTCGAGGCGGACGACGCCTCCAGGGCCGCGCCCGAGGCCGACGCAAAGGGGAGCGAGACGCCGAAGAAGAAGGCACGGATCGTCGTCTTCGGCGACGCGGACTGGGCGTCGAACGCGGGCATCGCGAACGCCGCGAACCGGCTTCTCCTGTCGTCCGCCGTCAACTGGGCGCTCGAGCGCGAGTCCCTCGTGGCGATCCCCCCGAAGAACGCCGACCAGGTCGCGGTCACGCTCACGCGGCGCGACATGGGCCAGGTGGCGTTCGTCGTGCTCCTTCTCCTGCCGCTCGCGGCCGTCGTCATGGGCATCGCGATCTGGGTCCGCCGGCGCAAGTAGAGCAATGCCGACGAAGAAGCTCCTCATCCTGTCCGGCGTCTTTCTGGCGCTCCTCGCATTCGTGATCCTCTTCGAACGCAAGCAACCGACGTCCGAGGAGCGCGCGAAGTCGGCGAAGCGGCTCGCGGACGTGAACGTCGAGGAGGTCTCTTCGATCCTGATCGAACGGCCGGATCTGCCGAACGTGAAGCTCGTCCGCACGGAGAAGAACAGGTGGGTGCTCGCGGGCCAGCCCGAGGGTCCGGCCGACGGTTTCCAGGCCGAGAACCTCGCAAGCGATCTCGGGCGGCTCGACGTCGTCGGCGAGGTGCGCACCGACGTCGACCCGAAGGAATTCGGCCTCGACAAGCCGAAGGCGAAGGCCACCGTCACCTTCAAGGACAACTCCGTGAAGACGTTCGCGTTCGGGCAGGCGATTCCCGGAACGGATGCCACCGCGGCCTCCGAAGGGGCGCGGTTCGCGGCCGTGCGCGCGGCGCCGCTCGCCTCCCTCACGAAGCCGCTGGACGAGTACCGGAGCCGCTCCGTCTTCGAGACGCCGACGGCCGAGATCACGCGGATCACCGTCACGAAGGGGCCGAACGCCGTCGTCGTCGCGCGCGAGCCGAAACCAGAACGGGCCGCGGGCGGCTGGAGGATGGAGAAGCCCGTCCAGGATCTCGCTGCGGACCCGTTCGTCGATCGGCTCCTCGGCGACCTCGCGAGCGAGCGGATCTCCGAGTTCCCGGCCGTCCCGCCGGCGGAGCTCTCGCGCGTCGGCCTGTCTCCGGCCTGGGCGACGGTGAGACTCGAGAAGGGCGCGGAGGTCGTGGCCACGATCTCGTTCGGCGCCGCGAAGGCGGACGCCGTTGGGAAGCTCTACGCGAAGGTCGGAGACGTCGTGGCCGTCGTGGACGACCGGGTGCGGGAGGGCCTCGACGCCGAAGTGTCGGCCTGGCGGGAGGGACACGTTCTTCCCGTCGACGTGCCTGCTCTCCGGCGCGTCTCGTTCGTCGCGGACGAGCTCCGGGCGGGAGCCGAGAAGGTCGAAGGCTCCTGGCGCTCGACGGGTCGCGAGATTCCCGCGGACGTCGCCGAAGCCCTGGGGAATGGAATCGCCCGCGCCGACGTGAAGTCGTTTCTGCCGAGGCGAAGCGGCAAATCGGCGAAGGACAAGCCGATCGCGACGCTCGAGCTTCTGTCCGAGGGCGAGACGCCCGAGCGGGTCGTCTCGTTCTACGAGGCGCCGCCCGGCGCAGCCGGAGTTCTCGCGGAGGTCACGGGCAGGCCCGAGCCCATGCTCGTCGACAAGGCGGTTCTCGACGAGCTGCGGCGCACGGCGGCGGCCCTTCGAGACGCGGCGAGCGGCAAACCGAAGGAATCCGGCAAGGCGAAGGCGAGCGCCAGGACCCCGGCCCCTCCTCAGTCCGGAACCGCCAGGACCGTCCCGCCCGCGAAAAAGAAGTAGCCGCTCAGCCCCTCTTCGGCGTCTCCGAGGACGACCGGGTCGGCTCCTTGGGGGTGTCGGCGTCCCGCCGGACCCCCATCGCGCGCGCGCGCTCGTCCGCGTTCCGTTCGAGCTGGGCGAGGCGCGCGAGGCGCTCGGCCTCCTTGTCGCGCTCCATCTGCTCGCTCTTCTTCTTCGCCGAGCCGAGGAGCGAGCTCGCCGCCAGGACGAGCTTCAGGTGAAGCTGGCCCGTGAACTTCGCGTTCTCGCCGAAGGCGCCCACGAACGAGGCGCCGCTCAGGCGGGCTTCCGAGAAATCCGCGCCCCCGATGTTCGCCTGCTTGAACGAGGCTCCCTCGAGCTTCGCGCCGATGAGCTGGGCGAAGCGTACGTCGCTGGCCGAGAAATCGGCGTCGTCGGCCTCGATCCCGAAGAGGTTCGCGCCGGACAGGTTCGCCCCCACCGCGATCGCGCCCGAGAGGCGCGATCGCTTGAGGTTCGCGCGCCTGAGGTTCGTCCGCGCGAGCTTGACCTTGGCCATGATGCAGCCCTCGAGGTTCGCCTCGGAGAGATCGGCCCCGGACAGGTCGGCTTCCGTGAAGTTCGAGCCGCGTAGGTTCGCGCGCATGCCGTTCGCCTCGAGAAGGCGCGCGGCCGTGAAATTCGGAAGGCGCATGCGGGGCGTCCTCAGGTCCATCTTGTCGAGCGAGGCCCCCTGAAAGTCGGTCTCCTCGAGCTGCGCCCCGAGGAACACGGCGTTCCTCAGGTCCGCTCGATGGGCGCTCGTCTTGCGCAGGACGGCGTCGGAGAAGTTCGCCCCCTGGGCCACGACGCGCTCGAGATCGGCCTCGGAGAGATCGGCTCCCGCGAAGTCGGCGCCGTTCGCCTCGGCGCCGCGGAAGATCGCGCGCTGGAGCTTGGCGCCCTTGAACGACGTTCCCGTGAGCTTGGCGTCGCGGAAGAAGGAGAGCGTCAGGTTCGCCTTGTCGAAACGGCCTTTCCGGTAGGTCACCCCGTCGAACACCGCCTGGGTGAGGTCGGCGCCCTCGAAGACGCAACGGTCGAGCTGGGCGCCGCGGAAATTCGCGTAAAGGACGCGCCCGAAGGAAAAATCGGTCGCGGTGAAATCGGTCCCGTCGAGCTTCGCGCCCGTCATGTCGACGGCGGTCATGATGCTCTCGCGCACCGTGGCGCTTCTCAGGGTCACGTTGCGGAACGTCGCGCCGACGAAGGAGACCCGGTCGAGGAGCAGATAGTCGAGGTCCGTGTCGGAGAGGTCGACCCGGTCGAGCGTCGACCCGTTGAACGAGGCGCCCGTGACGTGGGCCCGCGCGAGGGAAGACCCGGAGAGGTTGCAGCTCTCGACCTTCGCCCGGGAGAAGTCCGCGCCGGAGAGGTTCTTTCCCGAGAGGTCGACGCCGCTGAGGCGGGCATCGGTGAAATCGGGCGTGAGGGAGGGCCGCTCGGCCCGCCACGCGTTCCAGTCGGGCGCCTGCACGTGTTCGAGGTGTTCGGGGTTCACGGCCGTCTAGTGTATCGAAGCCTGTAACATTCGTGGGGATGAGCGACGTCATCCGGGGACCCGAACGGATCCGCCGAGCCCTCCTCGGCGGCTACCCCCTGCTTTACATCGTGTCCTGGGAGGAGGGGCGCGTGGAGCGGGCCGTCGCCGCGCTCGCCCAGAAGTTCTACGAAAAGCCCGTGCCCTTCTCGGTCTGGAGCTGCGTGGACGGCATCGTCACGGGAACGGAGCGCCTGCCCGACACGGCCGATCCCCTCAGGGCGCTGGACGTGATCCTCGCGGCGAGCGGCCCCGGCTTCTTTCTCATGAAGGACCTCACCGCATTCCTCGGCAAGCCCGAGGTCGTGAGGCGCCTGAGGGACGCCTATCGGGCGCTCAAGGGCAAGGGGCGATTTCTCGTCCTCCTCTCGCCGCATCTCTCCATCCCCGAGAACCTCAAGAAGGAGATCTACGTCCTCGACTACGATCTTCCGGACGAGAGCGAGATCCTGTTCCTCCTCGGCCACCTCGGGAAGCGCTACTTCGGCGAGAAGGGCCTCTCCGAAGCGGATTCGAAGAGACTCGCCATGGCGCTCCGGGGCCTCACGCAGGACGAGACGGAGCACGTCGTTTCGAGGGTCTTCTCGCGCCGGCCCGTCTTCGACGACGAGGCCTACTTCGAGGTTCTCGCCGAGAAGCAGCAGGCGACCCGCAAGGACGGCGTCCTCGAGTTCGTGCCGCCGCGGTTCTCCCTCGCCGACGTGGGGGGTCTCGAGAACCTCAAGGAATGGCTCGTGAAGCGCCAGAAGCTCTTCACGAAGGAGGCGCTCGATGCCGGCATGCCCGTGCCGAAGGGCATCCTCCTCATGGGCGTGTCCGGCTGCGGAAAGTCTCTGTCGGTGAAGGCCATCTCCGCGCTGTGGAACCTTCCGCTCTTCCGCCTGGACATGAACCTCGTCTTCGGCACGGACAACCCCGAGCAAACGTTCCACCGCGCGCTCCAGACCGTGGAGTCACTTTCGCCGGCGCTCCTGTGGATCGACGAGATCGAGATGGCGATCACCGGCGGGCGCGAGGCGGGCGGCGGCGATCCCTCGCTCGGCCGCATCTTCTCGACGTTCCTCACCTGGATGCAGGAGAAGCAGGGCCTCGTCTTCGTGGCCGCGACGGCGAACCGCATCCACCTCCTGCCCGCCGAGATCATCCGGAAAGGCCGCTTCGATCAGGTGTTCTTCCTCGACCTCCCGAACGAGAACGAGCGCAAGGCCATCTTCAACGTCCATCTCGGGAAAGTCGGCTCGGACGCGAGCCTCTTCGACGTCGTGTTCCTGTCGAAGGCCACGAAGGGCTTCGTCGGATCGGAGATCGAGGCGGCCGTTCAGGCCGCGGCCGTCGAGGCCTTCAACCAGGGGCGCAAGCTCACCGAGGACGACATGTCGAAGATGCTGACCGCCACCGTGCCCCTCTCGCGCACGATGGACGAGCAGATCAAGGCCATCAAGAGCTGGGCGCACGACCGCGCGATGCCGGCCTCGAAGGCCTGAGCGCGGGAGTCCGGCCCCCTCAGGCGAGCGGCGGGGGAGGGGGCGCCGTGCCCTCGGAGGCCACGATCACAGCCGTGCCGTAGCAGAGCACCTCGGTGACGCCCTGCATCACCTCCGTGGCGTCGTAGCGAACTCCGAGCACGGCGTTCGCGCCGATGTCTCGCGCGTGGGCGAGCATCATGTCGAAGGCCTCGTTCCGCGTCTTCTCGCAGAGCGAGGTGAAGAGGGTGATGTTCCCGCCGACGAGCGTCTGGAGCGACCCGCCGATCGTTCCGAAGATCGAGCGCGAGCGAACCGTGATGCCGCGCACGACGCCCAGGTTCCGGGTCACGCGGTAACCGTCGAGCGCGAAGGTGGTCGTGGTCATGGGGTGCGTCATCGCGGCATCCTCCTTCAGTTGCTCCGCGGATCGAATCCGGATCGCCGGAACGGCGAGAGGAAATCGAGCCGCCTCTGTGTGTCCGCGATGTGCTCGATCGCCCAGGTGTAGCGCTCCTCGAGGCGGTCCATGACGAGGAGGCGGTACCCGTCTTCCGCGTCCAGGCCGAGCCTCGCGAGCGCCTCGTTCACGAACCCCTCGTCCGAGAGCTGCGACGGCAGCGAGCGCGCCTGGGAGCGGCCCACGGAATCGGCGAGCCGTTCCACGCTCTTCGCGAGGAGACGCCGGAGGTCCCGCCGGGTCCGGCCGCCGCGAGACGTCGCGGGAAGAGGATGGACGGCGAGGGGAGCGACCTCGGCGACGCGATAAGGAGCCGGCGTCTCGCGCTCGCCCGCGATCCGGTACCGGAAGGTTCCCCGGAGCAGGATGTTCGAGCGTCCGTCCTCGAGCGGCTCGTGTCGCACGACCTCGCCGGCACAGCCGATCTCGAACACGGCAGGCCGCCCCGCGCGATCGGGAGGCGCAGCCGGGTTCAGGAGCTGGATGCCGATGAGCCGGTCGCCGGCGAGCGCGTCCGAGAGCATGGCCCTGTAGCGGGACTCGAAGACGTGAAGCGGGAGAGTCGTCTCCGGCAGAAGCAGCACGTTCGGGAGCGGAAAGAGAGGGAGGAGGATCGGTGCGGTCACGGGCGCTTCCATGATGCAGACTGATGAGTGCGTCCCGAATCGGGCATGTTATCTTTCCGCGCAATGGCGAACAAGGACGACCGCTACCCGGAGAACGTTCCCGGGAAATTCTACGTCGACACGCAGTGCATCGACTGCGACGTCTGCCGTGTCACGGCACCGGCGAACTTCACCCGGCAGGAAGACAAGGGCTTCTCGTACGTCATGAAGCAGGCCGAGACTCCCGAGGAAGATGCCCAGTGCCAGGAGGCGATGGACTCCTGCCCGGTCGAGGCGATCGGGAACGACGGAGCTTAAGAGCTTTGCAGGCCGACCCCCGTTGCGAGTGCCCTTCTCGCGTGGTAACTCGACCTGACGAGGGGCCCTGACTCGATTAGAGCGAAGCCCATTTCCTCGCCTTCTCGCTTGATCTCGTCGAACTCCGCCGGCGTGTAGTAACGCTCGATCGGCAGCCGGCGCGCGTGCGGCTGGAGGTACTGGCCGACGGTCACGACGTCGACGCCGCAGGATCTGATGTCGCGTAGCGTCGCCCGAAGCTCCTCGCGCGTCTCGCCGAGCCCCGCCATGACCCCGCTCTTCACTTTCATGGAAGTCTTTTCTTCGTCCCGATTCTTCGCTGCTCTCCGCAGGAGCTCCAGCGACCGCGCGTAGATAGCGTCTGGTCGCACCCGCCGGTAGAGGCGCGGGACCGTTTCGACGTTGTGGTTGAGGACCTCGGGCCGCGCGAAAAGGACGGTTCCGAGCGCCTCTTCGCTGCCGAGGAGGTCCGGGATGAGCAGCTCGACCGTGACGCCGGGTGCGAGCGCGCGAATCTCCCGGACCGTGGCCGCGAAGTGCGCGGCCCCCCCGTCCGGCAGCTCGTCGCGGTTCACGGACGTCACGACGGCGTGCGCGACGCCCAGCGCCTTCACGGCTTCGGCGACGCGGCGCGGCTCCCCGGGGTCGAGCGGCTTGCCGGCTCCCTGCGCGACCGCGCAGAACCCGCAGCGCCGCGTGCAGACGTCGCCCATGAGCATGAACGTCGCCGTCTTCTCGACGCCCCAGCACTCGAAGATGTTCGGGCAACGCGCCTCCTGGCACACGGTGTTGAGACGCTTGTCCTCCAGGAGCTTCGCGATGCCGCGTGATGTCTCGTTGTCATGGACGCGGACTTTCAGCCACTCGGGCCGGGGTGTGATGCCATAGAGGGGCTTCTCGAGCGCGCTCACGGACCGAGTCTATCGGGTGTCATATGCTCCGCGCGCGAAGCGGAGGAAACATGGTCTCGATCCCATCCCTCTGGCTGCCGATCCTGCTGTCGGCTGTCGCCGTCTTCATCGTGAGCTCGGTCATCCACATGGTCCTCGGGTACCACGCGGCCGACTACAAGAGAGTGCCCGCCGAGGACGAGTTCATGGCGGCGGTGAGGAAGCTCGACATCCCCCCGGGGGACTACATGGTGCCGTG
>Ga0335077_10007340_pt1 | contig 13624 bp, 7 predicted proteins | sample Lox_Sample_31_FD_207151 | JGI IMG/M metagenome (GOLD analysis project Ga0335077, IMG submission 207151) | Soil microbial communities from Loxahatchee National Wildlife Refuge, Florida, United States - Lox_Sample_3.1 | ecosystem: Environmental > Terrestrial > Soil > Wetlands | place: USA: Florida...
CGTTGGGCGTTGCTGCCTGACGGGGGAGAAGTCATCTACGACAGGCGTGTGATGAGCGGCGACCCATTCTTCTTCACCGCAACGAGCGTCGCGGTGCGTTCCGGCGACTCATGGCGATTTTTCGATCCAGCCACGCCGCATCTGCCCTTCGGCATGCTGCGGTGGCAGGAAGAAGGACAACCGGCAGTGTTATATGGCGAAGAAAAAATGGAAGTGGATTGGGTCCGCACTCCGGTGACGCCGGCATCCAAGACCGCACGCAGGCGGGTCGGATTGGTGCGACTGGCGGCTGACGGAACGCTCGAAGGAGACATTCACATCGGGTACACGGGTCACTTGGCCCTGGAAAAGCGCCTGAAGATGACACGGGAGAGCGAGCAGGAATGGCTGAAGCGATATGCCGATGGGCTGCGGAGCCGCTGGAAGGGCGCGGAAGTGGAAAACCTGCGTATCCAGAACCGGGACGGGGCGGAGCAGCCGCTGCTGATTCAGTTTCACCTGCGGGTTCCCGGATTTGCGAGCCGGACCGGCAAGCGGCTTTTTTTCCAGCCGGCGTTGTTTGAAGCCGGCGAGACACCGCCGCTGACCGCGAAGACGCGGGAGCACCCGGTGTACTTCCACTTCGGCTGGAGCGCGGAGGACCAGTACAACTTCAACTTACCGGAGGGCTACACCCTGGACAACGGCGACCGGCCAGCACTGTTTGCGGCGCCATGGATGGGTTTGCGATATGAGGTGCTGGCCTCATCAGGCAAGCTGGCATCCGGCAACTCGGCAATTACTTATCACCGAAACCTGACATTCGGTGCAGGCGGATGGATGCTGGTCCCGACGATGGAGTATGACGATCTCAAGAAAGTGCTGGACACGCTGCAGGAGAACGACAACCATGTATTCGCCCTGAAGCAGGGCACACTGGAGGCGGCGCGATGAAAAGGCGATATTGGGCGGTGGTTTTGCTGTTGATCTGGCAAGGCGCGCTGGCGGCCGCGAACGAAGCGCCGCGATGGCTGGCGGCGGCGATGCAGGGGCAGATATTCCTGGACATCTCCGGCGCTCCCGCGGTCGTGCTGTGGCACGAAGTCGAGGCGGCGGTGGATGGGGGGGGGAAGATCACCTCGACCGAGCACTATGCGGTCCGGATACTGAAGAAAGAAGGCTGCCAGGAAGCCAGGGCGATGAAGTATTATGCTCCGGACACCGACAAGGTGCACGAATTGCGCGGGTGGATGGCCAGCCGTTCGGGGCAGGTGCGCGCGCTGGGAAAGGACCGGGTGGCCGATGTGGAGGAGGGCGATTCATTTTACGAGCAGGCGCGGGTGCGCATGTTGAGCGCCACGGCGGAGTGTGGAGAAGGGGTGGTATTCGCATACGAGTCGGTGATGGAAGAACGCTCGGTATTCACGCAGCTCGCGTGGCAGTTTCAGGACCGCTTGCCGGTAGTGGTGTCGCGCTTCACGCTGCGACTGCCGGGGGGGTGGGAATCGAAAGCTGTAACTCTCAACCACGCGGCGATCGCGGCCAGAGTAACCGGAAACAGCTCGACCTGGGAACTGCGGGACCTGCCATACCTGGAGGCGGAGCCAGACGCTCCACGCTTGGGCACCCTGGCGCCGCGTCTGGCGGTGAGCCTGTTTCCTACGAGCAAGACAACCATGGGCGAGACCTTCGCCAATTGGGTGGATGTGTCCCGGTACGCCACGGCGTTACACGATCCGCAAGGTATGCCGGACGCCGCGATCACGGCCAAGGCACAAGCGCTGACCGCCGAGGCACATAGCGAGATTGAGAAGATTCGGGCAATCGCGTTTTATGTACAGAAACTCCGGTACGTGTCAATCCAGATGGGAATCGGGCGGGGCGGCGGCTACAAGCCACACGCGGCCTCGCTGGTGCTGACCAAAGGTTATGGCGATTGCAAGGACAAAGCAACCCTGATGCGGGCCATGCTACGCGCCATCGGCATTACCAGTTACCCGGTCCTGATCTACGCGGGCGATGCGAGTTACGTACACGAGGAATGGCCGTCGCCGCACCAGTTCAATCACTGCATTATCGCCATTGTGGTGAGCGATGCCGTGAACAGCTATGCGGTAGCACAGGTCCCGATCGTGGGACGAGTGCTGATCTTCGATTCAACTGATCCGTACACGCCTTTAGGTGAAATACCGGACGATGAACAGAGCAGCTTCGCGCTGGTGGCAGCGGGAGAAAAGGGCGCCCTGATCCGCGTGCCGAAGCGTCCGGCGCGCACCAACCGGCGGGAGCGCATCACCGTACTACAGCTTGATGCGGACGGGTCGTTGCGCGGCACGAGCGAAGAGCGCTTTTCGGGCGACATGGCAGTGCGAGCGCGCGCCACATATGGCGAGGATCACCACCTGACCAAGACCATGGAGCAATGGATGGCGGCGCAGGCGCCGGGCGTATCGGTCTCCTCGGCGCAGCCCAGCGATAGTTTTACGGAGAACACGTATCGCGTACTCATGGACTTTACTGCGCCGCACTACGCCCAACTGATGCAGAACCGGCTTCTGGTGTTTCGCCCGGGAGCGGTGCCGCGTTCGGATCACCTGCCGGATCACCTACGACTGACCGAGGCCAATCGAAAGTACCCGATGGTAATTAAGGGTGAGAGTTTTCGTGAGACCGTGAACGCCAAATTACCCGCCGGATTCGCGGTGGACGAGACCCCGGAAGGAGAAAAGGTGGAAGGCGATCTGGGCGTCTTCGAGACGCACTGCACGTCGCATGACGGCGAGGTGACCTGGTCCCGCTCTCTCGAACTGAAGGGGCAGGTAATCCCCGCGGAGCGATATGCGGAGGCGAAGCGGTTCTTCCAGCGGATCGCGGATGCGGAGGCGCAGCCTGTGGTTCTGATCAGAAAGTAAGCAATTTGTGCGGCTCAAGCCAGGGGTAAGAAGGCATGCCTTTTGCAAATCATTTTCTGGGCGCCATCGCCAGGCTGAATGCAACACTTTGGTGGCATCGAGTTAGCGGCGTACCGCTCCGCGTCGTGCTGGTCTTCTACCTTGCGGTATGGGGCGCGGAACTCTGGAAGTCCGCTCTGGGGGCGCGCCACAATGCCAAATCGCCGCTGGAAGTATCGGTGGAGCGGTGTGGAGACCGTCCGAAGATCGCAGAACTATGCTCGAATGTCCGGCCTGCTGGCGCCGGCGGCGCTATACAACTGCGGATTCCGGTCGAAGTGGGGCACTGATTCCATTTGAAGTGGGGCAGCGTTCCGTTGCGATGTGGGGCAGGATTCCGTTGGGAAGTGGGGCACCTTTTCGGATGTAGCGGAATCGTGCCCCACTTGCCGGAATCGTGCCCCACATCCAGCGGAATCGGGTGGCGTAGGCGGCGCTGGTAATCGAAAGGGGCATGCTCCCCTGAGAAGGAAGGAGAGCATGTGCCGGAAAAGAGATTACCGATGCGTCGAATACGTGAAGTTTTAAGACTCCATTTTGAAGCCCAGCTGAACGAACGTCAGATCGCCAAGATCTGTTCGGTCGGCAAGGGCACTGTGCGGCGATACCTGAAACGGATTGCCGGAGCTGGTCTGTCGTGGCCGCTACCCGCCGAGTTGGATGATGCCACCCTGGAGCAGCGGATGTTCCCACCGCCACCGCCGGCGGCACCGGGAAGCCGGCCCTTGCCGGATTTCACAGTCGTCCATAAGGAACTGATGAGCCGGCAGAACGTCACCCTGCAACTGTTGTGGGAAGAATAGCATCAGGCCTATCCAGAAGGCTACAACTATAGCTGGTTCTGCTAGATGTATCGCAACTGGGCGCGCAATCTGGACATCGTGTTGCGCCAGGAGCACCGCGCCGGCGAGAAGACCTTTGTGGATCACGCCGGCCAGACCGTTGTTCGTAGCCAAAACTATGTCGGCAGTGATGATGACGTTACGTAACATGGTCCAGCAGGTAAGAATAGGCGAGCTATAGGGTCCATCGATTCAGAGGCAAGTAGCGGGACCGCGCCATGCATCCGAGCAGTTGGGAAACCTTGGCAAGACCGCGCCGCCAGAGTGGTGGCGCGTGCTGCGGGCAAGCCGTTCAACGCCAGGTGTTCACGGTTCCCGTCATTTGAAGTGCTGCCGCTTTATGCCGCTTCCCGCCACGTGTAGCGATGCTGTAGACCACCCAGACGCGGCATGCAAACCAGACTCGCCTTCCCTGCCGGCTTGGGCTCCGCGGGCCGTCGGTGCGGCGTATCCTTGTGGAGCGCATCGTGAATGCGGTCTTCGTGATTGTACTTCACGTAAGCCGATATCAGCCTGCGGAGATGCGCTTCATTCAGCGCAATGATATGGTCCAGCATCTCCCGGCGGCAACTGCGCTCCCAAGAGAGCCCTCCTGGTAGCAGCAGGCGACCAGGAGGAAATTTTGACAATCAGTGCCGAATCGTAGGTGTTCCAGAAAGGCTGCCTTCTGGAACGTTCGTGTTCCAAAAGGGCCGCCTTCTGGAACAGACGAGCGTTGCGGACGGTCTTGATTGGGCGACAAATACTCCTCCTGGTCGCCTGCTGCTCCCAGGAGGGCTCTCTTGGGAAGTTTGCGAAACCCAGTTGTAAAGGTCGGGGGATCTTTCGGCCTCGCGCCCCTGAGGGTTCCGGTTCCGCGAAGCCACATGGCAGTTATAAACGCCAACCCGCGGATGTGCCTGGGGCGGATCGATGGCGATGGGGATGATCTGCTTGGAGCAGCGATTCCGCAATCCCGAAACTGTCCGACTAGTTGAGCCGTTCCGGAGTGGTCTGTCAGGTCGCGTTCAAGCGATTACACATAAACCAAAGATACGCCTGCCATCAAGAGGCGTAGTAATGACCCCGAGGCTATTCCGTCCGACTCTGACTACCGGCGCCTGACCGCCCGGCGTACAGTGCTACTTTCTCTATATGCCGGACCCTATCCTCGATTCGGGCGATCTGTCCCTCCTCGACGTCCGCACCAGAGCGCCCGGCCCGCAAGGCGCCGTGCCCGTCACGCCTGAAATGCTCCTCACCCAGCCCTCCGGCAACCTGTTCGGCTGGACCCAAAACGCCGGCATGGGGTGGGATCCGCGCCGGCTCGGCGGCCGCGAAATCCTGATCCTCAGCACCCACGGCGGCATCCGCAACCCCGATGGCACGCCCGTCGCGCTCGGCTATCACACCGGCCACTGGGAAGTCGGCCTGCTCGTGGAAGCCGCCGCCCGCGAGCTCCAATCGCTCGCCGCCATCCCCTTCGCCGCCTATTGCACCGACCCCTGCGACGGCCGCACCCAGGGCACCACCGGCATGTTCGACAGCCTGCCCTACCGCAACGACGCCGCCATCGTCTTCCGCCGCCTCATCCGCTCCCTGCCCACCCGCCGCGGGGTCGTCGGCGTCGCCACCTGCGACAAGGGCCTGCCCGCCATGATGATGGCCCTCGCCTCCATGCGCGATCTGCCCTGCGTCCTTGTGCCCGGAGGCGTTACGCTACTGCCTGAAGACGGCGAAGACGCCGCGCGCGTCCAGAGCGTCGGCGCACGCTTCGCCCACAACCAGATCTCCCTCGAAGCCGCCGCCGAAAGCCTCTGCCGCGCCTGCGCCACGCCTGGGGGGGGATGCCAGTTCCTGGGCACCGCCGCCACCGCGCAGGTCGTCGCCGAAGCCCTCGGCATGTCCCTCCCGCACTCCGCGCTCTCGCCCTCCGGCCATCCCATCTGGCTCGATATGGCTCGCCGCTCCGCGCGCGCCGTTCTGCAACTCGAATTGCGCGGCCTCCGAATGCGCGATATCCTCACCGAAGCCTCCCTGCGCAATGCCATGGTGGTCCATGCCGCGTTCGGCGGTTCCACTAACCTCCTGCTGCATCTGCCTGCCATCGCTCACGCCGCCGGACTACCCCGCCCCACCGCCGCCGATTGGAGCGCCGTCAACCGCCGCGTCCCGCGCCTCGTGGATGCCTTGCCCAACGGCCCGCGCTCCTTCGCCACCGTGCAGGTCTTCCTCGCTGGAGGCGTGCCCGAAGTCATGCTCCACCTGCGCCTAGCCGGTCTGCTCGAAACCGGCGTGCTCACCGCTGCCGGCCAAACCCTCGGCGAAGCGCTCGATTGGTGGGAACACTCCGAACGCCGCGCCGCCCTCCGCCACGCCCTTCACCACCGCGACGGCATCGACCCCGGCGACGTCATCATGGACCCCCAGAGCGCCCGTCGCAACGGCCTCACCTCCACCGTCACCTTCCCCCACGGCAACCTCGCCCCGGATGGCTCCGTCATCAAGAGCACTGCCATCGATCCCAGCGTCGTGGACCCCGATGGCGTCTATCGCAAGACCGGCCGCGCCCGCGTCTTCCGCACCGAGGCCGCTGCCATCGCCGCCATCAAGAGCCAGGGCTCCGGACGCATCGTGCCGGGCGATATGGTCGTGCTCATCTGCCGCGGTCCCATGGGCGCCGGCATGGAAGAAACTTACCAGATCACCTCCGCCCTCAAGTACCTGGATTTCGGCAAGCACGTCGCCGTCCTCACCGATGCCCGCTTCAGCGGCGTCTCCACCGGCGCCTGCATCGGCCACATCTCGCCGGAAGCCCTCGCCGGTGGCCCCATCGGCAAAGTGCTTGACGCCGACCTCATCGAAATCGTGATCGACCGCGTCAACCTGGAAGGCTCCGTGAACCTGGTCGGTCACGCCGGCGCCGTCTTCGGCGCGGACGAAGGCACGCGCGTTCTCGCCGCGCGCCCGCCGCGCCCCGACCTCGCCCCCGACCCCGCGCTCCCGCCTGAAACCCGCCTCTGGGCCGCCCTGCAACAAGCCAGCGGAGGCGTCTGGGGCGGGTGTGTCTACGATCCCGAAGCCATCGTCGAAGCGCTCGGCCAGCCGCGCTAGACGCTCACCAATCCCCCAACCCCTTCAAATACTCCGCCGATCCGTCCCGCAGCCACCCATCCAACTGCGCCGGCTCCTTCAATTGCTGGCCCCGCTCCCGCCGCACCGCCCCGAACTGGCAATCCAACTCCGGTCACTCCTCGTTCCGCCGAACAGCTTGAGGGCACCACGTACCTGATCCCCGCGCGCCTTGAAGAGTGCTCCATCCCCCAGAGTCTCAAGAGCCTCCAGTACAGCGACCTGATAAGGCGACTTCCCGCTGATATGGCGCCTTCCGTATTGCCGATGATCCGGGCGGATCTCTGGAAGGCAAGCACGTCCTCCGCGTCGCAGGCATGCAATCATGTGAACTATGACCGTTGCCCCGTTTGAGCAACGCGTTTCGCAGAGATGCGAAACCATACGAACCGGCATGCGGGAGCTTGCCCACCGTTTGGAGAGTGGCGATGGATCTCGGCTAGTCTACTGGATCACGCAGAACGAACTCGGCTGCACCGTGCGTCCACTTCGCCGTCATCCAAGGTATGCGTTAGGGAGGTTGACGCTGCCGGCTGAGGTACGGCCACTCATCGACGAGTGGATAACGTTCGTCAAGGTCGAGAACATCCGAAGCATTTTGTCTTTGATGCACGGCGCAGATGTCGCATGTTACCGTTTATTGGGCTTCAGAAACGATAACTTACTGGATCACCTTGCCGACGCCGGTTTTCAAGTTGCATCGTGTCCGTACGAGGATCCTCACTACAAGAGATCCTCGGCTGATGAGAAGCTCGCGACCCTTGTTGCGGTCAGAAAACAGGCGCTGATTGCTTTCAGAAAGCTCCCCAAGCCTGTGCTGATCATGTGCAGCTCAGGAATCGACCGATCTGCCCCGGTCGCCGCGTTCATTTTAGAGACCGAGTCGGTTGCACACGATTAACCAGCAACGGACCCTAGAAACCATGTGGTTCGCGCCCGACCCGGCACGTCGTTGTGACCGAGTTGCCTGACGGATGATGTGATGTCTCGTGGACTGCACCTGCAGCTGGGAAACCGTGGTCATGCTCACCAATGACGCAGCATCTGGAAGCTAGGTGGAGCGCGGTCAAGTTGACGAATAGAGCCACACCGCCAATAGGAAATTCTCTGCAGTCTATGGTCCGACTCGTTGACGATCTCGATGAATGGCCGCCATGCTCTCAGCGCATTTGGGCTCCATTCACCAATCCCCCAACCCCTCCGAATACCCCGCCGCCCCGTCCCGCAGCCACCCATCCAACTGCGCCGGCTCCTTCAATTGCTGGCCCCGCTCCCGCCGCACCGCTACGAACCGGCAATCCAATTCCGGCCACGCCGTAATATCTCCCCACAGCCGCTCGAACTGCGCCACCGGGAAGATGTCCTCCTGCCCCTTGCCCCAGCGCTTTTTCACGTCCTTCAGCGTGATGTACGCCGGCGCGCGCGCCGCCGCCGACCGCACCGCCGCCGCCACCTTCTCCTCGTTCGCCAGATCCGCGCGCGCCAGCCCGAACGCCTGCAACAGCCGGTCCAGATCGATCCAATACGTCGCCGAATTGTAATAGCTAAGCTCGAACTCGATCCGCTCATCCGGCAGCGCCAGCCCTTCCACAAGTCGTACCCGCCCATCCACGCGCGCCAGCCCGCCGCCGCGATCCTCGATCTGCCGTGCGATCACCTCCGCGGTCACCGCCGCCCCGGATGCCATGTGCAGCCCGAGCAGCTCCGGCGCCAGGTCCGCGCCTAGCGTATCGATGTTGTGCATCATCAGGTAGCGCAGCCCCGGCCTTTCCTCCAGCAGCCGCAGGAGCACGCCGTTGCGCAGCATCGCCGGCAGCTCGTACCAGTGCCCCACGGGATGCAGGCATTGTGCCGGGAGATTGTCCGTGTAATTCGAGCCCTCGCCCGCCTGCCGCGCCCACCCGATCAGGCTGGTGTGCAGGCTCTCCCGCACCTTTTGCGCCTGCTCGTCCAGAAGCTGTTGCGGCATCTCCTCCCACGCAAAGCGCAGATCCCGCACCATGGGGATCAGCCGCAGCCCGATGTTCCGTCCCGGCGAAAGCAGCAGCGGCCCCGGATATCCGTAGTTGTCCTCGCGTTCCAGCCAGTCGGCCACCGCGTCGTGCGTCAGGTAGCTGGTCGTGATCGCGTGCGCCACCGGCGTGCCGCACATCCGGCTGGTGCGCCGGCCCTTGGCCAGGTGCGCCTCGATGAAGTTCCGATGCCGCCCCGCAATCTTCGCGAACGGATTGAGCGCCTTCACCACCCCCGCGCCCTTCGTCCAGCGTGTGCCCGCGCCGCCCGCCAGCGTGACTACCGCCGCCATGCCATCGGCCAGCGCCCGCAGCCCCGCCTCGCGATACTTCTCCGGCAGACCCGCCGTGGCATCCGTCACATCCCCGGGCGCGACATCTTCGATGCGGCTGCTGGCCGGCAACCGGTTCTGCGCCAGCCCGATGCGCCCGCTGCGCACATCCGCTTGGATCTGCTCGTGCTGCACTCGGTCGAACCCGTAGCGTTCCAGCATCGCGTCCAGGCTCTGCGGCGCGTCGCTTCCATCAGCAGCCGCGCGCGGCAGCATGTGGTCGAACAGGTTCTGCACCATGCCCGCCAGTTCCGGTGCCGTGCGGCAGGCGGCCGCAAATGCATCCAGCTCCGCCCGCCGCGCCGCCGGCAACAGGCGTGTCTCGGTTCGCAGCAGCCCTGGAACCGTCAGCGTGTAGTAGCCCGGCGGCATTAGCGCGCTCCGCCCTCGCAGAACGTCCGCATGCGTGCCGCGCTCGTTGATTGCGAAATCGTATACCACCGGGTCCATCGCGAACGGCACCGCCCGCTCCAGCCGCCGCTTGGTGTGCCGCATGATGCGCTCCAGCCGCTCCTGCGCTTCGGCCTTCACCGCCGGATCGAAAATAAACCCCATCCCCCCCCCGGACATGCCGCCCAGCATCCAGAAGCCGCGGAAGCCGCCGCCCATCTCGTCGCGCGCGTGCCGGATCAGCGTCTCCGTGTAGAGGTTCGAGGCCCACGGGATGATCGACTGAATCGGCCCCTCGAAGTTGCGCTGCGTCGCGGCGCCAATGGCCGCCACTTCACCCGCGCGCAAATGGCCCACGATCTGGTCCAGTATCCCGCCCGCCTCCCGCCGCGCCCGCCATTCCGCTTCCGAACGCAACAGGTACTTCTCGGTCACCATCTCCAATATTGGACCGACATCCTGCGCCATGCCGCCGTGCACCAGCACCAGGCTCTCCTGCAGCTCGCGCCGGGTCGCTTCGGAAACATCGTCCGTGCCCAGAATGCGATGCCTCGGCAGCAAACATCCGCGGCTGATCCCGAACTCCGAATCGCCCTCGGCCGCCTCCACGCCCTCAATCAGCTTCATGCCCGGCCACAAGCCGCCCGAATCCTGCCAGCCCCCCCCGGAGCCGCCCAGCCATTCGCCCAGGATCGCGCGCGCCGCCACCAGCCGCCGGTCGGTCTCCGCCAGCGGCCCGGCCAGTGCGTGTGCCTGCCCGGTGGCCCGCATGCACACCGCAATCAGCGAAGCCAGTAAGCTGGTGGAGACCGCCAGCCGCGAGCCTTTCGGAATGTCGTTCACCCGCGTCACGATCTCGATGCCGTGGCCCGCGCGTCCCGTCAGCGCCGCCAGCACATCCGCCAGCGGCTGCCCGGCGCCCTCCATCCCCGGCGGCACGATGCCCGAAGCGATCACCCCCGCCTTCAATAGCCCCAGGTAATCGCGCGCGAAGTCGAACACCTCCGCCAGCGTGGTGATCTCCGCCGCCGCCCGCAGGTCCACACTGGCCAGCCGCAGCACCGGCTCGTCGATGACCCGGAACCACGCCTCCACCGGCGGCTGCGGCGCGCCCGCGCCCCGCACCGTCAGATCGATCGACACGTTCAGCACGCGCGCGCCTTCCGGATAGTCCATCCCCAGAAAAAAGATGTCGCTCCAGCCGCTGTGCGTCAGGTCCATGCGCACCGGTGTCGACTCGCGCAGGATCGGAAACAGCCCGCTCTCCGGCTCCAGCAGCTCGCGCCGGAGCCGCAGCGGATCATCCGCGGGATGCCCGGTGCGGAACATCCACTGGTTGCCGCGCACCGTGCGCACGCTGCGCCGCACCTGCCCCGCCAGCGTCTGGAAACCCAGCCCGCGATACGCCGCCGCCAGCGCGCTCGAGATCGCTGCGCTTGGGCCCTCCGCGCTCTGCGCTGCGAGGAAGATCTCGATGGCCTCCTCGAACCGCCGCTTCGACAGGTGCTCGTAGCCGCGGAACGAAATCAGCCCCTGCTCCCGCACCCCCGCCTTGAACGGCAGATGAAACCGGTGGACCGCGTACAGGAAGAACAGCGCCCGCACGCGTTCGTAGAGGTTCTCGCTGGCGCGCCGGAACCCGTCCAGCGCCGCGCATTCGCATTCCAGGTCTTGGAGAGATGCCTCGCGGCAGAACCCGTCCAGCGGACGGTTGCGCACCGCCGCGTCCTGGGCCGTGATGATCGCGGTCAACGTGCTCATGCCGCCGCTATCTCCCCACCGCCGTCAACTCGCGCATCGCCAGCAGTTCCAGCAACTGGCTCAGCACTTCGTCGCGATGGCAGCCGCTCAGCGCCAGCGCCAGTTGCGCGTTCAAGACGCCATACCGCACGCCGATGTCGTACCGCCGGTCCCGGAATTCCAGCGCCAGGTATTGCTCGCGCCGCGCCACCTCCGCCAGCGCTTCGGACAGGCCGCGCTCCGGCCCCAGAAACTCCATCACGGTGGGCGTCAGCACGTGCATCCCGAAGAAGCACAAGTAGTGCCCCGCGCGCATGCCCGGCACCACCAGGCGCTGCTCCGCTTCCGTCGGCGTGGGCTTCTCGATCACCGTTTCGATGCGGTACAGATCCGGGCTGCCTGCCACACGCTGCCCGCCCACCGCGCCGAATCGCGTCAGATGATTCTCGCGCGTGGCCTGCACCGCCGAAACCGCGCAAGCCTGCGCCGTGGCGACTTCCACCAGGCGCTGCGCGCAGCCCTTGTCCGTGCGGCTGATATAAAGATGATCGCCCACCAGGTGCAGAAAAGGCTCCTGCCCCACGAACGCGCACGCGCACAACACGGCATGGCCGTAGCCCAGCGGCTCCGTCTGCGGAATGAAAAGCAAACGCCCCGCATGATCGCCGGCCACCCGCGCATACGCCGCTTCGTCACCGGGCGAAACCACCATCGCGATCTCTTCCACGCCCGCGCGCAACGCCTCTTCCACGATGATGCGCAGCACGTGCTTCTCCACGCCGTCCCGGTCGATGAGCGTTTGCAGCGGCAAACTCCGCTGGCTTCTTCCGGCCGCCGTGATCACCGCTTTGCGGATCTTCATGACGCTAGAATACGTCATCATGAAGCTCGCATTCATCGGAACCGGAGCTATGGGCGCGCCCATGGCGCGCAATCTGCTCCGCGCCGGCCACCTGGTCACCGCCTACAATCGCACTCGCGCCCACGCCGAGCCTCTGCGCGCCGATGGCGCAACGATTGCCGATACCCCGCGCGAAGCTCTAAGCGGAGCCGAAGCCGTCATCACCATGCTGGCCGATGATCACGCGCTGGAGCACGTAGCGCCGGCCATCCTTGAGGCGCTCGCCCCCGGCGCCATCCACGTCGGCATGAGCACCATCAGCGTGGCGCTCTCCCGCCGCCTCACGGAACAGCACGCCGAGTGCGCCCAAACATACATCGGCGCCCCGGTCTTCGGCCGCCCGAACGCCGCCGCCGCAGCCAAGCTCTGGATCGTCGTCGCTGGACCCGCCGCTGAAGTCAATCGCTCCAAACCCGTCTTCGAAGCCCTCGGCCGCGGCTACACCATCGTCGGCGAGGAGCCCTGGCTCGCCAATGTCGTCAAACTCTCCGGCAACTTTCTGATCGCCGCCGCGCTCGAATCCATGGGAGAAGCCTTCGCCCTCGTGCGCAAATCCGGAGTAGACGCCCGCCAGTTCCTGGACATCGTCAACACGGCCCTCTTTAACTCGGCCCTGTACGCCAATTACGGCGGAGCCGTGGCGCAGGAGAACTTCGACCCGCCCGGCTTCAAGCTGCGCCTTGGCTTCAAGGACCTCCGCCTGGTCCAGGAAGCCGCCGAATCCGCCGCCGTGCCCATGCCCTTCGCCGGCGTCCTCCGCGACCGCTTCCTCACCGCCCTGGCGCACGGCGAAGGCGATCTGGATTGGGCCGCCATGGCCCGCGTCGCAGCCCGCCAGGCCGGATTGTAAGAGTGGTTCACTCGGTCTTGCGATCGCTGACGGGCTGAGGCTGTGACGTGACGGCGTGTGTGTCCTGACGCTTGAACTCGTTTAACCGGTCTTTTTCGGCGTGCCAGTTCTTGACGGTCTCGTCCACCGTGTTCGCGATTTCACCAAGGCCACTATGGCCTCGCACTAATAAAACGCCTGCCAACTCACCATGTCAAGCATCTGCTTCGTCTTCTCGTCGACGGGGATGTCCTTCATCATGTAGACGTAGGAGCCGAGGGCAACAAACTCGTGCCCGAAACTCCTGTCGGGCAAAACCCGGCTAATCAGAAGCGCCCGAATTGAGCCGGGACCGTTGTACCCATAGAGTAGGCTGAGTGGAAGTGACCCGCGTCAACCAGGTGTGGAGCACGGACATCACGTACATCCTGGTGGCGGGAGGGTTTGCGTACCTGGTAGCGGTGATGTACTGGCTTAGCCGGTAGGCGCTGAGGTGGACCTTGTCGGTGACGTTGGAACTGGACTTCTGCCTGGCGG
>Ga0335077_10007341_pt1 | contig 13622 bp, 14 predicted proteins | sample Lox_Sample_31_FD_207151 | JGI IMG/M metagenome (GOLD analysis project Ga0335077, IMG submission 207151) | Soil microbial communities from Loxahatchee National Wildlife Refuge, Florida, United States - Lox_Sample_3.1 | ecosystem: Environmental > Terrestrial > Soil > Wetlands | place: USA...
CGGCCGTGCCGTAACCAACGGGAGCGTTACGCTCGATCGTGATTGCAGCGTGCTCGCGCGCATCATCCCGAGCGGCTCGCTGGAGCAGATCATCTATCGGGTCGATACGCTTCACCGCCTGGAGAGCGACGGAATACGGGTGATGAACTCGGGCCGCGCCATCGAGCGCACGGTGGACAAGGCCTGGACCTCGGCGATCCTGGACGGGGCCGGCCTGCCCACGCCCGAGACGGTAGCGTGCGAGTCCCCGGAGGAAGCATTCGCGGCGTTTCGAGCGATGCGGGATGTGGTGGTGAAGCCGCTGTTCGGCTCCATGGGCCTCGGGATCTCCCGTGTGACCGACGAAGACATGGCATGGCGCGTGTTCCGCGTGATCGAAACCATCCGCGGAGTCTACTATCTACAGCGGTTCATCCCGCATGAGGGTCGCGATGTCCGGGTCTTCGTCCTGGGAGGGCGGGTGCTCGGCGCCATGGAACGGAGCGCCCCCGGTTGGCGGACCAATTTCTCCCGAGGCGGCCGGGTGAAGCCGTTCGTGCTGCCTCCTCCCTGGGCGGCCCTGGCGGTGCGCGCCGCCGAGGCTGTAGGCGCGGAGTACGCCGGCGTGGACCTTCTCCCCTCGCAGGAGGGGACGGTCTTCGTCCTGGAAGTGAATGGCATACCCGGCTGGGAGGGGCTGCAGGCGGCCACCGGCCTCGACGTGGCCAGCGCGGTCATCGAGCAGCTCCTCTCCCGATGACGCCGTCGGAGCTGTCCACGCTCACCACCCTCGCCTGCCTGATCGAGGCCGGGGCTCCCAAGCCGGGCAACGTCTCCCCCGGGCGGCCATTTCGCGACATGGGCTACGAAGACTTCCTCGCAAGCGCCGTGGCGATTGGTCCTGAGCTGGGGATGGCGGGAGAGCGCAGCCTGGGCGCGACGATACTCGCCGCCATCCGGGCGACGCGGCGCTGGACACCCGCGAACACGAACCTAGGGATCGTGCTCCTGTTCGCCCCCGTAGCGCGAGCGGCACGGCGCCCGGGCTTCCCTGGCACCGACCTCCGGTCCGTGGTGGCCGCGGAGCTCCGGGAAACGACCGGCGAGGATGCCCGACTGACCTACGCGGCCATACGGGAGGCTGGGCCCGGTGGATTGGGCCACGCTGGCGCCGAAGACGTCGCCGGGGAGCCCACCGTGTCACTACGGGAGGCGATGGGTCTCGCCCGGGATCGTGATCTCATCGCCAGGGAGTACGTCACGGATTACGCCCTTACCTTCGAGGTGGGAGCCACCGCGGCCCGCGCCGCCCGCGTTGATGGCCTCGAATGGAGCGACGTGACGGTAGAGACCTTCCTCCGGCTTCTCGCTCAGGAGCCGGACTCGCTCATCGCCCGCAAACTGGGCCGGCCGATGGCGGAGGAGATCCGCCGTCAGGCCGAGCAGGTGGTCGCGGCCGGTGGCGTACGCACGCCCAAAGGCCGGACCGCCCTCACCGAGTTTGACGGGGGCCTGCGCGACGCACAGAATACCCGCAACCCAGGGACTACCGCGGACCTCACCGCCGCCGCGATCCTCGTGACGCTGGTGGAGGACGGGTGGACTATCGATCGATCGAGGACAGCACGTGCGCAGTGATTTCCGGGTTTCCGTCTCCAAGGACTATCTGGTCTTCAGCTCGGCCCATTTCATCACGTTCCGCGGCCACCAGTGCGAGACCCTGCACGGGCACAACTACCGCGTGGGGGTGATGGTCGAAGGAGCGGTTGACGGCGAGACGATGTTCGTCGTGGACTTCTCGGTGCTCAAGAAGCTGGTCCGGAAGCTGGTGGACGAGGTGGACCACAAGGTCCTCCTGCCGCTCAAGAACCCCAAGCTGGCGTTCCGGGATCGGGGGCAGCAGAGGGAGGTGGATTACTTCGGCCAGCACACCTACACCTTCCCGATCGTCGATTGCGCGATGGTCCCCATCGAAAACACGACCGCGGAAATGCTGGCCCAGTACTTCGCTACCCGGACCCAGCAAGAGCTGCGGGCCGTGGGCATCCAGAACCTCACCGCAATCGAGTTCGAGGTGGAAGAGAGCTTCGGGCAGTCAGCGACGTACCGGCTGGGAATGAGCCGCTAGGTCAGGCGGTTCAGCTGCGGTATCGGCGTCGGGCCGGCGGTCCCGCGTCCTTCCCAGGCGGCCCAATGGTGCCATTGTGAATGGCGGAGGCGACCAGTACGGCGTCGCACCCCACCTCCTCCAGCAGTTCGATATCGTCGATCGAGCGCACCCCTCCGCCGGCGTACACCGGAACGCCCAGCAGCCGCTTGAGGCCGTCGATCAGCTCGAGGTTCCTCGGTCCGGATTCCGCCCCGACATGAGCAAGATCCAGCACCAGAACCGCCGCAACACCGGCGTCCGCCGCCCGTGCGGCAAGCTCGATGACCACCGCCTCCTCGCTGGCGACCCGCCCCGTCCGCCGCTGAATGGGTCGCCCGTCCAGGAGGTCGAGGCTGAAGATCACCCGGTCGCCGCCCACGCACTCCACGATGGATCGGAGTTCCGCGAACCCCCGCAGCGTCTCGAGTCCGACCGCGAGCATGCTCGCACCCGCCTCGAGCATCGACTCCGCGCCGCGGGGCGTGGTGACGCCGCCGTCCACGATCAAGCCTTCCCCGAAGCCATGCTCAGGATCGGCGAGCGCGTGGATCAGCTTGGTCTGGGGTGCCCATCCCTCGATCGCGTCGAGATCGGCGACGTAGCACCGCCAGGAGCCCATCATCGTATGATAGGCGCGCGCCAGGGCGACGGCGTCGCCGACCCGACCCGGGAGCAGGGCCGATTGCACCGGCTGGTACTTCTGACGGGCTCCGCGCCTGGCATGGACCGCCTGGCCGCGGAGCAGGTCAAGAACGGGGATCAGTTCCATCGGAGGGAAAGGTACACACAACCGTGAAGTCAGAGCACCGTACCGGGCCGCCTTGCGTGATCAAGGTGGGTGGAGGGCTCCTCACCCCGCCCGGCGGCCTGCCGCGGCTTGGGGAGACCCTGGCGACCGCCGCTGGACGGCGGAAGCTGGTGATAGTCCCCGGCGGAGGGCCTTTCGCCGATGCGGTCCGTGAATTCGAGCGCCGACACGGGCTGTCGGCGACGGCGGCCCACTGGATGGCGATTCTGGGCATGGACCAGTACGCCCACGCACTGGCGCACCACATCCCCGGGGGGAGGGTCGTGGAGGATCAGCCTGGTATCCACCAGGCCTGGCGGGATGGTGCTGTCCCAGTGCTCGCGCCGTCGCGCTGGCTCCGGGCCGCGGACTTGTTGCCCCATAGCTGGGAGGTGACGAGCGACAGCCTCGCCGCCTGTCTCGCGGGTCTTCTGCAGGCAGAGGAGCTGGTGCTGATCAAGCCGAAGACCGGCGGAGCGGAGCTCGTCGACCCCTACTTTGACCGCGCCCTGCCCGCGGGCATCCGCTGGCGAGTTGTGAGCGTCGACAGCGCCACCCTTGGGGCCGACCTCGCGGATTAGGGCCGCGACGAGGCCCGTTCGCGTTTCACCGCCTCGGCCAAGTGGCGAACCAGGTCTTCGTCGACCTCGCCCGAGCGCCCGCCCCGGCACACCCCCCCGCGCACCCCGAAGATCGTGGCTCCCGCTTCCGCCGCCGGACGCAGGTGCTCGGCCAGGAGACTCCCGCCGACGGCAAAGCTGAGTTCGTCCGCCTCGAGCGCGGAGCCGATCGTCGCCAGCTGTGCCGCATCGATCACCTGGAAGAGCGAGCCGGCATCCTTGTAGCAGGTATCGAGGAGCAACCCGTCCGCCCCCGATTCGGAGACGAGATACGGGAAGGTACCGGGCGTGAGGGAGCGGGCGCGTGCGTGATCGGCATACGCGACGGCGATCACTGCGGGACGTCCGGGAAGGCGCGCAGCGAAATCGACCGCCTGAGTCAGGAGGGCAAGTACGCGACGGGCCTCACCCAGACCACGGAAGCCGATCTTGAGAAAGGCAAGACGGGCGGGGAGCGCGGCGAAGGCCCGCGCGAGTTCCTCCGGGGAGGTCATATCCCCCAGCGCCGCACTAAGGCGGATGCGGGATGGCACCGCGGCGCGAATCGCCATCAACGTTGCGGGTGCTACAGGACCGAGGGAGCCGAGCTCGGGCTCCTTGGCGTCGACGACTTCAGCGCCTCCCGCCACCGCGCGCACCGCTTCGCGCGCGTCCCGCACACTCACGAGCAGCCGCATGATCTTCGGTCCCTTGAACGAGGTGGCTGGCCCGGTATGTTACGCCGAGCCATGACCACGGACAACTTCCCGCTGGGTCAACTGTTCAGCCTGAAGGGCAAGCGGGTGGTGGTCACGGGCGCGTCCAGCGGCATCGGGCGCGCCATCGCAACGGCCGTCGCGCGGGCCGGCGCCGATGTCGCCCTCACCTATCGGACGAATCAGGAGGGCGTCCAGGCCCTGGCGGACGAGGTTCGAGCCGCCGGCCGGCAGGTACTGGTGGCGCAAGCAAACCTCGTCGAGGAGCGCGATCTGGCCGGTGTCGCCCGGGCGGTGCGCGAAAGCCTGGGCGGCGCCGACGTCTGGATCAACAACGCCGGCGCCGACATCCTGACCGGGGCTGGCGCCGCGCTTTCCCGCCGCCAAAAGCTGGATCTCCTGCTTGATGCGGACCTCCGCGGAACGGTGCTCGCCTCATGGATCGCGGCGGACCTCATGCGCGCCCAGGGCCAAGGCGGCGTCATCATCAATATGTCCTGGGATCACGTCCTCACGGGCATGCCCGGCGAGAACCCGGAGCTCTTCTCCGCCGCCAAGGGCGGGATTCTGGCCTTCAGTCGTTCGCTGGCCCGCTCCCTTGCACCGGACATCCGCGTGAACGTGCTCGGCCCGGGCTGGATCGAAACCTCATTCGGTGCGACGGCCCCCGAGTCCTTCCGGGAGGCGGTGGCTCGACGAATCCCGTTGGGTCGCTGGGGAACACCCGAGGAAGTGGCGGGGGTGGCGCTGTACCTGGCCTCGGATGCCGCCAGCTACCTCACGGGCCAGATGATCATGATCAATGGCGGAGACACCATGTGACATGGGCTCGATGAGTCTCGTCCCGCCCGCGTCGCCGAGAAAGGAGCGCATGACCATGGCCAAAGAGCGCACTTATTCCGAGACCGAGATCGCAGCACGGCTGGCCGCTCTGCCGGGCTGGTATTACGAGGACGGGTGGATCCGCCGCCAATTCAAGACGGACGGCTGGCTTACCACCCTCGCGCTGGTCAACACCATCGGGTTCCTGGCCGAGGCGGCCTATCATCACCCCGATCTGACCGTTACGTGGGCCAAGGTCTGGGTCAAGCTGCAGACCCACTCTGCCGGGGGGATCACCGACAAGGATTTCGAACTGGCAGGCCAGATCGAAACGACGGTGCTATGGAAACCGACCGGCGGCGCGCTCGAGGGCACGCCCAACAAGTGGGTGCGGGGAGGCGATCCCAAGTAGTGCCTCCCACCCGCGTCCTGTTTGTCACGGGCAAGCTGGCCGAGCCCGCGCTCCGACGGGTCCTCGAAGAGATGGACCCGGGATTTGCGGTCGAAGTAGCGGTCCTCAAGATCACGGTTGCGGCGCTGATGACGACGGGGTGGATCGAGAGGTTCCTCCGCGTCCCTGCCGGAACGGACCTGGTGCTGCTGCCAGGTCTGGTCGAGGGCGACACGGCGCCACTTGCCGCGCACTTCGGCGTGAGAGTCGAGAAGGGGCCGAAGGATCTGCGCGAGATTCCCGAGTACTTCGGCCACGCCCGCCGCGCCAACGACTACGGCGCGTACGACATCGAGATTCTCGCCGAGATCAACAACGCGCCGCGGCTGGCCCGCAGCGCCATCCGCGCGGAGGCCGACTATTACCGGTCGGCCGGGGCTGATATCATCGACATCGGCTGCACCCCGGGGCTCGCCTTCCCGGCGCTCAGCGAGGTAGTCCGCGAGCTGCGCGAGGCCGGGATGCGGGTCAGTGTGGATTCCTTCGAGCGGAAGGAGATCCGGACGGCGGTCGAGGCCGGAGCGGAGCTGGTGCTCAGCGTGAATGGCTCCAACGTCGGCGTCCTCGATGACCTCCGGGGAACCGGCGCCCAGGTGGTGGTCATCCCGGATCTGGGAGGGGGTCTGGAGACTCTCGAGCCCACCCTGGCGGCGGTGGCCCGGGCCGGTCTCGAATCCCTCATTGACCCCGTCGTGGAGCCGGTGGGATTCGGGTTCATGGCCTCGCTTCAGCGCTATGCCGAGGTCCGTCGGCGCTATCCGGAGGCGCGGCAGTTGATGGGAATCGGCAATATCACCGAGCTGACCAGCGCAGACTCAACCGGCATCAACGCGCTGCTGATCGCCATATGTCAGGAGCTCGGCGTCGCGGCCGTCCTTACGACGGAAGTCATCCCCTGGGCCCGCGGGGCGGTGCGCGAGATCGACATCGCCCGCCGACTCATGCACTACGCCGTCACTCACCGCACCCCACCCAAGCATCTCGACGACCGCCTGCTCACCGTCAAGGACCCGGCCATTCTGAGCTACAGCGAGGCCGAGCTCCGGGAACTCCAGGCCCAGGTCAAGGACCCGAACTTCCGGATCTTCACGGATCGAGAGACGATCACCGTCTTCAACCATGAGCGCTTCGTCCGGGGCACCGAGATCCAGGAGATTTTCGATCAGCTCGGCGTCGAGGAGGCGTCGCACGCGTTCTACCTCGGCAAGGAGCTCGCCAAGGCCAAGCTCGCCATCACGCTCGGCAAGACGTATCGGCAGGAGGGCCAGCTCGCGTGGGGCTATCTGACTCCGCCCGATGACGCTCGGCGCGAGCACGTGAAGCTCACGGCACGGAAGCGTCGCCATGGCTGACCTGCCCCTGGTCGAGGAGCTGACCCCGGTCCCGGATCCCGTGGACGTCGCCGGTCGGTTTCGCGGCTACCCTCAGCTGCTGTTCCTCGATAGCGCGGGAGACTTCGGCCGCCTCTCCCGCTACTCGTTCGTCAGCGCGTCGCCCGTCGCGGTGGTGCGGTCAAAGGGGCGGACAACGCCGGACGCGCTCAGTCAGGCTCGGACCCTGCTCTCACCCTTTCGCGCCGAAGCGCTGCCCGCCCTTCCGCCATTTCAGGGAGGACTGGCGGGGTTCCTCTCCTACGACTTCGGTGCCGTGCTGGAGCGACTTCCGGCCCCGCGGTACGACGACCTGCAGCTTCCGGACGTTCTGCTCGGCCTCTACGACTGGGTCATCGCGTGGGATCACGCGGAGCGCCGGGCCTGGATCATCTCCACCGGGATTCCCGCCCCCGCGGGAGAACGACAGCGGGTGGCGGCCGCCCGGCTCGCATGGGTCCGGCGCATCTTGACGGGCCCGGAAGGACGCCCGCTGCCCGCCCACCGCATTGAGGCTCCGGCGCCCTCCTACCCGCTCAAGGGGGTCGATCTGGGAACCGAGATCGGCCTCCGCTCTACCTTTACGCGGCGCGGATACCTGGACGCCGTCGCGAGGGTCCGGGACTACATCATCGCGGGGGACATCTTCCAGGCGAACCTGTCGCAGCGCCTCGAGGCGCCGCTGGAAGAGGACCCCTGGCATCTCTACCGTCGCTTGCGGGAGGTGAACCCAGCGCCGTTCGCGGCCTACCTCGAGTTCGACGGCGTACAGGTGCTCAGCGCGTCTCCCGAACGCTTCCTCGGTGTCGATACCCATGGTGCGGTGTCGGCCCGGCCGATCAAGGGCACCCGTCCGAGGGGCGAGTCCCCGCTGCACGATGCCGCTCTCTCCCGTGCCCTCCGTGAAAGCGAGAAGGACCGGGCGGAAAACCTGATGATCGTAGACCTGCTGCGGAACGACCTGTCCCGCGTGTGCCAGCCCGGCAGTGTTCGGGTGCCGGAGCTGTTCGCGCTCGAAGGCTATCGGACCGTGCACCACCTGGTCTCCACAGTGGCTGGTGTCTTGGAGGCGGACCGGGACCCGATCGACCTCCTCGCAGCCTCGTTCCCGGGAGGGTCGATCACCGGAGCGCCCAAGGTCCGCGCCATGGAGATCATCGCTGAACTGGAGCCGACCCGGCGCGGCGTGTACTGCGGCTCGATCGGGTATCTGAGCGTCACGGGAGCGCTCGACACCAGCATCGTCATCCGGACCATGCTGGCAGCGGGCGGGCGGGTCACGTTCTCGGTGGGGGGAGGAATCGTGGCCGACTCCGACCCTGAGAGCGAATACGACGAAACACTGCACAAGGCTCGAGCGCTCATCACCACGCTGGCTGGCGCCTTGGCAACACCATGATCCTCCTGATCGACAACTACGACAGCTTCGTCTACAACTTGGCGCGCTACGTCCGGGAGCTGGGGGAAGAGGCCGTCGTCCGCCGTAACGATGCCGTCACCCTGGAGGACATCGAGCGCCTCTCCCCCACCCATATCATCGTCTCGCCGGGACCATGCTCGCCGGCCGAGGCCGGAATCTCGGTGTCGGCCATCCGGCGGTTCGGCCCGACCGTTCCGCTCCTGGGTGTCTGCCTGGGCCACCAGGCGATCGGCGCTGCGTTTGGGGCCGAGATCGTTCGCGCCCGCCGGCCGATGCATGGGAAGACCTCGAGTGTCTCGCATCGAGGGACCTCGGTCTTCACGGGGCTCCCGAGCCCCCTCACCGCCACCAGATACCATTCCCTGGTGATTGCCCCGGAGTCGGTGCCTGACGAGCTCCTCGTCACCGCCACGGCAGAGGATGGCGAGATCATGGCCGTTCAACACGCGGTCCATCCCGTCGTCGGCGTGCAGTTTCACCCCGAATCCGTGCTTACCGAGTACGGCTACCGGATGCTCGACTGGTTCCTTACGGGTGGCCGCGGCCGGGACGTACCGGATCGGGCCGACAGTGCGTCGGCTCCGCTCGGAGTGGACGAGCCGGATCTCGCCAGCGCACCCCCGCCCCCTCCCTCGATCCAGGTTTGATGATTCCGAGCGCCACCGGTGCTCAGAAGGAGCCTTACCATGAGATGGCCGATCCTCTGTCTGCTGGTTGGGAGCCTCCCCTCTTACGTGGCGGCCCAGGCGCCGGCCGACTCGGCACCTGGGTTCACGGTCCGCGAAGAGATGATCCCCATGCGGGATGGAGCAAGGCTCCATACCCTGATCTACCGGCCCGCAGGCCACAGCGAGCCCCTGCCCTTCATGATGATGCGCACGCCGTACGGCATTGCCGGCTCCGGCCCGCGCCTGTTCCACGGCTACCTCAAGGCGCTGGCCGCTGAGGGATACATCTTCGTCCTGCAGGACATTCGGGGGCGCTACGGCTCGGAGGGCCAGTTCGTGATGAACCGGCCTCTCGACCCGAAGGGGGTGGACGAGAGCACCGACACATACGATACGGTCGCCTGGCTGCTCGCCCACGTGGCAGACAACAACGGCCGCGTCGGCGTCCTTGGCATCAGCTATCCGGGCTGGCTCGCCGCCATGGCGGGAATCCATTCTCACCCGGCCGTAAGGGCGGTGTCGCCCCAGGCACCAATGACGGATACCTGGATGGGCGACGACTTCTTTCACCACGGCGCGTTTCGCCTCTCCTACGGCTTCGAGTACAGCTCGAGTCTCGAGCTCTCGAACGATCAGTCCGTGCCGGTCCCCATCGAGCGCTACGATACCTACGGCTGGTACCTCGACGCGGGGTCCCTGGCCAGCCTGACTCAGCTGCTGGACGGGCGGGTGCCGACCTGGACGAACTTCGTGGCCCACCCGACGTACGACTCCTTCTGGAAGGCCAAGGCACTGCCCACCTATCTCACGCGGCTGGCTGTACCGACGCTTACCGTGGGCGGATGGTGGGACCAGGAAGACTTCTACGGTGCCCTCAAGACCTACGAGACGCTGGAGCCCCTGGATACGGCAGGGATCAACTTCCTGGTGATGGGTCCCTGGAATCACGGAGAGTGGGGCCGCGCCGAGGGCGACAGCCTGGGCCGCATCAACTTCGTGGAGAAGACCGGAGCGTATTTCCGGGAGAAGGTACAGGCACCGTGGTTCGCCTACTGGCTCAAAGACAAGGGCCAACTGCCCCTGCAGGAGGCGCTGGTCTTCGTCAGCGGCTCCAATCACTGGCAGGGCTTCGAGAGCTGGCCGCCCAAGGTGGGCGTGAAGCTCTGGAAACTCTTTCTCTCGGATTCCGGTCGCCTAGCGCTGGCGCCATCCCAGTCCACCACGGGCAACGACGCATTCGTATCCGATCCGGCCCACCCCGTTCCGTACCGCCCGCGGCCGGTGCAGCTCACCTACGACCGCCGCGGCTCCGATTGGTACACCTGGCTCGTGGACGATCAGCGCTTCGTCGACGGGCGGCCCGACGTCCTCACCTGGCAGACGGGGCCGCTCACTGGCGACATCACGATCGCCGGACCGATCACGGCGAAGCTTTACGCCTCAACCACGGGCGAGGACGCGGACTGGGTGGTCAAGCTGATCGACGTGTACCCCGACTCCAGCGCCGACCTGGCGCCTCGGATGCAGGGCTACGAACTCATGGTGGCAAGCGAGATCCTGCGAGGGCGGTACCGGGACAGTTGGGAGCATCCGTCGCCGCTCAAGCCCGGACAGGTTACCCGCTTCACGGTGGATCTCCACGAGCAGGCCTACACCTTTCTCAAGGGGCACCGGATCATGGTGCAGGTGCAGAGCACCTGGTTTCCGCTCTACGACCGCAATCCCCAGACCTGGGTGCCGAACATCTTCCTCGCCAAGCCCACCGACTTCCGGCCGGAGACCCACCGCGTCTATCGAACGGCGCGGTATCCCTCGGACGTCGAGGTCGAGGTGCTCGAGCCGTGACCCGCGTGAGTGGAGCGGGCTGGCTTCGTTCGCGCCCGAGCCGCAGATTGGCGCCATGATCATCGAATCGATCCTGACCACGCTGGATTCCGCGGGGCGGCCCAACTTCGCCCCGATGGGCGTCGAGTGGGGTGAGGAGATCATCGTCATCAAGCCGTTCCTGGAGACCACCACCTTTCGGAACCTCCGCGCCACGGGCGTCGCGGTCGTCAACCTCACCGACGACGTGGTGCTGTTCGCGCGGGGCGCGATCGAGAGCCCCGAGTTCCCCTGCAGGGACGCCACGGTGGTTCGAGGGGTCGTGATCGAGGCCGTGTGCGGGTGGCGCGAGGTCGAGGTAGTCTCCGTCGACGCCACCCCTCCCCGCTCTCGCATCGTGACGCGCGTGCTGTACCGAGGGGTCCGACGGGAGTTTCTGGGTTTCAATCGAGCTCGCCACGCCGTACTCGAGGCGGCGATCCTGGCCACGCGGACCCATCTGTTCCCGCCGGAGCAGATACGGGCGGAATTTGAGCGCCTCCAGACAATCGTCGACAAGACGGCGGGCCCGAGAGAGCTGGAGGCCATGGCCCTGCTCACGGGCCACGTACGGAGCAAGCTGGAAGGCGCGCCCGCCGCATGACCCCGGCGGCGCCCGGCCCGAGCCGCGTGACGGTCGAGGCGTCGGGGCGCCTCCACTTCGGGCTGCTCGACCTGCGAGGTCATCGCGGTCGGCGCTTCGGAGGCATCGGCGCAGCCGTGCCAACACCGTCCGTGCTGGTGGAGGCCACCCCAGACACGCGGCTCACCGCCGAGGGTCCCGATGCCGGCCGAGCCCTGGAGACCGCCCGCCGGTATCTGGATGCCACCGGGATCGCGGCCGGCGCCCACATCCGGATTGCTCGGGCCATCCCTGCCCATGTCGGCCTTGGCTCCGGGACCCAGCTTGCTCTGGCCGTCGCCCGGGCTCTGGCCGAACTGTACGGGCTCCCCGCCGATCCGGTCGCCCTCGCGCGACTGGTCGGGCGTGGACGGCGGTCGGCCATTGGCACCTGGACGTTCGCCCTCGGCGGTTTCGTCCTGGAGGGCGGCAGACGGCCCGACAGTCCGGCGATGGCGCCACTCATCTCGCACCTCCCTATGCCCCGGGACTGGCACGTGGTAATCGCGATCCCGGAGGAGAGGCCCGGCCTCTCGGGCAACGCCGAGGCCGCCGCCTTCGAGCGGCTGCCGGCGCCGGAGGAGCGGGAAGTTGAACGGGTGGCCCACCTGGTCCTCATGCAGCTCCTGCCGGCTCTGGCGGATGGCGACCTCTCCTCGTTCGGGGCGGCCCTGACAGAGGTTCAGCGGGTTACCGGGGGCTGGTTCGCGGCGGCCCAGGGGGGCGCCTTCGCTTCGGAGCAGGTTCGGGATCTGGTCGCCCGAATGGCCGACTTCGGCGCGGCCGGCGTGGGGCAGAGCTCCTGGGGCCCCACGGTCTACGGTCTCACCCCGAACCAGGACGCTGCCACGGACCTGGCGCAGCGCGTTCGGGCCCACCTGGGGTGCCAGGGCAGGATTATTACAACTCCGTTCGCCGAGCGGGGGGCTCTGGTGAACAGCGAGTGGCGGGGCGCGAGGGGCTGAGCTAGGCGACTGGCGGAACTGATTGACAGCCCAAGGTGTGGACTGTATACTCTCCCGCCACCGTCAGGGGGGTTCCCGGTCGGGAACACTTTCCCGGATGGACGGTACTACCAGCTTGATCGGTGGGGCCGCAACAGTTGAGGGACCCTCTCCCTCGATTGATAACAAGCCCATTCATTCAACAGTCACATCCCGATTTCACCGAGCTCCGGCTTGCCCGGGGGGTGGTGCCGTTCCTGATGAGGACTGTCATGGGCGCTGTCTCCGGTGTCGGCAGCATCGCTTCACAGACGTTCGCCTCTCTGGGCAATGGAGAGGTGAGCCCGGCGCGCCGGGGGTGGCGTTGGAATATGTTCCATAACGAAACACTGGTGAATTGGCAGCCCAGTTTCTTCAGGCAGGTCGCGGCCGTCCGGTAGAGTCTACTGGATGGCCGTTGATGTTTTCAGGGCTGGACGCAGGACGAGTAGAATCTCGGGGCCAACCGGTTCACGCTTGCGAACGCCGGCGCGAGCGCCTCGGCGACCCCGCGCAGTCAGCAGTCCGGAAGGGCTGCTGTCACCCTTCATCATGAGGTCATCTATGAACCGTATTACCCGCAAGATGGTGTCTGGCGGGCTGGTCGCGGGGCTCTCCCTGCTCGCGATTTCCCTTCAGGCCCAGGCGCGGTCGGGGGCGTGGACGCGCAACGCTCCGGAAGGCGACTGGCAGATGCCTGGACGGGATTACAGCCTCCAGCGGTTCAGCCCGCTGAACCAGATCACCACGAGCAACGTGGCCAACCTCAAGGCGTCCTGGACGTTCTCCACGGGCACGCTGCGTGGTCACGAGGGCAACCCGCTGGTCATCGGGAACTACATGTACGTGCACACCTCGTTCCCGAACATCGTGTACAAGCTCGACCTGTCCAAGGAAGGCGCGCCGCAGGTCTGGAAGTTCACCCCCCAGAACAATCCGGACGCGATTCCGATTGCCTGCTGCGACCTCGTGAACCGCGGCACGGCCTATCACCCGAGCGGCAAGATCTTCATCAACGCGCTGCAGGGTGACCTGGTCGCGATCGACGCCACCACCGGCAAGCAGCTGTGGACGGCGCAGCATCCGTCCACCTCCGGGGCCGGCACCGAGGCCGTGGGCTACAAGGACGGCGCCACGATCACCGTGGCTCCGATCGTCATCAAGGACATCGTCATCACCGGGATTTCCGGCGG
>Ga0335077_10007343_pt1 | contig 13619 bp, 8 predicted proteins | sample Lox_Sample_31_FD_207151 | JGI IMG/M metagenome (GOLD analysis project Ga0335077, IMG submission 207151) | Soil microbial communities from Loxahatchee National Wildlife Refuge, Florida, United States - Lox_Sample_3.1 | ecosystem: Environmental > Terrestrial > Soil > Wetlands | place: USA: Florida...
GTCACGTCGGCAAAAGTGTAGGCGTCGCCGCTTGCGAACAGCGACCCGTTAAAGAGCAGGTTCGCATCGTACACCGGTGGTTCGCGGCATCCGCCGGTACCGGTCTTCGACGTGGCGCGGGCACTCATGCCTGGGCACTCGTGCCGCGTCCCCCAGACGTTTCTTAATCGACCGCTACGAACTTCCGATCAGGATGCCCGTCAGAAAGACCAGCACGCCGCCCAGGCCCACCTGCAGGGCAGCGGACAGTGGCGGCGTGTCCATGTAGCGATGGCGAATCCACGAGATCGTCCCCAGCTCCACTAACACCACCGCGATGGCGGCGATCATCGCGGCCCGGAAATCGGCGATCAGGAACGGCAGCGTGTGGCCGACTCCGCCCAGGGCGGTCATGGCCCCGCAGATGAACCCGCGAAACCACGGGTGGCCGCGTCCGGTCAGGCTCCCGTCGTCGGAAAGCGCCTCGGCGAAGCCCATGCTGATGCCCGCTCCCAACGAGGCGGCCAGCCCGACCAGGAAGGCGTCCCAGCTCTTGTGCGTGGCGAGCGCCGCGGCAAATACCGGCGCCAGCGTGGAGACTGAGCCGTCCATCAGACCCGCCAGGCCGGGCTGCACAATCTGCAGCACAAACAGCCGCCGGCGGGCTTCGTCCTCCTCGCGTTTGACGTCTGGCTGGAGTTTCTCGGCCGTCAGCTTTTCGGCGCGGTCCTCGTGCGAGCGTTCTTCCTGCGCCAGGTCATCCAGCAGTTGCCGGATGCCCGCGTCGCTGGTGCGGCCCGCGGCCTTTTCGTAGAAACGGCGGCTCTCCACTTCCATCGTGGCGGCCTGCCGGCGCACGGCGTCCAGGCCCAGAGGGCGGACCAGCCAGGTCGGCTTGCGCTGGACGAAGCCTTTTACGTCGTGACGCCGGATCAGCGGAATGTGCTCGCCGAATCGCTGGCGGTACAACTCGATCAGCCGCCGGCGGTGGCCCGATTCTTCGGCTTCCATGCCTTCGAAGACAGCCGCCGAGGCCGCGAAGTTCTCGCGGAGGCCGTCCGCAAAATCGGCATATACGCGCTCGTCTTCTTCTTCCAGGGAAATCGCCAGGGCCAGGATTTCCCTCTCCGAAAGACTGTCGAAGTTCCGCATAGAGACTCCACGGTATCGGCTGGCACACCCGGTTGCAAATCACTCTGTAGGTGAAATCACGCTCGCCGGAATGCGTGCGCTCCTTACTGCCAGCCGCCGCCCAACGCGCGGTAGCACTGTACGAAGGCCAGCAACTCCTGGAGCCGCACCTGCGCCAGTGCCAGGCGCCCCTGGAAAAGGCTGCGGTCGGCATCCAGCACTTGCAGATAGCTGTCCATCCCGCCCTGATAGCGGAGCATGGAAAGCCGCGACGCCTCCGCCAGCGCGTGCACCAGCCGGTCCTGCTGCCCGCGCTGCTCCCGCGTGCGATCGTAGCGGACCAGGGAATCCGACACTTCGCGCAACGCATTGTAGATGGCCCGCTGGTAAGCGATCAGCATCTCCCGCTGTTGCGCCTCGCTCAGGTGAACGGCGACGCGCACCTGTCCGGCCGTGAAGATCGGCAAAAGGGCCCCAGGCGCGACCGACCAGTTCCGGGCGGGTCCGGTGAACAGCTCGCTGAGCGCGCGGCTCTGGCCTCCCAGAAAGCCCGTCAAGCTGATCTGCGGGAAGTAATACGCCTTGGCGACCCCGATCTGCGCATTGGCCGCAATCAGCTTCTGCTCGGCTTCCCGAATATCGGGCCGGCGGTCGAGCAGCGAGGAAGGGAGCCCGGCGGGCAATTCGGGCGGCAGGCCGTAATCGTCCGTGGCTTTGCCCCGCGGAATGGCGCCCGGCGGCCGCGCCAGCAGCAGGCTGAGCGCGTTCTCCGCCTGGGCGATGTCCCGCTCGGCGCTGGCCACCTGCGCCTCGGCGATGTATACCAACTGCTCGGCCTGTTGGACGTCCAGGCCGGTGGCCGCCCCGTGATCGTGGCGAAGCCGCACCAGTTCCAGGTGGCGCGTGGCAATCTCGCCGGTGCGTCGCGCAATCTCCAGTTCCAGGTCCCGCTCGCGCAGCGTGAACCAGGTGGAGGCGACATCCGAAATGAGCGAGATCGTCACGCCGTGGCGGGCTTCCTCGGTGGCCAGGTATTGTGCGCGAGCCGCTTCCGTGAGACGCCGCAAGCGGCCCCATAAGTCGAGCTCCCAGGAAAGCGCCGCGCCGGCTTGGGTGTAACTGGAGTCCAGGGACGTGCCCTCCGGGACGCCGGTGTTGGCGCCAATCGAAGATGGCCGGGTCGCCGTGAAGCCGGCCGCGGCGTATAGGAACGGATACCGCTCGGCGCCGGTGATGCGGAACTGAGCGCGGGCTTCCTCCACGCGCTCCGCGGCCAACGCCAGGTCGAAATTGTGTTCCAGGGCTTCGGCGATCAGGTCCTTGAGAGTGGCATCCTGGTAGAGTTCCGCCCACTTCGCGTTCGCCAGCGAAGCTTCGGGGGCGGATGCCGGGCCGCGATACTGATCGGGCACTGCCACCGCGGGCCGCCGGTACTTCGGGCCAAGCGTGCAACCCGCCAGCAGCAACATGAGAAAACAGGCGCCGTGTCGTTTCATTTGGGCTGCTCCGTCAAGGGCGCGGCGCCCAGCGCCGGTCGCGGCTTCCGCGACGCGATGCCCTGAATCACCGTGAAGAGCACCGGCACGATGAAGATGGCCAGCAGCGTGGCGGCGTTCATCCCGCCGAAGACCGCGGTCCCCAGCGACCGCCGCGAGGCGCCCCCGGCGCCCGCCGCCACCAGCAGCGGGGTCACGCCCAGGATGAACGCGAACGACGTCATGAGGATCGGCCGCAGACGGAGCTTAGCCGCCTCCATCGCAGCATCCCGAATCGACTTTCCGCCTTCGTGCCGCGTGCGGGCGAATTCCACGATCAGGATGGCGTTCTTCGCCGCCAGCCCGATCAGCGTCACAATCCCGATCTGGGTGTAGATGTCGTAAGGATAAGCCCGGAGCCATACCGCGGCCAGCGCGCCGAACAAGCCCAGCGGCAACGCCAGCAGGACGGCAAACGGAATTGACCAGCTTTCGTACAGCGCCGCCAGGAACAGGAAAACCAGCACCGCGGCGAAACCGAAGATCACGCCTTCGTGCCCCTGCGCCTCCTTTTCCTGATACGTGGTGCCGGTCCATTCATAGCCGTATCCCGAGGGCAGCACGGCCGCAGCCAGATTCTCCATGGTGCCCACCGCCTGGCCGCTGCTGTACCCGGGCGCCGGGCCGCCCAGTAACTGGACGGCGCGGGCTCGATTGTAGCGATAGATGACGTCCGGCCCCGCGGTAGGCGCCACAGTCGCAATCGTCCCCAGCGGAACCATGTCCCCCTGGCCTGCGCGAACGTAGAACCGGTTGACGTCGCGCGGCTGGCTGCGGAATTCCGGCTCGGCCTGTACCAGCACCTGCCACGTCCGGCCGAAGACATTGAAGTCGTTCACGTACAGCCCGCCCAGGAAAGTCTGAAGCGTGTTGTAGGCCTCCTTCACGGGGATCCCGAAGGTCTGCACTTTGTCCAGGTCGAGTTCGATCTTGTAGGCCGGGACACTCGAGCGGAAGGTGTTGTTTACCGGGCCGAGTTCCGGGCGATTGCGCGCCGCCTGCACCAGCAGGTCGGCCGTCCGCGCAAGGTCGTCCACGCTCGAGCCGGAGCGATCCTCCAACATGAACTGATATCCGCCAGTGGTGCTCAACCCCAGGATCGGGGGAAGGCCGAAGGCGAACACCGTGGCTTCGGGAACCGACGCGAAAGCCGCCTGCATCCGCGCCAGGATGCCGTGCAACGATTCGTCCTCGGTCTTACGATCGTCCCAGGGGGTCAGGCGGGCAATCACTGTGGCGACATTGGAACTGCTGGTGCGAGTGGCAATGTCCAGCCCGCCGAGGACGAAAGTGCCGCTCACCCCCGGGATCTTGCGGACGATGTCCTCTACTTTTCGGCTGGCTGCCTCGGCGCGGGGAACCGAGGACGCATCGGGTAGGCGCACAGCTACAAAGATCGTGCCTTGGTCTTCCTCGGGAAGGAATCCGGTTGGGAGGTGGCGGAAGAGCGAGCCCGCGGCTATCCAAAAGCCCAGTAGCCCCAGCAGCCCAAGGAGCGGTTTGCGAATCAGCCCGCTCACGCCGCCGAGATAGCGCGTGCGGGTCCAATCGAAGGCGCGGTCGAATCCGCGGAAAGAGCGGCCCATAATGCCGCGCGCAGCCATCTTCGGACGCAGCAGAATCGCACTCAGCGCCGGGCTCAGCGATAGCGCGTTGAATGCCGAGATCAGCACCGAGGCCGCGATCGTGAGCGCGAACTGTTTATAGATCTGGCCGCTGATTCCGCCCAGGAACGCCACCGGCACGAACGCGGCCGCCAGAATGCAGGCGATTGCGACCACCGGCGCGGACACCTCCTCCATCGCCAGGATGGCTGCCTCGCGGGCCGGCTTGCCTTCCTCGATGTGGCGCTGAGCGGCCTCCACCACCACGATGGCGTCATCGACCACGATCCCGATGGCGAGCACCAGCCCGAACATGCTGGTCATGTTGATGGAGAAGCCGAGTATGGGGAACAGCGCGAAGGTGCCGACAATGGCCACCGGAACTGTCAGCAGCGGGATGAGCGTAGCGCGCCAGTTCTGCAGGAACACGAAGACCACCACGATGACCAGTCCCGTGGCAATGAACAGCGTCTTCATCACTTCCTTGATGGCCGCGCGCACGAACACCGTGGAGTCGTAGGGAATCACGTAATCCATGCCGGCGGGGAAGCTGCGCTTGGCTTGCTCGACGAATTTTCGAACGCGGTCGGCGGTGGCTACGGCATTGGCGCCGGGCGACAGGTAGACGATGAGGTTTCCCGACGGTACGCCATTCACGCGGCTGAAGCCGGCGTAGCTCAAGGCCCCCAGTTGTACGCGCCCGATATCGCGGATGCGGAGCAAACCGGCGTCGGGGCTGGCGCGCAGCACGATGTTCTCGAACTCCGCAGCATTGACGAGGCGTCCGGGCGCGGCGACGGTGTACTGGAAGTCGGTGCCGGAGGGAGAGGGCGGCTGCCCCAGCGACCCGGCGGGATTCTGGCGATTCTGCGCCTGAATGGCGTTGCTGATGTCGCTGGCGGTGATTCCAAACTGCGCCATGCGGTCGGGATTCACCCAGACCCGCATGGAGTATATCTGCGCTGCTCCCAGGCGGCAGTCCCCCACCCCTTCCAGGCTGCCCACCTGGTTCAACAGATTGATCTGCGCGTAATTGGTGAGAAAGATCGAATCGTAGCGGTTGTCCGGTGAAACCAGGCTGACGCTCGTCAGAAACGCGCTGGACACCTTCTTTACCACCACTCCCTGCACCTGCACCTCGGGCGGCAGCCGCGGCATCGCGATGTTGACGCGGTTCTGCGTCTGCACGGTGGCGATATCGGGATTGGTTCCCAGCCGGAAGGTCACCTGGATGTTGAGCGAGCCGTCGTTGCCGCTGCTCGACAAGAAGTAGAGCATGCCGTCCAGGCCGATCAACTGCTCTTCAATCGGCTGCGCGACGGTCTTTTCGAGGTCCTGCGAGTTGCCGCCAAGATAGTTCGTGGTGATCTGCACGATGGGTGGGACCACCTCCGGGTAGCTCGCGACCGGCAGTCCCGGCACCGCGACCGCCCCCAGGATCACGATTACGATGGCGATCACCATCGCGAACACCGGATGGCTGATGAAGAATCGCGCCATGGCTCAGTTCCCCGAATAGGGCTGAGGCTGAACGCGCATCCCCGGCCGCACCTTGATCTGGCCTTCTACGATCACGCGATCGCCGGGCTTGAGGCCCTGTTCGACGACCAGCGACGTCTCCACACGGTCGCTGGTGGCAATCGCCCGCTGCTCGACCTTGCAATCCGCGCCGACCGTGTAAACCGTCTGCATGCTCTGCAACTGCTGCACGGCCTTCTGCGGCACCAGGAGCGCGTTCTTCCGCTCCCGCACCTCGACGCGCACGCGGCCGAACTGACCGGGCAGAACCATGTGCTTCGGGTTGGGGAAACGGGCTTGCAGTTCCAGCGTTCCGGTTTTGGGATCGACCTGATTGAGTGCGTTCTCGATATGGCCGGTCAGCGGATACTCGGAGTGGTCCGCCAGGACCAGGGTGAGAGGCAGATTTCCGCCGGGCACGGACTGCCCGCGGTTTGCCCAGGAGAGGTACTCCGTCTCGGTGGCTTTGAACCGAACCCAGATCGGGTCGAGTGGAACGATGGTGGTGAGCGGCTGTGGTGAATTCGGAGTGACGAGGCCGCCCACCGGAATGAGCGAGTCGCCGATGCGGCCATCGGCCGGCGCGCAGATCGTGCCGTACTGCAGGTTCAGTTCGGCGGTTCGCAGAGCCGCGCGGTTCGCCTCGACTTTGGCCTGCATGGCGGCAAGCTGAGTGCGGGTCGAGAGCGCCGTCTGATCGACATTCGCCTGGAGAGCCATGACGTTTGCCTGGTTGGATTTGAGCGCGGCCTCCGCGGCATCCAAGTCCTGCTTCGATGCAGCGTCGCCCTTCACCAGTGGCGTCAGACGGTCTACGTCCTGCTGCGACTTCAGCAGACTGGCCTGTGCCGAGACGAGATTCGCCTGGGCTTGCAGAAGGACTACCTGGTTTTTGGCGAACTCGAGATCCGCCTCGCTCTGGTGGAGGTTGCCCGCCGCCTGCTCGACGGCCGCCTGGTAAGGACGGAGATCGAGCACGTAAAGCACCTGGCCCGCCTTGACGTCCGAGCCCGGACGGAACAGCCACTGTTCGACGTATCCTTCCACGCGTCCGCGAATATCGACCATATTCCGGGCGTAGGTTTGCGCCGCGAACTCGGAGTAGATGGGAACGTCCCGCAGGGCTACTTCCGACACCATCACTGGGATGGCCGGCGGTTCCGTGGAACCGATCTTCGCGCCGGAAGCGGCACACCCGGCCAGCAGGAGGGCAGCCGGCAGGAAGCTCAGGACGGCGGCCCCGCAAGGCTCGTTTCTTCGAAGTGGCATGGTCCTCGCATCAACGGGCCGTAGCTTCCGGCTGGCGGCGCGCCACGGCATCCGATGCCCTTTCCAAGGTGCGCGTTCCAGCCAAAGCGCCTTTGGATCGTGCCGCCTGTTTAGCGCCGCCGCTCCAGACTATTTCAAACCCGATTATCTGATTCGGCGCGGGTGGTGTCAACAATCGCGCTGGCAGGCTCATTCTTCGCCCGCGGCGTGGCGCAGGCGCTCTCGTGCCTGAGGCTGCCGCGTCGTCACTCCCGCCGACGCTTCCTGGTCGCCTCGAACGGCTCTGCCCGTGAAGGCGTATCCCGGCGCCATCGAAGCCTCGACCGACCTGTGGAAAAACCTGTGCAAGATTCGCCGTCCGGCGATCAGCCCCACGCCGCAGGACTGGCGCAAGCCGATTCCCCCGTAGATCGATTCAAATGTATGAAATCCTACGGGCTCGGCGAATTCTAATCAGCTCTGTACTCTTCGATACACCTGTCGAGGGTGGCGGCAGTTGCAAACTCAGGGTTTTCCACAATTAGATCGGCCAGATAATTCTGAAATATAAACTGAACGGGGTATCCGAAACTCAGGTTTTTCAGTCGGCGCCGGATCTCCAGCATCCGCCCAGGCGTCTGCAGAAGTGGTCTGCTACACTTGAATCTTGGATGGCGGCGTAGCTCAGCTGGCTAGAGCGAGGGTCTCATAATCCCTAGGTCCGCAGTTCGAGTCTGCGCGCCGCCACCAATTCTCCCAAGCTGCTATCTTCCGCAATCCGCCTGATCGTACGACCGTACTGGAACCCTCGGAAATGCAAGAAATCGGGCGGGCAAAGGGGCATTTCCTCGCCCCCAGCCCGTTTCGCGAGTGCCTCGTCCGCTCGCCCGGTATCTCGGCCCGATGGGCCGCTAAACCGCCCGGTCGCCGCGGTGGCGCTGGCGGCGGTTCCTAAGCGATTGACAACGTTGGCCTGCGGTCCGTATGATTAAGTTTCAAGTTAATCACTTGCAGCGCCACCTTCGAAAAGCGCGCCTTGCGCAAAATGACAACTAACCGCCTCTGTCCTGTCTGGAATACAGCATTATGATCAAAGTCGAAGGTCTAACCAAGCGATACGCCCGTACGCTTGCCGTAGACAACATCTCCTTCGAAGTAGAAAAAGGGCAAATTGTCGGCTTCCTGGGGCCCAACGGCGCCGGGAAGACGACCACCATGCGCGTTCTCACGTGCTTCCTGCCGCCCTCCTCGGGTAAAGCCAACGTCGCCGGGTTTGACGTCATGGACCACCCCATGGAGGTCAAGAAGCGCATCGGTTACCTCCCCGAAACCCCTCCGCTTTACCCCGAAATGGAAGTCGTCGAGTACCTCAACTTCGTCGGCAAGCTGAAAGGTATTGCCGCGAGCGAGATCGACAAGCGGGTCGATGAAGCCATGAGCCGCTGCGCCATCCAGGATGTGCGCACCAAGCTCATCGACCGCCTGTCCAAAGGCTACCGCCAGCGCGTCGGCATCGCCCAGGCGATCATCCACAACCCCGACGTGTTGATCCTCGACGAACCCACTTCCGGTCTCGACCCCAAGCAGATCATCGAAATTCGCGATCTGCTGAAAGCGCTCTCCGGCGAGCACACCATCATTCTCAGCACCCACATCCTCTCGGAAGTGGAACAGAACTGCGAGCGGGTGATCATCATCAACGAAGGGAGGCTGGTGGCCAACGACACGTTGACCAACGTCACCCATCGGCCGCGGGGCGCGGAGCATGTGGCTCTCGAAATCGAGGCCAACGAAGGACGTCCCGTCGCGACCGAGGTGCAGCAGCGCCTCGAGCAGGTCTCGGGCGTCAGCCGGGTGCTGATGAAGGATTCGCGGAACGCCAGGCTGGTCTTCGAAATCGAAGGCCTGCAGGGCCGCCCGATCCGCGCCGACCTTGCACGCACCGTGGTGAATGCCGGTTGGAACCTGGGCGAGCTGCGGATGTTGGGCACCAGTCTGGAAGACGTCTTCCTGCAGCTCACCAAGTCCGATCAAAAGGCCGATTCCAAGCCCGAGAAGGCCGAATCCAAAGAGAGCACCCCGGTGGCGAAGGGAGACAACCAGTGAAGAAGATCCTGCTCATCTGCCGCAAAGAACTCAAGAGCTATTTCGTTTCCCCGATCGCCTACGCCGTGCTGGCGGATTTCGCGCTGGTCTTCGGGGTCGCCTTTTACACCGCCACCGCTGATTTTGTCCGGTTCTCCTTCCAGAGCCAGATGATGGGGCAGTCGCAGCCCATGGACATTAACGGCCAGATCATCCGGCCGCTGTTGGGATTCGCTGCCACGGTGGCCCTCTTCCTCATCCCCATGATCACCATGCGGCTGGTGGCCGAAGAGAAACGCAGCGGCACCATCGAGCTGCTGCTCACCTCGCCGGTAAACGACAGCGGCATCATCATCGGCAAATGGCTGGGCGCCGTGACCCTGTACCTCTGCGTCCTGGGAATGTCGATGCTCAGTGTGCTGGCTCTGTTCGCCTGGGGCAAACCGGACATTAAGCCCGTGCTGGTCGCCTACCTGGGACTGATCCTGCAGGGTGGCTGCCTGCTGGCCATCGGCACCTTCATCTCCACCACGACCAAAGACCAGATTGTGGCGGTGGTGGTGACCTTCCACCTCAGCCTGATGCTCTGGATGTTGAGCTGGTTCACGGCGTTCGGCAACACCACCGTTTCGCAGCTCGCCAATTACATGTCGATCGTTACCCATATGGAGAACTTCAGTAAAGGCGTCCTCGACCTGAAGGACGTCGTGTTCTACGTAAGCTTTATCTTCCTGGCGCTGTTCCTGACGCTGCGGCGCATGGAATCGCTGCGTTGGAGGTCCTAACATGAAAGCCGAATGGTTGAAGACAAGACAGACGAAGTACACGGCCTACGTCACGGTCTACATTCTGGTGGTGCTGTTGATCATAGGAGGCCTGAATTACCTGGTCGCCAACCACGACTACTCGTATGATTCCACTTCCAACAAGCAATATAGCCTTTCGGACCAGACGGTAAAAGTGGTCAGAGGACTGAAGAAGGATGTGACCATCACCTACTTCGACGAGCAGTCCCGCTTCCCACAGGCCCGCGACCTTCTGGACCAATATGCGACTCTCTCGCCGAAGCTGCATGTCGAGTATCTCGACCCGGTAAAGAAGCCGCAGCAGGCGAAAGCCGCCGGCTACCGCCGCGATGTCACGATTCTGGTGGATGCCGGAGGGGCCAAGAAAGAGGAAGCCAAGAGCCTCACCGAGGAAGAAGTGACGGGAGCGCTGATCCGCTCGCTGAAGTCGGGAGAGCGCAATGCCTGCTTCGTGACCGGGCAGGGCGAGCACAGCATCGATGACACGGATCGCAGCGGGTACGCCGCGGTAAAGCAGGCGCTGGAGCGGAACAACTACAAGACCCGGTCGCTGTCGCTCCTGAAGGCGGGCGGCGGCGATGCCACCGCGCCTGCGGCCGGGAAGATCGAGGTGCCGAGCGACTGCACGGTGCTGATCGTGGGCGGCCCGCAGCACGACTACATTCAGCCCGAGACCGACGCCATTAAAGCGTACGTGGAAGGCGGCGGACACGCCTTGTTCATGCTGGATCCGCCCATCAGCATGGCGCGTTCGGCGACCGATGAGGCCACTACCCTCGTCGCCCTGCTGAAGACCTGGGGTGTCACCGTGAACAAGGACCTGGCGCTCGATACCAGCGGCATCGGGCAGGTTTTCGGCCTGGGTCCCGAAGTGCCCCTGGTGGCCAGCTACGAGTCCCACCCCATCGTCAATCAAATGAAGGACGTGGCCACGGCGTTCCCATTGGCGCGCACGCTCGACGTGGCAAACGGCGACAAGACTACCGTGGCCAAGCTTTTCGCCACCGGCGACAACAGCTTCGCCACCTCCAATCTCAGCTCCGGCAGCATTCAGATCGATCCGAAGAAGGACAAGAAAGGACCGCTGACGCTGGCGGCCGCCGGCTCCTTCAGCGGCACCAACGCGGGCCGCTTCGTAGTCGTCGGCAGCTCGCTGTGGGTGGCTAACAATTTCATTCGCTTCAACGGAAACCGTGACCTCTTTCTGAACATGATCAACTGGCTGACCGCCGACGAGGATCTCATATCCATACGACCGAAGGCTCCGGAAGACCGGCCCCTGAACATCACGCCGCAGAAGGTGAGCATGTTGTTCTGGCTGAGCTGCGTAATCTTTCCCTTGGGCGTGGTCGCGTTCGGCATGGTCACCTGGTTGAAGAGGAGGTAGACCGTGAATTGGAAAGGTCTGAGCCCCAGCCCGCAGAACCCGGGTGGGCTGCTGATCTACGTGGTGGTGCTGGCCGGCCTGGGCGGCTACATCTGGTGGTCGAACAAGAAGGAAGCCGCCAAGAAGCCGGCCGACACCACGATCAAGATGCTCTCGATCCCCGACGCGGACTTCCAGGAGATTCGCGCAAAGAAATCGTCGGGCGACATCCTGGACCTGAAGCGGGAGGGTGGCAAGTGGCGGATCACGGAGCCGCAGCCGCTGGCCGCCGACCAGGATTCCGTCAGCTCGATGGTCTCGAGCCTTTCCTCGCTGAACGCCGACAAGGTGATCGAGGACAACGCCACCGACCTGAAGCCTTACGGTCTGGATCAGCCTTCGCTCGATATCGTGGTAACGAAGAAGGACGGCAAGACCGCCGAGGTGCTGATCGGCGACGATGTGCCGACGGGATCCGGTGCCTACGCCAAGCTGCCCAACGACCCGCGGGTATTCACCATTGGAAGCTACGTGAAGACCGGACTCGACAAAAAGCCAGACGACCTGCGCGACAAGCGCCTGCTGACGTTCGATTCCGACAAGCTCACGCGCGTGGAGCTGCAGGCCAAAGGCCAGTCCGTCGAGTTCGGCAAGAACAGCTCCAACGAATGGCAGATCCTCAAGCCGCAACCGCTGCGCGCCGACAGCACCCAGGTGGACACCCTGGTCAACAAGCTGAAGGACGCCAAGATGGATCTGGCCACGCCCGATCCGGATGCCGCCAAGAAGTTCGCCGAAGCACCCAAAATCGCCACCGCGACGGTGCAGGATGCGAGCGGGACGCAGACGCTCGAAGTACACAAGACCAAGGACAACAACTACTACGCCAAGAGCTCCGCGGTGGCGGGCATTTACAAGATCGCATCGGACGTCGGGGACGCGCTGGACAAAGGGCGAGACGACTTCCGCAACAAGAAGATATTCGATTTCGGCTTCAGCGATCCGAGCAAGATCGAAATCAAGGGCGCCACCTACACCAAGAGCGGCGACAAGTGGATGTCGGGTTCGAAGACGATGGACAACACCAGCGTCCAGAATTTGATCGACAAGTTGCGCGACTTCAGCGCGACGAAATTCGTGGATCAGGGCGGCGGGACGCCGGAACTGGATATCACGGTGGTGTCCAACAACGACAAACGGACTGAGAAAGTGTCCGTGAAAAAGCAGGGCGACCATTATTTCGCGCAACGGGAGAACGAGCCCAGCATCTATGAGGTAGACTCCAAAGCCGTGGAGGATCTCGAGAAAGCCGCGGCGGATGTGAAAGAGGCTGCTCCTGAGGCGCCGGCGAAAAAGAAATAGCGGTTCGCGGCGACCAAACCAGCGTCCCGATGAGTCGGGACGCGGCAGGCAGGAGTGGCGGCGCCACAGCTGTAGCCAGATAATTTCATGAACGGACTGCTCACCGACCTTTACGAACTCACCATGGCTGCCGGCTACTTCGAAGCCGGAAAGGCGGACGAGAAAGCGACTTTCGAAGTTGCCATTCGAAGACTGCCGCTGCATCGGAATTTCATCCTGGCAGCCGGCCTGCCGCAAATTGTCGATTACCTTCTCAATCTCGGTTTCAGCTCCGAAGAGATCGATTACCTCCGTGGGCTGGAGCAGTTCCGCAACACGCCTGCGGCCTTCTGGGACTATCTGCGGCGGCTGCGATTTTCGGGCGATCTTTTCGCGGTGCCAGAGGGCACTCCGCTGTTTGCGGGCGAGCCGGCGCTCACCATCCGCGCCCCTTTTATCGAAGCGCAGATCCCCGAAACCTACGTGCTCTCGGCGCTATCGTTCCAGTCGTTGATCGCCAGCAAAGCGGTGCGCTCGGTGGAAGCCGGCGGCGGGCGTCCGATCGTGGAATTCGGCACGCGCCGGGCGCATACACCCGAGGCTGGGATTCTCGGCGCGCGCGCCGCGTACATTGGGGGCTGCTCCGCCACCAGCAACACCCTGGCCGGCTTCCGCTACGGGATCCCCGTGATGGGCACCTCCGCGCACTCCTGGGTCATGTCCTTCCAGTGCGAAATGGAAGCCTTTCGCAAGCTCCAGCGCGCGCTCGGCGAGAGCACCGTGCAACTCCTCGACACCTACGACACCATCGAGGGTGCGCGCCACGCCGTCAAACTGGGCCGGCCGCTGGCCGGGGTCCGCATCGACAGTGGCGACTTCTTCCCCCTCTCGCGCGAAATCCGCTCCATCCTGGATGAAGCGGGTCTCACCGACACCAAAATCATGGTGAGCGGCGACCTCGACGAGTACAAGATTCGCGATCTCGTGAACGCCGGCGCGCCCATCG
>Ga0335077_10007345_pt1 | contig 13618 bp, 10 predicted proteins | sample Lox_Sample_31_FD_207151 | JGI IMG/M metagenome (GOLD analysis project Ga0335077, IMG submission 207151) | Soil microbial communities from Loxahatchee National Wildlife Refuge, Florida, United States - Lox_Sample_3.1 | ecosystem: Environmental > Terrestrial > Soil > Wetlands | place: USA...
AGGGGCGGCGAATGCGGGGACCGGTGTGCGGCCGAACGAGTTTTGGGCGTTTCGCGACGGAGCAGACTCGCCTCCGACCATCCGAGTCAAGCGATTCAATACTTCCTTCACCGACTCTGACTGGGCTGTCAATTCCGTCGCGGCCGACGCGCTTTCCTCGGCACTAGCGGCTGTCTGTTGGGTAACGCGTTCCATCTGGGTGATGGCTTTGGCGATCTGCTCGAGACCGCGCGCCTGTTCCTGACTGCCCATGCTGACCTCGTCAACCAGCACCTTCACCTGACCTTGTTCCTGTGTGATCTCGCGGATGGCGACGGCCACCTGATCCACCTTCGCCTTGCCTTCGTTCGACTTGGCGATCGATTCTTCGATCAACGCCGCCGTGTCCCGTGCGGCCTGCGCGGAGCGCTGCGCCAAGTTGCGAACTTCGTCGGCGACGACGGCAAAACCCATGCCTGCCTCGCCGGCCCGCGCCGCTTCGACGGCTGCGTTCAGCGCCAGAATATTGGTCTGGAATGCAATCTCGTCAATGACCTTAATGATCTTGGCAATCTTATCGCTGGAAGCGTTGATTTCTTGCATAGCGGTCACCATTTGATCTAGGGAACGGTTCGTTTGATTGAACTTTTCTTGGGCCCCGGTTACCAAGCCGGCCGCATTGGCGGAATTGTCGCTGTTTTTGTGGGCCATGGAACTGATTTCTTCCGTGGAAGCGGAAGTTTCTTCGAGTGAGGCAGCCTGCTCGGAGGCGCCCTGGGCCAGGGATTGACTGGCAGAAGCGACTTGACCGGCTGCATTGGCAACCTGCCCGGCGCCGGATGTCAACTCGCCGATAGCCTGCTTCAGATGTTGGTTGATCTGGCGCACGACAAAGACGACAACCGCTCCAAGAGCGAGTAGCACACAGGTCAAGCCTATGCTCACGGTCAGGCTCTGGGCTTGGCTGGCTTGGGAATTGGCATCGGCCTTTTTGAGGAGATCGAGTTGCTGTGTTTGAAACTCAGCAGCAGTATCGTTGATCTCGTTGGCGACGGCTGCAACCTTTGCGGTGAGGGGCACCACTTCGTCTGACTTGCCCTCTGACGCAAACCGCATGACCTCGCGCGCCATGGGATCGTAGGTACTGACACCGGCTTCCATCCGCGCCAAGAGTCTCTGGCCCGCCTCGGTCACCAAGAGCGGGCGTATGCCGGCAAACAACTGGTCCATCTGTTTGCGGGCGGCTTCCCATTCACGGGCGTTTTGATCAACCTTCTCCTGGTTTTTCATGAGCGAAAACATGTACGCGCCACGATGGGCGGCGATCATCCGCCAAGCCTCGGCCCGCATGCCATTCACCAAGTCCAGCTTAACCGCCGTCTTGTGGATGGTTAGATCCAGCTCGCCGCCGAGTTCGTGCTGATACCAGATACCGGCCACGGCAATCGCTACTCCAACCAGTAGAAGGCCGCCCAGTGCAGTCTGTAGCTTGGTAGAAATCTTCGTCTCTCGCATCGTCTCTCCGGAACGCAGGGTTATTGTGGACCGCTCCCCTAGGGATGCTGCGGGAGCAATCCGTCAAATACCCTTATCGGCGGAACGTCGCGAGAACTTAATGGCGATTGGACTCGTGGTTCGGGTCGATGATTTTGAGGGTCCCCTTCTGCCTGGCAACTTCCAGCAGGGTGGGGTAGAACTGCACGAAAGTGTTATCGACGGCGCCGTTCTGCGCGTGGCAGGAGTAGCAGTCAGCCGATTTCGGAACCGCCGCGGCAGAACCGGCTCCGCCCGCGAAACCGAAGAATGCCCACTTACCTGGGAAGCGGTACTCGTCTTTCACTTCCGCTTCGATTCCCATAACTTCTCCCTGGTAGTGCCCGCTTTGGTTGATGGACCCCTTATTGTGCGAAGCCCGCACCTCGAGGACGAACATCGTGCGATCCGGCCACTTGCCGTTTTGGAGAAAGAAGCGGTAGGCCGCTGGCGTTACGAAAACATTGTCAAACGATGGATCTGCGCTGGTGTTTTCGGAGCGGTAAGACATCCCCAAACCGGAACTTAGCCAGACCCACTCGCGATAGTTGGCGGGCCGCTCCAAGCGGTCGCCGCTCAGAAAATGCGGCGCGCCTGCGGTCGGCGGCTCTTGTGCGAAGGCCTCCGCAAGGGCGACCAACATGTAACAAAAAGCCCTCGGCATCGGCTGAATCATACCAGTTTTGCAGGGAGAATTTCTGGAGCGGGAGACGGGATTCGAACCCGCGACATCGACCTTGGCAAGGTCGCACTCTACCAGCTGAGTTACTCCCGCCCGACGGAAATCCATTTTCCATCAGAACATTGCGGGTGTCAAACGTCGTTTGTAACTTGTAGAATTGCATACGTTTAAAATGTTGCTGGAAATGTGCAGGCGTGTGTTAGACTACTTTCCGGCTAAGCCTCAACGATAGAGGCCGGCGTGGTTCAAATTCTTCAAAATTGAGCACCGAATAATCCTAAAAGCTCCATGGAAAAGCTGAAAGGAAACGTGTGCCTTTAGGTGTCGAGTAGCGAATGAATTGTTGGGATCAAATCTGTGGCTACCTGCGAGCCAAGGTCAGCACCGAGAGTTATGAGAACTGGCTCAGCGGAACGTCGTTTCTCGGGATGGAGGGCGGCAGAATGCGGGTCTCGGTGCCCGACCGGGAAACGCAAGCATGGCTCGAATCCGAGTATGCACCGTTGGTGGGGACGGCGATTCAGGATCTGAGGTTGACCGTCTCCGGAGTGGCCTACGAAGCGCAGGTGGAACGCCGGGCGATGGCCGCCGCAGCCGCAACCGACAATGGTCACGATGTAGAATCCGGCGCAAGCCTGCTGAATCCCAAATTCACGTTCGACTCCTTTGTGGTCGGGGCCTGCAACCAGTTTGCCCATGCTGCCGCGCGGTCCGTTGCTACCAACCCCTCACGCAGCTACAACCCCCTATTCATCTATGGCGGAGTCGGAATGGGCAAGACGCACTTGATGCATGCGATCGGCCGCGCCTTGATGGATTCGTACGGTTCCATGCGCGTGATCTACACCTCGAGCGAGCGTTTCATCAACGAAATGGTCACCTGCATCCGCACGGAGCGGATGCACCAGTTCCATCAGCGCTACCGCGAGGCCGATATTCTGCTGGTGGATGACATCCAGATCATCGGCAACAAGGAACGCACGCAGGAAGAGTTTTTCCATACGTTCAATGAGCTTCACGATCATCAGAAGCAGATCGTCATCTCGAGCGACGCCCCGCCGAAAGAGATTCCCGGTCTGGTAGAGCGGCTCCGCTCGCGGTTTGAGTGGGGATTGATCGCCGACATGCAGCCGCCGGACTTGGAAACCAAGATGGCGATCCTCGACAAGAAAGCCGAAGCCGAGGGAGTGAAACTGCCGGACGATGTCCGGTCGTTCATGGCGTCCAAGACCAAATCGAACGTAAGGGAACTGGAAGGGGCTCTGGTCAAGCTCATCGCGTATTCCACACTGACCGGCGTACCGATCAACTTGCCGATGACGCAACAGGTACTCAAGCACCTCGTGCATGTCCAGGACCGCCGGGTGACCATCGATTCGATCCAGAAAGCCGTGGCCGATCGCTTTCAGATCAAGCAGTCGCAACTGCGAGAAAAGAGCAACACGCAGAAGGTGGTTTACCCACGCCAGGTCGCCATGTACCTGGTGAAGGAGCTGACCAGTGCCTCGTTACCGGAAATCGGCCGGGCCTTCGGCGGCAAGCACCACACTACCGTAATTCACTCCATCAACAAAATCGACCAGACGCGTCACAGCAACCCCGAATTGAACAGGCTCTTACACAGTCTAATGGACTCATTGCAATGAACTTATTTTGTTATTCACAGTGGGGGCCGGAGGCTTCTCCGGAAAACTGTGAAAAAACTGCCGCAAGCCCGGTTTTGCGCACGTTCCACACGCGTCTTCCGCAACTTCCCGATGGTGGAAAGTAGTTGAATTTAGTATAATTTAGGCAGTCATCCACAACTTGCACAGGCCCTATGAATACGGTTTTATTACTCTACGTCTATAGACCCCACCAGAGTAGGAGTTGAGCTCATGGAATTCACGGTAAATCGAAGCGATCTGGTACGCGAATTGAGCCTGTCGCAGGGGGTCGTAGAGAAGAAGACGACCATACCGATTCTGTCCAATGTACTTTTGGAAGCTGCCGGCGACCGCATAACGTTAACGGCTACGGACCTCGAGCTTGGGATCCGCTGTTCGTGTCCCGCGCGAGTGAAGAAGGAAGGCGCGGGAACCATACCGGCACGCAAATTGTTGGATTACGTTCGCCTCTTGCCAGAATCCGACGTGAATATGAAGTTTCTGGAGAATCATTGGGCAACGATTACGTGCGGCCGCTCGCGCACGAGGATTGCGGGGATGTCGCGTGAGAGTTTTCCGGAGCTGCCGCAAATGCCCGAGCGGATGGCGGAGGTTCCCATCAAGACTCTCGCTTCGATGATTGGGCGGACCGCCTTTGCCATTTCGATGGAGGAATCGCGGTTCACGTTGAATGGCGCGTTGCTGGTGATGCGGCCCGAGGGTTTGACTATGGTTGCGACCGACGGCCATCGCCTGGCGTATGTGCAGGCGACTCCCGCGGAGAGTGGCCACATCGATAAAACGTTTCGAGCGCTGATTCCGAAGAAAGCGATGGCGGAACTGATCAAGTTGGGAGACGAGACGAATCCGGATGCCAAAGCTGTTTTCGCCGGCGATGACAATCACCTGTTCTTCCAGGTCGGGCACCGTCTTCTGATCACGCGCAAGCTCACGGGGAACTTTCCGGACTATGAGCGTGTGCTTCCGAAGGATCACTCGGCGCTGGCGACGCTGCAAAAGGATGAGATCCGGTCGGCCATCGAACGCGTGGCACAATTTGCGGATGAGCGCTCGCGCGCAATTCGCGTGCAGTTTACGAACGGTGAAGTGAAGGTATTCTCTTCGTCGGTGGAAATGGGCGAGAGCGAGGAGAGCGTCACCAGTGAATACCAAGGGCCGGACATGGAGATTGGATTCAACGCGCAGTACCTTCTCGATTTCCTGCGGGCCATTCCGCAGGACCATGTAGCGTTTGAATTGAAAGATCAGAAGAGCGCGGGCGAGTTGCGGCCCGCGGGCGACGCCGTAGCGGACCAATACCGCTACGTAGTCATGCCCATGAGGATTTGATCAGGGTACCCTATGCCAAATGATGTAACCCCCAGTTCCAGTGGAGTGGATGTTTACGATTCCAGTAGCATCAAAGTGCTGGAAGGGTTGGAAGCGGTGCGCCTGCGTCCGGCCATGTACATCGGCTCGACCGGCGAAATGGGTCTACACCACCTCGTGTATGAAGTGGTGGACAATTCGGTGGATGAAGCGCTGGCCGGCTACTGCACGGAAGTTTCCGTCACGATTCATGACGATGATTCCGTCACGGTGATCGACAACGGCCGCGGGATCCCCGTGGACCTCCACGAAGAGGAAGGCGTTTCAGCGGCACAGGTGGTGATGACCAAGCTGCACGCCGGCGGCAAATTCGATTCCAAGAGTTACAAAGTCTCAGGTGGTCTCCACGGCGTGGGCGTAAGCTGCGTGAACGCCCTTTCGGAGTGGCTGGAGCTGGAGATTTGGCGGCCGGAAGGCGACAGTGGACCCAGCTACACGTGGCAGCAGGAATACGCCGCCGGCATTCCCAAAGAGCCTCTCACCAAGGCCGGCAAGGCCGGGCGCAAGACGGGAACGCGGGTAACGTTCAAGCCGGATACCACGATCATGCAGGCGACCTCGTTCAACTACGACACGCTGGCGCAACGCCTGCGCGAGCTGGCGTTCCTGAACAAGGGCCTCAAGATCACGCTGACCGATGAGCGGGTCGATCCGGAGAAGCGGACGGAATTTCTCTATACCGGCGGCATCGCCGAGTTCATCAAGCATTTGAACCGCGGCAAATCGGTGCTGCACGATAAGCCGATCCATTTTGAAGCGGAGCGCGAGGCGCCGAACGGCGGCACGCTGACCATGGAGGTCGCGCTTCAATACAACGACGGCTACTCGGAGAACGTCTTCAGCTTCGCCAACAACATCAACACGGTGGATGGCGGGACGCACCTGACAGGTTTCCGCACGGCTTTGACACGCACTATTAACGCGTTCGGGCAGCAGGCCGGGTTGTTCAAAGACGTGAAAGAGAACCTGACGGGCGATGACGTGCGCGAAGGGCTCACCGCGGTGGTGAGCGTGAAGGTGCCGCAGCCGCAGTTCGAAGGCCAGACCAAGGGCAAGCTGAACAGCGACATCACCGGGGTGATGACCCAGTTTGTGAACGAGAAGCTGGGCGAGTATTTCGACAAGAACTCGACGGTCGGCCGGAAGATCGTGGGCAAGGCCATCGATGCGGCGCGGGCGCGCGAGGCGGCCCGCAAGGCCCGCGATTTGACGCGGCGCAAGGGCGCTCTCGATTCGGGCGGCCTGCCGGGAAAACTGGCCGATTGCCAGGAGAAGGACCCGGAGCGTTGCGAGCTATTTCTCGTCGAGGGTGAATCGGCGGGCGGCACGGCTAAACAGGGACGCGACCGGCGGTTCCAGGCGATTCTGCCGCTCAAGGGCAAAATCCTGAACGTGGAGAAAGCCCGCTACGACAAGATGCTGGGCCACGAAGAAATCCGAGCCATGATTACGGCGCTGGGCACCGGCATCGGCAAGGACGATTTCGACGTCACGAAGGTGCGCTACGGGAAGATCATTATCATGACGGATGCGGATGTGGATGGCTCGCACATCCGCACGCTGCTGCTGACCTTCTTCTTCCGGCACATGAACGAGCTGATCCAGCGCGGCAAGGTGTTTGTGGCGCAGCCGCCGCTCTATCGCATCAAGAAGGGCAAGAGCGAGAAATACATCAAGGACGAGAAAGAGTTCACCAAAGAGATCATGCGCCGGGCCACGGAGAACCTGACGCTGGAGATCCACGCCAGCGGCAATGGGAAGGGTTCGAAGGCGGTGCTCGAAGGCAGCGACCTGCGCAGCTTCCTGCTGAACCTGGACGAGTACGAGCAGATGTTCCACAAGGTGGAGCGGCGCCTGCGCGATCCGCGCGTGGTGGAGGTGCTGGCCAACGTGGACCTGCGGGTGGACCATAAGGCTGAGTTCCAGGAGGAGGCCAACCTGAAGCCGGTGCTGGAGGCGCTGAAGAAGCTGGCTCTCAACCCGGAAATGCGCCTCGACGAGGAGCACTCCTCATACGCCGTGGTGTACCGCGATTCGACGCACGCGGAACGCAGCATTGGGCTGGCCCTGGCCGCGCAGCCCGAATACCGGCGCTTCCGCGCGCTGGCCCGCACGGTGGCGCGCTACAACGACCCGCCCTTCGCCGTGGTGAAGAACGGCGGTCGCGAATCGCAGCCCAACTGGAGCGACCTGCTGACCTACGTAAAAAACGAAGGCAAGAAGGACGCCTCCGTGCAGCGCTACAAAGGGCTGGGCGAAATGAACGCCGAGCAGCTCGCCGAGACCACCATGAATCCGGAAAGACGCACCCTGCTGCAAGTGCGCCTGGAAGACGCGGTCCAGAGCGAGGAGATCTTCTCGACGCTCATGGGTGAGGACGTCGAGAGCCGGCGGAAGTTTATTGAAGAGAATGCGCTGGATGTGAAGAACCTGGACGTGTAGGGGGCGTCACATGAGCAGAAAAACTCCGCAGGCTCAGACCGTGTTCCCGTCCATGTTCCGTAAGATCGGGCTGGGGAGCCCGAGCCGGGATTTCGACCGGGCTTATTGGGCAAAGCTCGGAGGGGTGGCGCGTTGGAGGGCGGGCTTGGAGATGGTGGAATGGGTCGAGCGCATCCGGCAGATTAGAGGGGTAGGAGATGGCGCTGGAGCAGACGTACTTAGAACTGCTGTCTCTTTTCGCAAAATGGAGAGTGCGCTACCTCGTCGTCTGGGGACAGGCCGTGATTTGGTACACGGAGCCAAGGTATACCAAGGACCTGGACGTCTGGATCGACCGCACTCCCGCCAACGCCCGTAGAGTGCACCGAGCCTTGGCAAAGTCTGGAGCACCCATGAGTGAGCTCCCGGCCGAGAGCTTCACCGAACCGGGCATGGTGCTTCAGATCGGTGTGCGCGTGCGGATTGACGTCCTCACGGATATTAAGGGAGTGAAGTTCGAAACCGCCTGGAAGCGTCGCCGCACCGTGCAAATGGAGGGATCAAGGATTCAGTTGATCTCGAAACGGGACTTGGTGCGCTCAAAGAAAGCCGCGGGAAGACTGCAGGACTTGCTCGACCTAGAGTATCTGGAGGGTAGGAACTAGGTGAGACCACGGGAACTTGCCTTGGACCGAGCTGAACGGGCCTTGGGCTACGTGAACTGCGCGGAGAGTCGTAAGATTTACGTCAGCCTCGGGTTGCTGGACTGACTTGCGTATTGAGCGGACGGTTGTACCGGCAGACTAAGAAATGTCGAACGGGCGTTTGTGCAGGCTGACCGCTGGCGCCTTCAAGTTGAAAGCAAGGATTCGGCGGTTCAGGGCAGCGATGCGGTTTCGGTGATCATCCGACGAGCTCTCACCGTGATCGCGCAGACGCCGGGATTCAGCTTCGATCTCCTTCGCCTCTTCGATCCACTCCGGTGCGAATCCGTTGTTCTTTAACAAGCGGTGCGCCATCCGCTGGGAGGGATCTTCGAAAGGATTCTCGGTGAGATCCAGGGGCTTTCCCGCGCCTTCGAGGTGGTCGAAGGCGCCTTCCTCCATGGCTTCGCGAATCTTACGTTCGGCAATAAAATGCCACTGGTCCATGACTCCAGTTTATCGTCGTGCCGAGCAGAACCTACGGCGCTAGCCGCGGGCCTGTCATCCCTCCTCGTCCACATTCAGCGCAGGTCCCGCTCCTGTGGTGGGTGCGTGGCTGGTTATACCGAGTGATTGGGTTGGGGGGATGAGGTGATACTCCCGCCGACCGTCCCTTTCCCTAATGGTGTACTTACCCTCGGCCGCCTCTTCAACCCGCCCTCGATTGGCTCCGCCTCGCGTCGGCAGCTGTGACTCGCAGTTTGGACAGAAATAGCGAAGACTATTCGGGCTGCTGTCTCCTTTGTAGCCGTTAACGTGATCGAGAATCAGGGGTAAAGGTTTGCCGTCCCATGACAACGGCTTCGTGTGGAAGATGCAGGTCGGATTGTCGCAACGTCGGGGGAGACCGTACTCCTCTCTCCACTTCTCATAGTGACGTCGCACCGTCGAGCGGTTCGCCCGTTTCGGGCGATCTTCTCAGCCACCGAATGAAGATGTTCTTCGGTTCATGACTTCCGGTAAAACGCCGCCACACAACGTGCGCCAACTGCCGGGTAATCTCGTTTGAGACATTTCCGCACTTTCGTCGAGCGATCTTCGGACCCTCGACAGAACATTCATCACTCGATTGGAAGTGTTCCGTCCGTGTCCGAAGATCATACGTTAGTCCATACCTTTACGGCGCCAGCCGCGGGCCAGTCGTCGCCCCTGGCTCATCCACCTTCAACGCCGCCACGGTCCCAGTCATGCGCATTTCTTTGCTGCCACTCGAGAGCGAGATCACCAGGTGGCCGTCGGGCTGCGTGGCGCCGCTGCCAATGTAGGTGCCGTCGTCGGTGCGCAGGGATAAGTCGCTCAGACGCAGGCGGGGCAGGTTCTGGGCCCAAGCGAGCGAATACCCGCCGGCCAGTGCGCCGAAATCCATGCCGCTGCTGGTGAAGGTGCCGTCCGATTTCAGATTGGCCAGCAGCTGCTCGCCGGTGCCGAAGGTTTCCAAAGTTCCCTCGGCGTCCAGTTTGCCGGATTGCCAGTCAAGCGCCTTCACGCTGCCGGTGAGCTGATACGAGGGACGCGGGCCGGCCAACTCCACCTTCAGCGTTCCCGCGATGGTGGCGCGGTCCAGCCTGGCTTCGAGGCCGGCGAACTCCACCCGAGCGAGGTCCCAGGTGAGCCGCGCGCGCACGTTGTTCAGATGGGAGTCGGCCAATTCCAGTTCGCCGATCTGCACGGAGCCATCGAGCTTGCGCTCGCGCAACCATGCCGGCAGCGTGCTGCGGCTGAAGGCTCGCGCGAACAGGCTGGTGCTGCGGCGCAGAGTGGGCATCAGTTCGGCCTCGAGGTCGGCAGCATTGACGTGCGGGGCGCGCACGTGGAGGCGATGCGGCCGGGCAGCTTCGGGGTCGTAGCGGTAGTCGCCGGTGAACGCAATCTTGCCGGCCTGCGCAGTGAGGCGATCCACACTCACACGGGCGCGGTCGATGGCCACGTGCGCCGATTCGATCTGGAGCGGACCGGCGAATCCCGGCACTGCGACCTGGGCATCGGTCAACTGGAGATCTCCGGACCAGCCTGCGTTGTCGGGCATTGCGTGGTAATGGAGCTCGCCACTCCACTGGCCCGAATTCATCTGCTCCAGCCACGGAACGGCGGCCAGAGAGACCTGCGCGCGCAGCGATTCCAGATTCATCCCCGCAGTCGCAATGGAAAGGTCGAGCGTGCCGTCGTCCATGGAATAAATGGCTTCGAGACGGGCCTCATCCTGCTCGGCGGTATGCACCAGCGCCGGGGCCAGCCAGATTTTGCCGTGGTCCACCATCACGTGCACCTGTTCGAACCGGATGGCCGGGGAATCGGGGATGGTCAGGGCCGTATCGTGCAGAACCAGTTCGCCCTCAAAGCCACCTCCGCCGGAGTAGCCGATGGCTCCATCGATGGTGCCGTTCAGGCCGAGCTTGGGCGGGAAGTGGGCGCCCATATCGGTGGCCAGTTGAAGAATCGGGGCGATGGGAAACCGGTTCCAGGTCATGGTTACAGCCCAGTGCGGGTGCGAAAGATAACTGCTGGCGCGGAACCGGGTGGTGATGGGGACGACGGTAGAGGTCGCTTGCAACTCGAGCTGCTGGCCGGTGAGATCGAGACGGCCGCGGAGGTCCAGCGGCCAGCCCTGGCCTTTGGAGGGCAACAGGTCCCAGCGGTGCACGTCCTCGACGGTAAGGCGGCCGAGAATGCCGATGCCGTTAATGGGGCCGGCCAGGTGCAGTCGGGAAGTGATGGTTCCATGAACGCCGCCGGCTTGGCCGCTCATCAGCACGGCCAGCTCGCCCAGGAGGGTGCGCTCGAGCCGCACGTCGAGATCGACGCGCTCGGGATCGACCCACCAGTTCCCTTTCACCGTGAACGTTCCCAAGCCCAGTGCGGGTTTATCGGTGCGCGCGGCTTGCGCTTCGCCCGAAACTTTCCATCCACCCGTACGAGAAGCCGGAGGGGTGATATCCACATCGGTCTGGAGCAGATAAAAGACGGATTGCGTGTCGCCGAAATTGAAATTGATGCGGCCCCTGCGGACGTGAATGGCGGGCGCGGTGCTCATCACCGATCGATTGACGATCGATGCGAAATCCCAGACGCCCACAGGCGATTTGGTGAGGTTGATGGTGGCATCCTCCAGGCGGATGGAACCGATCCCAAAACGTCCGTGCAGCAGCGACCAAAACGACGGGCCCACTATCATTTCGTCTACGTACGCGATGGGCTCGAAACCGAGCGACGGGTTTTCGTGAATCACCACGCCTTCCGCGGAAATCCCTGGGCCTTTGAACAGGCTGAAGTTTACCGGGCCGCGGATTTCGACTTGGCGGCCGAGCGCGCGCTCGAGCGATGCGCGCAGCCGCGGCGCATAGGCGGTGGCGGGGATATAGGGCGCGGCGATTCCCACCAGCAGGATCAATACAACGGCCGCAGAGATGAACTTGAATGCCCTCATGCGCGCACGCCTGTGAGTTTCTCGTAAGCCTCGGGGTCGTCGATATCCGCCACGACGCCGGGGTCGTCGAGGTCCAAGAACTCGGTCTCGGGCCGATGGTGATGGACGATTTCGTTGGCGGCGCCGCCATCGGGAATGGCCAGGAATTCCTGAATCAGCTCGCGGGAGAACCAGATGGGGTGGCCGCGGTCTTCACCGAAGCGCGGTACGCGAACCAGCGGCCGCGGGGTCGCGAGCAAGGCGTCGATGGTGGCCGGGCTCACCGCCGGATGATCGACGAGCGTGAACAGCACGCCCTCTGCGTCGGCCGGCACGGCGCGCAATCCGCACTGCAACGACGTCGTCATGCCGCGAAGGTAGTCGGGATTCACGACGAATGTAGCAGGACGCACAGCCCGCGCGCGGATGCGCTCCGCCTCGGCGCCCAGCACCACGATCACCGGCGAGCAGCGCGGTGCGAACCGGCCGATCAGCGTGTCGAGAAATGTCTCTTCGCGATAAGGCAACAAAGCTTTGGGAAAACCCATCCGGCGCGATTCGCCGGCCGCCAGAATCAATCCGGCAATACTCACTTGGACAGAATGGCCCGCAACGATTCGTCGGCGAATACCGACATCGAAAGCGAGCGCCAATTGGAACTGGCTTTCCGGCGGACCGCGATCATCTCCGCGGCTACCGAAATGGCAATTTCTTCCGGGGAAATCGCCCCGATATCCAGGCCCATGGGGGCGTGGATGCGTTCGAATGCCTCTTTGGGGAGGCCTTCTTTTTCCAGCTCGCGGATCACGTTGATGACTTTCCGTTTGCTGCCGATCATGGCGAGGTAGCGGGCCGGCGTAGCCAGAGCCAGCTTCAATACTCGCATGTCGTCGCGGTGCCCGCGCGTGACGATGATCACATAGCTGGTCTCATTGATGGCCAGCTTGGGGAAAACGTCTTCGTACTCTTCGGCGTGGACGTCGACGGCCTCGGGGAACCGCTCGCGGTTGGCGAAGCTGTCGCGGTTGTCGATCACTACCGTGCCGAAACCGGCGAGCGTTGCCACTTTGGAAAGGCTCTTGGAGATATGGCCGGCACCGAAAATAAAAGCTCGCGGGAGCGGGAGCACCGGTTCGACGAAAACATCGAGCTGGCCGCCGCAGATCAGGCCGTTGTCATACGCGGCGTCCTGGCCCAGGTTAAAGGTGAGGTGCTTGGGCTTTTCGGTTTCGATGACCTCGCGAGCGGCGTTCCAGACCTCGGCCTCGACGCAGCCGCCGCCGATGGTGCCGGTCATGGAGCCATCCTCGCGCACCAGCAGCTTGGCGCTTTCGTAGCTGGGAATGGAGCCGCGTACGTCGACGATGGTGGCGATGGCGCACTTCTGGCCCAGAGTCCGCAGACGCACTAATTCCTCGTAAACGTCCATCCCAAGCGATTATAGCGTGGCCGGAGGGGCCGGAGTTTGACCGCAAGAAGCGGATGGAACCAGGCGGACGCGGCACGGTACTCTTGGGACGGAATGACTATCGAGCGGGAGTACGTCCTGGGAACCGCCGATGACGAGACTGCCCGGCTGGGCTTGCAGCATCGAGCATGGCGGACGGCCGAAAATCAGTGGATCGAGGAAGCCGGGCTGGAGGTCAGGAGCGTTCGGCCCATTGTGGATCTGGTGCCGGTTGGCCACCTGAGCTTGGCGTGGCTACGGGCATTCATTGAGGTGGGGCGGCGACGACTGGTCGACTTGGGGTACTTGAGCGAGAGCCGGTCCGCGGCGATTTGGCGGGCGTTGACTGAATTTGAGGCTTCGCCTAGCGCGCGGATGACGGAATCACCACCGCGTGTTTCGCCGTAACATCGC
>Ga0335077_10007346_pt1 | contig 13617 bp, 4 predicted proteins | sample Lox_Sample_31_FD_207151 | JGI IMG/M metagenome (GOLD analysis project Ga0335077, IMG submission 207151) | Soil microbial communities from Loxahatchee National Wildlife Refuge, Florida, United States - Lox_Sample_3.1 | ecosystem: Environmental > Terrestrial > Soil > Wetlands | place: USA: Florida...
GGCGCCTACGCGGCTGGCGATCGCAGACTCGACGGCAAACCTGGAGCAATTGGATCTGAAGGGCACCAACTCGTCCTTGCAAGGATCCGGGTCGCTCGGCCTGACCGGCGACTTCCCGTTGCGGCTCGATGTATCGGGACAGGCCGACCTCGCGGCGCTCTCGGTGATTGCGCCGGCAATCGAAGCCGCGGGAACGGCCCGGCTGGACGTGCGCGCCAGCGGCACGCTTGCGGCGCCCCAGACGACGGGGTTCGTCGAGTTGGACCAGGCCACACTGGTGATTCCGAATCCACGAATCCAGGCGACGGGGATCAAGCTGCGGGCGGACCTTGTGGGCGATCACATCACGCTGAAGGATTTCAACGGAAACCTCAATGGCGGCACATTTGCCGGCGGCGGCGACCTGACGCTGGGTGCGGGCGGGATCCGAAACGCGAACCTGTTCCTGAAGGGCAAGGACATATTCGAAGAGTTCCCCACGGGTTTGAAGACCACGTCTTCGGTGGATGCGAAGCTGGTTTCCCGGAAGGAGCAACTGGTTCTGGAAGGACAGATCGAGGTACAGGAGGGCTTCTTCGAGTCTCCACTGGACGCGCTTGCGCGCTCTCCAGAAGGCGTGGACGCCCTGGCCCCGGAGGAGTTGCCTGCTCGGGGTAAGGCTTCGAACCCGGTCGGATTGGACCTGAAAATCACGACGAAGCGGCCGGTGGAGATGAACAACAATCTGGGGACGATCTCCGGTACTGCCGATCTGCGGCTGGCGGGAACGCTCGATCAAGTGCGTGTGCTCGGGAAGCTGACACTGGAGCAGGATGGGAAGCTGTATTTCGGAGATCGGGTCTACTACATCGAGAGAGGAACTGTCCGCTTCCTGGACGCCGCGCAGGTCACGCCCGAGCTCGACATCCATGCGTACACCCGCACCAACGACTACACCATCAATCTCGGGCTCACCGGCGTGCCGAGCGAAATCACCACCACGTTCACCTCGGATCCCCCGCTGTCCCGGGACGATGTCATTTCGGTGCTGCTGACCGGCAAGACCGTAGCGGACAACCGGGGTGTAGACGTTCGGACGCTGGAGGCGTACTCCGTCGCGACCGGGGCCATGAACGCCGCCCTGAGCAGCCGGCTGCATCACACGCTGGGCGTCAGCCGGGTGAGCATTCAGCCTTCCGCAATCGCGGCCGAATCCAACCCGGGCACTCGTGTCACCATCACGCAGGATTTCACGCGTACGTTTCGCCTGCTGTATTCCATGAACCTGAACGACAGCGCCGATCAGATCTGGGTGGGAGAATACGACCTGTCGCGCAGCCTCACAACGCGGCTGGTGAAGCAGACGGACAACACCTATCGCGGCGAGTTCCGGCACGATATCCGATTTGGGAAGTCGACGTATTCGGCAGCGATCGCAGCGGTTCGCGGGGCGCAGCGGAGGGTGTCGTCAGTAGCATTCACCGGAGGTGGTCACTTCTCCAACGAGACACTGGCGAAGAAGTTCAAGGTGAAGCCGGGCCAGAAATACGATCCCTTGAAGGTCCGAAAGGCATCGGATCGGCTGGGCAGTTTCCTCTTCAAGAAGGGATATCTCGAGTCCCGAGTCCGCCTGGATCGCGAGGAGGCCGCAAACAGCGTCGCGATTGAGGTGCGCATCGAATTGGGCCCGGTGGTGGAGATGGCATTCCAGGGGGTGAATCTCCCGCGGGGACAAAGGTCTAAGCTCCGCCGCCTCTGGCACGCCGGCATCTCGGACATGCAGCGGCCTCAGGCGGCAAAGGATGCGATTCTCGACTACTTCGCGAAAAAGGGCTACCTGCGCGCGCGCGTGGACCCGCACCTGGCCACCGATGGCGATCGCAAGACGGTGAGCTTCGATCTGAGGCCCGGGATTCACTACCGTGACGTGAAGGTCGTGATTCAGGGCGCGCCGCCGGAGCGCGCCAAAGATATCCGATCGCTCATCGGACAGCGGCGACTGGAGATATCGGCGGACCGATATCCGGAGCGTTTGACCGGCGCCGTTGTACGCTTTTACCAGCAGCGTGGCTATCTCAACGCCAAGGTCGCGGCGCCGGTGTTCGACCTTGACGAGGATGGACGGCGCGGGCAAATTGTGGTGCCGATCACCGAAGGCCCGGCGTACCACATAGGCTCGATCGAATTCAGCGGCAACCAGTCCATCACGGCCGAGACGTTGCGCAGCGGCTTGCCGGTGGAAACCGGCCAGGTGTTCGAGCCGGCACGCCTGGAACCAGCGGCCACGGCCATCCGAACGAAATACGGCAAGCTCGGGTTTCGAGCCGCCCATATCGAATACACCATCGCGCGGCACGACGACCGGGCCGCGGTGGATCTGACGTTTCAGGTGGCAGAAAACCGGCAAACGGCGATCCGGTCGATCCGGATCACCGGCAACCGGCAGACGAGCGACAAGTTCGTGCAGCGCCGGCTCGCGATCGCGGAGGGCCAGCTAGCCGATACCAGCAAGATTGCCGCTTCGGTGGGAAACCTCGCGCTGACGGGCGCCTATGCCTCCGCCGACATTCAGCCGGACACTCCCGAGACCGCCAACCCGCCGGAACTTCCCGAACCACCAGAGCCGCGCAGGGCGCCTGATGGCTTCGTTGGAGACAAGAACCTCGAGTACGCGGACTTCGCTGTCTTGCTGGCCGAGCCCAAGCCCTTTCGCCTGCTTTATGGCGGACTTTACGATTCCGGCAGCGGTCCTGGATTCATCCTGGACTTTCAGAATCGCAACACCTTCGGGGCGGGGCGCACCTTAGGGCTGCGCGCCCGCTACGACTCCGATACTCAGGAAGCGCGGCTCTACCTGACCCAACCATTTTTCAAACTGCAGCGGATTACCACGACAGCAAGCGCCTACTACATTCACGAGATCCAGAACGGGCAGGACTTTCCCACGGACAAGTTGGGCGTCAGCCTCCAGCAGGACTGGCCCCTACCCAAGAAACTCCTGCTCTCCTACGGCATCCGCTTCGAGTATCAGCGTGCCTGGCTGCCCGTGGATGGATTCCTGGTCCCCACCCGCAGGGTTTACGCAACGCCGCTCACGTTCACGATTTCGCGCGACGTGCGCGACTCGTTCCTGGACGCGACACGCGGATCGTTCACCTCTCACTCCTTCGAATACGCACCCGGCGCACTGGGCAGCCAGTATCCGTACCTCCGCTATTACGGACAATACTTCAAGTACTTTCCGTTGATTCGCCCGCGCCCGGTTCTCTATGGGGAGACACCCAACCGTTCCCGCCTGGTGTTTGCGACCGGAACACGAATCGGCATGCAGAAGGGCTTCAATTCGAACAACCTGGTGCTCAGCGACCGATTTTACGCGGGCGGCGGCACGACAATCCGCGGGTTCCAGCAGGACGCCCTCGGTCCGACCCTGGCCAATGGAACACCCATCGGCGGCAACGCATCCTTCATCTTCAACGAAGAGCTCCGGTATCCACTCTTCTGGATCTTCGACGCAGTGAGCTTCGTGGATGTCGGCAACGTATTTCCCCAGGTGAACGACTTCCGGTTTGGCGAGCTGCGCAAGGCCGGAGGATTCGGTCTGCGCGTGCGCAATCCGTTCGTCGTGCTGCGGTTCGATTACGGATTCAAGCTCGACCGGCGGCCGGGAGAGAAGATCGGCGCATTCTTCTTCAGCATCGGGCAGGCGTTCTGATCGGGACTCCTACCACGGCTTTCCCAGCCAGGAATACTGCCAGGCCGCGTTGAAGTTGTTGAAAGCCCCGCCTATGGTTACGTAGGCTCCATGGCTGTAAGAAAACTTCAAGGACTGGTGTTTGCCAAACGGCAACGAAATCGTGCCGCCAACCCGCGAGTTGCGCTGCTTGTCGTTGGCTTCGATGCCGTTGACACTGGTGCGGCCTCCGTCCCAAAAGTTAGCGTCGACAGACGCCCAGGCCCGCAGCCCGAGATAGTAGCCCAGATGAGCCTCGCCACTCAAAAAAGGTGCCTGGGTCCGATGATTGGCTCCCGGGTAGTAGCTGTCGTTTCCGGTGAAGAACCAGGCGCCTGCATACCCGTCCACAGCCCAGTGCCCGCGGCGTCTGGTGAAGCCCACTTCCGGCTTGATGCCCCAGCGGTTGGCTCCGATATTGACCAGCTTGGCGGAATCGTACTGACCGGTCGGAATCACGACCGTCAAGCTTGCTCCAACCAGGCTTCTCTCGTGCCATTTGACGTACTCGCCCGGGGACATCGCCTTGCCTCCATGCAGGTTAATGGCGAATCGTACACGGGAATCGGCAAGGCCCGAGCGATATGCCTGGAGAAAGGTGCCGGCGACCGTGCCTTCGAAATTCCCCACCGCATAAGGAAGTGACGCCAGGAGATTGGCTGAGCGTCCCAGAAAGCCGAAGGAGTGGTAGGCGCTGAGAACCGGCGCCGCGATCGTGGCGTTTGCGTCCTGCACCGGCACGGACGGATCGAAGAGAATTTTACCGGTATTGAATGCAGAGGACACCGTGACGGCACTCAAGCCGTTGGGCGTGATCACGTACGCCCGGGGAGCGAGGTCCTGGGCTTGTGCGGAAGCGGCGGCCATGAGTGCGATCGCCATCCGCGACCCGCTCAGCCTGGAGTGGAGCATTCGGTTCACCCGGATCACACCGCCGAAGCCTGGCCGTAGAGTGTCCGATAGCGGGTCACCGCCTGTGCCAGATCGAAGAACATGCGCTCGCGCCCGAGGATCTCTCCGAGGGGCGACCGCCGGATCACGGCCAGCGTCGCCGGATTGAGAGCCGCCAGCCACAGCGTGATGTGCTGCGTCCGCAGTGTTTCTTCTCCGTCCGTCAGCATCCGAAGCGCGGTGTATTCGAGGTCGGTAACGGCGCTGCAATCCAGCACCAGCACCTTTGGCTGGGACTGGCGGATCAGCGGCCATAGCTTATCGGCCAAACCCTGGGCATTGGCGAAATGGATCCGTCCTTCGGTGCGGACGATCAGCAGGCCCTCGATAGTCTCATCGCCCGGATGTTCGGGGCTGAGTTTGCGGAAAACATCCGTGCCGCGTTTGCGTCCCACCGCGTATACCGGGCAGTGATAGGCATCGTATGCCATGGCCACGACCGAAACCACGATGGCCACCAGGATCCCTTTAAGAGTTCCCAGCAGAACCACGCCGATCGCCGCGCAGACGGCCCAGGAGAATTCCATCCCCCGGATCTTGAGGATGCTCCGCATTTCTTTGATCTTGATCAGCCCAGCCGTTGTGGAAACCACGACGGCAGCCAGGGTGGCCTGGGGCATCAGGCTGATCAGGGGAGCCAAAAACAGCACGGCCAGCACCGCAATTGCAACGGTGACGAGCTCCGAGACCTGAGTTCGCGCCCCTGCCCGCCGGTTGACAGCCGTCTCCGACGTGCCGCCGCCGGCGGGCATGGCGTGGAACAGGCTGCCGGCGATGTTGGCGAGCCCCAGCGCACGCAGCTCCTGGTTGGGGTCGGGACGCGGCTCGTCCTTGGTCACGAAGGCGCGCCCTACTGCGATCGATTCGGTGAAGCTCATCAGGGCGATACCTATGGCCGCCGGCCACAATTCCTCCAACATCGCCAGCTCCGGCACACGAAAGCCGGGCAGACCCGGCGGCATGTGGCCCACGACCTCGACGCCGCGTCTGGCGAGGTCGAGCATGGCGGACGCAGCGATGCCGCCCGCCACCGCGATTAACGGGCCGGGCAGCTTCGGTAGGAACCGCGCCAGCAGGAAGATCAGGATCAAGGTGCCCGCGCCTGCTGCGAGCGTCGCCAGGGAGGTCTCGGGCATGTGGCGAACCAGCGAAGCGACATTCTTGAGAAATGAGGCCTTGTGAAAATGGATTCCCAGGAGCTTCGGCAACTGGTCCACCACGATGGCCAATCCCAATCCGGTCTTGAAGCCCGCCAGCACCGGATCGGAGATGAGGTTCGCGACAGCTCCCAGCCGGAGGAACGACGCCAGCAGCAGCGTCAGTCCCACCATGGCCGCCAGGCCCGCGGCGGCAACCGCGACCGCTTGCGGATCGCCTTCCTCCAAACGCGCCAGCGCAGTGGCCGTGAGCATCCCGATCGTCGTCGTGGTGCTCATGCTGAGGGGGCGCGAGGTGCCCAGGACGGCGTAGATGAGCATCGGCGCGAGCGCCGTGTATAACCCGACCTGGACGGGCACTCCGGCGATCACCGAAGTGGCCATCGTCTTGGGTATTACGACGGCTGCCGTGGTGAGCCCCGCGATGATATCGAGTCGAGCCCAGCCCGGCTGGTAGGACTGCAGCCAGCCGAGGATCGGGATGTAACGCTTCATAAACACACCCGCCGCCATGATGCTTGGCGGCGGGTAGCGGCGTCAGATAAGTTTGGGGCAGCCGCGGTCTCAGTTGCCTGGAGCGAACCCCGGGTTGACCGTGAAGACCACCGGCACGTTGACGACGCTCTCGGGCGCACCGTTGATCGAGACAGAGACCACGCCAAGGTAATAGCCCACGCTCTGGCCGCTCGCGGAGGCGACGACGTTGACGCTGTAGTTGGTGTACCCGTCGATCGGGTTGGCCGTCAGCCACAGGCCGCCGGAGGTGACCACGTGGAACGGATAGCTCCCGCCGTTACTCTGCACGACGAGGCTTCCGGTGTCGGTGCCGCCGATTCCCTCCTGTGCGGAGAGAACAATGGTCTGGCTCGGAATGTTCAGCATGGGACCGGTGCTCACCTGCAGCATGACCGGCACATACGACGACGGCGTGATCGCGCCGGGATCGCTGATGCCGATGAGGCCGTAGTAGAGGCCTGCCGCCAACCCCTGCGGGTTGATCGAGACGGTCAGACTGGAAGGCGTCGATCCGATGTCGGGAGTGACCGTCAGCCACTTGCTTCCGTCAGCGGTCAGCACGGACGTGTAGTACACCAGCGCGCCGTTGTTCCCGCTGGCGTTGATGGTCACCTTCTGGGCAGGGGGCGTTGGGGCGTTGATCTGGTATTGGAAAGCGACCAGGTTTGTGCTGGGCAAGTAGACCGGCCCGGGGGCGACGTTCAGTACCACCGGCACTTCGAGCGTCGGCGCCGATCCATCGGTGGATTTGACCAGCACTTTGCCGACGTAAGTTCCCGGGCCGAGATTGCTCGGATTCACACCGACCCCGGCGGTCGCCGGCGTATCTCCGCGGCCCACCACCAGAAGCCAACTGGTACCGGCGGCCGGGTCCACGCTGGCGGTGAACGGCACCGACGTGCTGCCGCTGCTTACCACGAAGACCTGAGGCGCGGGTGCGTCGGTTCCCATCTGGTACGAGAACACCAGCGCGTAGGGCGTCGCCTGGAGTACCGGGTTGCTGGTTACGGTCAAGGTCACGGCGATCGTCTGCTGGCCGTTGCTCGCGTCCTCGGAGTTGATCAGGATCGACCCCGAGTAAGTCCCCGGGTTGAGCCCTTTCGGCTGGACGGTCACAGTGAGATTCGCGGGCGTGTAGGAACTGGTCTGGCTGACTGCGAGCCAGTTGATCGCACTCGTCACGCTGGGGAACGCCTCAAACTGAAGCGGACCGTTCGAGCTCGTGATCGGAACGACGACCGGCGCCGGGTTCACTCCCGACGTGGAATACTCGAACGTCAGGCTGGTGCGGCCCACATTCAGATAGTTCGGAGGCGACACCTTGACGGCTACGGGGATGGTGACGGATGTGCCGCCGCCGCTGTTCGGGGTCAGGACGACGTTCGCGTTGTAGGTCCCAGGCGCGGCGTTTGAAGGCGGAGCCGCACTCACCGAGAATCCGGTGGGAGTGGTGCCGGATGTGATGGAGGCATGCAACCAGGTCAGACCGGAAACCGAGACGTTGAAGTTAACGGGACTGCTAGTGCTGGTCACCGCGACATACTGGATCGGTGGAGCTGCGCCGCCGGGAGTGTAGTTGAAAGTAAGGCTCGGCGGGTCCGCGATCAACTGGCTGACTCCGTAGACGGTCAATGTCACCGGAATCACCGTGGACGAGAGATTCGGGGTCGTGGGAGCCAGGTTAACGGTGCCAAAGTAAGTGCCAGGCCCGAGGGAGGTGGGATTGACCGAGATCACCACACTGGCGGGAGTGGTTCCCGTTGGCGGGGTGTAGGCAAGCCAGGGGCCGCCGCTGGTGGTGGTCGCCGAGACCGTGAAAGTCGCGGCTCCTCCGGCAGAATTCCCGACGCCGACGGTCTGTGGCGGAGGCAGGAAGCCGCTGGATTGATAGCTGAACGACAGGACGCTGGGGCTCGCCGTGAGCGATCCACCCGCGGAGACGCGCAAGGTGACCGCGACCGTTACCGCAACACCGCCGGCGTAGTTCGGAATGACCGTTACGGCGCCCGAGTAGATACCCGGCGTCATCGTTGGCAGCGGTATGACGGAGACGTAGACGCTTGCCGGAGTCACATTGCCTGTGGTCGAGACCGCCAGCCATCCGCCGGTGCCGTAGGTGGTGGTGGACAGGTTGAAGGAGGCCGCCGCACCGGTACTCGATACGGAGAAGTAGGATCCCTGCGGGAATGGTCCGTTGATCTGGTAATCGAACGTCAGGCTGTTGGGAGTGACGACGAGGTTGCCTTGAGGCGGAGCCAGCACCTGAAGGGTGACCGTCACCACCGTTCGGAGGGCGTCGGTGGATGCAGCCGGGCCGATGATGATCGAGCCGGTGAGGGTGCCGGGGGTGGCGTTGGCCGGGGCGGTGACCGAGGCGACCAGCGAACTCGGCGTGATGCCAGTGGTCGGCGCCACGGTAAGCCACGTAGCGCCGGACACGCTCAGGCTGAACTGCGTGGGAACGCTGGCAGAAAGATATATGTTCTGTGCCGGTGGATTGGGTCCGCCGATCTGATAAACAAAGTTCAGAACCTGTGGACTCGCACTAACAGGTTGGGCGCTGGCGACTCCTGTACCGCACAGCAGCAACAGAGCAATCAGGAAGGAACACGTCAAAGTTCGCGATGAGAGCATAGAGGCACCTATCGCGCGTGCTGATGCGGTACCGTTTCGTACCGGTGCAAAATGTTTGGAGATAGAGGCCTGAAGCTCAGTTCGGCCCCGCTCCGGACGGCGGGTCGATGCCGCCGCCGCGGCCTGGTGGTCCCTCCCGCCTCGCGAGGGCGCGAGATGCCTCACCGCAGATTTACCCAAACGAGGCCGAACTCGTTCGGGGACTTTCCGCGAAGTCCCGGTGAGACGGATGCTCAGCGCCTGGAGGAGACTCAAAAAGTCGGGCGCGGTTGGTAGCGCCGCGCACTGACCCATGCTAGCCGGACGAGGTTGCCTATGCCCTTGTCGGATGATAAGCGAACCTGGCCTTTCCCGAGATCACGCTCTGGCTGGACAACGCACCGCCCAACTGGATCAGGTTGGCGACGGTACCGGTCCAGCCGGTCTGGTGGCTGGCGCCGATGCCCGCGCCGTTGTCGCCGTGGAAGAACTCGTAGAAGAGGATGTAGTCGCGCCAGTAGGGGTCGTTCTGAAATTTTTCGGTGCCGCCATAGACCGGGCGGCGGCCATTCTCGTCGCGAAGGAAGGTCTTGATCAGACGCGTCCCGATCTCCTTGGCGACCTCGAAGAGGTTCATCATCCTTCCGGAACCGGTGGGACATTCGACCTTGAAGTCTTCGCCGTAATACTGGTGCAGGTTGACGAGGGAGCGAACGATCAGCATGTTGATGGGCATCCACACGGGGCCGCGCCAGTTGGAGTTGCCGCCGAACATCCCCGTGTCCGACTCCGCCGGCACGTATTGCACCTTGAACTCCTGGCCACCAAAATAGAAGCAGTACGGGTGATCCAGATGGTAGCGCGATAGTGACCGGATGCCGTGCGGCCCGAGGAACTCGTTCTCGTCGAGCATCCGGGAAAGCACGCGCCGGTACTTGCCGGCGTCCATGAGATCCATGAGGCGCGTCCCGCCCGCGCCGTCTTTGGTGAGCGATTCCAAAGACAGGGAGCCGGCCATTTGCGGATGCCTCTCTACGAAGGCTTTGAGCTGATCGACCACGTGAGGCATCTGCTTTCGGACTTCGCCGTGAAAGACGGCCGTGGCACAGAGCGGCAGAAGTCCGACCAGGGAACGCACCTTCAGCCGGCTGGCGGAGCCATCGGGCAGCCTCAGGACATCGTAGAAGAATCCGTCCTCTTCGTCCCACATGGCTTCATGCTGGGCTCCCAGGTTTTCCATGGCGGTCGCGATCCACATGAAGTGCTTGGCGAACTTCAACACCATTCGCTCGTAAGCCGGATCGTGGATCGCGAGCTCGATGGCGATCTGGAGCATCGACTGGCAATAGAAGGCCATCCACGCTGTGCCATCGGCCTGCTCCAGGTGTCCGCCCGTGGGAAGCGGCGCGCTACGGTCGAAAACGCCGATGTTATCCAGGCCGAGGAAACCGCCGCCAAAGATGTTCTTTCCGCCAGGATCCTTGCGGTTGACCCACCACGTGAAGTTCAGCGAGAGCTTCTGGAAGGCCTCCTGAAGAAACTTGAGGTCGCCCTTTCCGGTGCGCTCCTTGCCGGCTTCGTAAACGTATCTTGTGGCCCAGGCGTGCACGGGAGGATTGACATCACCGAAGTTCCACTCGTACGCCGGGATCTGTCCGGTGGGATGGAGATAGTCTTCGTGGAGCATCAGCTCGAGTTGCGCTTTGGCAAACTCGGGGTCCACCATGCAGAGCGCGACACAGTGGAACGCGAGGTCCCATGCGGCGTACCAGGGATATTCCCATTTGTCCGGCATGGAGATCACGTGGTTGTTTGACATGTGAACCCACTCGCGGTTGCGGGTCGCCTGGCGTAACTCGCTCGTCCAACGATCGACCTCGTAGGAGTAGAATTGCTTGCTCCAGAGCATGCCGGCGAGCGCCTGCCGCATGACGCGGGCTTGATCCTCCGATACAGTCTCCGGAGTGATGGCCCTGTAGAATTCGTCGGCTTCCTTCAGACGAGCGCTCATGATCTGCTCGAAGGATTTGCCAAGCGGGCTGTGGTTGCCCCAGGCGCCCGGCGCCACGGGCGTCAGGCGCAACTGGATCATGCGGCTCTCACCGGCCGGGATGACGAGGCGGTAATACGGGGACGCCTTGGTGCCGTGCTTTTCGGGATTCACCTTGTCGGTGCGACCCTGAACCACGTAATCGTTGATCCCGTCCTTCACGTATGGTCCGGTATTGGGCTGGCCAAAGACGCGCTCGCAATTGGTTTCGTTTTCCGTGAAGAGAACCTGCACCCCGCCTTCGGCGTACAGATACCGTATCCCGAGATCCGGGTGCGAGGCCGTTATCGCGACCGTTCCCTCCGGGCCTTCGCGCTGCTCCAGAAGCGGTTTGTGCCCATTGGGCTCCCATGACCAGGTATTGCGGAACCATAGGGTGGGCAGGACATGAAGCGTGGCTATATCGGGTCCGCGGTTGGCGGCCGTGATCCGGATGAGAATGTCGTCGGGCGACTCCTTGGCGTACTCGACGAAAACATCGAAGTAGCGGTTGTCATCGAAGATGCCCGTGTCGATCAGCTCGTACTCCATGTCGAGCCGTCCGCGCCGGCGATTGGTTTCGATGAGATCGACATAGGGATACGGCGCCTGCGGGTACTTATAGAGGTACTTCATGTAGGAGTGCGTCGGCGTGCTGTCTATATAGAAGTAATACTCTTTGACGTCCTCGCCGTGATTGGCCTCGCTGTTGGTCAAGCCGAACAGCCGCTCCTTCAGGATTGGGTCGGCGCCGTTCCAGAGAGCGAGAGCGAAGCAAAGGTGGGCCTGGTCGTCGCAGATTCCCGCCAGCCCATCTTCGCCCCAGCGGTACGCGCGGGAGCGCGCCTGGTCATGGGTGAAGTAATCCCAGGCATTGCCGCTGTTGCTGTAGTCCTCGCGAACGGTGCCCCACTGCCGTTCGCTCAGATAGGGCCCCCATTTCTTCCATTGGCCCGCCTCCGGAGAGATCAGTCTCTGTTGTTCCGCGTTCCCCTTCTTTTCGGTGGACATTCTGCTTCTCCTATCAACATGCGGTTTAGCCGCGTTTTGTTTGAGCGGTCAATTCGAACACGTGATAGCCCCACGCGGGCAGGTCCACGTAGAGTCCGCGAGCCCGGACGTCATCGCCGTCGCGGTCATACGTCTGTGAAGCCATGAGATCCCGCAGGCGCATATTCCTGCCCTTGAGCTCATCAAAGGGTAGTTGCAGGTAACCCTGGCTCTGGTTGGCAGCATAGTTGACCACTGCGAGCAGCGCGGTCTGGTCCGGGCCGCGCCAGGCGAATCCGATGTAGCAGTCCCATGTCCAGTTGCCCTCCCAAGCCGGGGTGCACTCCAAGAGGCCCCAGTCGCCCTGCAACGAGGGGTGGCGTAAGCACTCCACCAGGCGTTCATAAAACTCGCAAAGGCCGCGATCTCCCGGCTCGGCGGGTCCGCGCCCGAGGTGGACCGGGATTCGTTTGGCCAGGCCGTCCATCTGACCCTGGTGGATGAATCGGAGGCCCGGGCACAAGAACGTCAAGATGGCGGCTGCCTGATGCATTCCGGGCGGGAATGTGGCGGCGGCACGGGGCTCGTCGTGGTTTTCCAGGAAACGGGCCGACTTGCGCTGGAAGTCCATGTCGGCGCGGAAGTGGTCGCGAACGGGACGGGCGTGGCCTTCCCGCAGGCGGTCGTAGAGGCGCTTGTCGTAGGTGTAATCGAAACCCTGCTGCTGCAAAGTCCATTCCAGGTCCCAATAGACCTCCGCCATGAACAGAAACCCGGGCTGGCGGGCACGGGCGCGCGCGGTGGCCATGGGCCAGAACGAGCTGGCCTGAAGCCCCCACGTCCGCATGAACACGTCGGGAAGGATCAACATGGCCATGTCGCAGCGGACGCCGTCGCACATGCCTGCGATGTTTTCCAGCTCCGCGGCCATGGCCTCCTGCAGTGACGGGTTGGCGTAGTTCAGTTGCAAGGTATCCGGCCAGCCGGAGAAGTAGGGATCGCGGCCGTAAGCCATCACCACCTGGCCTTGTGGCGTCGTGACGCGCGTATAGTTCTGCGGCTCGCGCTGGAGCTGGGTTTCGCTACCGTGGACGAAGTACTCGGGATGCTCCTGCACCCAAGCATGATCGGGCGCCATATGATTGGGGACGAAGTCGAGCAGCAGGCGCATGCCGCGATCGTGGATGCGGCGGCGGAGGCGTTCCAGCGCGGCGTTGCCGCCGAAATCAGAGTGGACCGTGTAGGAGCGGATCGCAAAGCAGGAGCCGCATACGTCTTTGTCGGAGAAATCCGGCAGCAGCTCCCGGAACTCATGTTTCCACTCGGGATTCTCCAGGGAGACCTTTCGGCCCGCGGCCCCGGTCTGCCAGACGCCGAGAAACCAGACCCAGTCGAATCCGCAAGCGGCGATGCGGTCGAGCTCCGCGTCGGGAACGTCGTCGAGCGTGGCAGCACGGCCGAGAGGGCCCGCCAGGGACGTCAGCAGGACGCGCGTGTTGATCTGGTACAGGGAAGGGTAGGGGCGTGGCGCCGCCGTGGGCGCAGCCTGTCCGGACGGGGAGGCATACAATGCAGCCGAGCTCATCTTTTGGCCCTCCTTGGCAGCGGCGCGAGTGGCGTGGAACGAGACGGCCGCATGTGGGACACAA
>Ga0335077_10007347_pt1 | contig 13617 bp, 9 predicted proteins | sample Lox_Sample_31_FD_207151 | JGI IMG/M metagenome (GOLD analysis project Ga0335077, IMG submission 207151) | Soil microbial communities from Loxahatchee National Wildlife Refuge, Florida, United States - Lox_Sample_3.1 | ecosystem: Environmental > Terrestrial > Soil > Wetlands | place: USA: Florida...
CGTCTCGGCGAAGTACAGCCGGAGTTCGTAGGTGCCGGTATCCAGCGGAATGTCGTAGCGGAACACGCCCTGCCGGCGGCTCTGGTAGAGGCGTGGATCCCGCGTGCCGGCGATGGCCACCCCCGGGAGGTTTACCACAGCGCCGCCCTCGAAGTACCGGTCGCTCAACCAGGCATCGCCGTAACCGTCGGTGAAGGTGCGGTCGGGAAGGCCAACGAGAATGCGGACCGAACTGGAGCCCGGGGCGGCGCCGGGAGTGACCGCCGCCTTTCCGTCGCGATGGTCCGGGTGGCGAGAAGCCCAGAACAGGCCCCCCGCTGCGGCGACGATCAGCGCGACGGCGGCGACCCATCTCCACCTGCCGCGGCGTGCCGGGGTCTCGGTAACCGGCTCCAGGACATCGGCCACGCGTGCCTTTCCGGCAGCCAGGAACCGCGGCACGTACTGCCCTTGCGGAATCTCGATATGAATCGGGTGGGGTGCGCCTTCCCCCTGGTAATACTCGCTCAGGCGTTCGCGGAGGCGATGAAATTGCACGCGGACCACCGAGTCGCGCTTCTGGTCAAATTCGGGCGGGCGGTGCAGGGCTTCCACCGCAATCGTGTATTCCTTGAGTTCCTCGGCCGATCCCTCGAAGTATTTGCCGCAGACGTAAGCCAATAACTGGGCCAATGCCGGAGAGCGGTCGAAGATTCCGGACTTCAAAACCACCGCGACTTCAGCCTTTTCGGCCTCGCAATTCCCAACCCCGATCATTCCCGTACGGAGGAGTATACTCAAGCGGCCGAGCCCGCGCAAGGCATTCGATCGATGTGTTCGATCGATGTGTCGATCCATGCGCGTCCGCCGGCGGAGCGAACCACGCCACCGCCTCGAGCGATTCGAGCCGCGACGAAAGTCGCGACCGATCTCAGTCAGTGTTGGACGTCCGCCGCGGTTCCGTCAGTGGACAGGTGTTTCATTTCCGCCTGATCTGCAGAGATCTTGCCGAGTCGAAAATACTTACCTTACTCCCGCTCATTTCCGACGGGGATTCCATGGTTTGGCTTGTCGCATGCCATACCAAATGCTGTCCTTGTCCGGAGGGCGAGGTCAAACAAATTTCAAATCCGGCTATGAGGAGAACTCTCACGTGAATTTCACATGTTTTAAGGAGAAGGCAATTGCAAGCACCGCGGCCACGGCAATTGCGTTCACATTGACGCTGACTGCGTTCGCGCAGGATTCGCCACGGCTGCGCACGCCCCGAAGGGCTGTTCCGGGACCGATCCAGTCGGGCTTCCAGGCAGACATCGCAACCCTCGCGTCCGGGGATTTCAACAATGCGCAAGGCCCCGGCCCCGGGCCTATCGGTCCGGGCCCCGGCTGTAATGTGTTTCCAGCGCCTGCTTCGGTAGGCGCGGCAGTAGGTCTCTCGTACTTCGGTCCGCCGCCTTCGACGGTGAATCAGAGCCTGGTCGGCCCGGTCCAACTGCTCAACACAGGCCCCATTGATACCACGAATGGCACGGTCACGCTTCCCCTGTACCTGGGACATCTGGCCGACGGACGGAACGTCTGGTATATCCTCACTGACGTTGACGATGTGGGCGTGGCGGCCGAACTGGGACTGAACTTCTCGGCGAAGATGTCCTTCATGGCCAATGGGGCGCGCACGGCAAATCTGGATCAGAACGGAGATCTGGTATTCAACGGCGGGACGGTGGATTTTTCGCCGGTACGCAGCATAACACCGGGCCCTTCGGGAGCCGAGTTTCCTCCCACGGCCTTCCAGCCTGGAGAAATCGGCGACGCGAACTATAGTCCATACGTGCAGGTCACGAACGCCGGCGGCGTCATTTACAACGCTCCGATCGTGGCATTCAATGTAAGCGCCAACGACATCAATTTTCCGAATGGCCACGTGGATTACTCCAAGGTCCACGATCAGGTGTTGGCGATCGACCCGATCAACATGACTGTCACCGTGAACCTTATTAATGGTTTTAGCTTCGGGAGACCTGTCTGGTACATATCCATGGATGCGACCATCCCGCTGGCAGCAGCGATCGAGCACAACACGTATGCTCCCCTGATGGCAAAACTACACTTGGGCGACGACGACAGTTTCAATAGCCCGATTGAGAGGATCTTCATTGCCACTAACGGCGCCGAAAGCGGGGGTTGCGATAATCCGCTACGGCAAGGTCTGTCCGCCGATCTGGCCGACGGTTATCGGCCGAATAACACGCTGGGCGGCATCCCGACGGTGGCGTTAGACTACAGTCCGGCCTGGGATGCCAACTTATACGAATGGACGAAAGATGCCATCAACAAAGGTTACCGGGGTCAACTTCGTGAAGAATTCCAGATTCTGACCTTCGTTCAGGATGGAGTCATTACCGGCCCGGGCGGAGCCAAATTCGGGAGCGCCGGATTTGCGATCAATTGTCCGATTGTCTTGCGGCTCAATTGAGGCAAGGGCGGGCCACTGGAACGACGTACCCTCGGCGGCGGCCCGCCTACCCTTCCTCAAGCCGCTGAGCCCGCGCAAGGCGCTCGATCCATGCGCGTCCGCCGCTGCCACAAGAGTGTGAACCGCCCGATCAGAAGAAACGCCACCGCGCCCAACCAGACCCGGTCGCCGTACCGCCATGCCGCGGACATCGCGCCGGAACGAACGCCGGCTTGGGTGTATTCCAACTGATAGAGAGACTGCGACCAGTTGCGATTCTGCGCGACGATCCGGATATCCGGGTCACTCGGGACCAGACAGTTTACCTGGTATGCCGCGATCCGTTCCAGGTGGTGGTCTTCGAGGACAAGCCTTCTCGAGGGACCGCCGGGAGGCAAATCCGCGCGGAACTCCAGACGGATCTCCCCTCTCCCTGCCTGCATGTCTTCGATCGCCGGAAACGACAGGGAGGTCAGGCGTGGGGTCAACCGGCGGCCGTCGATGGTCAGCGAAAGATCGCGCAGCACCCGTTCGGCGTAAGCCCGCTGCTCGGTGTTCGAGATCGTTCCGTCCCGATCGCGGTCCATCGCGGCAAGCACGGCCGGGTACACCAGCACCCCCGGGGTTAGCGTCATTTGCGCCTCAATCCGGTCCTTCTCCGCCGCAATGAGTGTGCCGAGGAGGTACTCGTCAAGCCGGTGCGCCGGCGCCGGCGCGCAGGTCAACAGGAAGAATGCCAGGACACCCTCCGTGATTTTCATTTGGCGATGAATTTCCGGCCGTAGTCGTTGGTTGGATCGCGGTACATGGTATGAACATGCAGAGCGGGATCTCCGCCCAGCGTTTGAGGCGCGTATTCGATGACGAGGTGCGGTCCCTGAATCCGGTAATAGGCGGTGATATTGCTCCCCGGAGTCGCAGTCGTCGGGCCGCTCCAGGCAAACCAGGTCTCGTTGATATCCGCCTTCAGCTCGGCCATTCGCGCGGCGGCTGAGCTTTCGGGAACGATGCCCGCCCATTCGGAGATGAGATCGAGCAGCATGGCGCGCTGGCGCTCGTTCATGGCGGAAGCTTTCAGCCCCTCGGGTTGAATAGTTTTGCCATCCTGTCCCGGCCCGAGCACCAGGTCGGCCAGACGGAATCCCAGAACCGCTTGTTTGCGCTGGCTCTCGTCAAGCGCATTCAGCAGCGCGGCGGCCTTGTCGCTCTCCTGGCCGAGCGGGCGCACCGTCTTACCGTCCAAAGTGTAGAGCGCGGGCTGCGCACCCGTGAGCGTCGGGGTAAGGACGCCGCGGTCGCCGGCGATCGTGATATTCAGCGCCAGATGGTGGCCGCCGAACTGGAGCATCCACGGATCCTTGGCGGAAGGCGTTCCCAGGATCGAAATATAGAAGAGATCTTTGCCGAACATCGTGCTGTTGCGCTGGCCGTTTTTGAGAAGTTCGTCGCCCTCCATGATCTGCTGGACCTTTTCGAAGCCCCTGGGGCTGAGGGCGGACGATACCAGCGCCATTGCGGCGGAACGCTGCGGTGCGGTGAGGTCTTTCATGCTAAGGCCGGCTCGGGGCACCATGGTGGTCGGGAGGTTCGACCAACGTACCCTCTGCTGGTGGTCGTCAAATGCGAACAGCACGGATTGACGCTGCTTTTGGTCGAGCGTCGAGAGAAATGCATTTGCGGCGCTCACGGTTCGTGAGGCCGCGGTTTGCGACGCGGCCCCGCTCAGCGAAAGAGCGAGCAGGGCCAACGCGCGGATGGTGCGGGTGATTCTCATGGATGGGGTCACTGGCTTCATGGCTCAATCCATACTACGTCGAGATCAGCCCACGGGTAACGTTAAGAAATGTCAAGCGCCGATTTTTCGCACGCGACGGCTCCGCTACGGTCTGCTGACGGGACTGTGAAAAATCGGAAGCACGCAGGCGAAACCGCCTGCGCCACCAAACAAATTCAATGCCTGTAAGGATGGGGCAGGGCGGTTTCGCCTGCCACGGGCCGCTAGTTCAAAACGAACAGACACAGGCCCGAAGCGCCGGTCGCCAGAAGGTGCTGCTTGCCGTCGAGCAGGAACGTTTCCGGCGGACTGGAGATGCCGCCGATTTGCGAATGCCACAAGGCCTTTCCGGTCGCGGCATCCCACGCCTCCACGTTCTGACCGTTGTTGGTGAACAAGAGGCCGCCGGCAGTCGTCAGCAGACCCGAACTCCCGCCATTGATTTCGTGGCGCCAGACCACCTTCCCCGTCTTGTAGTCGATCGCGATGACGTACGTGCCATAGTTCAGGTTCGCGCCGCCGCCGGTGCCGCCCAGTCCCATGGACCCGCGCGGGTCGGGATCCATCAGGTAGCTGATGCGCATGGAATTCTGTTCATGCACATAGAAGAGCCCGGTCTGCGGCGAAAAGGCAGGCGGCGGATAGTTCGTGACGTCGGCATTCACCAGCGATCCGGGAATGGTCGCGTCCTTGTAGGGATTGCGCTTGGGCTGGCCCTTGGCGTCGAGCCCCGACGCCCAGTTGTTGACGAGGCCGAACTTGCTGGTCACCAGGTGCTCGCCGGTGACGCGGTCGAGCACGAAGAAGTAGCCGTTGCGCGTGCCCGTCATCACCAGTTTGCGCGGGCGGCCGTTGAAGGGCATGTCGGCGAGGATCGGGGTCTCGGTGGAATCCCAGTCGTGGGTGTCGTGCGGCGATGTCTGGTAATACCAGGCGAGTTTGCCGGTGTCCACGTTCACGGCCAGCAGCGCCGAGGTGAACAGGTTGTCGCCCTCTCCCCTGCCCGTGGTATAGGCGGGAGTCGGATTACCGGTGCCGAAGATGTACAGGTGCGTATCGGGATCGTAGGCGCCGGGAATCCACGTCATTCCCCCGCCGTGACGAGCGGCATCAAGGCTCGCCCAGGTGTCCACTCCCACGTCGCCGGCGTTTTGCGGCGTGGTGTAGAAGGTCCACTGCAGCGCGCCGGTCTCCGGATCGAAGGACTTGATGTAGCCGGGCGAGTCCATGTCGTTGCCGGTGCCGACGATCACGTGGTTGCCGAGAATCATCGGGGCGTTGGAAGAGAAGTACTGCGCGTCGAAGCTGGCGATTTCCTTTTTCCAAACCTCCTTGCCGCTCCTGGCGTCGAGGCATACCACCCAGTCGTCATGGAGTTCGAAGTAGAGGTAGTTGTGCCACATGCCGAGGCCGCGGGTCTGCAGGCTGGTGCCGCCGCGAGTCTTCCAGTAGTAATGCCAGTGGACGGTGCCGTCGCGGGCATCGATGGCCCACACGTTGTCGGGCGAGGAGGCATAGATCATGCCATCGGTGACGATGATCCCGCCGCCGAAACGCGCCGGGCCGCAGTTGTTGGCCTCGCCGGTTCCCAGGCCACCGACGATGATCGGGGCCGGCGGACCGATCGGGCCGCCACGTCCCCCGCCGCGGCCTCCGCCAAAACCGCCTCCGCCCTCCGAGGGCGCGGAGCCGGTCGGGCCACAGCCGGCGGTGATGCCGGTCGAGATCCACTTCAGGCTCAGGTTTTTCACCGTCTGGGTGTTGATCTGATTGAGCGAACTGTAGCGCTTTCCGCTGAGGTCGCCGGAATAAGTGGTCCACTGGCCGGTGAGGGGCTTCCAGAGGTCGGAGGGCTCGAGGCCATGCTGCGCAACCAGCAGGGCCGGCGCCAACAGGAGCGATGCGGCAAGTAGTTTCTTCATGGTCAGCCTCCTCACTTCAACGTGGCCAGGTACGCCGTGACGTCGTGCATGTTCTTGTTCTGGGGATCGTCCAGCTCGAGGACCATCTTCTTGTGGGCCTCGTTCGGATCCCGGACATCCACCTTGGGGACGTCGCCATCGCGCGCGATGGCTTTGCGCGAGCCGTCGGCCAGCGTGAGAACGACGATGAAGTCGTCCTTGCGCACGAGCTTGCCTTGCAGCCGGGTGCCATCGGGCATGGTCACGGTGACCGGAGCGCCCGCGCCACCGCCGCCGCGTCCGCCGCCGAAGGGATTGGCGTTGCCGGAGCCGCCGACCCAGGCATTCTGCAGCGATCGGGGATCGGGATATTTCGAGGCGAGGCCTCTGAGGTCGCCGGTAACGGAATGGCAGTTAGCGCAGGCCTTGGCGAAATAGGTTTGGCCGGCCTTGGCGTCGCCGACCAGGATATTGAGATTCAGGCCGGCGGGATTTCGCCCCGGAGGACTGCCTTGGCCTCCCGTCGTCGCGAGAATGCTATGGATGTACTCGGCGACCGCGACCGAATCGGCCTGGATCAGGTTGATCTTCGGATTGTGTTTGGCAATCTCGGCGGCGACGGTTTCGCCGTGCTGATCGTTCAGCGCGGGCAGCGAGCGCAGCAGGCTCACGCCGGCCGCCGAGCCGCGAAGGTCCGGCGCATGGCAGGACGCGCAGTTGGTGTCGTACAGGCCCTTGCCGCGCGCGAGCACGTCCTGGGAAGCGAGCGGGCGGGTGAACTGTGTGAAGCCTCCGCGTCTGCCTCCTCCTCCGCCCCGGCCGCCCCGTCCACCTCCAAATCCGCCTCCGCGGCCGCCGTTCGGGCCGGGTGCTGCCACCGCCTGCGTGGGTGGCGCCCCGCCGGCGTAGTCGAAGTTCTTGGACACATACTCCAGGACCGAAGCGAACTGCTCGGGAGTGCCCTCCGCCCCCGCGGCGATCATCTTCTGAATTTCGGCTTTCCAGTCGTCGCGGCCCTGCCGATGCTCCTGAATCACATCGGGCTTATGGCACTGTCCACAAAGCTGTAACGTAGCGTCCCGGCCCTGGCCGTCAGGCCATTGTTGGGCGGACGCGACGCAAACGATTGAAGCACACAGGAGCACACACAGTTTCGTCATAGGGTGGAACCCAGTCAATTTGATATTCTGGCGCAACCGGGCGGCGACGGGTTACAGCTTGATCTCCCATCCCTTCCGAAACGTTGGTTTTACCCATTTGTTGGCATCGCGGTTATTGCTGATCTCGCACTTTGCATTGTCCCAAAGAAGCTTGCCGTCGTAGTGAGTGGCGACGGCGCCGAGGACGAGCCATTCGGTATACGGTCCGGCGATGCTGAAATTCGAGCAGGCGGGTGCGCCGCCTTTGCAGGCGCGGACCCAATCGCGGGTGTGCGCGGAGCCGTTGTCGCCGAAGCTGGCGCCCGGGGAGCGCTGCAGATAGGCATTGGGAAGCTTGTACTCGGCCCATCGCGAGCCGGGCAGGAGGCCGACGCCTTCGCCGCGGCCGCTGGTGCCGAGGTAGCCCTTGGATCCGACGAAGATGAGGTTGTATCCGCTGGCCGCGGGCTGCCCGCCGCCGCGTCCTCCACCGCTCGGTCCGGGTCCGCGACCACCGGGGTCGCCGGCACGTCCGCCCATCATGCCGCCGCGGCCCGCGGGTCCGACCTGCGGCCCCTGTCCCGGGACTTTGCGGGCTTCCTCGGCCGTCATTCCCGGCGGCAGGTAGGCGTCGCCCTGAATGCTGTCGCTCCAGTAGACCGTCACCGGAGGCATGCTGCCGCGCGCGGCGAATTCGTATTTCACGGCGTTCTTGATCGGGTAGGTGAACGGGCTGGTGCCTTCCGCCTTGAGGCGCTCGACGCTGATGAGCGAATCGGGCCCGAGGCGCAGACCCCAATTGGCGGGGCCGATGATGTGGACGCCCCAATCGCCGAACAGGCCGCTGCCGAAATCGAAGAAGCCGCGCCAGTTGAAGGGCAGGTAGAAGCCGAAATTCTCGTTGCCGAAGCCGCCGCCCCCGCGTCCTCCGCCCGCGCCACGTCCAGCGGCGCCGGGTTCCGCGGACACGCCGGTTTCCGGCGCCGGGCCGCGGGCTCCGCCCCCGCCTCCCCGCCCGCCCATCACGGACGTTACGTAAGCACGGTACTCGTCGTCGCCCGCGGTGTAGGGGCGAAAGGCGGCGCCGCCCAGCCAGAGGTCCCAATCGAGGGTCGAGGGAACGGGGGTTGGCGGCGGAATCTTCTGCATGCCCTGAGGCCAGCCCGGACCGCCGTGCCAGGCGTGGACCTCGGTGACGTCGCCGATCTCGCCCGACCAGAGAATTTCGCACGCCACCCGAGTTGCGTCGTGCGAGTAGCCCTGGTTCCCCATCTGCGTGGCAACTTTGTACTTCTCCGCCGCCTGGGTGAGCAGGCGCGCCTCCCAAGGCGTGCGCGTGAGCGGCTTCTCGACGTAGACATGCTTTCCCGCCTGCATGCAGTAAAGCGCGCAGGTGGCGTGCATGTGGTCGGCGGTCCCGATTACGACGGCATCGATCTGCTTTCCCTGACGATCGATCATCTGGCGGAAGTCGCGGTATTTCTCGGCCTTCGGCCAGCGATTGAATCCCTGGGCGCCGCGCTCCCAATCGACATCGGTGAGCGCCACGACGTTCTCGACGCCGGCCTCGGAGTTCACCAGGTCCTGAAACGGGCGGCCGCCTGCGCCGATACCGGCGATGTTCAGCTTCTCGTTGGGCGATTTGTATCCCAGCATCTTGAGCGACTGGGCGCTGGAGAATCCTCCCGGCGGGACTGCTCCGGCAAGCAGCGTGCCGAAGAAGAAATAACGTCTCGAAATTCCGTGTGACATCCGTACCCCCTTTTCGACTGACACCAGCCTGCGATCAGGGCACAACTCTCCCCTGGAATGGAATTCTAGAATCGCGATCCCGCCGATACAACGTGCCTGACGGTTTCGGACGGTCCGCCAACCTACTACCAGAACTGAGCGGTCAACACGATCGGAGGACCGGAGCTGCCGCGGATCACGTCGGTCGCCAGCACCACCTGGAGGTTCTTTTGTTCCCAGTGGCGGGGTGCGAGCTTTTCCAGCTTCTGAAGGTGCTCCGGCCGGGACACGAACTCGCCGGCGGCCAAAGTGCCCCAACTGCCGATGCCGGCGACGATGACGACGGTCTGCTCGGTCTTCGGATCACGGACCCGGGATACGATCGCGTAGTCGCGGTTGAAGCGCGCGACGGGGGTGGTGAAATCGACCGACCAAGCCGTGTTGCCGGGATTCTCCTTGTCCGTCACGCGAGCCCCGTTGGGTTGTCTCTCGAAGGAGAAGCGCATTCCGCTGGTCAGCCGCAGAGTCCACTCGTTGTTCATGCCGCCGATCAGCACGAACGGTCCGGACTGCAGCTCACGAAAGGAAGTGAAACTCGCGCGATTCACGATGCGATACGGCTTCCGGTTCGCCTGCAGAAGGCCAGCGACATCGGCCAGCGCCACGGCGTCCAGGGTGTGCATGCGGCGAAAGGACAGATGTTCGAACTCCGAAATCGATAAGGCCAGGTTCTCTTCGGAGGCCGGGTTGGTTTGCCCTCCTCCGCCAAAACAGAGCAGCGCCGGGCTCGAGGACGAGAAGAAGGGGTTCCAGAACTGATCCACCGCGTTGGCGGCCGCGGCGAAACGAACGGCGAGGAACGAACCCAATCCCAGGACGAGGGAAGCGACGACCGCGATCGGAAGAAAACGCTTCCGCAATCTATCAGGCGGCGCGTCGCCGGTATGGGCCAGCCGCAAGGCTTCGGTTACCGGCAGGGCAGGCGCAGTTGGCGCGAGAGAGTGTTTCTCAGGCGGCAGACGGAACTGCGGAACGTAGGATCCCGCGACCAGGTCGATGCGGGCTTCCGACTCGCGGCCGGGCTCCATGTAATACTGCGCAAGGCGGCGGCGAACCTCGCCGGCAACGCTGCGGACCACGTGGTCGCTGTTCGTGTCGTAATCCGCGGCTCGCGAGAAGACATCGATGCCGATGTTTCGTTCTTTGAGTTCCTCGGTCCTGCCCTCGAGAGCGCGCTCCACCACGTGCCGGAGGAGACTGGAATTGCGGCGGCTGTTCCGGAAGACCGGGCTGGTGAGAATTCGGTCGAGTTGCTCGCGGATCGCATCGCTTCCGGCTTCGGCGGCGTGCCTGCATCCCACGTGGTCGACCCGGAGGGCTGGCCCGGTCAGTCTTGGACTTGCCATCAGGAACCCTTCTCGACTAGCGCGGATTATATCACGCGCATGATTTGGATTCGCGGGCGGCTGGATGTGGTCGGGTGTCGTCAGGATGATCGCGGAGAAGAAGACACACTACGGGTTGGAGGCGGGGGGCGAAGTCGAACCCAAGGTCTCCCTTTTTGCGGGTGGCTCAAGTCCCACCTGAAATGCGACGTTTGGAGGCGGCGTCCGGAACGGGTTGGGACGTGTTTCCAGGGCCGGCAGTCCCGCATCTGACCGAGAGGCGCGGTTTCAAAATCGGGGTTCAGGCGTACAATATCTTGAAACTATACGGAGTATAGCGGCGTGAATTCTGCGATCCAGTTCAACCCGGCCACCGTCGCGGTTTCCAGCCGGGCGGTAGCGGGCGCTCCCCATGCAACCCTGCCGAACCGGATCCCGCTGTTCACGTTGCGCTTTGAAGGTCGAGTTTGTAACTGGAAGCTGGAAGACCCAGGGAGAACCTATGCTGTATACCAGACGAGACGTTGGAAGGATCGCATTAGCGGCGGGCGCCACACTGCAGTTGAAGGGCGCCGGGAAGCCGAACTCCAAATTCAATGGCGTCCAGATCGGAACCATCACCTACAGCTATCGGCAATTGCCCAACAGCAACGACGCCAGGCAGGTCTTGCAATACGTGCTCGATTCGAACATCAGCGCGATCGAGCTGATGGGCCCGGTGGCGGAGAATTACGCAGGGGCGCCATCCGCCGGCCGCGGCGGGTTTGGTGGTGGCGGTGGTGGAGCGCGCGGCGGGCCGGGAGGCGCGCCTCCGGCGGGACCGGCTGGCGCGCCTCCGGCGGAAGGGGCTGGGCCCGGAGGACGAGGCCGTGGAGGGCGCGGGGGCGGCAGAGCGCCGTTGACGCCCGAACAGCAGGCCGCGCAGCAGAAAGCCGCGGAGGAGCTGAAGGCCTGGCGGCTCTCCGCGTCCATGGACAAATACAAAGAGCTCCGGAAAATGTACAACGATGCGGGTGTGAGCATCTACGCCTACAAGCTGGAGCCGCGGCCCACGATGTCGGACGAAGAGTATGACTACATCTTCAATGCCGCGCAGGCCCTGGGAGCGAATCATGTGACGCTGGAGCTTTCGAACGACGATGCCTTTTTGAAGCGCATCGGGGATTTCGCGGCCAAGCGTCACATGCTGGTGGCGTATCACGCCCACACGCAGGCCACCATGACAGCCTGGGACCGCGCCCTGGATCTTTCCCCGGGCAACGCCATCAATCTGGATTGCGGCCATTATTTCGCCGGAACGGGCGAGAGCCCCGTTCCGCTGATCCTGAAACGCCATGACCGCATCGCCAGCATGCATCTGAAGGATCGAAGGAAACAGGGCACGCCGGGCGGCGACAACCTGGCTTGGGGCAAAGGCGACACGCCGATCAAAGAAATCCTGCAGACGATGAAGACCAATCGTTACACGTTCCCCGCCAGCATCGAATACGAGTATCAGACGCCGGAAGGGTCCGATGTGATCACCGAGATGAAGAAATGCGTCCGCTTCTGTAAGGACGCGCTCGCCTGAGAGACCGCAGGCCGCCGGGCTCTATGGAAGCGGCCGGTACTCGATTCTTCGCAGCCTGGCCGTTGTGGAATACGAAGCAATTCCCATCGGCTTCGACAGTTCGATTTCGCCGGGACGCAAGCCGATGACTCGCGTGGCGAAGTAGGTGTCGATCACCAAATCGGAATCGATCCACGCCTGGATGCGATCCCCGGTCACTCGCAGCCGCAGCGCGTACCAGCGGCCGGATTCGAAACTGCGGCGGAGGGAGGTGTCGTTTTCCGAGGCGTCCAGGTCATCGAGGCTGGAAAGACCGACCACCATGCCACCCCAGCCGCCGTTGATCCACGAGCAAAACGAATCGTAAACGGGGAAGGTGATACCCGCAAAAAAGTCGTGGCCATCCACGCGCATGGCCTCGAGGCGGATCTCGTAATTGAACTTGGGGAACTCGCCCGTCCAGGTGACGCCGGTGAGGATGCCTTTGCCGAGCACGATGGCGCCGTCCTCCACTGTGACTTTGCCGCGCCCGGAGAAGGGCGTTTCGCGCCACCCCTGGAGCGTGGTGCCGTCGAAGAGAGGCTTCCACCCGGCGGGGTTTGACGTTTGGGCCCAGGTCGAACCGCAGATCGCCAAGGCTCCCAGGACCAGCGAGAAGGCCGACATCATTTATGATTATCGGCATTTTGGGCGGCAGCCAGGTATCAAACCTCCGCTACCCTGGCGATTCGGCCAGTCAAGCTATTGAAAAAGCTTCAGATGCTGGCGCGGCCGGGCGAGTTACCGTAGCAAGCTTGTCTGCTCAACCTGGGAAATGTCAAACTCGCGGCATTCGCCGGGATTCCCCTACAATTGGGGGAATATGTGTCAGAGAGTCTTGGACGGGTTCCGGGCAATCATGAGGATTCCAGTGCGAGTCGAGATTCGTCAGTCGCCGAGGTATGGTTTCCTGTGGCTGGCCACAGGATCGATCTCCTGCTTTTGCTTTCTGTGGGCACAGCAGGACGTTCCCGAAGCCCAGAAGAACCCTTTCGCCGGCAGCGCGACTGCGATCGAGGCTGGCCTCAAAACATACGACGGCGCGTGCCAGGGCTGCCATGGAGCGGGAGCGCGTGGCAGCGAGCGGGCGCCCGCCCTCGCCGGAGGCTCGCTGAAACACGGCACCGCCGATGGCGAGATCTTTCAGAACATCCGTGCGGGCATTCGAGGTACGCCGATGCCCGCCTTCGCGCAGCTCAGCACCGACCAGATCTGGCAATTGGTGTCCTACATCCGCAGCCTGGCGGGGGCAAGCTCCGCCATGGAGACGGTCGCCGGCGATGTCGGGGCTGGGCGTACGGTCTTTGAATCGAAGGCGAAGTGCCTCGACTGCCACCAGGTAAACGGCCGGGGAACGCCTGTCGGCCCGGATCTGTCTGCCGCCGGGAGGTTTCCAGCCGAGCAACTCCAAGCCACGATTCTCAATCCGAATCAGCCCGCGGGCGGAGGGCGCGCGGGTGCTCCCGGAGGCAGGCGCGGGGGACGAGGCGGACGCAGGGGTGGCCCCCCAAGCAGCGCTGTGGTGGTGAAGACGCTCGACGGTGTCGAGTATCGGGGAATTCGCCGTAACGAGGATGCTTTCTCGCTCCAGATGGTGGATGTGAGCGGGAAGCTGCGTCTCTTCGACAAATCGCAACTCGCGGAAATCAGGGTGGAAACCAAGTC
>Ga0335077_10007348_pt1 | contig 13617 bp, 13 predicted proteins | sample Lox_Sample_31_FD_207151 | JGI IMG/M metagenome (GOLD analysis project Ga0335077, IMG submission 207151) | Soil microbial communities from Loxahatchee National Wildlife Refuge, Florida, United States - Lox_Sample_3.1 | ecosystem: Environmental > Terrestrial > Soil > Wetlands | place: USA...
ACGTAGCCAACCATCCCTTCCTTGCCAACTTTCAGCCGGTGACCCTTGTGGAAGCAGGTGCAGCCATGCACGCCGGCCAGCACCATCTCGTCCCTCTCCGCATCGTGCAGGTAGACATTCGACTCCAGGCATCCGAAGGAGCGGGCCACATCGTTGACAATCCGGTCTATGAGTTGATCCAGGTCGAGGATCGAGCTAATTTTCTGCGCTGCCTTCTGCAGCTTCAGCAGGTCATCCACCTGCTCGAAAGGAAGCGCACGCGTGGCAGCATAGGAAGTCATTGCGCCAGGGATTGTTGCCATAAACCTGCCCCATTTCCGCCGCGAAGCGCGAACGCCTCAAAGCCTTTTCCCTGTTTGATGTTGCGCCTTCACGCTCTGATTCTCTTTATTCTCACGAAACAAGCCTATGGTTTGAACCCCACGCTTTGCCACAAATCGGCGCTCTTGTACATTTTGCCGTTCGTAATCACATATTCGACATTGCGCGTGGCGCGCACATCCTGCAGTGGATCGCCGTCAATCACAATGAGGTCGCCACGCTTTCCGGTCTCTACCGTTCCCACTTCTTTCTCGACGCCCATCACCTGTGCGGGCACCGAAGTCGCCGCCTGGATCGCTTCCATCGGCGTAAATCCAGCCTGCACGTAAAGCTCAATCTCGCGATGCAGGCTGTGCCCTGGGACCGACTGGTCCGTGCCTGCCATCACCGGAATACCCGCCTTGTGCAGTGCCCCCACGATGGCCACGAATTTCTCGAACATCTTCTCGCGCAGATCTGAAATCTCTGACGGTGGCCCCACATCCGTTAGTTGCTCAGCCAGTTCCGGCGCTACCTTGCGGGCTCCCGGTTCGAAGCTCGCAGTCGGTTTCGCCGTCGTCGCCGTATAAAGCTCATACAGTGCAACCGTGGGATCCACGACGGTGTGATGCTCCTTCAAAAAGGCAAGCGCCTTCTGTGCCTCCGCCGAATTTAAGTCAATTCCCGCTACGGCTTTGAGTCTTTCGACTCGTTTAGCGTCAGGGGGTAACGGCGGGTGCATCAGATCGGCAATGTAGGTGACGTGATTGATCTGGTCCTGCCCCGCTTCGATCGTCTGATACGCATTCAATCCTTCCGGAACATGGCCGGTGACGGTCATCCCCAGGCGGTGGGCTTCGTCCGCAACCACCTTGACCTGCTCCAGTTTCAGCGAACTGTAGAGCTTCATCTGCTGGAATCCCGCGTCGTGATAGCGGTCGGTCCACATCCTCGCCTGCTCCGGCGTATCCACATTTTCCACCCCGATGGAGTGTGGTCCCGAGCCATCCACAATCCCCGCCAGCAGCAGCCGTGGACCGAGCCCATGCCCTCCCGCAATCGCATCCCGCACTGCGGTGATGAACTCAAACTCATTGCCGCAATCCCGCACTGTGGTAACGCCCGCCGCCAGATAAACCGGTCCCCATTCCACCTGCTCGAAGTGCGCATGCATGTCCCAGAGCCCGGGAAGAATGAACTTGCCCTGGGCGTCTACCACGGTGGCTTTCTTTGGAATCTCGATTTCCGCACGCCGCCCCGCCGCCACGATCCGTCCCTTCTCAATGACGACTGCCGCATCCGGCACCGGATCATGTCCTGTGCCATCGATAAGCGTGCCGCCTACAACCGCAAGCGTATCCGTCTGGCTCCCGGCGATCGTCCGCGACAAGTCCGCCAGTGCGGCCATGCCATCTGCGCCCGCGCGCGCAACGAATATTCCGAGCGCGCTTTCGTAACCCTCACGAATGGCCTCGAAATGGTCAAACTCCGCGTCCACGGTCACTGCCGCGACCAACCTGCGATGACCATCAAACCACAGGGTTTCACGTCCCCAGATCAATCCTTCAATCGTGAATCGGTTGAGCACCTCATGTTTCCCGTCAATCGTGATTGTGTCCCGTCCTCGCGGCTCAATCTTTACATTTCCCTTCGGCAGTGTCGCCAGCATCGTCGGCGAACCGTGCGATGCCCAATAGCGCACCATTAGCATTTGCATGGCGGTCGGGGCATACCCCGCAATCGTGAAGAATCGTTGCGGCGGTGTGATCTCACTCCACTGGTCGCGATTGCGGAAGCGCACCTTGCCCCCGTGCACTTCAATCGCCTGGTCAATCTCGCTGGATCGAGACGTCCGCCCCTTGATCTCGAAATTCTCTGGCGTCAAATCCACGGCCGCGTGGAATCCGGCCACGAGCGGCACCTCCGTTCCTCGGTCCGTGAACTTGAATTCCATCTTCACCGCGAGGGATCCGCCGTCTCGGGTGATCGTGTAGCTCTCTTCGCCGATGGCCTGTTCCATCTTGTGTAGCCGGAATTTCCCCTGTTCAACAACAGAAGCCGTTGGTGCCGATTGCGCCGCCGACACTGCCGCGCCAGCCACAAGAATCAATACCATCGCCCGGACCAGGCCTGCTGCACGTGTGAATTTCATTCCTCCTCCAGTGGACATCAAATGAATCGCTTAACCGTTCGTCTCCGGCTCGCGCGATGCGTTTTTCGCTCCCCGCTTCCGCTTGATCTCCTCCAGCCGCTCGCGCAGGCGCTTCTCGACTCCCTCATTGGTCGGCTCGTAGTAAATGCGGTGGCGTAAGTTGTCTGGCAGGCACTGCATGTCCGCGACCTTGGCCCCTAGGTCGTGCGCGTACTGGTAGCCTCGGCCGTAACCCAATCCCTTCATCAACCCGGTCGGAGCATTCCGCAGATGCAGCGGTACTGGCTCAGCGGCGGTGCGCTCCACGTCAGCCTGCACCGCTCCGTACGCTGTGTACAGCGCATTCGACTTCGGGGCCAGCGAAAGATAAACCACCGCTTGCGCCAGCGCCAGGTTGCCCTCCGGCATGCCTATAAAATCCACCGCATCGCGTGCGGCCATGCACAAGGCCAGTGCGTTTGGCTCTGCCAGCCCGATGTCCTCGACCGCCATGCGTACCACGCGCCGCGCGATGTAAAGCGGGTCCTCTCCCGCCTCGAGCATCCGTCCCAGCCAGTACAGTGCCGCATCAGGATCGCTGTTGCGCACCGACTTATGCAACGCCGAGATCAGGTTGTAATGTTCTTCTCCAGTCTTGTCATAAAGCAATGTGCGTTTCTGCAGCGCATCCTGCACGATTTCATCTGTGATCCGTCCACCTTCCCCTGCCAGCGAGGCTGTAACTTCCAGCACGTTGTAGGCGCTGCGCGCATCCCCACTGGAATACGCGGCTATCTTCGCCAGCACTTCCTCTGAAGCCTGCAGCTTTAGCCCGCCCAGTCCGCGTTCCCCATCTGCGAGCGCCCGCTGCAGCAGTGCGACAATCTGCTCTTCCGTCAGCGGCTTCAGCACGTACACGCGGCTGCGCGACAACAGCGCGGAGATGATCTCGAACGAGGGATTCTCCGTGGTCGCGCCGATCAGCCGGATGTTGCCTTTCTCCACGTGCGGCAGGAATGCATCCTGCTGGGCCTTGTTAAAACGGTGGATCTCGTCAATGAACACGATGGTTCGCGTGCCGTATTGCCTGGCGCGCTCCGCATCCGCCATCACCTGCTTGATTTCCTTGATGCCCGAAAGCACGGCCGAAAATTCGAGGAAGTCCGCCTTGGTCATGCGCGCGATGATTTGCGCCAGCGTCGTCTTGCCCGTGCCTGGCGGCCCCCAGAAGATCAGCGATCCGGTATCGTCGCGCTCGATCTGCGTGCGTAGCGGTTTGCCCGGCCCTACCAGGTGTTCCTGCCCCACAAATTCATCCAGCGTCCGCGGACGCATGCGGTCCGCCAGTGGCCGGCTGCGGTCGCCCGGGTCCTTTCCTCCCGGCAGCGTTTCGAAAAGGCTCATGCCGGCTTCTCCTCCAAAGCACGCCGCTGCTTTGCAGCCTCGTAAAGCACAATGCTGGCCGCCACGCCCGCGTTCAAAGACTCCACTTGCGGAGAATGTCGGATAGCCACCACCTCGTCTGCCTGTGACAACAGGTCCCGCGGCACGCCCGCACCTTCGCTTCCCACCAGGATCATCACCTTTCGGCTCAGATCTGCTTCTTCCAGCGCCACGCCTTTGTGAGAAGAAGTCGCCAGCAGGCGAATTCCTCGAGCTCGAACCGCTTCGAGCGCCGTTTCGAGGTCCACGGCAGCGACGGGAACCCGGAACACCGATCCCGCGGAGGCTCGCACGACCTTGGAGTTATACGGGCTCACCGTTCCTGTTCCCAGGAGGACTCCGGCGGCCCGGAAAGCTTCCGCGGAGCGCAAAATCGTCCCCAGGTTCCCCGGATCCTGCAGCCCGGAAACGGCGAGCAACGGCCCTGAATCCGCCTTGGCCAGGATGTCATCCAACGTGACTTTCTTCATCCGGACAAGCGCCGCCACGCCTTGCGGGGTCTCGCTGGGTACGGCGCTGGCAAACACTTCGTCGGGAAGCAATAGCGTCTCAACGTGGGCCCCGATCTGAGGCAGCAGGCGCTCCGCCCTGGCGCTGGCCGCACGGCTGAAAAACACCGAGCGCAACTTCAAGCCGCTGCGAATGGCCTCCTCTGCAATGCGCAGGCCTTCGACCGCACAATAGCCGTCCTCAGTCAGTTCGCCGCGCGCGAAGGCGCGGCGCAATTCCTTGACCGCCGCATTGTGCTTGCCTTCGATCAGGCGCAACCGGCCCTGGGTCTCAAGTCCGCGGCTGGAGTTGGCTTTTCGCACGAGCTACGCCAGAATCATACCTGTTTGGTTCGGCTTGCGGCGCTTTCTCGTGTTATGTTAAGTTCGCCGTTCCAACGACATTCAAGGGAAGGACTGCGGGTGCGCGCGGAAATCGTCAAAATCAACAGTGAGTCACCGGAGACCTCTCTCATCCGCTATGCGGCCGACCAGATTCGTGCGGGGGAAGTCCTGGGGATGCCTACCGACACCTTTTATGGTCTCGCCGCCGATCCCTTCAACTTGCGCGCGGTGGATCGCGTTTACGAGATCAAATCGCGTTCCCGCCACAAGCCTCTCTCCCTTCTGATTGACTGCGTAGATCAGGCCGAGGAACTGGCCCAACCGCTTCCCGAGGAATTTTATCTCCTGGCCCGGCGTTTCTGGCCCGGCCCTCTGACCATCATTGTCCGGGCATCTTCCAAACTTCCGCTTAAGGTAACTGCCAACACCGGAAACGTTGCACTGCGCGTGCCGAATGCCAAGATTCCGCTCGCCGTGGTGCAAGCCGCCGGCATTCCCATCACTGCCACTTCGGCCAACCTGAGCGGAGAGTCGGAGTGTACCAGCGCGGAAGCCGTCCGCGACCAACTCCAGCAGCGCATCGCCATTATTGTGGATGGCGGCGCATCGCCTCGGGAAGTGGCCTCCACCATTGTGGACCTCACCGATGAAGAAGCGCGCTGGCGCATCATGCGGGAAGGCGCCATTTCAGGCCAGGAGATTTCCGAGTTCTTTGCACAAGGATGAGCGAAGTTTCAGATAGACGCTCTCCCCGACGCCACCTCGCCTTGTGGCTCCTGGCTCTTGCTGCGGTTGCTTTCCTTGCCTATCTCGCCGCGGTCGCGGTCCGCATCGTCGACGAAGGATCCCGCCAGGAACTGCATCCCGCCGACGCCATTGTGGTGTTTGGAGCGGCAGAGTATTCCGGTCATCCCTCGCCCGTGTACCGTGCCCGCCTCGATCATGCTTTCGATCTCTACCAGCGCAAGCTGGCTCCAGTCGTCATCACCACCGGGGGAGCGGCCGCCGATCCCAGCTACAGCGAGGGCGGTGTCGGCCATGACTACCTCATGCATCGCGGCATCCCCGACTCCAGCCTGATCGCTGAAACCCAGGGCTCCGACACGGCCCAGTCCGCCCAGCGCATTGCGGTCATCATGCGTGCCAATCGCATGCACAGTTGTCTCGCGGTCAGCGATGCCTACCATGTCTTCCGCATTCGCAGGCTTCTGGAGCATGAAGGACTGCAGGTCTATGTCGCGCCACGGCCCGACTCCCGCCTGCGCGCTCCCTGGCCACGAATGCTGGCCGTCGGACGCGAGGCAGTCGGCTACGTGTTGTGGAGATTGCGCCTCTGGCCCTAAGTCGCTACCAGCCCATCCTTTTCCGCAATTCGGTCACGTGGGCTACGTGGTGCTCTCCGTGCCAGGCGTACAAGGCGAGGTTTTTCTCGAGCGGCATGTCCCCAAGCTCCGGATGGCGGAACGTGCGTTTCCAGTCGTCGGCCGAGAGCGATCGCAGCAGGCGCACCCAGCGCGCGTGCAGCGACTCCAGCAGCGTCAATGAAACTTCCACCGGCGTGGACTTGTTATCCGGGGTTTCCGCCCACAGGTTTTCCATGTAGGTCTTGATGGTGGGTGAGTCCTCCGTGAGCGCCAGCTTGAAGCGCACATAGGCGTTCAGGTGACTGTCCGGCACATGGTGCACCAGTTGCCGTACGGTCCAGCCGCCTTCCCGGTACGGGGTGTCGATTTGCTGCGGCGAGAGGCCGTAAACGGCGCTGCGCAGCGCCACCGGTGCGTGCTCGATCTTGCCGATCAATTCTTGCCGCTGGATATCGCTGGGAGATGTCGTGTAACTGAATTTTCCGATTGGATAACGCGGATCGCTCATCTTGGCCTCCGTTTCAGAATGTTCGCATCCATTCTGCCGTTCCGGGGCCTACTTGCTCAAGGCCAGCACTCTCACCGGTCCGCCCGAGCCGCCTTCCAATTTCATCGCGCCCACCACGACGGTCGCGCCTGAGGCCGGCACGTCGCCCAGGTTGGCGACATTTTCCAGGTGGTAAAGGCCGTGGGCCAGTGTGTATTGATGTACCTCAAAATCCTTCGAGGGTCCGTAATCGATGCTCAGCGTATCAATACCCAGACCCACCACGCCACGCGCTTCCACCAGGAATCTCGCCGCTTCCATGGAGTATCCCGGGAAGTGCATGACGCCTTTACCGTCTGCATTCCGGTAATCGTTTGCCGAATTCCACCGTGCATCCCATCCGGTGTAGGCCATTACGACTGAGCCCGGTGGAATCTGCCCGTGCGCTTGCTCCCATTTGGCGATGTCCGCGACCGATACCTGGTAATCGGCATTGCCTTTGACTTCTGCGCTGACGTCTACTACCGACATCGGGGCCACGAGTCGCTCTGTCGGAATCTGGTCTACCGTCCACATGCCGCGGGCGAAATGTGCCGGAGCGTCAATATGCGTCCCGAAATGTTCCGGCAGGGAAATGTTCCGCGCGAAGTACTTGTCTTTCTCAATCGTCGCTACTGTGTGTGCCTGGTAGTCGGACTTCTCGCTGGCCTCGTATGTGGGGACGTGTTCGTTGATTGCATGCGTCAGGTCGACGACCGAGCGGAAACCGGATGCCGCCGCGGGATTGGAATGGTGCTGGCCAAACAGAAAGAGTGCAAGTGCCAGAGTGCAGCCGACGACGAAAGTACGCATCCTCATCTCCAGTTCAGATGCTCAGCACAGCCGACAAGCTGCTTTTCTTGATGCGCGAATCAGGCCAGCCACAGGACTATGCCTGAGGCGAGCAGGGTGCTGAGAAAATTTACCGCATCATTGTTAAGCATGTGTCGTCTCTCGAGCAGAGCACCAAGATAACTGTCTGCTATCACGCCCACGGTGGCTGCCGCCACCGAAATCCATAACCAGTGCCAGGTCAGCAACCCTGTCACAGCACCCACCGCGCTGACCACCCCCGCCGCCGCCAGTCCTCCAGCGGTCCCGGCCAGGCTGATCCCGCCGTCGGTTCCCGCCGGGACTTTCTCCCACGTGGTGATCAGCCGGGCGGTATCGCTGCTGGCTTGTCCCAGCTCACTGGAGACCGTGTCTGCGGCCGCTTCTGACAGCGCCGCCACTGCGGCCAGCAATACGCGCGTATTCCCCGTGACGAAATGAACTACGGCGCATGCGGCGGCAACTCCCAGGTTCGCCAGCACCTGGGATGCGGTCCGCCCGTCCCGCTTCTCTGCCGTCCCCAGTCGTTGCTTGCGTTGATATCCAACCCGCGTCGTGATCCAGGCCAGCACGAACACCGTGACCAGGGCTGCGAACGCACCCGGCCCAGCGCCCACATACAGCAGGAAGCACACCAGCGCGCCGGCGGCTGCGCCCGAGCGGCTGACTCCCCGTAGCCATCGCGCCAGGACGGTAAAGACCAGCGTCACCGCGCCGGCGGTGCCGAACTGCCGGGCGAGGCCGGCTTCCGTCGAGGCTCGCGTTATTTGTGTCCAAACCTGCAGCCGCTTGCTCCAACCTGCCTAACTGCATGGAATCAAAACAGATACTACTATCCCTTGGGTCTCTCCCGCCCTGCCCCCACAGGATCGTGCTTTGACTTAGGGTTACCCATGGAGCTTGGTGGGCGAAATGCTGTGCATGTAGTCTAAACTTGCAACTCTGTATATCGCTGTTGCCATCTCCATTGGGGAGCGAACCATGGCATCTTCGGTCTGGTCTGGCTATCTTACCTTCGGTTTGATTTCCTTGCCGGTGCGTCTCTTCTCCGGCGCGCGCAGTTCTGGAATCTCTTTCAACATGCTGCATCGCGATGACCTGCAGCGCGTCAAGCAGCAATATTATTGTCCCGCCGATAATCGCGTTGTGGACCGCAGCGAAATCGTGAAGGGTTACGAGTTTCGCAAGGATGAGTACGTGGTCGTCGAGCCGGAAGAGATCAAGAAGATCGAGCCGCAGACCGCCAAGACCATGGAGATCCTCGAGTTCGTCAAGTCGAGCGAGGTGGATCCTGTCTTCTTCGAATCGTCTTATTACATGCTGCCGGAAGAAGCCGGCCGGCGCCCTTATGCCTTGCTCACCAAGGCGATGGAGGAAAGCGAATATGTGGCCATCGCCAAGCTCACCATGCACAACCGCGAGTACACAGTGTTTCTGCGCCCGCATGAAGGCGGCATGATGCTGCATACCATGTACTACGCGGACGAAGTGCGGCAGGTAGAAGGCTTTGGCGCGCCCGATGTGGAACTCAAAGAGGCTGAAATCAAAGTTGCGCATCAGTTGATCGAGGCGCTGGCCGCCGAGTGGGACCCCGAAAAATATCACGATACCTTCCAGGACAATCTCAAGAACCTGATCCAGACCAAGCTCGAGGGCGGCAAGATCACTGAAGTCGAGAAGCCAAAGAAGCTGGCCCCGGTCGTGGATCTGATGTCAGCCTTGAAACAGAGCCTGGCCGAGATGGAAGGCAAGAAGAAACCTGCGGCCACCGCCAAAACCGCAGGCGCTTCCGCCGGCAAGAAATCGCGCGGCCGCGGATAGGTCAGACTTCTTCCAACAACCTGAACCGGCGGATGCCTCTGCCCCGGCGGTCTCCTGCGCTGGCGCGGATCGGCGTCAGCCATTAGAATGAACACTTCCGGACGCACATGAAGCCAAGCGTGGGTTCGCCGGGGTGTCGATGAGCGGGAAGCGCGTGGGCCGCGCCGCGGCTATCTTACTTCTACTTCTGATTTGCACCAGCTGCGGGGACGTCTACCGCCCGGTGGCAACGCCAGTAGTTCCGCCGCCTCCAAATCCTGGGTTCGCCCACATCGCCGTGGTGGTCAGCGGCAACGGGCCGAATGATCCGGGCGCGGGCACGACCATCGATGTCTCAGGCGACAGTGCTGTGGGCGAGGCCAAGCTGGGCCTGATGCCGGGACACGCGGGCCTCGTGGCAAATGGCAGCACGGTGTATGTGGCCAACCGCCTGGACGACACCATCTCCTCCTTCAGCATCTTCAGTCCTACGACGTCTACGACGATCAGCCTGCCGCCGGGTTCGTCGCCGGCCTTTGTGCACACCACCGAGTTCTCTACCGCTTACGTGGCCAACTCCGGCAATGGCACGGTGTCGGCGATCAACACCCTGCTGAATGTGGTCAGCGCAACGATCACCGTTGGCGTCAATCCGGTAGCGCTGTCAGAGACTCCGAACGGACAGAAACTGTATGTGGTAAACGAGGGCACGAGCGGCGTGGCAGGAAGCGGATCAGTGAGCAGCATTAACACGCCTGACCGCAGCGTCAACCCTCCCGTCGCGAGCGGCTCCTGGACAACTCCGGTGTGGGCGGTCGCGCGCTCCGACAGTGGAAGAGTTTATGTGCTGGATGCAGGCACGGGCCTGGTTTCGGCGATTGATACCGCGACGGACGCGGTCGTCGCCAGCGTTTCGGTGGGAGCGGGCGCGAACTACATGATTTATGACAAAGGCCGCAACCGCGTGTACGTAACCAATACGCCGGGAAACTCGGTGAGCGTGCTGGATGTATCCACGGACACACTGACCGCGAAAACGGTGACGGTGGCAAATCCGCTTTCGGTGGCGGCGCTGCCGGACGGCAGCCGGTTCTACGTGGCCGGAGCGACCGTGAGCGGCGGCACTGTGACGTCGCAGGTCACGGTCTTTGACGCCTCAAGTTACGCCGCGAGCAAGACCATCGCCCTCACTTCGGTTCCGCAGATCTGCACGCCCAACACGCCGGTTGAACTTTCGATGGCGGCGGCGGCTGACAGCACCCGCGTATACGTAGGCAACTGCGATGCGGGCAACACGGCCATCATCCGGACCACGCCCAACAACTCTCCAGGATCTTCCGCGCCGCAGGACACGCTGGTGTTGAACCTGCCTGCCCCGGTGAGCGCGCAATCGCCCTCGAGTCCCGGCGGGACGCCTCCGCCCCAGAATCCAGTGTTCGTCCTCGCCGGCCCTTAGAAAAGCGTCAAAGTGTTCCTGCAAAATCGAAGAAGTGTTCCACGTGGAACACTTTGTTGGTATGGGAGCGTATGTACGGAAATATGCGGAATCGCTCGCAAGCATTTCTGTGGATTAGGGTTGTGAGCGGTGCCGAGATATCGGCACCGGGTTTCTCTTTCGCGGGCCAGGCACCTTTCAGCACGTAAAAGACCCAGGGAGCGATCTGGGTTCGCTTGCCCTGGAATAGGGTTCGTCGCCGGCGGCCAGCCGCCTGAGCACGTCGGCAGGTTCAAGCGAGGCGGCGCGATAAATCTCGCGATAGGAGTCGTCGGTACAGAGGATACCTTCGACGGGACGGGGGTCCTCGTGGTCGGTGACCACGATGCGGACGACGTCTCCGCTGCGGACGGCGGCATTGGCGGGGAAATCGCGGGTGGTGAAAGACGCCCACTCATGGGTGTAAATCTCGGGAGAAGAAACCACACTGACGAGCGCGCCGCAGGGCGAGAGCAGGTGCGCGAGATCGCGGAAAATGCGGCACCCCCGTCGAGGCTTATTATCTAGGCCAGAACTACACTAAGCAGGAGCTTGCGGCGGGGGATGCGGGCCACCCGCCCGGTCACGGGGGATGACGACCCAGTTTTCGAGCAAGCACAATGCGTTGGCCTGAAGCCGTCAGGGGATGATTTCGAATACCAGGCCGTTGTTGGAGTGGCCGCCTTTGGGGCTGACGCCGTAGAGGTTGCCTTGGGGATCGAGAACCAGGCCGGTATCCAGTTGGCCTCCGCGAGTGCCGTCGTGGAAGCTCATGAGAATTTTTTCGGTCCAGCCGCCGCTGCCGTCGGGACTCAACTCGAAGACGGTGCCGCAGTGGACCAGCTGGTTTTCATAGATGCAGCCGCCGTCGCCGCCGCCGTAGTAGGTGGTGCCGTAGAGATTGCCGGCGCTGTCGAAAACCAATTCGCCGTAAGGCAGGAACCCGTCGTTGCCGCCCTGAAAGCTGTAGATGACTCTTTCCTTCCAGCCGCCGTTGCCGTCGGGGCTCAACTGAAAGATGGTGCCGCAGCCATAGACGATGAAGCTGCAGACGGGCGCGCCGCCAGTCAAGGTAGCGCCGTAGAGGTTGCCCTGAGTGTCCATGGTGAGGCCGGCGATGGGTTCGCTGCCGTCGCCGCTGTGGAGGAAGGCGGCAAAGGTGTGAATGGTGCGTTGCTTCCAGCCGCCGACCCCGTCCGGGGCGAGCTCGAAGGCGGTCCCGCCATCGGTTGAGCCGCCGCGAAAGGTAGTGCCGAAGAGGTGGCCTTTGCGGTTCATGACCAAACCGGAATATGGGCCTGCGCCGGCCTCATGGAAGACATAGAGCACCTTTTCGGTCCATCCGCCGGAGCCATCGGGGGAAAGCTCATAAACCGTGCCGCCGTTGTCGTGCCCGCCGCCGAGCGATGTGGTGCCATAGAAGTTTCCGTCTGCATCGCGAATCAATTCGCCGTTGGGACTGGCACCGTCGAGCCCGGTGAAGCGGTGAAGGATGGTCTGCGTCCAGGGGCCGCTGCCGCCGGTTGGGGGACTGAGCTCAAAGAAAGTGCCGCCGTAGCTGGTGCCGTAGAGATTGCCTTCGCCGTCAAGATAGAGGCGTCCGACCGGTTCGCCACCGTCGTCGCCGCCGGTGAAATTGTGCAGGACGGTTTCCGTCCAGTGGCCGGTTCCATCCGGACTGAGTTTGAATACGGTCCCCAAGGTGGAATCGTAGCGGCCGTAAGTGACCCCGTACAGATTGCCGGCCGGATCGAAGATAAGCGCGCCGTCGGGAACGGAGCCGTCGTTACCCCCCTTGAAGCTGTAAAGTCCCAGCTCGGTTTGGGCTACGGCGAGGCTGGCGCACAGCAGGACGGCAAACAATAAGGCGGAAGGCACTACGCGATGGAAAATGCTCACGACACACCCCTGGGCTACGGACTGATGGCGGAGAACTACGTACATCGGGGCGGGGAACCCGACAGAAGACCAGAGAAGTCTCCTATGGTCCCGGTGGGATGTCAAGAGGCTGGAATGAAGCGTGCCAGAGGATTGTGAATCGTGAGGATGGGAGGACTATCCGGCGGCGGCGTGCTCCTGAAGCCGGGATTCACTATATCGTAAAGCGATATTCATAAAGACATTGCCGCGGTCGGTCTCGAAGCAGATGACCAAGGCCTCGGTATCTTCGCTTCCTTCAGGGCCGCGATCGGAGGTATGGAGCACGGGAGGATGCACGCGGAAACGGAACCCCTGATCGTTGAGCGTGGTGACGGCATTGCCGATGACCTGGTTGGCGAGTTCGCAGACGGTCTCGCGCACCAGCCCGTCGGACTCCGGGACCTCTGCCCCAGCAAACTGGCTGGCGACACGCACGGCGGTCTGCGGGTCAAGGTCGAAGATGATGCGTCCTTCGATATCGCCGGTGACGGCGACCAGAGCGGCGACGCCCTTGCGGCGATAGGCTTCTTCTTCCATGCTGAGATTGCCGATGGCCATGGGCGACTGCAGGCCCTGGGCCAGGACGGCATCCGCCGCATTGATGAACGGCTGAATGAGCTCCATCTTCATGTTCAGGCTCCTGTGACAACGGCGTTGGTGACGGTGGCATCGTCGCCCATCACATACTTGATGACTTCGTACAGTACTTCCGGCTTGACCGGCTTCTGCACGAAATGGCGAGCGCCCCGCTGCAGGGCGGCCACGATATTTTCCTGATAGCCGACCGAGGACACCATGACGACCCGGGCAGCGGGATGTTGCTGCACGATTTTCTCGGCCGCTTCGATGCCTTCCATCTGTGGCATGGTGATGTCCATGAGCACGATATCGGGCTGCGTGCGCTCATATTCGGTGATGGCGGTCAGGCCGTCTCCGGCTTCGCCGGCAAGCTGGCCGCCGAAGGTTTCGATCATCCGGGCCAGGTTCTTGCGGGC
>Ga0335077_10007350_pt1 | contig 13616 bp, 11 predicted proteins | sample Lox_Sample_31_FD_207151 | JGI IMG/M metagenome (GOLD analysis project Ga0335077, IMG submission 207151) | Soil microbial communities from Loxahatchee National Wildlife Refuge, Florida, United States - Lox_Sample_3.1 | ecosystem: Environmental > Terrestrial > Soil > Wetlands | place: USA...
CGCGCTCATCGACGAGGAACTCCCGGTGGTCGTATTGGCCACGTACGATCCTTCGCAGCCCGAGAGCCGCGTGCTGTACGAGAAGACGGTTTCGAACATTCAGGAAGTGAAAGCACGCGAAGGTGTGGTCATCGCGCTGGTTACTGAAGGCGATCACGAGGCGAGCAAGCTTGCCGACCATGCGATCACGATTCCCGCGTCAACAGAACTGCTGCTTCCGATCCTGGAAATCGTGCCTCTGCAACTGCTCGCCTATCACATCGCGGTGCGCCGCGGTTGTGATGTGGATCAGCCAAGGAATCTGGCCAAGAGCGTTACGGTGGAATGAAGCAGTTCACGCACCGCTTGCAAGTGGCGACGCGGGGCAGGGGATTGTACGCCGTCACCCGGGAGATCGAGCAGTGGGCTGAATGCCGAGGCGTGCGCACGGGCCTGCTCACGGTGTTCATCCAGCACACCTCGGCTTCGTTGACCATCCAGGAGAATGCCGATCCCGATGTGGTGCGCGATCTCGACGAGTTCTTCGCGCGCCTCGTCCCCGAAGATGCGGAATGGTACCGCCATACCGTCGAGGGGCCGGACGACATGCCCGCGCACATCCGCGCCGCGCTCACCCAAACGCAGTTGACCATCCCCCTAGTAGACGCCAGGCTCGCGCTCGGCACCTGGCAAGGGATTTACGTGTTCGAGCACCGCTCGCGGCCGCATCGGCGGAGCGTGGTGCTGCATCTGGCGGGGGAATGAAGGTCGGAGTACGGCGGTCGGGACTCTTCCAGAATCCCGGACTATTGCTTCTGATTGCCTCTTAGATACCGGTCGAACCATTCGATAGTGCGTCGGACCGCGTCGATCTGGTTCTCGCGCTTGGCGAACCCGTGACCTTCGTCCGGGTAGTAATGGGCGTCCACAATCTTGCCTTCCTTCTTGAGAACCGTAACAGCTTGCTCGGCTTCCTCCTTGGGATCTCGAATGTCATTCGCGCCTTGCAACACCAGCAAGGGCGCCTTGGCGTATTTGAAGTATTTGATCGGCGATGCGTCTTCGTAAACCTTGCGATCCTTCACCGGATCGCCCAGGATCGATTGATCGTACTGCTGCAGCAGCGGGTCTTCATTCGCCTGCTCGGTGAGCCAGTCGGTGATGCCAAAAAGTTCGACCGCCGCTGCCCACACATCCGGCGTTTTACCGATGGCCATCATGGCCATGTAGCCACCGTATGAGCCTCCGGTGATGCCGATTTTTTTTGGATCGACGTACCCGGTGGCGCCCAGAAAGCGGGCCGCGTACACCTCGTCCTGGAGATCGCCACCGCCAATATCCTTGTAGTTCGCTTTCTGGAATTCCATTCCGTAGCCGGTTGACCCGCGAACATTGGGAGCGATACATACGTAGCCGCGAGATGCCAGCGCGGCTGCGGTCCGGTTGAAGGAGTCGACCGTCTGCCCGGTGGGACCGCCGTGCGGAAGGACGATGCTCGGGTTGCTTCCGTCCCGCTTCAGGTTGAATGGCATCCACAAGAAGGCGCTAATGGTCTTTCCGTCAAAACTCTTGTAGTGCACCAACTGCGTCGGCGGCAGCAAAGCAGGGTTGAGCCCCGCGATCGCCGAAAAACTTAACTGCGTGGCTTTGCGTGATGCTAAATCGTATACCCATAGATCGGATGGCCTTTGGGAGCTTTGGTGCGAGACGAGCAGCCTGTCGCCGCGCGGCGAAAACGGCGTTGGGTTACCGGAAAGGAGAGTCAAGCCCACAGGAAAAGAGATTTTCTCTGGCTGCCCACCGTAGCGGTCGGCCAAGTAGGCATCGGTGCGTCCATCTTCGTTGATGATGAAAGTGTACTTGCCGTCTTGCGGCGCGAAGTGGCCGGAACTGGCATCCCATCTGGTGTCAGTCACCCATTTGAGCTTCTTGCTCGCGATGTCAAGCAGGGCGACGTTGTTAAATCCCGCTTTCTCATTCGAGGTTACGAGCAGAGTGCGCCCGTCGGCCGAAAGCGACGAGCCGAGATACAGGACCTGGCCGTTGTGAGGCGTCAGCTTTTCCCGGTTGCCGCTCGCGGCATCCACGCGATAAACGTCGGCATCGGTCGACCCGGCGTTGGTGCGATTGGCATAGATGCTCTTGCCATCAGGACTCCACGCCACATAGTCCCAATAATGATCTTTGCTCTGCTCCTGGGTCAGGTTTTGCACCTTGCGCGATGACCAATCGAGCAACGCGATGTCCGGCGTGGACGACGTCTTCGGCTTGTAGGAGATGGCAATGGTGGCGCCATCCGGCGAGAAATGCGCGTCTGTTTCCGAAATGTCATCCGTATTGGTAAGATTCACGGCCTCACCACCAGCGCTCGGGATGGCGAAAATGTCAAAGTATTCCTGACCACCGCGATCCTGTTCGTAGAGTATCCACTTACCGTCACGAGACCAGACAGCGCCGCCTTGGCGGTCATCGGACTGGGAAAGTTGGATGGGCCAGCCGCCCGACGCCGGCACCTTCCACAGGTTGTTGCGTCCTGTCAGGTTGGTAGTGAAGACGATTTCCTTGCCGTCGGGCGACCACGCCGGCATGCCGACGTTGCGCGTGAAGTAGAGCTCTTCGATGGGGACGGGTTTGGCTGCTGGATTGGAGTGCGAAATGACGGACACCGGGTCGGTCACCCCGCGATCGTCAGGTCCGGACCCTGCCCACAGCATCACTGCGGAAAAAGGAATCACAATGGCGTGGCCAGATCTCATTAGTCCCCCTAGAAATTCGCACGTAGTATACACGCTGCGAATAGAATCGCACAGACGAGGAGTCATCAGCTCCGCGATTGCGATGAGGGACGGTTTGCGATAGGCTGGCCCTCAAGGAGCGGCAAATATGCGCATTTCGCGACGCAGCTTTTTGGGGACCACGGCACTCGGCACGCTGGCGGCTAAAGAGGCGCTCAGCGCCGAGATCGGCAAGAACGGCGCGCTGCCCAAGCGCGTTCTGGGGCGCACCGGGGCGCACGTTTCCCTTCTCGCCATGGGCGGCGGCAGCCGCTTTCTCATGTACAAGGAGGAGGACAAGGCGCTGGAGGCGCTGAACCGCGCTTTCGACCTGGGCATTACCTACATGGATACGGCGTACGGCTATGGCAACGGCGTGAGCGAAGCGCGGGTCGGCAAAGTCATGGCAGTGCGCCGGAAAAAGGATGGCATCTTCCTGGCCACGAAAATCAACAAACGCCCCGGGGATGAGGCCATGCGCATTATCGAGGGCAGTTTGAAGCGACTACAAACGAATCAAGTGGATCTCATCCACATTCACTCGCTCACGGATGAGGACGACTTGCGCGCGATTGAGGCTCCGGATGGCGTGCTGAACCGGCTGCTCAAGCTGCGCGACCAGAAAGTGACGCGCTTCATCGGCATCACGAGTCACAGCGATCCCACGGTGCTCGCCACCGCGCTCGAGCGACACGACTTCGACTGCACGCAAATGGCGCTCAACGCCGCGCTGGCCGGCATGAAGGAAGGACATGGCATGGAGATCAACGAAGCCATGAAGACCAGTTTCGAGACCGTGGCCCTTCCCGTCGCGGTGCGCAAGAAGATGGGCATCATCGCCATGAAAGTTCACGCGCAAGAAGGGTTGAGCAGTGAAGCCCCGGCGGAAAAGCTGCTTTATTACTCGCTGTCGCTCCCGGTCTCACTGGCGGTGGTGGGGATGCCCACACTCGATTTCATCGAGCAAAACGTGCAGTTGGCGAAGGGGTTTAAGCCGCTTCCGAAATCCGAGATGCAGGAGCTGTCCTCGCGCTTGGCCGCGAAGCACAAGATGGCGCTGGACCGGAGGTTCGCAAGGCACGTAGACGCATAACGGGGAAACTTGTAGCGCAGGTCCACGCGATTCGTGCGGGGGCCTGCGGCTTTTTGCTCAAATGCTATTGCGTGGATTCAGCGGCAATTTGACTTCATCAATCTGAAGCGGACCGCTTCTGTCGAGGAACCACTGCTCGCTGGACCATCGCCAATCAAGAGAATTCGTGACGAGTCCTTTCCGACCGGATCCTGATGCATGTAGTTGAGAGTCTCGTCGAATTCACGCCGTGTTCGTATCATGTGATCGTAGAAGCGTGGCTGCCAGATCGGCGCCGCTTCGTGACGAGCCTTTCGAATGCGATTGGACGCCGCGGTTTTTATCCGCAGCAAGATGTCAGAGATCGCGGCCGACTCGCCTGGCAACAAGACAGCGTGCCAATGGTCGGGCATCAGGCAGTAACCACACAGGGCTACATCAACCTTGCAGCGGACGGAGCCCAGGGGGTTAGCAAGCAACTCGAATTCAATTTGACTGAAGGGACGGATGCCTTTTCGCACATTGCAGGTGATGAAGAAAAACCGGGAGTGCTGTTCCATGCGGCGTAGGCGGGACATCAGCAAAAAGCCGCAGGCCCCCGCAAACAGCGCGTGGACCTGCGCTACAAAAATGTCGCGTGGGTTCAAGAGATTTCTCAGCGCTAATTCACCAGTTTGCCGCGCCTGAGGTACGCAGGCGTGTCGAGATCATCTGGGTCGTAGCTCAACGCTCCGGCGCTGGCCGCTGCTGCGGCTACTGCCGGCTCAAGGGGCTCGGACGGCTCTTCGACCATCGGTTCGGGCTCGGGTGGCGCTTCATGAATTACTTCGACGGGGCGCGCGGGCTCAACCGCCGCCGGGACCACGATGCGTGGCTCTTTCGCTGCCGGCCGTTCGGCGACGGGCGCGTTCTCGGGCTGGAATCCGGTGGCAATGACCGTGATCTTCACGGCGTCGTCCATGGATTCATTCAGAATGACGCCGAAATTGATCTGGACGTCGTCGCAGTCAGCGGCTTCGCGGATAATCGAACAAGCTTCATTGACCTCGTGCAGGCCAAGCTGGCTCGATCCTGTGATGTTGATGAGAATGCCGCGCGAGCCGGTGATGCGCGAATCTTCGAGCAGCGGGCAACTGATGGCTTTGCGCGCTGCCTCGACAGCGGCGTTCGCGCCGTGTCCCACGGCCGTTCCCATCATGGCGTAACCCATGCCCAGCATGGTGGCGCGAATGTCGGAGAAGTCGCGATTGATCATACCCGGCGTGGTGATGATATCGCTGATCCCTTGCACGGCTTGCCGCAGGATATCGTCGGCCAGGCGGAAGGCTTCGAAGAAGCTGGTGCCGCGCGGCACGAGTGCCAGCAACCGGTCGTTGGGAATGGCAATGACCGTATCCACCGTGCCGGCCAGTTCGGCGAGGCTCTTATCTGCCTGGCGCATGCGTCGTGCACCCTCGAACATGAAAGGCTTGGTCACGACGGCCACCGTCAGCGCATCCAGTTCTTTGGCGAGGGATGCCACGACCGGCGCAGCGCCCGCGCCTGTTCCTCCGCCCAATCCCGCGGTGACGAACACCATGTCGGCGCCCTGTAGAAGCTCGATGATGCGCTCGGTATCTTCGAGCGCGGCCTGCCTGCCGACCGCCGGATCTGAGCCCGCGCCCAAGCCGCCGGTGATCTTCACGCCGATCTGCAGCTTTTTGGGGACAATCGACGCTTCGAGCGCCTGCACATCGGTGTTCATGACGTGGAACTCCACGCCCTCAAGCCCTTCGTGAATCATGCGCGCGACGGCGTTTGAACCACCGCCGCCCACGCCTACCACCTTGATCCGCGCGCCCTTCCGGCTCTCTTCCTGCAGCTCGTATTTCAACCGGTCAAAACCTACATCGAGCAATGCCATCGTTCCCTGCTCCTTCTTGGTTGCCAAATGTTGCTACCTTAATATCCGCGCCAGCAATCCCACCGACTGGCGCTCCAGTTCTCCCTGCACGTTCAACTTTGCTGAGTACATTGCGAGGCCGGCGGCCGTAGCCCACGCCGGGTGGTCGAGTTCGGCGGGCCAGTCTCGAATTCCGACGGGCAAGCCATTTCGCGCCTGGCAGCGAAGTACCGTTTCGGCCATGTCGCACATTCCGGGCAAGCGCGCGCCGCCGCCAGTCAATACCACGCCGCCCAACAGCGACCGCTCCATCCCCACGCGCTTCAGCTCGCGCTTCACGTAATCAAACAGCTCGCTGGCTCGCGCTTCGATGATTTCGTTCAACAGCCGGCGCGGCAGCTCCCGCGACTCGCTGTCGCCGGTGGAAGTCACTTCGACAAGGCTGTTCTCCGCCGTGAACTCGGCGGTGGCGCTGCCGTACTCTTCCTTGGCCAGGAGCGCCTCTTCCAGGCTGATACGGAATGCCAGCGCCACATCGCGCGTGAAATGGTCTCCGCAGATTGGAAGACTGGAGGCAAGCTGCAGGCTCTCGTCGTAATAGACCGCCACTTCGGTGGATTGCGACCCGATGTCGACGAGCGCCGTGCCTTCGCGGCGATCCTCCGGGAGAATGCACGCGAAGTGCGCGGCGATGGGCTCGTATACCGTTTCCTCCACCGCGATATGCGCCTGGTTCACCGCGCCGATGAGGCAGTTGTGCTCCTGGACGGACCCGGTAATCAGGTGCGCATTCGCCTCCAGGCGCTGGGCCAGCATGCTGCGCGGATCGCGGTGGCCTGGCTGGTCCTCGACGATAAAATCTTGCGGAAACAACTGCAGCACTGCGCGGTCTTCGCGCAGTTGGACCCTCGAGGCACGGTCGAGAGCGCGGTTCACATCGCGCTGCTCAATTTCTCGCGGGCGTCCCAGCTCGATGCGGCTGCGACTGTTGGCGCCGCGCACTGTAGTTCCACCGAACCCGACGGTGGCCGCTTCTATGGAAATCTGCGCGTGCGCCTCGGCTTGGCGCAACACTTCGAGGATGCATTCCGTCACTGCATTCTGGTCGGCAATCCGGCTCTTCATCCAACCCCTCGACTCACATTCCCCGTGGCCGAGAAAACGCAAGCGTTCGTCCTCCACCAGGCAGACGACGCAGCGCGTGCGGCTGCTGCCCAGATCGAGGCCAATGGCTGGAAACACTTTGGTCATCGCTAGCGCGCCCCCGCTGTAATGCGATCGTCGAGCCGGAGATCGAACGCCCTGGCACTGATGGACTGCCGCTGGATTTCCGGATAATGATCAAGGAAACTCGCGAAGCGCCTCGAGAAGTTCTGATTGCCCATCACCAGCTCCACGGCCCGGCCTTCGATCTGCGTCACGATCATCAGATTCTCCGGCGTGGCTGCGTTCACTTCCGAAATATCTTTCCCCAGCGGGCCGAGATCAGCGAGCAGCCGCAGCATGGCGTCGACGCGCTGGCGGCGCTCAACCTCGGCTTGCTCTTCGGTAACGCCGCTCAACACCGGGAAGGTAAAGTGCGATTGCGGGGGTGGCTCCAGCAGCACGCCCTCAGCGTCGATCAGCATCACGCGCGAGGTCCTCCGGCCAGGAATCGGAAGGTTCACGAAGGCCACGGGTTTGCGTTCTTTGATCCGCACAGCCAGACGATTTGGCCAAATGCGGGCAATCGAAGCATCTTCCACCCAATCGACAGCCAGCAGCCGCCTGCGCCGTTCCGCTATGGGCACCAGATAGATGCTCCGCCCGAAATCTTCGGTAAAGGTAGCCAGTACCCGGCTACGCGAAGCGTGCACCACGCCGTCCATGGATAGGCCGGGACCGCGCGCGTCGGCGGACGCGAGCGCGAACCGCGGATCATTCACCACGAACTGCCGCACCCTGCGCGCGGTGTAAATCACGACGGCGAGAGCCGCACACCCCAGCACTACGTTGAGCCACAATCGCCAGCGAATTTTCCTGCTCTGATCGCCACGCGCCATTCTAGTCCCGCCGCGCCGCGTCGCCGCGTCGCCCCGTCGCCGTGTCGGCTGAGTCTTTCAGTCCGGCCAACACGCGATCCCCGGCCTGCCACACGTTCCCCGCACCCAAAGTCAAAACCGCATCGCCGGGCTCGACCGCGGCCAGCGCCGCTTTCACAGCGCGGTCGATCGTACCCGCATATTCCGCTGAGCGGTGGCCGAACTGCCGAATGCGCTCCACCATCGCTTCCGCCGTCACTCCCTGGATGGGCTTCTCCGAAGCGGCGTAAATGTCGAGAACGTACAGCCGGTCCGCCTGCATGAACGAGCGAGCAAATTCATCCATCAGGTGATAAGTGCGGGTATAGCGGTGCGGCTGAAAGATCACGTGGATGCGGCGGTATCCGCACAGCCGCGCTGCCGCCAGAGTCGCCCGGATTTCGGTCGGATGGTGGCCGTAGTCATCGATCACCGTGACGTCCTGCTCCTTGCCGCGGACTTGCAGTCTCCGGTCTACGCCGCTGAACTGCGCGAGCCCCGCCCGTATCACCTCGGGCGCCACTTTCAACTCGAGTGCCACACCGATCGTCGCCAGAGCGTTCAGCACGTTGTGTTCACCGGCGACGGCCAGATGAAACTCGCCCAGGTCGGCATCGCGCAGGCGGACCCGAAAGTCGCTGCCGGAAGCGCCCAGGCGGACATCCAGGACTTCGATATCAGCTTGCGCGCTGCGGCCATAAGTGACCATGCGGCGCCGCACCGCGGGCAGGATGCTCTGCACATTTTCATCGGCCACGCACAAAATGACCGCACCGTAAAACGGAACCTTGTTGACGAACTCAATAAATGCGCTGCGGATGTCATCGAGCGATGAATAACAGTCGAGGTGCTCGCGATCTATATTGGTTACCACCGCGAGAATGGGAGCGAGCTTCAGGAATGAACGGTCGCTCTCATCCGATTCGACTACCAGGAAATCGCTCTTGCCCACCCGCGCATTGGAGCCGCCCATGGCCGCGGTTTTGCCGCCGACGACCACGGTCGGGTCGAGGCCGGCATGGTTCAGCACGGTCGCCACCATCGACGTGGTCGTTGTCTTTCCATGGCTTCCCGCAACGGCAATCCCATACTTCAACCGCATCAACTCGGCCAGCATCTCGCCGCGCGGGATCACAGGAATCTGCAGCCGCCGCGCCTCCTGCACTTCCGGGTTCTGCTCGTCGACCGCCGAACTTACCACCAGCGCCTTGGCGCCGCTCACATTGCCCGCCCGGTGCCCCTCGTAGATGGTGGCGCCCATCTTGGCCAGCCGGTCCGTAACCGGCGACAGTTTCAGATCGGAGCCCGAAATGGTGTAACCCAGATTGAGCAGCACTTCGGCAATGCCGCTCATGCCGATACCACCGATCCCCGTGAAGTGCAAGTGCTGAGCCCCAAAAAACATTTTATTAATGTATTGTTTCGGCTTCCGGCGCGAGAGTCAATGGATTTCGGCGTTCGCGCGCAGCTTTTCTCATCGCGCCACTTCCTCGAGGATCTCAGATGCTCGCCGCGCCGCGTCGGGATGCGCGAAACGCCGTGCCATCTCCCCTATCCGGTCGAGCGCGTCGCGATCGGCCGCCAGCGTTTGCACCAGATCAAAAAGCTTCACACCCGTGAAATTGCGGTCCAACACGAGCTTTGCCGCCCCGGCGCGTTCGAGCGCTTCCGCGTTGCGCAACTGGTGATCGTCGGTGGCGAAAGGAAACGGCACCAGGATCGCCGGCTTCCCTGCCGCCGCCACCTCCGCCACCGCACCCGCTCCCGAGCGGCATACCACAAGGTCGGCACGGGCGAACGCTGCCGGCATGTCGTCGATGAACGGCCGCACTTCGCCCTCCAGGCCGGCTTGCACAAACTCGGCATGCAGAGCCTCGTACTCGGCCTTGCCGGACTGCAACAGGAAGCGCACCGGAAGCGCCGCCTCGCGAAACAGCGGCCAGCTCTCCCGGGCGGCGCGATTCAGCGTGCGGGATCCCTGGCTGCCGCCGGTCACCAGAACCGTGAACACGGCTTCACGCGGCTTCGGAGGCAAAGCAAAAAATTCCTCGCGCACCGGCAGACCCGTCACTTCCGTCCGGCCCCGTGGAAAGTGGCGTGACGTTTCCGGAAAACTGACCAGAGCTCGTGTGACGAACCGGCCAATATGGCGGTTGGTGAATCCCGGGACGGCGTTAGGCTCCATCACTACCAGCGGAGTGCGAGCCATAAGCGCTGCGGCCACCGGCGGTCCGGCAACGTAGCCTCCCATACTGAAAACTGCCGCGGTGTGCCTGCGCCGCATCAGTCCAAGAATGCGCAGTGTGCTCAGCGGCAACTGGCCGAGAGTGGCGATCCTCTGGATCACGCTCACGCGTTTCAATCCTCCGATGCGGATCATCTCCAAGGGAAACCCGGCTGCCGGGGCCAGGCGCGCCTCCACACCGCGCTCCGTGCCCACGAAAAACACGTCATGGCCCCGCCGCTTCAACTCCCGCGCCACTGCCAGTGCCGGAATCACGTGCCCGCCGGTTCCTCCGCCCGCCATGAGAAAGACCTTACCCGGCATGCTCCGACACATTCATGAGGATGCCCAAGGAGGCAAGCGTGCTCACCAGCGAACTGCCGCCGGAGCTGATCAACGGCAGTGGAATGCCCTTGGTCGGCATCATGCCCAACACCACGCTGATGTTCATGAGGGCTTGCACCACCAGCATGGTGGTGATTCCCAGAGCGAGATAACGTCCGAAGTCGTCCGTCATGTGCACGGTGGCGCGCAGCCCGCGCCAAAGGATCACCACGAACCCCGCTAGGACCAGCAGCGCGCCGATTAATCCCAGCTCCTCGCTGACCACGGCATAAATAAAGTCCGTGTGAGCTTCCGGCAGATAAAGCAGCTTCTGTTTCCCCTGCATCAGTCCAAGCCCCAGCGGCCCGCCGGCGCCCACAGCAATTTTCGACTGCTCCGCTTGATAGCTGGTGTCGCGCGAGGTGAGCGATTGGTTGAGGTACGCTTTCAACCGGCCCTGGGGATCGATGCGGTCCACCAGTTTGTAACTGGGGTCGGCGTAATGTACGATGCGCGCCAGCCGGTAGGGCTTGGAAGCCACGAAGAAAACCATGCCCGCCGCGGCAGCCGCGAGAGCGATCAGGCAATATCGCGATTCGAGGCCCGCAACGAAAAACACCACCGCAACTGTGGCAATCAGCACCACTGCGGTGCCGAGGTCGGCTACTGCTACTCCCACCGCCACCAGGCCCACGGCCATTGCCGCCGGCAGCAACGTGTACCGCGTGTTGATGGCGCGCGCCCGCAACGTGACAAAGAACGCGAGAAAGATCACCATCGCGGGTTTCGCCAGCTCGGACGGCTGCAATCCCAGCGGTCCCATTCGCAGCCACCGATGATGAGCGCCGTCGGCGAAATACACCACCAGCAGCAGAATCAAGGCCACTCCGATGGCCGCGAACGCCACCGTCGGACTCTGCAACGTGCGATAGTGCGTGCGCTTCAGCAACATCATGCCTGTGATCGCGACCGCCATCCAGGCAAGTTGGCGCCCGAAGAAATGCCAGGAGGACCCATATTTCAGTTGCGCCATCACCGACGAGGCGCTGTACAGCATCACCAGTCCGAAAAACACCATCCCCACGATCGTGGTGAACAGAATCCAGTCCGTTTTCAGTTTTTGCGCCATGTCTACTTGGGCTCCAGTTGCGCTACCAGGCTCTTAAAAACGCGGCCGCGGTGCTCGTAGTTGTCGAATTGATCGAAGCTGGCGCACGCAGGCGCCAGTAGAACCGTGTCGCCGGGCTGCGCAGCGGCATACGCGTCGCGCACAGCGGTTTCCAGCGTTTTGGACTCCTGCAAAGGCACGGCGCCCGCAATCTGGTCGCGGATCTTCGGAGCGGCCGCGCCGATCAGAAGCGCGGCCCGAGCTTTCTGCGCGAGGGGCTGGCGCAGAGCCGTATAGGGACTGCCTTTGTCCTTGCCTCCTAAAATCACCCACAGCCCGCCCGCGAAAGCGTCGAGGGCCTTGAGCGTGGCATCTACGTTAGTGGCCTTCGAGTCGTTGTAGAAGTCCACGCCGCTTACGTTGCGAACAAATTCCAGGCGGTGCTCGACCGCGCGAAACGTGCGAACGGCGGAAGCGATCTGGCTGAGACCCGCGCCCGCCATCCGGCAAGCGGCGGCCGCCGCCATCACATTCTCCACGTTGTGCCGCCCGCGAATGGGAATCTCGGCCGCGGCCATCAGCAGGCTGCCATTGAACCAGACTGCATTGTTGCGCAGCGACGCTCCCGGACTCACTGCCTTGGTGCTGCTGAACCAAATCGGCGAGGCTTTGGTGAGGGCGGCATAGCGCACGCAAACCGGATCGTCCGCGTTCAGAACCGCAAAGTCCTCCGACTGCTGTATTTCAAATAAGCGGCCCTTGGTCGCGGCGTAGTTCTCGAAAGTATGGTGGCGGTCCAGATGATCGGGCGTGACATTCAGCGCCAGCGCGATGTGAGCGCGGAACCGGCAAATGGTCTCGAGCTGAAAACTCGACAACTCGAGTACATTCCACTGATCCGGCCGCGAGGAGTCGATCATTGCCGTCACCGGCGTCCCGATATTGCCTCCCACTTGTACGGGGATACCCGATTCGCGAAGGATGTGGCCGGCCAGCGCCGTCGTCGTTGTCTTTCCGTTCGAGCCCGTAATGCCCATCACCGGGCCCTCCAGAAAATAGCCGCCCAGCTCCACTTCACCGATAACCGTGGCGCCGCGCCGTCGCGCTGTTTCGAGCGGCTCCAGATTCGCCGGCACGCCCGGCGAAAGCACAATGAGCTCCGGGTTCTTGAAGACTTCGTCCGACTGCAAGTTGAACGGCACGCCCAGATCATCCAGTCTCTTTCTGGTCTGCGGGTCGGCTTTCAGATCGGTCGCACGCACCTCCGCACCGTGCTTGAGCAGCAGCTCAACCGAGGCCATCCCCGACTTTGCCATGCCGACAACTAATGCCTTCGCGCCTTCGAACTCCATCGCTGGCACCTACCGCAACTTCAACGTCGTCAACGCAAACAGCGCCATCACCAGCCCCGCAATCCAGAACCGTGCGATGATCTTCGACTCTTGCCAGCCCAGCGCCTCGAAATGATGGTGTAGCGGCGCCATCTTGAAAATGCGCTTGCCGCGCAGCTTGAAGCTCCCTACCTGCAAAATCACCGAAACCGCCTCTATCACGAACACTCCCCCGATGAAGATCAGCAGAATCTCCTGCTTGATGAGCACCGCAATCACCGCCATGGCGCCGCCCAGTGAGAGCGAGCCCACATCGCCCATGAAGATCTCGGCCGGATGCGCGTTGTACCAAAGAAACCCGAGGCTCGCCCCCGTCATCGACCCGCAGAAGATTGTCAGCTCCGACGTGTGCGCGTTGCGCTCCAGTTGCAGGTAGCTTGCCAACTCCGCGTGGCCGCCCGCATAGGTCAGGACGGTTAGTGCGCCCGACGCAATCACCATCAAGCCGATGGCCAGCCCGTCCAGCCCATCCGTCAGGTTCACGGCGTTCGAAGCGCCCACCACCACAAACGCCACGAAGAGAAAGAACGGCACAAACGCAAGCGGAAAGAAGATGCGGTAGGTAAGGAATGCGTCAATCAGCAGGTCGGGTTTCCATTGTTTGAAAAACGGAACGTTCATGCTGGTGGTGTACAGGCCGCGCACTTTGAGCACCAGCAACACGCTCGCGAGCACGAATGCGACCAGCACCTGCATCAGAAACTTGCGCCGCCCCGTCAGCCCCAGGTTGCGCTTTTTGACAACTTTCGAGTAATCGTCGGTGAAACCGATGGCGGCATAGGTCACTAGGCAGAACAGAGCG
>Ga0335077_10007352_pt1 | contig 13611 bp, 9 predicted proteins | sample Lox_Sample_31_FD_207151 | JGI IMG/M metagenome (GOLD analysis project Ga0335077, IMG submission 207151) | Soil microbial communities from Loxahatchee National Wildlife Refuge, Florida, United States - Lox_Sample_3.1 | ecosystem: Environmental > Terrestrial > Soil > Wetlands | place: USA: Florida...
GAAATGGCAGACGCACAGGACTTAAAATCCTGGGACCGTAAAAAGTCGTGCGGGTTCGAGTCCCGCCACCGGCACCAGCCTTCGCTCGCCGCAATACGACGAGCTACGACTCGGCAAGCCAGCCTTCACTCATCATGGCACCCTGCCCTGCACATCGCCGGACCGCCGTGTGAAGGGGTGGAGTTCAGAGAAGAGCTTTCCCGGCAGCGGTGGATTGTGCGAGTTGCGACCGCTTATTGACAATTCGCCCCCGCTCTTTGGCATTCGTTGTGCTGAGGTTATAAGGGTTGTTATGAACGCGACGAATCCGTTTCAGATTCCCTCTTGGGCCCAAATAAACCACGAACAGCGCCGCCGGGAACGGTTCAAAAAAACCGTCATCGTCGCTGTGGCCGCCGCCGTGCTTTTGCTGGTTGGACTGTTGATTGAAGGCTGCAAAATTGAGCGAGCGTCAATGTCAACGCCCGTTACACCGCAAAGCCATGTCTCGGCTGTCCCGGCAATACCGCAGTCCCATCCTGTTTCCCAAGGGAGCCTGGTGACTGATGCCGGCCATTCCATGACGGTCTATGTGGTTAAGTCCGGCGACACTATAAGCCGGATTGCCAAAGCGCACGGGACAACCGTCAAGGCCATCGAAGCTGCCAACGGCTTGAACGACGACCGGATTCTGGTCGGGGCTAAGCTGAAAATACCCGAAGCCTGAACCTGCTTTCATGCGACTCACTGACTTGTTCGACTTTGCGCGATTGTGAAGAAGGCCAGTCTTCGAGCATCGCGTTGCGACGATTCCTGAAGGACGACCCACCAAAGCGACCCTACCACTTCTACTGCTTGGGCCGTTTGAAATGAAATATTCCTTGGTTCTCGCTGACGAATATCCACCCGCGCTTACCCAGGACTTTCAGAAACAGTTTCTGGGCGTCCTTCTGGCCGGCAGAAGTGTTGACGGGGGCTATGCCAATTTTATATTCCCATGCCGGAGCTTGAGGAACCGAGCAACGAATGTTCCGATCCCGTGGTGGGCTGATGGGTGCGTCCGGAATCGGTGGTGTTTTCACTTCATCACGTCTGACGCTAAAAGTGGTTCTGAAGTTACTACGATTTGCATCATCTTGCGTTACGCCAGCCATCAAAACTCCCGCTCGCGCCCTGATTGGACTTGTAGTGTCGGCGCTATCCACCCTCCGCAGTGCTGCTAAGGCGAACGGGTGCACCGATTCATTCGAGCCGCAGGCTCGACACTACAGGAAAACTCCTTGTCAGAATTTCAATGCCGGAGTATTTCCCGGTCAATCCCGTCTGAATGAGAGATGTCCGGTAGTGGGTTAATTCGTTGGTAGGGGACGCCGCGCCGCGGCGTCCGCGGACGGCCCGGCGGGCCGTCCCTACCTTCAAAAGGGCTCACTGCCCAATGTCCGAACCAATTGTTAACCAGATGTCACTATGAAAAAGTCCACCATTCTACTCTTGGTCGCCTTTGCGCTGCCTTGTGTGGTCGCCGTTGCCGAACCTGCCCTCACCATTTACAACCAAAACTTTGCCGTCGTCCGCGACACCGTGCCGCTCGATCTCAAGGCCGGCGTCAATGATGTGCGCTACGCTGACGCGACGGCGCAAGTCGAGCCGGATTCGGTGATTCTGCGCGATCCGACCGGCAAACATTCCCTCCAGATTCTGGAGCAGAATTACCGTAACGACCCGGTCACGCAGGAATTGCTGCTGTCGCTGTTTGAAGGCAAGACCATTGATTTTGAAACTCTTCGCCTGAAGGACAACACACAGGTTCGCGAAATCATCCCCGGCAAAATCGTCCGCAGCGGTTACGTGCCGGGGGGCGGTCCGGAGCAGCCCATCATCGAAGTGAACGGCAAGTTGCAATTCAGCCTGCCGGGGCAGCCGCTGTTTCCCGATTTGGGCGACGACACCGTGCTCAAGCCGACCTTGAACTGGCTGCTCCAGTCGGACAAGCCGGGCAAGTTCGACGCCGAGGTCGGCTACATTACCGGCGGGTTCACCTGGGAAGCGGATTACAATCTCGTCTCGCCGGAGAAGGGCGACACGGTGGATTTAATTGGCTGGGTGACCATGAACAATAACAGCGGCAAAACGTTTCATGATGCCAAAATCAAATTGATGGCGGGCGACGTGAACAGAGTCCAGCCGAATCTACCGATGGGAGGCATAGCGGGAAGGATGATGTTGGCTGAATCGATGAACGCAGCTCCAGCCGTCACCGAAAAAGCCTTTGACGAATTTCATCTTTACAGCATTGCGCGCCCGACGACGTTGCGCGACCGCGAAACCAAGCAGGTCGAATTCGTTCACGCGGAAAAAGTCATGGCGCGGACGATTTACGTCTATGACGGCGCGTTGACGGGTTACCGCTACTACGGCGGGCTTATCGAAAATCAAAACTACGGGACGGAGTGCAACAAGAAAGTCCGCGTCATGCGCGAGTTCGTAAATTCGGAGACGAACCATCTCGGTATCGCACTGCCGGCGGGTAAGGTGCGGTTTTATCGGCGCGACGCCGACAGCCAGTTGGAGTTTGTGGGCGAGGACCGGATTGATCACACGCCGCGCAACGAAACCATCCGGGTCACCACCGGCAACGCCTTCGACCTCGTCGGCGAAAGGAAACAGACGAATTTCCGTGTGGACACCGGTGACAAATGGATGGACGAGTCGTTTGAAATCAAATTGCGCAATCGCAAGCACGAGCCGGTGGAAATCCGCGTGGTCGAGCATCTTTACCGTTGGAACAATTGGGAAATCACGCAGAAGTCAGACGACCTCACCAAAAAAGATTCGCAAACCATCGAATTCCGCGTGCCGGTCAAACCGGACGAGGAAAAGACCATCACCTACACCGTGCATTATTCGTGGTGAATCAACCTTCCTGCTGGGAGCAAAAAGATTCGCTTCTGCTTGACAAGCGGGTCCGGCCGTCGAACATGGGCGAAATCATCAACCACAACACCTCATGAAAAAATATCTATTGTTTGGCATGCTGGCCTTGCTGGCGGGATCGCCGTTCGCGGCGGATGCCAGTCCCAAAGATGCAGTCGTTAACGCGGCAAAAAAACTGGCGGGCGAGAAAAATTACAGTTGGGAAACCACGGTGACGAACGTCAACGGCAACGGGTTTCGCTTCGGTCCCACCGAGGGCAAAACCGAGAAGGCCGGGGCCACCTGGTTTTCAATGACGATGAACGACAGCACGACCGAGGTCATCATGCAAGATGGCAAGGCTGCGGTCAAAACACCTGACAACGGCTGGCAGTCAAAGGCGGAGGCGACTCAAGGCAGCGACGAGCCGGGGCCAGCCATGTTCTTGGCGCGCATGTTGCAAAATTTCAAAGTCCCCGCGGCGCAGGCCGAGGACATTGCCGCCAAGGTGAAGGAACTTAAAAGGGACGGCGACGTCTATACGGGTGATTTAACCGAGGACGGCGCGAAGGATTTGCTCTTCCGCAGAAGGCCGAATGACGACAACGGCCCGACCGTGAGCAATGCCAAGGGATCGGTGAAATTCTGGGTCAAGGGCGGCGTGCTCACCAAATACGAATTCAACGTGCAGGGCACCGTCAGCTTCAACGGAAACGACCGGGACGTCAATCGCACCACGACGGTCGAAATCAAGGACGTCGGCTCGACCAAGGTCACCATACCGGACGAAGCCGGGAAAAAGTTGTCATCCTGACGGCTGGTAGCGGCCTATTCTGAAGACAGGAACGGCTCGCCGGGTCGCCCCGGCCAATGAAATTTCCTTCGTTTGTTGCCGGGCGGACAATTGAACGCCGTTCATTCATTTCCTGTCTCATTTCCATTCCCGCCATCGGGAGAGCAAGGACGATAACGTGAATTTTTTGCAGAAGATTTTCGACGGCAACAAACCGAAGCATTGCGAACTGCCAGGCAGAGATGAATTAAATCCATGAACCAGACATCCGAAATCAAATTACCGAGTGGGCCGTCGCCGACCATGCCGCCGCACGAGCAATTGATGCGCCGGCATTTGCAGGAGGAAAACCTGCCCCAGGCGGTCATGCCTTCCTGTCCCGTCAACCGGGTGTTGAAAGGCCAGAAGGCGCTGGTGACCGGCTCCAATTCCGGCATCGGCCAGGCCGTCGCCGTGTCGCTGGCGCGGGCGGGCGCGGACGTTGTGATCAATTACGTCACGCATCCCGATGCCGCTGAGGCCGTCGTGAAGGAAATCCAGAGCCACGGCGTAAATGCCTATGCGCATCAGGCCGACATCAGCCGTGAAGATCAGGTGCAAGCGATGTTCAAAAAAATGATCCAGGAATTCGGCACCATTGACATTCTGGTCAACAACGCCGGGCTGCAAAAGGATTCCCCGATTGAAGACATGACGCTGGCCGACTGGCAGTTGGTCATCAATGTGAACCTCACCGGCCAGTTTCTCTGCGCGCGCGCGGCCATCCGGGAATTCAAGCGCCGCGGCATTCGCCCGGAAATTTCCTGCGCTGCTGGAAAAATCATCTGCATGAGCTCGGTGCACGAGGTCATTCCCTGGGCCGGCCACGTGAATTACGCGGCCAGCAAGGGCGGCGTCATGCTGATGATGAAAAGCATCGCGCAGGAGGTCGCGCCCTGGCGCATCCGCGTAAATTCCATTTGTCCCGGCGCCATCCGCACGCCCATCAATACCCAGGCCTGGAGCACGCCCGAAGCGTATCGCAAACTGATGAAACTGGTCCCCTACAAACGCATTGGCGAACCGGATGACATCGGCCACGTGGCCATCTGGCTGGCATCGGATTATTCGGATTACATTCATGGCGCGAGCATTTTTGTGGATGGCGGCATGACGCTGTATCCCGGATTCGAGACCGGCGGTTGAAACAGGAATGAATTCCGAACAGGAACGTTTGGCGGCGGCTCACACCGGCACAGCGCCCTGGCACCTTTGGGGACCGTATCTTTCCGAACGCCAATGGGGTACCGTGCGCGAGGATTACAGTCCTGGTGGCACGGCGTGGGATTATTTCCCACACGGCCACGCCCGAAGCCGTGCCTATCGCTGGGGCGAAGACGGCCTCGCTGGCATCAGCGACAGTGAACAGCGCCTATGCCTTGCGCTCGCTTTGTGGAACGGCCAGGACCCGATTTTGAAGGAGCGGCTCTTCGGTCTCACGAACTGCGAAGGCAATCACAGCGAGGACGTGAAGGAGCTTTATTATTACCTCGACGCCACGCCGACGCATTCCTATCTAAAGATGCTTTACAAATATCCGCAACGGGAATTTCCCTATAGCCGGCTCCTTGAAGAAAATCGCCGGCGCGGTCGGGATCAGCCGGAATTTGAACTGCTCGACACGGGCATTTTTGACGACGACCGCTATTTCGACGTCTTTGTCGAATACGCCAAGGCCGCACCGGAGGACATCCTGATGCTGGTCACCGTCCATAATCGCGGGGCGGAAACCGCCGCCGTTCACTTGCTGCCGCAGCTGTGGTTCCGCAACACGTGGTCATGGAACAATTCCGCCAAGCCGAACCTCACCCGCACGAAGCGCGCCGCGATTTTGGCCAGACATGCCGAACTCGGCGATTACACCCTGCATTGCGACGGCCAGCCGGAGCTTTTATTTTGCGACAACGAGACCAATGTCCGCCGGCTTTATGGCCAGAACGACACGCCCGGTTATTTTAAGGACGCGTTTCACGAATACATGGTTCACGGCGACCACGCCGCCGTTAATCCGGGACCGGAAGGCACAAAAGCTGGCGTGCTTTACCGATTGACCGTTCCGGCCGGCGGTTCGCAGCAAATCCGGTTGCGGTTGGCAGGGCGCGCTCTCCGTCGCGCGCCGCCGGAACACTCGAAATCAAAAAACGGCGCGGTGGAGACACCGCGCACGGCCAAACCATTCGCTGACTTTGATTCCATCTTTACTGCCCGCCGTCGTGAAGCCGACGAATTTTACGCCGATTTGCAAAAGAACGTCTCCGACGCCGATGCGCGGTGCGTTCAGCGCCAGGCCTTTGCCGGCATGATGTGGAACAAGCAATTTTATCATTATGATGTGCCGGCCTGGTTGAAGGGCGATCCCGCCCAACCGCCGCCGCCGCCCGAACGCCGGCATGGCCGCAATTCGGATTGGAAACACCTCGACAACGCGGACATCATTTCCATGCCGGACAAGTGGGAATACCCATGGTACGCCGCGTGGGATTTGGCGTTTCACACCATCGCGCTGGCACTGGTGGATGCCGCGTTCGCCAAACACCAACTCGTGTTGCTCACCCGCGAATGGTACATGCACCCGAATGGCCAGTTGCCCGCCTACGAATGGGCGTTCGGCGACGTCAACCCGCCGGTGCATGGCTGGGCTGCCTGGCGCGTGTTCCAGATTGACCGCAAACAACGCCGCAAAAAAAATCCAAGCGACCCCGGCGACCTCGCCTTTCTCGAACGCGTCTATCACAAGCTGCTGGTGAATTTCACCTGGTGGGTCAACCGCAAGGACGCGCAGGGCCGAAACATTTTCCAAGGCGGATTCCTCGGCCTCGACAATATCGGTGTGTTTGACCGCAGCAAACCGCTGCCTACCGGAGGATTCATCAATCAAGCCGACGGCACGAGCTGGATGGCGATGTATTGCCTGAACCTGATGCGGATTGCCATCGAACTGGCCCGGCACAATCGCGTCTATGAAGACATCGCCACCAAGTTTTTCGAGCATTTCCTCGCCATCGCCGCCGCCATCAACGGCGTTGCGGAAGGCGCGCTCGGCCTCTGGGACGGGCAGGATGAATTTTATTACGACCGCCTTTGGCTGCCGGACGGCGAAAGCGTGCCGCTCAAGGTACGCTCCATGGTTGGTCTGATTCCCCTCTTTGCCGTGGAAGTGCTCGATCCGGCGTTACCGAAGGCGTTGCCGGAATTTGCGGCCCGGATGGAATGGTTTTTGAATCACCGGCCCGAACTCGCCAAGCTGGTCTCGCGCTGGCACGAATGCGGGGTCGGCGACCGCCGCCTGCTCTCGTTGTTGCGCGGTCATCGCATGAAATGCCTGCTCCGCCGCGCCTTGGATGAAAGCGAATTTTTGAGCGACCACGGTCTGCGGGCCTTGTCCAAAGTGTACGAACGCGAGCCGTATCGCCTCAATCGCGACGGCCAGACCCACGAGGTTCGTTACTGGCCCGCCGAATCGCAGAATGGCCTTTTCGGCGGCAACTCAAACTGGCGCGGGCCGGTCTGGATGCCGCTGAATTACCTGCTCATCGAGTCGCTGCAAAAGTTCCATCACTACTACGGCGACGATTTCAAAATTGAGTGTCCGACCGGCTCCGGCCGGTTTCTCACCATCAACGAAGTCGCCAACGAACTTACCCGCCGGCTCACACGTCTCTTTCTCAAGGGCACCGATGGCCAGCGGCCCGTGTTGAAGTATCATCCCAAACTCGCCAGCGATTCGCATTTCCGCGACTATGTCCTCTTTCACGAATACTTCCACGGCGACACCGGCCGCGGCGTGGGCGCCTCGCATCAGACCGGCTGGACCGGTCTCGTGGCGAAATTAATTCAACCGAGAACAGTCTAAAAACCGGGAGCGTCGGCCGGAGGCGGGTGTTGCCGGCTATTTCGCCATCACCATATCGGTGTTTTCTTCGGATGAGGAACCAGCGGCTTCCGGCCCGTCGGTCTTGTGGAATTTCACGCTGACAATCTTGCTCACGCCGCGTTCCTGCATCGTCACGCCGTAAAGCACGTCGGCCATCGCAATGGTGCGTTTGTTGTGCGTGATGATGATGAATTGCGAGTGCGCGATGAACCGCTGCAACAGGCGGACGAACCGGTTGATGTTCGCCTCGTCCAGCGCCGCGTCCAGTTCGTCCAGCACGCAAAACGGGCTGGGCTTGACCTGGTAAATGGAAAACAGCAGCGCCACCGCCACCATGGTCTGCTCGCCGCCGGATAGCAGGGTAATGCTTTGCAATTGTTTGCCCGGCGGCCGCGCCACGATGTCAATGCCGCTTTCCAAAACGTCGTTCTCGTCCATGAGAATCAGGTCCGCCTTGCCGCCGCCAAACACCTCGACGAACATCGCGCGGAAATTCTCGCGCACTTTTTCAAAGGTCTCGACGAACATCTGTCGTGTCTGCACGTTGATGCGGTTGATGATTTCCAGCAACTGCGCCTTGGCCGAAACCAGATCGTCGTGCTGTTTGGTGAGGAACTGGTAACGCTGCTCGGTTTCCTCGTATTCCTCAATCGCCACCAGGTTCACCGGGCCGATTTCGTCGAGCCGCTTCTGCAACGCCTCGATCTGCTGTGCGACGGCGTTCCAGTCCGTGGCTGCGCCGTTCGCCGCCATCTCCTCCGGCGTGAGCGTCTGGACTTTCGCCGGCCCTTCGTCGGCAAACGTGATGGTGATGCACTCACTGCGGACGTCGTCGAGGTTGACGTGGTATTTCTGCTGGATGCGCTCGCGCAAATTTTGCGCCGTCATGTTTTTCTGCGCCAGTTCCACGTCCAGGGCGCCGCGCTGGTTCTGCCGTTCCGTCAGCCGGTTGCGCTGGCCGCGCAGATTTTCCTCGCGTGTGACCACGTCGCTTTCCTGTGAATCCTTCCGGCTTATCAGCTCCGCCAGTTGGGTATTGGCCTGTTCGCGCTCGTGCGACAGCCGCTCAATCTGCGAGCGCGAATCTTGGATTTCCGACTCGGCCTGTTTCTTGCGCGTGACGAATGCCGAGCACTCACTGCGCCGCTGCTCAATCACCTGGCCCAGCTCGCGAATCCGCTGTTCCAACGACTGCTGTTGCTGACGGAATGACGCGAGCAGTTGTTCCTCCGCCGCCGCTGCCACCTTGCTTTCCGTGAGCGCGGCGTTCGCCGTGTCGCGGTGCTGGCGCAAATTCTCCAGTTCGCCGGTGAGCGCGGCGACCTTTCTCTGGCCGGCGCGTTCGCGCGTCTCCAATTCGTTCAACTGCGCCGCCAGCGCGCTGCGTTTCTGCGAACCTTCCTGTTCCTGCGCAGTGAGGCTTTGGATTTCAAAAACGACCGTCTCAATTTTCTGGTGCAGCAGCCGGTTGGAATTTTGCAGCGCGTTGAACTCGCCCTCGCGCGTGGCGATGGCTACTTCCTGCTCGCGCAACTCCGTCTGCGCCTGTTGCAGGCCCGCCTGCAATTCCGTCTGCTCGTTCAACAGCACGCCGCGGCGGCGGCTCATTTCCGCCACGCGATTCTGCACCTCGGTCAACTCGGCCTGTAGTTCGGTAATCTGGTTTTTCCGGCCCAGAATGGAAGCCGGCGCCTTGGGATTGCTGTGGCCGTTCAGATAACCGCCGGTGTAAACGCCGTGCCGGCTCAGCAAATCGCCGGTCAACGTGACAAAATCGCAACCCGCGTGGCCGTTTTGAATCTGGTCCGTGGCAGTGCCGAGGTCGGACGCAATAAACGTACAGCCGAGCAACGCCTTCAGGAGTTTGGCCACCGACGGCTCGGCCTGAACCACGCTCAACGCGGGAATAATCTCGCCCGGTTTCAGACCGTCTTGAATCGCCGCCGCGCCCTTGCCCGGGGACATTTCGCCCACAAAGGCGAGCTGTTTGTCGTCGGGAATTTCGATGGAGAGCGCCGCGACGCTGGCGCGGCCAACCTTGTTGGCGCTCAAATCGGCGAGAATTTGCTGCGCCGATTCGGGCTGCTCGGTGAGAACCAGTTGCAGGTGATGGCCGAGTGCGTTCTCGACGGCCACGACGAACTGGTCGGGAACCCGGATGCGATCCGCGAGCGAACCGATGACCGCCCGCGACCGACGCAACGCCGCCACCGCGCCCGCATCAAAGCCTTCACGCGAACCTTCGAGCTGCTCCAGCACGTTCAGGCGCGAACGTTTCTCCGCCTGTTGCTGCAAGAACTGGTCCTGCTCGGCGGACGATTGCTGCAATTCCGTCTGCAATTCGCACAACCGGTTCTGCTGCTGCTCGACCGACCCGCACTTGGTTTGCACGTTGAGCTTCTCGGTTTCAACGTTCGCAGCGAATTCCTGCAAGCGCGCTTCCAGCCGCATCCGTTCCTCCTCCAGTTGCACCTTTTCCGCCGATAATTTCTCCAGCCGCACAACATTGCCCTGCTTCTGCAAATCGAGCGCGGTGATTTCGTTGCGGATGCGCGTCAAATCCTGCGCGGCGGCAAATGCGGCGGCCTGCGCCTCGCGCAAGGATTCCTGGCAGCGCTTCAAATCTGCCTCCACCTTGGTCAACGCCCGCTGCTTCGTCTCCAGTGTCAGGCGATGCTGCGCCAGCGCGGCCTCGGATCTGGCCAATTTTTCGGTGACGGCCGCCGATTCCCCCTGCGCGGCGCGGCTGCGTTCTTCGGCCTGCGTGATGTCCGCCAGCGCCTTGAAGTTTTGCGACGCTAGTTCGTGCAGGCGTTCCCCGTTGAACTGAATCCGGCTCTCGTGGCGGTCCATCTCACCCTTCAATTCCAGCCCGCGCTGCTGTTGCGCGGCGACTTCATGCTCCAGTTCCGAAAGCCGTTCCCGAAGTTGCGTGATTTCGTTTTCAAACCGCAGCACGTCGGCGGAGCCCTGCTCGATTTCGCTTCGCAATTTGTCGGCGGCGGCCTGCTTCTCGGAAATCTCCGCCGACAACACGTCGAACTGGTGCCGCGCCAGTTGCGTGTCGAGATGCTGGAGTTCCAGCGAAATTTGTTTGTACCGGCGCGCCTTGCCGGCCTGCCGTTGCAGCGAGCCCATTTGCCGTTTCACTTCGCGGATGAGGTCCGCCACGCGCAAAAGATTTTGCTCCGTGTATTCCAGTTTGCGGAGCGATTCGCGTTTCTGGCTCTTGAACTTGGTGATGCCCGCCGCTTCCTCGAAAATCATCCGGCGATCCTCCGGCTTGCTGGAAAGAATCTGCGTGATGTGACCCTGCGCCAGGATGCTGTAGCTCGTGCGCCCGATGCCCGTGCCCATGAACAGTTGCTGGATGTCCTTGAGCCGGCACGGGACTTTGTTGAGAAAATATTCGCTGTTGCCGTCACGGAAAATCCGGCGCGTGAGCGCGACCTCGTCGTAGGCCACCTCGACGCCCGCCGCGCGCAAGTTCTCCTTGCCGACGCCGCCGAGCGTGAGCGACACCTCACCCATGCCCATCGGCTTGCGTCTGTCCGTGCCATTGAAAATCACGTCGGCCATCTCGCCGCCGCGGAGCGCCTTGGCCGATTGCTCGCCCAGTACCCAGCGGATGGCGTCGGAGATATTGGATTTGCCGCAGCCGTTGGGGCCGACGATGGCAGTAACGCCGGGTTGAAAGTTCAACGCGGTTTTGTCCGCAAAGGACTTGAAACCAAAAACCGTCAAATTTTTGAGATACATGCTCTTGAACTTGTCCAAGGCAACCAAAGTTGCCCGATTAAGTAAAGCAAAAACCACTATACACAGTGTATTCTTGCTGTTGCAGGCACAACTAATTGGTGAGGAACCATGATTTGCTTTGTGCCGACAACTGCTTACTCTAATCTGTCAAATCGTTGGCATTTATACGCCTCCGCCGGGGATTCGTCAACTGCTTTTCTGCAACGTTTTTAATGGGCGCTGGAGTCCACTCAGCAACACTAGGTTTAAGGTGTCGGGCAACTCGAGTGATTTAGTGTAACAAATCAAAGCTTGCACAAACGGTTTCGCTGAGGTACATGAAAGGAGGCAATGGAGTTTGCCGGTCCCGTACCAGGGAGAACCGCCTGACGATTTCAGGGCTAATGACTCCTGCTGAACCAACTGATTGGTATCGGTGGGAGTTTTTTTATGCTTAACTGTACTCTGAAAAATGCAGGCGGCGCGGCGGGTGGCAACTCACCCTTCCGGGCTTCCGTTCTAATCTTCAATTGTTTGGACCAGGCGCTTCCATCCGGCACGCCATCCGGCAACCTCACCCCTACTGGGAAACCCGAAAGGTAATTATGTCCAAACACATTTTATTCAACTTGATTCAAGTGCTGGTGGTTATGGCCTTTGCACCGCTGGCGTCCGGCGTCCTTTCGCGGCTCAAGGAAATGGTCCAATCCAAAACCGGGCCAAGTATTTTCCAGCCATATCGTGACTTGTGGAAATTGTTTCACAAGGACGAAGTGGTGTCGGAAGACAGTTCGTGGATTTTCCGGTTCGCGCCCTACATCGTTTTCGTCACGCCGATTTTTGTCACGCTCCTGATTCCAGTGCTCACAAATTACCCGCTGTTCTTCGCCTTTATGGGCGACATGATTGGCGGCGGGTTCATTCTGGCGCTGGGCGGGTTTTTCGCCACGCTCGCTGCGATTGACACAGCCAATCCCTACGGCCCGGTCGGCGCCAGCCGCACCCGCATGGTGGGCTTTCTGGCCGAGCCGGTATTTATGATCGTCTTCTTCACCGTTTCCTTTGTGGCCGGTTCGACCATTCCCTACATCGTTCAGGAAAAATGGGTGACGCCGCTGGCGAATTTTTTCATGCCGTCGCACGTGCTGCTGGTGTTGGCGTTCCTCATGTTGATTCTGGCCGAAGGCGGGCGCATTCCCGTAGACAACCCTACCGGCCATTTTGAACTGGCAATGATTGATGAATCCAAATCGCTTGAATACTCCGGTCGCGGCTTTGCGCTGATGAAATGGGGCGGCCAGATGAAACTTTTCGTGCTCACGTGCATTTTTCTCAACGTGCTGGTCACGCCGTGGGGATTGGCTGGCGACCTGACCTTCGGTGCCGTGCTACTGGCCATTCCCAAGGTGCTGTTCAAGATTCTCTGCTTCTTACTCGTGCTGCTTGTCATTGAATCGTCGCTGGCCAAGTTAAGGCTTTTCCGCATCGCCGAATTTTTGGGCGCGGCATTCATCACGTCCGTCGCGGCAATGATTGCGCAAGTCTTTCTACCGTGAACAAAAATGAGTGATACCCTTAATCAATTGCTGGACAATCTGAACGCGCTGGTCACCGGCTTGTTTCTGTTGACGGCTTTCGGCATCGTGGCCACCCGGCAGGTGCGTGGCGTTCTGAATTTGTTCATCGGGCAATCCGTGCTGCTCGCTGCATCTGCCATGCTGCGGAGCACCTTTACGGCGTGGCGCTGGTGAACATCATCAGCAAGGCGATCATCGTTCCATGGCTGCTGCGCAGAACCACACCCTCGGAAATCTACACGCGCCGCGAAGTAGCCCAGGCCCTGAACATCCCGACCGCCTCGCTGATCGCTCTGGTACTGGTGATTCTGGCCTATTTTTTGGCCCAGCCTTTGTCAATAGCCCTCGCGCCGGAATTTTACAGCCCCAACATACCAATTGGCGTTGCGGGTTTATTGCTCGGTGCGTTCACCGTCACCGTGCGCCGGGAGGCGGTGCCGCTGCTTATCGGTCTGCTGGCCATGGAAAACGGCGCGTTTTTGTGCGGCATCGCCATCGCGCGTAATCTGCCGTTGCTGGTCGAACTGGCCATCGCCACCGACGGCTTGATCATCGTTTTCATCATGGGCGTACTGACGCGCGCCGTACAAAAACAAATCGGCACCACGGCCGTCGGCGAACTGGCCAGCCTGAAGGAAGCGACGGTGGAACCGGCGGAAAAGGAGGCGGCCCAATGAGTGTGCTCTTTATTTTGCTGC
>Ga0335077_10007353_pt1 | contig 13611 bp, 15 predicted proteins | sample Lox_Sample_31_FD_207151 | JGI IMG/M metagenome (GOLD analysis project Ga0335077, IMG submission 207151) | Soil microbial communities from Loxahatchee National Wildlife Refuge, Florida, United States - Lox_Sample_3.1 | ecosystem: Environmental > Terrestrial > Soil > Wetlands | place: USA...
TTCAGGAGATCCCTGTTTTCGACGCGCGTGTGCAGGTGGACCCGGTGGTTAAGGACTTCTGGGGTGTGCCGGTGGTACGGCTTTCGGGGCGTCGCCATCCGGCGGATCTCGAAGTCGGCGCGTATGTTGCGGGGAAGGCGGAACTCTGGCTGAAGGAAGCTGGAGCCATCAAGACCTGGCCGATGCTTCCGGGACGACAGTTGAGCGGTGGGCAGCATCAGGCGGGCACGTGCCGCATGGGCAATGACCCGAAGACATCGGTCGTGGACCGCAATTGCAGGGTGCACGACGTGGAAAACGTCTTTGTTGTGGACGGCAGCGTACACGTGACGAACGGCGGATTCAATCCCGTCCTGACGATTTTGGCCAATGCTTATCGAGCCGGGGAATTCATCGTGAAGTATTGGAAGAGTTGGGCATGAGCCAGTGGAATGCAGGCGCTACGATCGGCCGGAGGTGGCGGTGGGTGGCCTGGCTGGCGCTCGCCGCGCTGGTACCCTGCGCGGCCGTCTTTAGTGCGTCGCTGTACTACGAACGATCCGGCGGCAGCGCTTGTGCAACTTGCCATGAGATCTGGCAACCGTATTCGGACTGGCACACCTCGGCGCATCGGAATGTGAAGTGTGGGGATTGCCATGGCGGTGTTTTTACATTGAACGCGGGATTTCACTTGAACAACATGCGCCGCGTGATCACGCACTTGCGCGGGAAGGCGCCTGGCTCGCCGAAACTGCGCACCAGAGATGTACTGCAGATGGTGCCCCGTTGCGCCGGGTGCCATCAGGCAGAGTCCGCGGACTGGAGGGCGAGCGCACACAGCGCGACGTACCCGCAAATCTTTCTGAACGCTGACCATAACCACCGGCAGGCTCTCATGGATGATTGCTTACGATGTCATGGCATGCATTTTCAGGGAGCGATGCGTGATCTGGTAACGCCCCTGAATACGGCCGGGCCTTGGCGCCTGCAAGACCCGGAGCTGGCAGACCAGCCCACCGTGCCCTGCCTGACTTGCCATCGCATTCACCACGAGGGGGTGCCGCTGGAGAGACCCCGCGCTGATGAGGAACGGTCAAGCACTCAGCAAGAGATCAGCCGGCCGTCGCTGGGATTTTTCGATCGCCGGGAGATGGGGCATGTATCGCTGGCGGAGCTGCCTTTGCCGAAAATCTTTGAGGGAGAGCGAGCGGTGAAGATCAGCTCCGATCAACGCCAGGCTCTCTGTTACCAATGCCATGCACCATTGGCGATGGGACAGGTGCGGTCGGGTGACGACCGGACACCGGTGGGTGTGCATGAGGGATTGAGCTGCATGGCCTGCCACCTGAAGCACGGGCAGCAGACGCGGGCGTCATGCAGCACGTGTCATCCTCAACTATCGAATTGCGGTATCGACGTCGAAAAGATGGACACCAGCTTCAAGGACACGGCCTCGAAGCACAACATTCATTCTGTGAAGTGTGTCGACTGCCACACCCAGGGCGTACCCAGCAGGAAATACCCGCACCCCACAGTACGCAGCGCCTTGCGGTAGGAGGCGGAAAGGGTCTGATTGAAAGGGAAGCCTATGGAATGAAACGACTCGCCAAAGCGCTTTGTGGCGACGCAACGCTCCGCGGTACGGGTCAGGCCTCAGACGCCCGCTTGGAGGAAGTTGCACCCCAGGCCATTCGAAAATGTCGCACTCCAGCGCGCTGGCGGAGAGCCTGCGCTAGGGCGTTAGGCATCAAGCAGAAGCCGTCAACAGACAGCCAACGACTGGAGACTGACGCTTGGCTATATGGTGGAGGCGGCGGGAGTCGAACCCGCGTCCGAAAATGTTACTGGTCAGGAGCCTACATGCTTATTCGGCTTCATGCCCCGGGCGTTGGGCGCCATCGCTGGCGCTTCCCCCAGGACGTTCGCGGCCGCGGCTTAGAACCGACAAGAAACGGTGACCGCTAGCCTGTGATCTTAGCCTCCCTGCCCAGACGTAGCAGAGAAGAGCAGCCCGCTGTGCGACGTCCTTCGGAGGCCCACGGGCGAAGCCTCCTGGGACGGCTGCCTAAACTAGTTAGGCTGCGTATGCCATTGGTTGATTGGCAATTATCATTTTGCACGCGATTACGGGTGTGTGCACCCCGACATGCCTCCTGGCCGCAAGCATCTCCGTCGAAGCCGTGACGCCCCCATTATGGGAATGGCCAACTAAAGAGCTACTTCCAGACTAGGTTTTAGAAGCCTGGAAGTCAAACAACCATGTGGATGACTAATGCTGGGGAGATGATTCGCCAAGGATTCGCCTCTCGAAGTCCTGTTGACATTTACGCATGCATAAGCAAGAATAGTTAGCATTAGAGGCGAGATTGCGAGATTGTGAGATTCCCAAGCATTACGTCACCTTCTGAACTTGTTCGAGAACACGCTAAGGAGATTTATGTCGCCCCCGCGCGCCGTCGCGGTGAGAAGACGGTCTCAGTAAACGTTGGGACCGTCCATAAAGCGCTTCGTCTTGGAAATCGCGTCCCCTTGGTGTGCACTGCCCTGGAGTCGCAAAAATTTCAAAGGCAAAATCAACTTCGCTTGATATCGAAAAGTGGACCACCCTCGGGCCAGAGCACCACTGTTACATACACCTATGAATTCATCGCCGGAAAAGACAGTACGGTCCCCGACCGCCAGGACGCCTGGGAGCGCCTCCGCGGCGCACTGAAAGACATTTACGCCGAATACGGCGGAGGCGAAGCTTACCTGCGTGCAGAGCGTGCCTCTTTTCGCGACGCCGACGTTCACAATGATGATCGCAAATGAGCCGCATTTACTGGGATTCCATGCTGTTTATCTATTGGCTGGATGACAACCCGGTTTTTGCAAAGCGGGTTGCGTCCATCCATGCCCGTATGCAGGAGCGCAAGGACGAGCTCGTCACCAGCGCTGTCACACTCGGTGAAGTGCTTGCAGGCCCGTACCGCAAGGGTTCAGCTTCAAGAGCAGGTGAGATACGTACAGCACTATTGAGCCTTCTCTCGGAGATCGTGCCCTTTACCGTCGAAACAGCGGATCACTATGCACGGATTCGGGGCAGCACGAACATCGCTTCTCCGGACGCCATCCACCTCGCCTGTGCGGCCTCGGCCAACACAGATCTGTTCCTGACCAACGACAAAAACCTTGTCGGTCGCGTGTTTCCCGGAATTCAATTCATCGCCTCCCTGGACACGGAACTTTTCTGAAGTTGGGCCTCCTGAGCGAAGTGGCTCTTGCTTAGAGCAATCCCGCCGGCAGCGGCCAGCCCTCCATCAGATCCGAGTGCAGCAAGCGATATGAGTCCGTTTGACCGCCGGCGTTTCCGTCCTGGATTCCGGCATTCCCGCAGGGGGTGGGACGCGGAGCCACGGTGTTGGGCAGTGCCGGAGCGGGTAATGTATCGGGATGGTTGAAATTCAGCGCATAAGCCAGGTTCGTGATCTGGCTGGAGGCGTCCCGGGCGGTGAGCGGCGCTAGGCCCCACCGCCACTCGATCACGCGCTGGCCACTCCATGCAGGAATTTTCTGCGAGAAATGCTCATCACATCCTCCCCGGCGGATTGAGTTACACGACCAGACCACCCGCACGAGGGCGGGCAACGAGCGTGGCAAAACGGAACGGCTGGAATTCAGATGACACTTTTCGACGAGTCTTCGGGGTGCGGGGATGCCTTTCGAATGTTAATGATCGGTTAATTCTTCGCTTGCTGCGGTGTGTCTGAGTGTTTGCGGTCTTTATGTGCGCGCAACCTGGCTTCGAGCCGCTGTTTAACCTCCGGCCATTCGCCGTCGAGGATGCTGAAGTAAACCGTGTCGCGCATGCGGCCGGTATGAGTGACCAAATGCTGGCGCAGTGTGCCTTCTTCCCGGGCTCCCAGGCGCAGAATCGCAGTTCGCGATTTCTGGTTGAGCGCATCGGTCTTGAGTTCCACCCGCACGCACTTCCATTCTTCAAAGGCGTGGCGCAGCATCAGGTATTTGGCTTCGCTGTTGATGGCGGTTCTCTGCCAGGGCGGGGCGATCCAGGTCGAGCCGATCTCCACTCGACGGTTGGCGCAGTCAATATTCATGAACCGCGTGCTGCCGACCACGCGCTGGGAACCGCGCTCCACTGTCGCGAAGACGATGGACTCGCCTCGCTCCTGCTCTTCGAAGGCCTTGCTGACCGCACGCGAGAAATCTCCCTGGGTACGCATGGAGTAGGGAATCCAGCGAAAAATGTCTTCCAGGTGGTCTTTGGCGATCTCCCAAAACAGGCGCACATGCTCGGGGCGCAGCGGCTCCAGCCGTACGGCCTCCCCCTCCAGGGTCAGGGGCGCAGAAATATCGGGGAATGAGGGTGCGCTCAGAGTGCCTCCTGTATGGCTGAATACAGGTTATATCTTTGCATCGCCGGCGGCGCTACGTCATCTGATTACGAGGCTGGCTTGTAGAATCGAAGCATTGATTTGTCCATGATGGCTTTCATCCAACGATGTCAGGAGCGATGCCGGTGAAGGCACAGTGTCTGCCGTTCAGCCGCATTCCCCACACCACGCGGCTTTTCGCCGACCTCCTGGCGTGGTCTCCCAATATCCAGGGCTTCTATCCCCGGCCGCCTCATTTCCGCGAGTGGGTTCAAGACGAAACATCCAGAGTGCGTTATGACTCTGCCCGGCGGGAGCGTGTGGCGGCAGTCCTCAAGCGCGAGAATGCGGCCTGGGGAGCCTCGCCGAAAACCCTCGACAACATCGAGCGCTTTCGTACCGGCGCATTCGCATTGGTGACGGGACAGCAAGTGGGATTTCTCGGGGGCCCGGCGTTTTCTCTCTACAAGGCGATCACGGCGATCAAGTTGGCCGAATTGGCCACTGCCGCGGGCGCTGACTGCGTGCCCGTTTTCTGGCTGGCCACGGAAGATCATGACCTGGAGGAAGTGCGCCACGTGGCGATTCCCGGCCAGGAAGCCGTTCTGCAGACCCTGACCGCCCCCACGCGCAGTCTACCCGAAGCACCCGTAGCTGAAGTCTTACTGGAAGAGCAGATCACGGAGACAATAGCTGCAGCCACAGCATCACTGGGGGAGTCGGCGGTGACGGCACTTCTGGCCGAGTCTTACCGCGCTGGCGAGACTCTGAGCGATGCTTTCGCTCGGTTGTTCACGCGGCTGTTCGCCGACTGGGGCGTGATTCTGCTGGATGCCTCCGACCCGGGGCTGCACGAGATTGCCAGCCCGGTGTATCTGCGCGCCATCGAGCAGGCTGAGGAACTGGACCAAGCCCTGCTGGCTCGGGGAAAAGACCTTGAAGAAGCGGGATATCACCAGCAGGTCAGGGTAACTGAGTCGTCGACGCTGCTGTTTACGCTGCAGGATGGAGCCCGCACTCCGATTCACAGGCGCGCGGCTATTGCTTCCGCCGCAAACGACTTTCTGGCGGGCGAAGAGAAACTGTCGCGAACGGATCTGCTGGCGCGCATCGCATCGTCGCCGCAGAATTTCAGCGCAAATGTGTTGTTGCGTCCTGTGGTGCAAGACTACCTGCTGCCGACTCTCGCCTACACCGGCGGCGCTGCCGAAGTGGCTTACTTCGGGCAGGCGGCGGTGGTTTATGAGGCCCTGCTGGGGAGGGTGACTCCTGTGATCCCGCGTTTTTCCGCGACCATCGTCGAGCCGAAACCCCAGGCATTACTTGATCGTTATGGGCTGACTCTGCTGGATGTGGCTCACGGGCTGGAACCGTTGCTCGAGCGCCTGGCGGCGCATGCTTTGCCGCGGGAGTTGCAGGCAGCGTTTGAGCGCGCCGGTGCGAACCTGGACACATCTTTTGTGGCCATCAAGGAATCACTGGAGCGGCTCGATAAGACCCTGGTCGAGGCTGCCAACAACGCCGCGTCCAAGATGCATCATCAGCTGGAAGGACTGCGGGCGCGGGCGGCGCGGGCGGAGTCCCGGCAAAGCGAAGTTTTGGAACGGCACGCGCGCACGCTCAGCAATGCGCTCTATCCGAACAAGGCGCTGCAGGAGCGGGAAGTGGCCGGAATCTACTTTCTGGCACGATACGGCACACAGTTTCTTCACCAGCTCTATGAGTCCGCGAACACCGATTGTCTGGACCACCAGGTGGTCAGCTGGGGATGAACGGGAGCAAGCGGCGCACCTGAGCAAGAAGCGAATTGACCGAAAAGCTGAGTTCTCGACTTCATCGTCATTGCGAAGCGTTCGTTTCAGGTCGTGGCGGCGTTCAGTTTTTCCTCCAGCTCCTTCATGGATTCCACCCTGGGCAGGCCGCTTTCCCGATAGGCTCCGGACACGTCGAACAGCACCGCATCCATACCGGCACGCACCGCTCCCATATAGTCCACCGAGTACACATCTCCTACGTAGAGGCTGTGGCCCGCTTCGGCCCCCAGTTCCCGCAGCGCGGCTTCAAAGATCGCTTGGTGCGGCTTTTCGTGGCCGACCAATCCGGAATCGGTAATCGTGATGAAACAACCGGCGATGCCGCAGCGTGCCAGGACTTCCGCGATTTTGCCGTCCGCGTTGGAAATCACTCCCAGGCGGTAGTTTTGCTTCAGACGCTCCAGCACGTCGTGGGTGCCGGGAAGAATTACACACCAATTGGCCGAAATGCGTGTGGCGGCAACCAGGGTGCCGCAGAGTTGATGATCCTCGGCATGGAATTGTTCCAGCAGGTGGGAATAGTAGGTATGCCAAAAGCCGTGGTCAACGTTGCCCCCATGCATAACGGCCTCATCGAACTCCCCCTTGGTGCGGCGCTCGATGGCGTGCAATTGTTCGGTTGTGGGGTAAATCCCGCGTTGATAAAGGGGCGCCAGAATGCGCGACTGGTTGCGGAAGAGCAGGGTATTGCCGACGTCGAAGAAGATGGCTTTGGGGGAGCGCATGAGCCCTAATCACCTGTAATTTCAACAGAATTGCCGGTTGGCGGAGCACCCGGAAAGGGGTAATATCGTAAGCTCCTCGCCGCTGTGACGATCATACCGGTTGGCCGCGGCGGGCACCACACTCATGGCCCCGTCCGCTGCTCCTTTTGTCACCCTGCTGATGGCCGCTTGGGGGATGCGCGCCCTCTGTCTCCCGCTTCTACTGGCACTGTTCGAGCGCCCAGAAAAGCGCGGGGATGTCTATAACGTGCTGTGGGTGCTGGTGTTCGGCTTCGCTACCATCAACATTCTGGGCTTGGTGGCGCGGCGCTTTGACACCGATCGCAACCGCATGAATTTCGGTGAGTTGTTGGCAATCCTGGTGGTGGTGGTGGCCGTGGTTTTGCTGGGCACGGAGCTGCTCCATATGTTCAAGATTTTTCCCATTCAACTCCGCTCCCGTTGAAAACCCCTTTGCGGTATCATCGGCTCGATGGCAAAAAAGGGCGCAGCATTCGAGATCACCTGCCCCTGTTGCAGCGCGGTGCTGAAGGTTGACCGCGACCAGGAAGCGGTGATCGCTCATACCGCGGCGGTCAAGCCCAAGACCTTCAGCGATATCGAGGAGGCGGCGCGGGCCATGAAGGAGCAGGACAGCCGCCGCGACTCGATCTTTCGCCAGTCGGTGGAAGCACAGAAGCACGCCTCCGATTTGCTGGAGAAAAAGTTCCAGGAGGCGTTGAAGAAGGCGAAAGAAACCCCCGATACGGGCAAGCCCATCCGCGACTTCGATTTGGATTAGATCTCTCCCCGCCCGCATTTGACCTGGGTTTCGTTTTCCTCGGCAATCATGTGACCACGGGGCGGCTTGAGGAAGTTTTTCACAGTGGAATCGATTACGGCTTGTCGTACAATGACGGCCACCATGCTGGCCCGTCCCATTCTTCTCGGCCATCGTGGTGCGCGCTCCACTCGCAGCGTACCCGAAAACAGCATTTTCTCGTTCGATCTGGCCTTGGAACATGGCTGCGACGGATTCGAGTTTGACCTCCGGCTTGCGGGTTGCGGTGGGCCGGTGGTCCATCATGGACCGCGGGTCAATGGCGTATTGCTGACCCGAGCCACCTGCCAGGAGTTGAGGCATCTGCCGCGGATCGATGACGTTCTCCGCCACTATTCGCCGCGAGTCTTTCTGGATATTGAACTCAAAGTGAAGGGGCTGGAATCGGCGGTTATTTCCGCCCTGCGGGAGCATACTCCCCTGAATTATGTGGTTTCGTCGTTTCTTCCGGACGTGATCATGGAGTTGAAAGCGCGCAGCGCCGTGGTGCCCGTCGGCATCATCTGTGAAAAGCCCAGCCAGCTGATGCGCTGGAGGAAACTGCCCGTGGAGTACGTAATTGTGCATCGCGGACTGCTGACCAAGAAATTGATTCATCTGATTCATGAGGCTGGCCGGAAAGTGTTCGTGTGGACCGTGAACGACGAAACCTCAATGCGGCGGATGGCCGGCTGGGGCGTGGATGGGATTATCTCCGACAATACCAGGCTGCTGGGCCAGCTATTCTCGGCAAAAAGCGCAGTCCCGTAGCGGCGTTGCGGTCTTGCGGATCTGAAAGCAGTCTTGCGTCGCGGGGTTCGAAGGGAACGCCGCAGCGTATGTCGAAAAGTTGTTCTTCCTTGGCTTTGAAGGGCAACGCCTTCCTCTTCACTCCGAGACTCATCCCCGGGTTCCTTTCGACCCTGATCCAGTTCCGTGTACCCGGCAGCCCTTCTTCGAGAACGCGGCGATTCGGAGCCGTTCCGTTGATTGGGTTGGGCCTCTAATCGCTTCGTTGCCTCAACCTTTCGCCTCCGTTACATTGAGAGGCATATGTCCACAACCGGAGAGCAGTTCGAACGTGCGGTTGCCATTATGGCTCGGCTGCGTGGGCCGGGAGGTTGTCCATGGGACCGGGAGCAGACCTTCGCATCCATCAAGCCCTACACCGTCGAAGAAGCGTATGAGGTGCTGGAGGCCATCGACCAGCAGGACTGGCAGGAACTTGCCGGAGAACTCGGTGATCTGCTGCTGCAGGTGCTCTTTTATGCTCAGATGGCCAGCGAAGACGGCAAGTTCTCCGTGGATGACGTGCTGGACCGGCTCTGCAACAAACTGGTGGGCAGGCATCCCCATGTATTCGGCGATGTAAAGGCGGAGACATCGGCTGAGGTGCTGCGCAACTGGGAGGCAATAAAGAAGGAAGAGAAGAAGCAGCGTGCCACGGCCGACGGAGATGAGAGACCGGAGGAAGCGCTTGGGGAATCGGTGCTGGCGGGAGTTTCCACCGCGATGCCGGCGCTGCTGGAGGCCCACAAGCTCAGTTCCCGAGCGGCTCGCGTAGGCTTCGATTGGCCGAGCGTTGAGGGGTTGCTGGAGAAATTGCAGGAAGAATCGGACGAGCTTCGGGAAGAACTTAAAGGTATTTCGGTATCGCGCCCGGCTGCTCACGGAGTCGCAGGCTCGGGAGGTGCCAGGCTTCCTGCAGCATTGCGGGAGCGGCTGGAAGATGAAGTGGGCGACCTCTTTTTTGTACTGGTGAACATTGCCAGATATCTCTCGCTGGATTCAGAGTCGGCCCTGAGGAAGACGAACCGCAAATTCAGGCGGCGCTTTCAGCGCGTGGAAGAGGAACTGCGCTCTTCGGGACGGAACGTGGCGCAGGCGACGATGGCGGAGCTGGATTCCCTGTGGAATCAGGCCAAGCAGGAGGAGATGGAGAAGCGGTGAAAGCGGGCTCCCCTGCCATCCGGAACTGCCATGGCCTAGGCGAGATGCGGGCCTGCGTCGCCCTGCAGAAAGAGGTGTGGAACTTCAGCGACGCCGAACTGGTTCCCTTGCGGCTGTTTGTGGTGGCAGAAAAGATCGGCGGGCAGGTCATCGGAGCATTTGCGGGCGCGGAGTTGATCGGCTTCGCATTTTCCATCCCCGGGTTCCGCGACGGCCGCGCTTATCTGCATTCCCACATGCTGGCGGTGCGCAAAGCATACCGCAATGGCGGACTGGGGCGGCGCCTCAAACTTGCCCAACGCGACGAGGCCTTGACACGCGGGTTCGAGTTGATGGAGTGGACCTTTGATCCGCTGGAGATCAAGAACGCGTATCTCAACATCGAAAAGCTGGGAGCCATCGCCCGCCGCTACAACATCAACCAGTATGGGATTACTTCTTCGCCATTGCAGGGCGGATTACCGACCGACCGTCTGGTGGCGGAATGGTGGCTGAGATCGAAGCGGGTGGAGGAATTGCTCAAGACCGGAGAAAAGCCCCTTCTGGAAACGCGAGTGGCGATCACGGTGCCGGCCGAAGTGTATGAATGGAAGGCCTCGCCCCAAACCCGTGCTCGTGCGCAGGAGGTCCAGGACCGCAACCGTGAGCAGTTTCTAAAATCTTTCAGTGAGGGACTCGCGGTTGTGGGCTACGAACGAGACGGGCGTGGAAATGGAAAATTCCTGTTGGGCCGCTGGAACGATGGCGAAGCGAACGTCGCATGAAAATTGAATCCGTCACATTGCGCGAAATTCAGATGCCGCTGGTGCATTTCTTTGAGACGAGTTTCGGACGCACCTACAGCCGGCGGATACTGCTGCTCAGTGTGCATTGCGACGGCATCGAGGGCTGGGGCGAGTGCGTAGCCGGGGAAGACCCGTTTTTCAGCTCCGAATGGACAGACAGCGCCTGGGCCACGATCAAGTCTCATCTGGCTCCGCTGCTCCTGGGGCGCAGCCTTGAGAGCGCCCGGCACAGCGCCGTCCTCATGGCCAAAGTGCGCGGGCATCGTATGGCAAAGGCGGCATTGGAGAACGCGTTGTGGGACGCGGAAGCGCAGGAAAAGCAACAGCCCTTGTGGGAGTTGCTGGGCGGCGCCCGGCGGGAGATTGCCTGTGGAGTTTCCATCGGAATCCAGGATTCTGTGGAGCAGTTGCTGGAAAAGATCGAAACCGAAATCGCTGCCGGATACCGGCGGATCAAGGTCAAAGTCAAGCCCGGGTGGGACGTGAAGGTGCTGGAGCGTATCCGCTCGCGCTGGCCCGATATCGCTTTGAGTTGCGACGCCAATTCCGCATATACGCTCGACGACGTGGAGCATCTGCGGAAGTTCGACCAGTTCAAGCTGCTGATGATCGAGCAGCCTCTGTGGCATGACGACATTTACTACCACGCCCGCCTGCAGAAGCAGTTGGATACCGCCATCTGCCTGGATGAATCCATTCGCCACGCCCGCGATGCCGCTTTTGCCGTGGAAACCGGCGCCTGCCGGATCGTCAACATCAAAGTCGGCCGGGTGGGTGGACTGACCGAAGCCAAAAGGGTGCACGACGTCTGTGAAGCCAACCATGTCCCCGTGTGGTGCGGAGGGATGCTGGAATCAGGAGTCGGGCGGGCACACAACATCGCCCTCTCCACCTTGCAGAATTTCCGCCTTCCGGGAGACGTTTCCGCCTCGAAGCGCTATTGGAAGGAAGACATCATCGAACCCGAAGTGGAGGTCTCCGATCAAGGATTCATCTCGGTGGGGAATCAACCGGGCCGCGGCTACCAGGTGCGCGAAGACTTGGTTGACAGGTTGACAGTGCGGACCGAAACCTGGCGACCCTGACGGGGTATCTTCAGGAGCCCACGCCGCTGTTACTTGTGTTGCTCACCCCCGTTGTGGTTATCGGCGAAGGTTGCTTCCTCTTTGGCCAGCATGTCAACCGCCTGAGAGAACCTAAGGTCCTGTGGCAGCGGCTGAAAGTCGCTGAACGTCTCTGTGCTCTGGATGTTGATGTTCTTAAACAGAAGGATCTTTCCGGTGAAGCTGAGGTCCATGCGGGTAATTTCCCAACAGTTGTGGCCGATATCGCCCTGTTCCACGATGAAGCGGCCGCCGCGATCGAGATGCCCGAGAATGCCCCATCCGAAGCCCACATCTCTAGCGAGCGTGCCGTCGATCTTGGCGATCCGGTTGGCGTCGGGATCGAGCAGAACGAAGCCCTGCATTCCGGTGAGCACCAGCTCAACCCGCGAAGGTGGACTGTAGCGCGGGTTGGGCTTAAATGTCAGCCGGGTTAACGACCTGCCCGCGACTCCCATTCCGGTCTTTCCTTGCTCCGTGCCTGCGTATTCGTAGAGGAACGCGTCGGGCAGGGCTTTTACGATCTTCCCCACACGCTCGGCGTCTTCGAGTTCCTGCCGGTGCTTGCGCCGCAGGCCATCGGGATCACCGGCCACGCGGCGCAAGCGATTCATTTCTCCCTGGCGTTGCTCTGCGGTGAGCGGTTTGTCGTCATAGGCGATGGTCATGGCCGCAATAGCGTCGGCGGTTTCTGCCATCAGGCGGGTTTGCGAACCGCGTGGGGTCTGCTTGCGGTCACGGAACAGGAAGCTCCGGGGGAAATCCTGGGCCTGAGCTTCGCCGTTCACCGCGCGCCGGACCAACTCCACCGCGGGCAAGGCAGGGGCTTGCGCTGAACGGGAGGGTGAAGGGGCAAGCACAACCACGAATACAAGTTGTCCCACAACGGCACCGCACCGGAAGTGAACCCGCCGCATATGACCCTCAGTCTATCGTGTTACTTTCGGCTGTGCATTGGGAGAAAGGGCAGGGCCGAAGGAGTGGAGCAGCGTGATTTTCCGCCGCGTTTTCCTATGCGGTGGGTGGGGAAATCGTAATAAGATGGCGGAGCACCCCCTACTGCCGCAGACAGCGCCACTCTAAGGAGACGATATGGACGGAACGCCCAAGACAGCGGAGTATGCACACATCGGCAAGTCGGTCAAAATCAAGGGGGAATTGTCGGGCAGCGAGGATTTGTATGTGGATGGCGAGGTCGAGGGCACCATCCAATTAAGCAACAATAATCTGACCATAGGCCCAAATGGACAGGTGCGTGCGGACGTGAACGCCAAGGGTGTGGTGGTGGAGGGCAAGCTGGAGGGTAAGGTACAGGCCAGCCTGCGCGCGGAGTTGAAAAAATCCGCCATCGCGATCGGAGATTTTGCCACCCAGCGCATGGCGATTGAAGAAGGCGCCTACTTTAAAGGGAAAGTAGAGATGAACCGGGAAGGCATGAAGACGGGGGCGCAAGCGGCAGCAAAGTCCTGACCTGGGCGCGGCTGCGCGCAATGGGGCGTGGCTGGTGGATTCTTGTTTTCGCCGCCATAGAAGCCCCTCAGGCTGTATATTAGAGGCAACGAAGTCGCAGCACCCAAACGCCACGCCCTTCGTCGCCCATAGTCCATGAAACTCTTTCGTGGTTCCTCCGGTGTGGCCGGAGTGGAATCAGTCAGCGCCCCGAAGCCCGCACGCCTCACCCGCCGCTCCAGCGGGATCGGGGAAGTGGCCAAATTGCTGGCCCAGGACGAACCTCTGTGCGTGCTCGACCTGGGCTCCACCTCCGCCTCCAACATCCGCTATCTCACCGAACGCGGCCACCGCATTTACAGCGAAGACCTGCTGGAAGCATCTACCGATCCCGCCTTGCCCAAGCAGGACGAAGAGGGCAAGCCCGTCCTCGATGACAAGCGCTTCCTTGGCGACAACCTGCTGTATCCGGCCTCGCAGTTCGATATTGTGTTGTTCTGGAACCTGGCCGATTACATGGACGAAAGCCTGGTCAAGCCGGTGATCGCCCGGCTGTGGACCCTGCTCAAGCCGGGAGCTGTGCTGCTGGCTTTCTTTCATACCCGCGAAGCAGGCCCGGATGCGCCATGCTACC
>Ga0335077_10007354_pt1 | contig 13610 bp, 12 predicted proteins | sample Lox_Sample_31_FD_207151 | JGI IMG/M metagenome (GOLD analysis project Ga0335077, IMG submission 207151) | Soil microbial communities from Loxahatchee National Wildlife Refuge, Florida, United States - Lox_Sample_3.1 | ecosystem: Environmental > Terrestrial > Soil > Wetlands | place: USA...
TGGACACCAGCCGGTCCCGCCGGCCGGCCCGGTCCCGGCGGCTGATCGGGCTCCGGCTGGCCGGGTCCGGGCTGCTTTTCGCCACCGGGGCGATTCACCTCGACTTGTACCTGACCGGGTACCGGACGGTGCCGACGATCGGGTGGCTGTTCCTGCTGCAGGTGATCGCGGCCTTCGGCCTCGGCGCGATGGTGCTGGTGCTCGGCAGCAGGCTCGCCGCCGCGGCGGGCGCCCTGTTCGCGTTGTCCACCCTGGGCGGCTACCTGTTGTCCATCTGGATCGGCTTGTTCGGCTTCCGTGAGGTCCGCACCACGGCCGGGATCGTCGCCGGGGTGATCGAGGTCGCGGCGTTCGCGGTACTGGCGGCGCTGGCCCTGGCGCCCGCTCCGCAGCACGCGGTGCGCGGCCCGAAGATGGCCCGGGTGCGCGACGGCCTGCCCGGCGCCCTCGCGGCGGTCTGCGGGGTGTCGGCCCTGGCCCTGGTGCTGCTGGCGGTCGCGGTCGCCGGGGCGGGCGGCCCGGCCGCTCCGCCCGCCTCCTCGGGCCAGGCCGGGTCCGGCCAGGTGCTGAAGACCACGACCATCCACGGCGTCACGGTGCTGACCAACGCCAACGGCCGCACGCTGTACTGGTTCGCGCCGGATACCCCGGCGAAGTCGGCTTGCTACGGAAGCTGCGCGTCCTACTGGCCGCCAGTGTTCGGCTCGGTGAGGCTCGCCCCGGGGGTTCCCGGCACGGCCGGCACGATCAAGCGCACGGACGGCTCGACCCAGGCCACCTACGACGGGCACCCGCTGTACACCTACATCGCCGACAACGCCCCCGGCCAGGCCACCGGCAACAACATCAACCTGAACGGCGGCCTGTGGCACGAGGTGGTGGCTACCTCCGGCTGAGCGCTTCGTGCGCCGTGTGCCTGCTCGGCTACTGGTGCCGCCGCCTGCCGCCGCCGGCGGCCCCGCGGTTCAGGCGGGAAGCAGGCCGATCGCCGTCTTGGCCTGGCGCACCTTCTCGCGGGCCCGCTCGCTGGCCTGCGCCGCAGCGGCCCGCAGGACCGAGCGGATGTGCTCGGGGTCACGCGACAGTTCCAGGTAGCGGTCGCGGACCGGGGCCAGCGTGGCCACCACGGCGTCGGCCACCGCCTGCTTGAGGTCGCCGTACCGGCCGAACTCGCGGGCCAGGGCGTCTGGTTCCTGATCGGTGCACGCCGCGAGGATGGCCAGCAGGTTGGAGACCCCGGGCTTGCGCTCAGGATCGTAGGCCACCTCGCCGTCGGTGTCGGTGACCGCGCGCATTACCTTGCGCCGCAGCACGCCGGGCTCGTCGAGCAGGCGCAGGGAACCAGCAGCCGACGAGGCCGACTTGCTCATCTTGCCCGTGGGCCTGGCCAGGTCCATGATCCTCGCGGCGACCGGCGGGTTGACCGCCTCCGGCAGCGTGAACGTGGGGCCGTACCGGTGATTGAACCGGATCGCCACGTCCCGGGCCAGCTCCACGTGCTGGCTCTGGTCTTCGCCGACGGGCACCTCCTCGGTGTCGTACAGCAGGATGTCGGAGGCCATGAGGACCGGGTAGGTCAGCAGCGACACCCGGACCTGTTCCTGGCGGCGGGCCTTCTCCTTGAACTGGATCATGCGCTGGGCCTCGCCGTAGCCCGTCACGCACTCCAGCAGGTAGTGCAGTTCGGCGTGCTCGGGCACGTGCGACTGCACCATGAACAGGCACGCGCCAGGGTCGGCACCCGCGGCCAGCAGCAGGGTGGCGAACTCCAGCGTCCGCCGCCGCACGTCCGCGGGCTCGTGGTCGAGCGTCAGGGCGTGCAGGTCGGAGACGAACACCACGGTGTCGGCGGTGGCCTGCCCGGTCACGACCGGCCGGATCGCGCCGATGTAGTTGCCCAGGTGCAGGTCACCGGATGGGGTGAAGCCGGTCAGTCGTCGGGACATCAGCCTTGTTCCTTTGCCTCGGCCCGGCGGCCGGGCCACGCGGCCGGCGTGCAGGCAAAGCAAAACGGCCACCCAGCCCGGGCAGCCGCGTTTCGGTGTGCGCGCGTAGGCAGTGCCGCCCGGTCAGGGGCGCCACCAGCCGCAGTCATATCTCATCCGCACGCTATTCATCCTACGGCGGCTCATCCTACGGCGGCTCATCCTACGGCGGCTCGGTCACGGCCCGCGGCGCCCTGCGAGTACCCGGCGCGGGTCCCGTCACCACGGAAGCCCGCCCGGTTGATCAGCTGGGCAGCTCGCGCACCGCCGCCGCCAGCAGGTAGCGGATCCGGGTCCGCAGTTCCCTGGCCGTGGCCCGGAACGCGTCCAGGTCCGGCGGGTGGGCCTGGACCGGGTTCGGGATGCTCCAGTGGACGGTCTGGCCGGCGGCCGGCAGCTCGCCGCAGCTCTCCCGGGCGCGGTCGCAGAGGGTGATCACCCGAGTGAACGTGTGCCCGGCGAAGGCGTCCAGGCGTGTCGCGCGGTGGCCGCTGATGTCCACGCCGTGCTCGGCCATCGCGGCGACGGCCAGCGGGTGCAGCGCGCCCGGGGTGACGCCCGCACTGCGCGCGGTCACCTGGCCGCCCCCCAGGTGGTTCAGCCAGCCTTCGGCCATCGGGGACCGGGCGCTGTTGCCGCTGCAGATGAACAGGACCTGCCCGGTGCGCCGCAGCCTGGCGGCGGTCCCGAGGGGGCCGGGCGGTCCGGCTGGCCCGGCTGGGCCGGCCGCGCCGGCCGGGCCGGACCGGCCCGCGAGCAGCCCGGGGTGGATCCGGGCCGCCGCGCCGGCCACGGCCTGGCCGAGCGCGTCCAGGTCGAGGGCGTGGTAGCTGTCCCGGCCATCGGCGGCGCTGCGGCGGGCGCTGACCAGGCCCGCATCGCGCAGCCGGGCCAGGTGGTAGGAGACCAGGCTCGGGGCCTGCCCGGTGCGGGCCACGAGCTCGCTGGTGCGCAGGTCGCCAGGGACGAGCAGGCCGACGATCGTCCAGCGCAGGTCATGGGCGAGCACGCCCAGTACCTGGGGGGAAGACGCCACGGCCATGACCTCATTATGACAAACTCAATTGAATAGTTGCTGTCTAGTTGGGTGATCGGAGGCAGCCGGTCATGCCAGCCGCTGGGCCGGGCGAGCCGGGGCGCGAGCAGCCGCAGCGCGGGCAGCCCACGGCCGGGTCGGCGGTCCCCCGCGCCGCCTCGCCCCCGGCGGATGCCGCCCCGCTCCCGCCGGGCGCCGACCGGCCCTCGCCGGGCGCTGTTCCGCCCTCGCCGGGCGGTGTCCGGCCCTCGCCACCGGCGCCGCCACGCGTCTCGTTGCTGACCATCGCCCGGGAGTGGGGTCGCATCGGCTGTATCGGGTTCGGCGGCCCACCCGCGCACATCGCGCTGCTGCGGGCACTATGCGTGGACCGGCGCGGCTGGATCTCCGCGCAGGAGTTCGAGGACGGCATCGCGGCCACGAATCTGCTGCCCGGGCCGGCTTCCACCCAGCTCGCGATCTTCTGCGCGTGGCGGCTGCGCGGGCCGCGGGGGGCGGTGGTCGGCGGGGCCTGCTTCATCGTCCCCGGCCTGATCGTGATCCTGGCCCTGTCGGCCTTGTTCCTGGCCGCGCGCCCGCCGCTGTGGATCAGGGGGGCCGCGGACGGGGCGGGCGCCGCGGTGCCGGCCGTGGCGCTCAGCGCGGCGATCAGCCTGGCCCCGGCCAGCTTTCACCGGGTCGGCGAAGCCCGTCCGGCCCGGGCCAGGTGGGCCTGCTACCTGGTGGCCGGCGGTGTGGCGGCCGCGCTGATCGGGCCGTTCCTGGTGCTCATCCTGGTCGGCTGCGGCCTGGCCGAGATGATGCTCCGCCACCCGCCCCGGCGCCGGCCCGGCCACCCGGGACTGCTGCTGCCGGTGCTGGCCGGGCCGGCGGTTGCCGCCAGCGGCCTGCTGTCGGTGGCGTGGGTGGCGTTCAAGGTCGGTGCGCTGTCCTACGGCGGCGGCTTCGTCATCATCCCGCTGATGCAGCACGATGCCGTGCACACCTATCACTGGATGACCAACACCCAGTTCCTCAGCGCGGTCGCGCTCGGCCAGGTCACCCCCGGGCCGGTGGTGCAGACCGTGGCCGTCGTCGGCTATGCCGCCGCCGGGGTCGGCGGCGGGCTGCTCGCCTCGTTCGTGGCGTTCACGCCGTCGTTCGCGTTCGTGCTGCTCGGCGGGTCCCGGTTCGACTCGCTCCGCCGCAACGCCAGCGTGCAGGCCTTTCTGACCGGGGCCGGGCCCGCGGCCATCGGCGCGATCGGCGGCGCCACCATCTCGCTGGGCCTCGCGCTGAACCACCTGTGGCAGGCCGGGGTGCTGGCGCTGGCGGCCGTCTGGCTGCTGGGGCTGCGCCGCGGGGTGGTGGCGGCGATCCTCGGCGCGGCGGCGCTGGGCGTCATCGCCGCCCTGGCCGGCGCCCCGGTCCGGTGAGACATCCGCGCCAACCCGGACGCCGGCGCATGGCCCCGCGCGCACGGCTGGCGCTCGGCGTGCTCCATGCGAAAGCATCGCGGCATGACCACTTGTCGTCCGGCCCGGGACGGCCGGCATGCGTAGCGTCGGTGTCGTGCTGCACCCGCAGCGAGATTCGGCCGAGGCGGTGAACGCGATCCTCGACTGGGCCAAGAACCGGTCCATCGAGGTCCTCGGCATCGTCTCCGAGATCACCAGGCTGCGCTGCGCCGCGATCGCGGTATCGGCCGAGGAACTCGGGCGGCGCTCGGACCTGATCGTCAGCCTGGGCGGGGACGGCACGATGCTGCGGTCCATGCGGCTGGCCGACCGCCAGCGCGCCCCGGTGCTCGGGGTCAACCTCGGCAAGCTCGGCTTCCTGGCGGAGATCGACGTGCCCGACCTGCCCGGGGCGCTGTCGGCGGTGGATGCCCACGAGTACACGATCGAGCCGCGGCTGGCGGTCGACGCGGTCCTCGGCGGCCAGGTCGTGACCGCGTTCAACGACATCGCGGTGGTCCGCTTTCCCGGCCAGGGCAGCGCGCAGGTCGCGATCCGGGTCGATGACCACCCGTTCGTCAGCTATGCGGCCGATGCGCTGGTGGTCGCGACCCCGACCGGCTCCACCGCGTACAGCTTCTCGGCGGGCGGGCCGATCGTGAGCCCGTCGGTCGAGGCCCTGCTGGTCACACCGGCCGCACCGCACTCCGCCTACAACCGCGGGCTGGTGCTGTCGGTGAGGGACACCCTGGCCCTGGACATCCTGCCGGACAGCAGCCAGCTGGCGGTCGAGGTGGACGGGCAGGTGGCCGGCCAGGTCGCGGCGATGGACCGCATCGAACTGCAGCCACGGCCGGCCGCGGCGCGGGTGGTCCGGCTGGGCCGGACCACGTTCTACGAGCGGGCCCGGCGGCGGCTGCGCGTGACCGATTCCGCGGAGATCCCCCCGGCCGTTCCTTAGCCGCGGTCGGCCGAGTTCCCGGCCAGCGTCGCTACGTACGGCTTGCCCTCACGCCACGCCGCCACCTGTTCTGGCCGCCCGAACTCGTCGAGGTAGTCCTCCACGCGCCGCCTGACGTGATCCCAGACCAGGACCCCGGCGTCGTCGGTGCCGGGGGCAGCGAAGGGAGGCAGCGGCGCGACCACCGTCTCCAGGCTCGGGTAGCAGAACACGGCGGTCGATCGCCGGGTATCCGCTCCGCCCGCGATCACCCGGTGCCGCCCCGGCCGCAGCCGCCCTCCGGTCCAGCGGGTCAGCAGGGTCCCGGACAGCACCTGCAGCGCCCCGGGAACGATCGGCACCGGCACCCAGGAGCCGTCGGGCGCCTGCACCTGCAGCCCCTCATAGTCGCCCGCCTGGCCGAGCACGGTGACCGCCGAGTCGTCGGCGTGCTCGAGCAGCAGCAGCTTGGCCTCGTCCGGCGCGTCCGGGTCCTCCGGGTAGGGCCAGGTCGGGTAGTCGTTGACGGTCAGCCTCAGGTGGGGCACCGCGCCCAGCGGGAACGTCCCCGCCGGGACGCCGAGCGCCCGGGCGTAAAGGCTGAGCACGGCCTCGGCCAGGCGACGGCAGGCGCCGATGTAGCCGAACGTGACCGTGCGCAGCCGCGGGTCATCGGGCGGCCACACGTTCGGGTGGGCGAACAGGGCCAGGTACTGCTCGGGAACACCGCCCGCCCTCGCGTCCTGCGGGGTGTCGAACTGGGCCACGTTGTAACGCTCGAGTTCCAGCCGGCCGAAGTCGTCCGGCCACTGCCGCCAGCCGCGGTAAGGGTGCCCCGTGAGGCTGGCCAGCTTGGCCTTTTCTGGCCGGGGCCGGGCCAGCAGCCGCCCGGTCCGCTCGCCGAACTCGTCGATCAGGCCCTGGTCAACGCCGTGGTTGGTGACCTGCACGATCCCGGCCTGCTCGATGGCCGCCCGGACGTCGTCCAGGACCCCGGCCGGCGGGCTTTCGCCGAGCGCGGCCTCGAGGTCGACCACGGGAATCCGGTACGTCATGGCACCCTCCGGCGTTTCGTCGGCGCGGGGCGGAAAACGGGACAACCGGGTCCAGGTTAACCGCGGCTCGCAGGGCGGCCCGGCGCCCCGGCGCCCAGCCCGGCCAGGGCGGGCGCAAGCAGCCGTTCGTCGACGCCGGTGATCCGCATGATGCGGCTGACCGCGCGGGATGGCCTGGTCAGCTCCAGCCGGCGGCCCGCCTGGTCCGCGTGCGCCGCGATCCGGATCAGCGCGCCCAGCCCGCAGGCATCGCAGAAGGCCAGCCCGGACAGGTCGGCGCTCACCATCCCGTCGTGCCGGTCGATGATGTCGCTGACGAAGCGGACGGTCCGGTCGGCCGTGGCCAGGTCCAGGTCCCCGCAGATGATCACCGTGGCCAGCCCGTCCGCAACCTGGCAGCTCAGCCGGATCAGGTCATCCTCGCGGCCCGTGTCCGCGTCAGCGGGCCGCGCGGCGTCGGCGGCCCGTACGGCGTCGGCGGCCCGTACGGCGTCCGCTGGCCCGGCCTCGGCCGCTGGCCCGGCGGCGTCCGCTGGCCCGGCGGCGTCCGCTGGCCCGGCCTCGGCCGCTGGCCCGGCCGCGGCCATGGCATCAGCCGCGCCGCGCCCGGCGGGCGCCTGGCTGCGGCCGTTCGCCATGGATCCTCCTCCTGCAGGCTCGCACAGGTTGTCCCGGCGCGAATTCCAACGATGGACGAGCGGCTTCCGTTACCAGAAAAACAAAGGAATCTGGGAATTTACCAGGTGAAGCATCCGTAACTGCTGAAGCCCCGGCCCCGTGACATGCGCGGTTTCACGCCCGGCGCCGCGCGCGGCGTTCCGGCGCCGCCCCGGCCGGCCCGTCACGGCAGCTTCCAGTCGACGGGCGGCGCGCCCTGCTCGGCGAGCAGCGCGTTGGCCCGGCTGAACGGCCGCGAGCCGAAGAACCCCCGGTCGGCCGAGTTCGGGCTCGGGTGAGCCGACTCCACGCAGGGCACCCCGGCCAGTAGCGGAACCAGGCTCCGGGCATCGCGGCCCCACAGGATCGCCACCAGCGGGGCGTCCCGTCCGGCTAGCGCCCGGATGGCCTGCTCCGTCACTTCCTCCCAGCCCCGGCCGCGGTGCGAGCCCGGGTGGCCGGGCTGCACGGTCAGCACCCGGTTCAGGAGCATGACGCCGCGCTCGCTCCACGGGCTGAGATCCCCGGTGGCGGGCGCCGGGTAGCCGAGGTCGTCGCGATACTCGCGGAAGATGTTGATCAGGCTTCCCGGCAGCCTGCGGACCTCGGGTGAGACCGAGAAGCTCAGGCCCACGGGATGCCCCGGGGTGGGATAAGGGTCCTGGCCCACGATCAGCACCCGGACGTCGGTGAACGGCTGCTGGAACGCCCGCAGCACCCGATCGCCCGCGGGCAGGTAGCGGCGGCCCGCCGCGACCTCCGCTCGCAGGAAGTCGCCCATGGCCTCGATGCGCCCGGCGACCGGTTCCAGCGCTGTCGCCCAGCCCTCGTCGACAATCTCCCGCAACGGCCGTCCTGCCATGAACGACCACTCTAGGAGGGCCCGCCGACAACGGGGCGGACTGCCGGCAAATGCCTGGCGCGACCCGGGGCCGCGCGGGTCTTCGCGCGGAGCCGCTCCCGTCCTACACTCGCTGGGAGGTGATCTTATGGACGATGTCGGCGATCGGCTCCTCGACTTGCTGCACGACCTCGAAGAGGTCACGCGCAGCCTCTCCCCGCAGCAGGCGCACGCGCAGTTCGACGCGACCACGCTGCAGGTGTTCTGGAAGCGCTGGCCCGACGTGTCGGCCTGGGCGGGTTCGCTGTGGCGCCTGCTCTCGGAGGAGATGTCGGGCCCGGCCAGCCCGCACCTGGACCCGGAACTCGATGAGATCGGGGAAAGCGGCTGACGCCGGCGACGTGCGCGAGGAGCCATGACACAACTCAGGGACCTGATGAACACCAGCGTGGTCACGGTCGCGCCGGATACGACCGTGACCGAGGCCGCTGCCGGGATGGTGCGGGCCCGGGTCGGATCGGTGGTCGTGCTGCAGGGATCGTTCCTGGCTGGCATCCTCACGGAACGGGACGTGCTGCGGGCCGCGGCGTCCGGCGAGGACCTGTCGGCGGAGCTGGTCTCGGCCTGGATGTCGCCGGACCCGCAGGCCGCGAGCCTGGAGATGTCGGCGGAGGAGGCCGCGCAGATCATGCTGCTGCACGGCTTTCGTCACCTGCCGGTGACCGACGGCCGCACGGTGTGCGGGGTCGTGAGCATCCGCGACCTGTTCGCGGCCAAGATCCGCCGCCCCGCGGCTGACTAGCAAGGCCGGGCGGGCCGGCGCCGCGCCCCGACCCCTTGCCGGCGCGCCCTGGCTTCCTGCCGCTCCGGCGGCCCCGACCCGGGCCGGGGCCGCCGCGGCCTGAGCCGGATCCCGCCGGCCGGCTCAGACGCCGAGCTTGGCCAGCTCGGCCTCGGTCGCGGCCGCGCAGCTGCGGGGACAGCTCTCGCAGCCCGACCAGGGCGATCAGGAACACGACCAGCCCGGCGATGCCGGCGATCCGGTACTCGTGGGTCCAGAACCGCGGGTCGGGGACGATGGCGGGGATGGTGTTGGTGGCTACCGCGGTGACGATCAGGCTGCCCAGCACCGGTCCCGCCGTCCAGAACCCCATCGCCGTGGCCCGGCCGACCTGGGGAGAGAAGTCGCGGATCAGCGCGGGCGTGGCCACCAGGGCGATGCCCTCGACCACGCCGACGGCGAAGAACTCGAAGCTGAACTCCCACTTGTTCGTCGCGGCGGGCAGCACGTAGGCGACGAAGATCCCGGAGATGAGCAGCCCGCCGACGACCAGGTTGGCCCGGCCCAGCCGGTCGGCCAGCCCGGCGAACAGCGAGCCGAAGGCCCCGATGAGGTTCCCGAAGGCCAGGACCACCACAAAGAACGTGAAGCTCATGTGCAGGTCGACCAGGAGCAGCGTCGAGACCGAGCCGCCGACGTACAGCTCGTAGTACAGCGTGACCGTGGCCAGCACCGTCACGGCCAGGTACAGCACCCGCGGGCCGGTGGACGGGTAGCGGCTGAGCTGACGGCTCCACAGCCAGTGGAACTCCGACTCCGGCGCCTCCCCGCCGAACTGGACCAGGAGAATGCCGATTAGCAGCAGTACGACGCCGGCGATCAGCCCGATGAGCGGGAGGGTGTCGCGGGCGAGAGTGTCGTGTTGCGGCCGGAGATGTCCTTGTTCACGACCGCCTGCACGCTGGCCGGGGTCGCGGCGATGCTGATGTCGCTGGCGACCAGGCGGGTGGCCCCGGTGGCGTCCCGGAATGTGACCTCTGCGCGCTGCATGGTGTCGAGCGGCCCGCCGGTCACCGGGTCCACATAGAACGTCTGCGTCGTGCTGTAGTACGCGCCCAGCGAGACCTCGGCCTGTGCCGGCTCGCCGATGAGCGAGCCGGGCACCTGCTCGACACCGAACTTGGTCGGCGGCACCGTCTCCACGTGGCGGTAGGCCGTTATCCCGACCACTGTCGAGGTGCCGGTGTACCGGACCGGCACCGGCCGGGCCACGACGCTATCGAACAGCATGTAGGTGGTCTTCTGCGCGCCGGGCGGGAAGACCGGGCCAATCCCGGTCATGTGCACCGCATGGTTAGGCCGCCCGCTCACCGGGTTGGTCACGTACGCGCCGCAGCACTGGACGAGTTGCCCGTTCGACCTGTTGAAAGCCTCCCGGATCGACACGTATGAAATCGGCTGGCGGTTGGTGACGTCCAGGACACTGACGAACTGGTTCCAGACGGCCCGGCTGCCGGTGCCGGCCGGGACATCGCCGCGGGTGGTGTAAGTGGCCCGCACCGAGACGCCGTTCAGTTCCTTACTCTGGGACGGGCTGAAGTAGGAACCGGTCCCGGTCAGGGTGACGACCTGGTACTCATCCAGCGGGAACTTGACCGCCGACGGCGCGATCCAGAACCGAAGCAGCACCGCCACCACGATGAAGAAGGCCCCGAGCAGTGTGAGCACGAACCCGCTGACTCTGCGCATCGTTCCCCTCCAGGGAAAGGACCGCCGTCAGTGAATCAAGCACTTGCTTCCGTCATAATCCAGGCATGGTATGGCCAATGCCGGCCAAGGTCTACTGGTGAGTAGGAAAAATTCCCCGATAACGATTGCCTGGTCAGCAGAACCGGCTGGAGATCGCCACTAGGAGCAAAAGAGAACCCGCGAAGACTATGGCCGGGAATCGGCCGCCCGGCACCGGCCTTGAATGGCTGCCCGGAGGGCGGCCCACGTCAGCGAAAGGCGGTGCCTCCCGTCGCCGCCCTCTCTCAGCCCGGTCACGTCGGCCGGCCGAGCAGGGGGCCGAACGAGCGCTCCATCTGCCCGGCCAGCGCGTCGAGGTCCCATGGCCCGGTTCCGACGATCCGGATAACGGGCTCGGGGTTGTTGTAGAGCGCGACCTCGTAGCCGCTAGCGTGCACGATCCGCCCGTTGATCCAGCCCGACTGCTCACTGGCCAGGTAAGCGACGACCGGCGCGACATTATCCGGCGAGCGCTCTGCGTCCGAGGCCGTCACCCGGCGGCGGCGCTCGGCAGGTACCGACTCGGTCATCCGGGTCGCCGCCCCCGGCGAGACCACGTTGGCCGTCACCCCGTACCTGGTCAGCGCGTGCGCGCAGGAGTAGGTGAAGCCGACGATGCCCATCTTGGCCGCGGCGTAGTTCGGCTGCCCCGGCGCGCCGTGCAACCCGGAGACCGACGTGAAGTTGATCAAGCGGTGGTTCGCGGCCTCGTCGCGCACCGAGCGCCAGTGCGCGGCGGCGAACTTGGTGGTGTTGAACGTGCCCTTGAGGTGGACCCGGATGACGTCATCCCACTCCGGCTCGCTCATGCTGAAGACCATCCGGTCCCGCAGGATGCCCGCCACGTTGACCAGCACGTCGAGGCGGCCGAACGCCTCGACGGCCGCGCGGACCAGGTGCTCGGCCGCGCCGTGGTCGGACACGTCCGCGGTGTTCGCGATGGCCTGGCCGCCGGCCGCGCCGATCTCCGTCACGACCTGCTGGGCCGGGCTGGCGTCGGTCCCCGACCCGTCCAGGGCGGCGCCGAGGTCGTTGACGACCACCGAGGCCCCGTGCCCGGCCAGCAGCAGGGCCACCGACCGGCCGATCCCCCGTCCGGCCCCGGTCACGATCGCGACCCGGCCGTCGAGTCGGCCCATCACGGTTCACCAGCCTCTCAGCGGGGGTCGTCGCACCGAATGCCGGAAATTAGAATCTGATTCTGGTGGCCGTGCTGTCAAGGGCCGCGATGGCACGATGAAGCCAGGCAGCGGCAGCCGCAACGGATCGGAGCCATGGACAGACACAGGCCGGCCAGCGGCGGATGGCAGTGGGGACGCACCGCGCACACCCAGCGCGCGCTGCTGGACGCCGCCCGGGAGGTCTTCACCTCCCGGGGGTTCGCCGAAGCCAGCATCGCCGAGGTCGTCGAGCGGGCCGGTTCCAGCGTCGGCAGCCTCTACCACCATTTCGGCGGAAAGAGCGAGCTGTTCCTCGCCCTGTGGCAGGAGCACCAGCTAGCCCACGAGCAGGCCGCGAGCGAGGCGGTGGCCGAGGCGAGGAAGTCCGGCGTCACTGACCCGGGGGAGTTGTTCGCCGCCGGGGCCCGGGCCTTCCTGCAGGGAAGCTGGCAGCGCCGCGATCTCGCGCTGCTGTTCCTGTCGGGGGACGGGCCGCCCGGGTTCGAGGTCATGCAGCGGCGGCGCAGCCACGAGTGGGTCGGCCAGAACGATGCCCTGCTGCTCCTGCCCGACACTGCCTTCGGACGGCTCTACGCTTCCGTTCTCACCTCGCTGATCGGCGAGGGAGCCCGGGAGGTGGCGACGTCGGCGAACCGCCGCCAGGCCGACAAGGTCATTGACGCGGTGCTCGAGTACGCGCGGCGGCTGATGGCTAAGGGTCCGTGGAAGCCGGCCGGGTCGCGGGCCTGACCCGCCGCGGCGGTCCCGGGCCGGGACGTTGACGCCGGCGGGCCGGGACGTTGACCAGGCGGGCCTGGGCGTTGACGCCGGCGGGCCGGGACGTTGACCAGGCGGGCCTGGGCCTTGACACCGGCGGGCCGCCCGATATGTCATGAACTTGGAATCCGGTTCTAGTATTGAGCAGCCCGGGAGGCCGGCCATGGATCTTGACCTCGGCCCGGAGGTCGCGCGCTTCCGCGCCGAGCTGCGGGACTGGATCGCGGCGCGGGCGCCGGAAGGGCTGGCCGCGCTGACCGACTGGAACATGGCGGTCACCGCGGGCGGCTACCGCCGCGAGGAACTAGCCGCGGCCATGGAGCACCCCGCCTACCGGCAGTGGGAGCGCGCGCTCGCGGCGGCCCGGCTGATCTGCCCGCAATGGCCGCAGGAGTACGGCGGGCAGGGCATGGACGCCGTCCGCCTCGCGGTGCTGAACGAGGAGTTCCACCGGGCTGGCGTGCCCCGGGTTTCGCGCGGCATGGGCGAGGCCCTGGTCGGCCCGTCGGTGATCGTGCACGGGACGCCGGAGCAGCGCGCGCACTTCCTGCCCCGGATCATCTCCGGGGCCGACGTGTACTGCCAGGGGTTCTCCGAGCCCGGGCACGGCTCCGACCTGGCCGGGGTGCAGACCCGGGGGGTGGTCGACGGCGACGAGATCGTGATCACCGGGCAGAAGGTGTGGACCTCGGGAGCGTCGCGGGCGACCATGATGTTCCTGCTGTGCCGGACCGACCCGCAGGCGGCGAAGCACGCCGGCCTGTCTTACGTGCTGATCCCGTTCACCGGGCCGGGAGTGCAGTACCGGCCGATCCGGCAGATGTCCGGTGCGTCGGAGTTCTGCGAGGACTTCCTGGACGGCGTCCGGGCACCGCTGTTCAACGTGATCGGCGGGCTGAACTACGGCTGGCGGGTGGCGATGACCACGCTCGGCCACGAGCGCGGCGGCCAGGCCACCGTCCAGCACCTGGGTTTCGAGCGGGAGTTCTGGGAACTGGTCGACACCGCGCGCAAGTACGGCAGGACTGCCGACCCCCTGGTCCGCCAGCAGCTGGCGCGCGCCTACACCGGCGTGCAGCTGATGCGGTTCAGCGGGCTGCGCACGCTGGCCGGGGTCGCCGAGGGGCGCGCGCCCGGTCCCGAGGCCTCGGTCG
>Ga0335077_10007355_pt1 | contig 13610 bp, 12 predicted proteins | sample Lox_Sample_31_FD_207151 | JGI IMG/M metagenome (GOLD analysis project Ga0335077, IMG submission 207151) | Soil microbial communities from Loxahatchee National Wildlife Refuge, Florida, United States - Lox_Sample_3.1 | ecosystem: Environmental > Terrestrial > Soil > Wetlands | place: USA...
GTTGCCTTCCAGAACCGCCCTCACCCTCCGCCCTCTCCCAACGGGAGAGGGAGCTCCCTTCTCCAGCAGAGATAAGGTCCCTCTCCCTCCGGGAGAGGGTAGGGTGAGGGCAGCGTCGCAAGACGCTCGGGAGAAGGGGCGGGGATGAGGGAAGCGGGTTCGGTGCGCATCTTCGTTATCGGCTCAAAGTGCCTGCCGCCGCGCGCTGCGCGTGCGCGGCGCCAACCTCACCGCCGCGGTTGCGCGCAGCGAGCACGGAGAAGCGCAAGCCGGTGGAATCATGCCAGCGGGCGCGGGCGGAGCGTTCCAGCGCGCGGGCCTGCTGTTCGGAGCCTACGACGGCAAATCCGGTCGGACCCCAGGAGCTCTGACCCACGCCCGCAATGCCGTCGGCCTCGAGCCAGCGCAGCGCTTCGCCCACGCGCGGGCTGGCGAAGCGTCCGCCTTGAACCGGTGCGAAATAGTCCCCCACCTCGCGCTGCATCTGCGCGACGCCGCGTCCGAACGCATCCAGATCCTGCTCCAGCAACGCGGGCAGCGTCTGCATCAGCATGAGCCGGCACAGGTGCGCGGCGAGCGCGTCGGAAAACGGCGGCAGCCTCTGGAACGCCTGCACCTCACGCGTCCCGTGCAATCCCTGCATGCCGTCGTCGTGGACCAGCAGCACGCGCCAGTGGTCGGGGAAGTCGGCGCGTGCCACCAGCGGCGGCGGTACATCGCGTGTGCCGCGCCCGCCGTCCAGCACAAACCCGCCCGACTCGAACGCGGCGATGCCGATCCCCGACCGCTGACCACGCTCGTGCAGCGCCGCGAGCTGGCGCGGGGTGAGGTCCGGGCCGTACAGGCTCGCGAGCGCCACCCCGACCGCGAGCCCCAGCTGGGTTCCGGAGCCCAGCCCCACATGCTCCGGGATGGCTTCTTCGATCTCGATGCGGGCGCCGCCCGCCAGGCTCAGGCTCGCGAGCAGCGCCTGCGCATAGCGCTGGGCGCGCTCCGCTTGTGGCCCGGAAGCGCTGAGGGCACGGGCCCGGTGTGCCGTGAGCGACACGCCGATGCCCTCGAGGGTGAGCCCGGCGCTGCCAAAGCGGCGGCCGAGCGAGCCGTTCAGATCGACAAAGCCGATGTGCAAGCGCGCAGGCGCGCGCACGTTGACGCTGTCCGGAGCCGATCTCACGACGGGTAACTCGCGATCGCCTTTGTGTGTGTGCAACCGGCCCCGCACGAGCGCCCGGCAGCCGGAAATCGGTTACAGTGTAGCACCGCGGCGCGAGCTGGTCCGCGCGCAATCCGATGCGTCCTGGTCCGATACCCAGCGTTCACGAGCACGTATCCTGTCCCTTCTGTGGACTGCTGTGCGACGACCTGCGCGTGCGCGTCGAGGCCGAGGCGTTGAGCGTGCAAGCCAACGGATGTGAGCGCAGCCGGGCGCAATTCTCTTCCGCGGCGCCGGCATCCCCCAGGTGCTCGGTCGAAGGCGCGGAAGCGACGATCGAGCAGGCGATCGCGCGCGCTGTCGCGATCCTGTCTGCGAGCCGCTTGCCTCTGCTCCTCGCGGGCGGCACGGACGTCGCGGGCATGCGCGCGCTGCTGGAGCTCGCGGACCGCGTCGGGGCCGTGGTCGACCACGTGGCGAGCGAATCGCTGTTCCGCAACATCCACGTACTGCAGGATACGGGCTGGGTCACCACCACGTTGGCAGAGGTGCGCAATCGGGCCGATCTCGTCGTGGTCGCCGGCGGCGACGCGGTGAGCCGCTTCCCGCGTTTGTTCGAGCGTTGCATCGAAAACCGATCGACGCTGTTCGACGCGACGCGCAAAGCACCCGAACTGGTGTTCCTCGCGGCGCAACCACCACCGGGCATTATGGGCCGACACCTGCGCGTCGAGATCTCGCGGCTGGGCGAGATGTTCGCAGCGCTGCGCGCACTGCACGCCGGTGCCCGTCTCGACGCGGGAGAGGCGGCTGGCGTGGAGGTGTCCGAGCTGGCCGCGTTGCTTGGACAGATGCAGCGCGCGCGTTACGGCGTGATCCTGTGGGCGGCCGCGGACTTCGCTTACCCGCACGCCGAGCTCGCGATCCAGAGCCTGTGCGAGCTGGTGCAAGCGCTCAATGCCAGCACGCGCTTCTCGGGCCTCCCGCTGGGCGGCACCGATGGCGACATCACCGCGCACCAGGTCATCACCTGGCAATCGGGCTTGCCGCTGCGCACGCGCTTCGCGCGCACCGGGCCAGAATACGACCCGCACCGCTATTCGGCCAAGCGCCTCTTGGAGGGTGGGGAAGCGGACGCGCTGCTGTACGTCGCCGCGTTGGATGCAGCGCACACGCCTCCCGCGGCGCGCGTGCCTTCCATCGTCCTGGCTCACGCAAGCATGAGCGTCGCGGCCGGCTGCACGGTGCACATTCCCATTGCTACGCCCGGCGTCGATCAGGCCGGCCATCTGTTCCGCACCGATAGCGTCGTGGCGGTCCGGCTGCGCAAGCTGGTCGAGCGCGGGCTGCCGGCCGCGCACGAAGTCCTGTCGCAGATCGGCGCGCGACTGCCGCGGGAGCAGGAGTGATCCGGCTCAAGGGCGGCAAGGTGTACGACCCGGCGCACGGCGTCGACGGGGAAGCGCGCGACATCTATGTGCAGGACGGGCGCATCGTGGCGGCGCCGGGACCGGGCGTTGCGGCACGCACGGAGTACGACTGCGCGGGCCGGGTGATCATGGCAGGCGCCATCGACCTGCACACCCACATCGGCGGCGGTAAGGTGAACATCGCCCGCGCCCTGCTGCCCGAAGACCATCGCGGCACCGGCCAATCACGCGCGGCCGCGAGCCGTTCGGGCAGCGGGCACGCAGCGCCCTCCACCTTCACCACCGGCCTGCGCTACGCGCAGATGGGCTACACCGCCTGCTTCGAGCCGGCCATGCTGCCTTCCAACGCGCGCCAGGCGCACATGGAGATGGGCGACACGCCCATCGTCGACAAGGGCGCCTACGCGCTGCTGGGGAACGACGATTTCCTGTTGCGCCTGCTGGCTGGCAAATCCGGCCCGGGCACCATACGCGACTACGTCGCATGGACGCTGCACGCCACACAGGCGCTGGGCATCAAGGTGGTCAATCCGGGCGGGATCTCGGCGTTCAAGTTCAACGCCCGCGAGCTCGACGTCGACCAGCCCTCGCCTCACTACGGCGTCACGCCGCGCGCGGTTCTCGCCGCGCTCACCCGTGCCCTGCACGAGCTCGGTGTGCCGCATCCGCTGCACGTGCACGCCTCCAATCTGGGGGTGCCCGGCAACGCGGACTCGACGCTGGCAACCATGCAGGCGGCGGAAGGCCTGCCGATCCACCTCACTCATATCCAGTTTCACAGCTACGGGGCCGAGGGTGAGCGCAAGTTCTCGTCTGCGGCGGCACGCATCGCCGAGGCCATCAACCGTCACGACAACGTCACCGCCGACGTGGGGCAGATCCTGTTCGGCCAGACCGTCACCGCTTCTGGCGACACCATGGCGCAGTATCGCAACAGCCGCCATGCCCATCCCGGAAAATGGGTGTGCATGGACATCGAATGCGACGCGGGCTGCGGCGTGGTGCCGTTCCGTTACCGCGACCAGAGCTTCGTCAACGCGCTGCAGTGGGCGATCGGCCTGGAGATCTTTCTCCTCGTGGACGATCCCTGGCGCGTGTTCCTAACCACCGACCATCCGAACGGCGCGCCCTTCAGCGGGTATCCGCATCTGGTCCGGCTGCTGATGGACCGCGGCTTCCGCAACGACCGCCTGGGGCAGATCCACCCGGACGCCGCGGCGGCGTCGGTGCTGGGCACGATCCAGCGCGAGTACTCGCTGTACGAGATTGCCATCATGACGCGCGCCGCGCCGGCGCGCATCCTCGGCCTAGCCGACCGCGGCCATCTCGCTCCCGGCGCCGCGGCCGATGTCGTCGTGTATGCGGATTTGCCCGATCGCGAAGCAATGTTCGCGTGCCCCGAGTATGTATTCAAGGACGGGCAGCTCGTCGCGCAACGCGGCCGCATCGTGCAGGTCACGCGCGGCGCGACCCACACCGTCAAGCCCAAGTTCGACCGCGGCGTCGAGCGGCCGCTGCGCGAGTTCTTCGACCGCTACCACAGCATCGCCTTCGACAACTTCGCCATCGACGCCGGCGAGATGATCGAGTGCGGCAGCCGTGAGCTGCTGGTCCATCCCTGCGCAGGGCGCGCATGATCATCAACGGCGTCGCGATCGACGACACCTTTGCCGAAGCGTTCGGCATGCGCGCCACGCGGATCGTCATCACTGCACTGCAGCCCGGATGGGCTCTGCATGCGGCGCACAGCGCGACCGGGTTCGCAACCTCCGTGATCGCCTGCGGCTGCGAAGCGGGAATCGAGCGCGAGCTGTCGTCCGACGAGACACCGGACGGCCGGCCCGGCGTAGCGGTCCTGCTGTTCGCGGTGTCGAGCAAAGAGCTGGCGAAGCAGGTGGAGCGCCGCGTGGGCCAGTGCGTGCTGACCGCGCCCACCACCGCATGCTTCGCCGGCATCGAGGGCGAGCCGATCGCGCTGGGCAAGAACCTGCGTTTTTTCGGGGACGGCTTCCAGAGCTCGAAGGTGATCGGCGGGCGGCGCTACTGGCGCGTGCCGGTGATGGACGGCGAGTTCCTGTGCGAGGAAACCACGGGCATGGTGAAAGCGGTGGGCGGAGGAAATTTTCTCGTGCTGGCGCGCGGCCAGGCCGAGGCGCTGGCCGCCTGCGAAGCGGCCATCTCCGCGATGCGGCGGGTGCGCGGCGCGATCATGCCTTTCCCCGGCGGAGTGGTGCGCTCCGGCTCCAAGGTCGGCTCGAAATACAAGGCCCTCGTGGCCTCCACCAACGATTCGTTCTGCCCCACCCTGCGCGGCGCCACACGCAGCCAGCTCAACGCCGAGGTGGGTGCGGTGCTCGAGATCGTGATCGACGGCCTGACCGACGCCGATGTGCGCGAGGCGATGCGTGCGGGCCTGCGCGCGGTGTGCGATCTGGGCGCGGCCGCGGGCATCGTGCGCCTGTCCGCCGGCAACTACGGGGGCAAGCTCGGCCCGTTCCACTACAAGCTGCGGGAGATCCTGGCGTGAGCGCACTGACCTTTCGCCTGCGCGCGGTGCCTCCGGTGAGCGTGGATGCGTCGGTGCTCTCGCCGCACCGGCTCACCGGCTTGACTCGGGCGCAGATCGAGGCGCTCCAGATGGCGCTGGGCAACCGCAGCGTAAGCGTCGCAGACCTGTTCGAGGTGAGCGGCGACGATGCGCAGCACGTGATCGTCGAAAGTGCAAACGAGCGTCTGACACACCTCGGGGCCGGGCTGCAGGGCGGAACACTGGTGGTCGAAGGCGACGCCGGGGCTTACCTGGGGCTAGGGATGAGCGCGGGACGCATCGGCGTATCCGGAAACGCCGGTATCTTCGCCGGCTGTGAGATGGAAGGCGGCAGCATTGAGATCGCCGGGAATGCCGGCGACTGGCTGGGCGCCGCGCTGCCCGGCGACAAGCAGGGCATGCGCGGCGGCCTGATCCACGTGCACGGCCGCGCCGCCGACCGCGCGGCGGACCGCATGCGCAGAGGCCTCATCGTGATCGAGCGCGGCGCAGGAGCTTACCTTGGAGCGCGCATGCTGGCCGGCACGGTCATCGTCAAGGGCGGCATAGGCGCGAATCCCGGCTTCGCGCTGCGGCGCGGGACGCTGCTGCTGCAGAGTCCGCCGCAGCACCTGCCTGCGACGTACAACGATTGCGGCCGGCATGCCTTGCTGTTTCTCAGGCTGCTGGAGCGCGAGCTGCGCGCGCGCGGCGGATTGGAGGCGTTCTTGCCTCTGCCGCGCACAGTGCGCCGTTACTGCGGGGACATGGCGACCGGGGGAAAGGGCGAGATCCTTCTCGACGCGACGCGTTGAGTCTCCCTGGCCTTCACACTGCCCTCCCCTTGGCCCGCACCCTGCCCTCTCCCGGAGGGAGAGGGTGGCGCGGAGAAAAACATGGCTGGCTGGCCTCACGGAACCGAGGCGCCGGCTGGCTGGGTAGCCCGTTTCCTCGAGCCGGTGGGCTGGACCGGCATCCTCGGGGGGAGGTTTCTAGCCTGTCAGGATCAGCTTGCCCTTGGACGTGAGGCGCAACCGATACTCGCGCCCGGCGTGTTCGATGGCGATCTGGCGTTGCCCCTGGAGCAGCCACGTGCTCGTGATGCGGCGCATAGGCTCCACGTGGGCACCGACCGGATCGGCCGGTTTACTCTGAGATACTGTCACGAATGCTTCGCGATCATTCATGCAAATGAGAATACATCCCATTTGCAATGATGTCAACTCGAACGTGCGATAAATTGGCGCCGCCGCACACACCGAGACGCACCCGCGGCCGCACGGTCCAGGGTCGGTTGCTCCACAGATGATTCAATTGATCACCCAGTACGGGCTCGTGCTGATTTTCGCCAACGTCCTCGCGGAGCGCGTCGGCCTGCCGCTGCCCGCGACGCCGACGCTGATCGTCGCCGGCGCATTGGCCGCGGACGGAACGCTTTTCCCGCCGGCCCTGTTCGGCGCGGCGTTCGTCGCATGCATGCTTGGCGACACCAGTTGGTACGTCGCGGGCCGCCTGTACGGCCGCCGCGTCATGCGGCTGCTGTGCCGCCTCTCGCTCTCGCCCGATTCCTGCGTTCGGCAGACCGAGAATCGCTTCGAGCGCTGGGGCGATCTTGCCTTGGTGGTGGCGAAGTTCGTCCCCGGCTTGTCGCTCGTCGCGCGGCCGCTGGCCGGTGCCCTGCGGCTCGGCTGGCCGTCGTTTCTGTTGCTGAACGGTCTGGGTGCGGCCCTCTGGGCCGGGGCGTCGATCGCCGTGGGGATGCTGTTTCACACCCAGATCAGCCGGCTCCTCCTGCGCCTGGAAGACCTCGGCACCATGGCGATCGAAGTCATCGGCGCGCTGCTGGGTGCGTACATCGCCGTCAAGTGGTGGCAGCGACGGCGCTTCTACAGGGCGTTGCGGATGGCGCGGATCAGCGCCGGCGAGCTGCGCGAGTTGATGGACGCGGGCAAGAGCCCGGTCGTCGTGGATGTGCGCTCGCCCCTTGCCCTGGAGCAGGACCCGCGTCTGATTCCCGGCGCTCTGACGATGGGCATTGCCGAAGTGGACGAGCGTCTCGATGAGCTGCCGACCGACCACGAGATCATCTTCTACTGCAGCTGTCCTAACGAAGCCAGTGCGGCGCGCGTCGCAAGAAAACTGATCGACCTGGGGTACACCCGGGTGCGCCCGCTGCAGGGCGGGCTGGACGCTTGGATTGCCGCCGGGTATAGAGTCGAGCATCGGACGTCGCGCTTTCCGCCATCCCGCGCCGTCGAGTGAAGTCGCGCGGTGGGTACCGCTATACCGCGCTACGGATTGCGTTTTTCCCACTCCTGCAGCGTGCCCGGCGCGCCGAGCAGCAAGCCGTCGACCTCGCGCCCGTAGTAGTCGTACTCGTGGTCGGCGTGATAGAGCCTGCGCGTCTTCTCGACGCTCTCGGTGAAGCGCGGGTCCTGGGGACGGGGGCGGCTCATCACGTAGGCGGCGACATCCCACGCCTCCTGGTCGCTCAGAGTGCCGCCCGCGCCGTAGGGCATGCTGGTCTTGATGAAGCCCGCCGCGCGGTCGACCTGATGCATTCCCGCGCCCCAATTGAACGACTGCGGGCCCCACAGCGGGGGAAACACCTGCTGGCCGCCACCGCTGCGTCCGAGTCCGTTGTCGCCGTGGCACAGCGCGCAGCTCGAAGCAAAGACTTTGGCGCCGCGCTCCGGGCTGGGCGTCGACTGGGGGGGATCGAGCTTGGGATAGCCTGCGGCCTTGGGCCTGACGCCCACCGGGAGGCCGCTCGCCATCCAGTAGAAGTAGGTGACCAACGCGGTGAGCTCCGGGCCGTCGGCCGGCGGCACGGTGCCGTTCTGACTGTAGCGGAAGCAGCCCTGGATGCGCATCTGCAGCGTATTGACCAGGCCGTCCTTCTTGCGGTACTCGGGATAGTGCACGTATGCCGCCCACATCGGCGACGATAGAGCGTCCCGACCACGGTCGAGGTGGCAGTTGCGGCAGCTCAGCGTGTTTGCCGCGTACTGCCCGGCATGCTTCGGCGTGTCCTCGAAGATGCTCTGGCCCAGCCGCACGAGGTCGCCGTACGGTCCGGCCGGAATGGCGGACTCGGGCGGGGGCACGAACGTATCCGGCGACTGCGGTTTCGGGGTATAGGCCTCCGGCGTCGCGGGCCGCGGAATCTCGGGTCGGGCGCCCATTCTTAGACTCGCGACGTAGAGCGCGACGCCTTCGATGTCCTGGCTGCTCATCCCGCGCGCGACGCGGGCCATGAGCCCGAGCGGACCAGGCGGTCGCTGTCCGTTTTGATAGGCCTTAAGCTGGGCCGATAGGTATTGCGACGACTGGCCTGCGAGCGACGGTATCGCGGGGCCGACGCCCTGCAGGGCCGCTCCGTGGCAGCTAGCGCAGGACGGGACGCCCTTGTCCCAGCGTCCGAGAGTGACCAGGCTCTGCCCGTGAATGAGCTGAGATGGCTCCGCCTTGGGTGGCGCGGCGTACGGCGGCTGCTGGCGCTCGAGATAAGTCGCGACGGCGCCGATGTCGGCATCGCTCAGCCCAACGACCGTTGGAGACATCACCGGGCTCGGCCGCCCCCCGTCCCGGAACGCCTTGAGCTGGCTTTCGATGTATGCGGCCGGCAGCCCGGCGAGGCGCGGATAGAGCCCATCGCCGCCGCCTTCTCCGCGCGGGCCGTGACAGGTCGCGCAGGCAGGCACCTGTCCCGGAACGCCTTGCGCAACGATGCTCTCGCCGATGTCGGCGGCCCCTGCGTTCGACAGCGCGGCCGCAGCGCCAACTGCGAGGCAAGTGAAGATCGATAAACCTCTCATCCCCGCTCACTCCACGCCGCGTTCACCGCCGCTCATTTTCGCCGACCTACTGCGGCGGCAGAAACCCGTACCTCGCATAGATGGCCTGGCCCTCCGGGCTTTGCAGGAAGCGCAAGAACTCCTCTCCCGCCCCGGGGTGCGGCGCGTCTTTCATCAAACCCGCGGTATAGATCGAGTAACGATTCTGGGAGTCGGGCAGTGTGACCATGGAAATCGGGTGCTTCGCGAGCACCTCATGAAAATACCCCTCCGTGTACCACACAGCCCCGGCTGCACACCTGCCTTGCATGATCCGCAACGGCGTCTGCCGGTGATGGATCTGCGTGACGAAGTTGCTGCCGTCGCGAACCTTGTTGTCGTAGACCTCCTCGACCAGCCGCTCGCCGCCGGCGTCGCGCAGCGCCGGGATGATCTGTTGCGCGGCGATCGCTTCCCACTTCGGATTGGGCATGCAGATCGGCAGATCGGCGCGCGCCAGATCGGCCCAGCCGGCGATGTGCTGCGGGTTTCCGACAGGAGTCATGATCGCCAGACGGTTGCGCGCGTAGTCCACGGTCTGCGCGAACCAGTGCTTGTCCCGCTGTAGCTCCTGGATGCGGCGACGGCCGGCCGCATACACGTCGGGCCGGAGCGTGATGCGCAAGTTGCCGACGATCAGCGCGCCTTGTTCGATCTGCCCCACCAGCACGCCCGGCGGCAGCGTCTCCACGAACACCCGCTGACGAGCCGGATGGCTGTCCTTGAACGCGAGCACCAGGTCGCGTACGACCATGTACTGATTGCCCGCGAAGAACACCACCAGGTCCGGATCGTTCACGTCGCCTTGCAGATCGGGCACGTTGTCGATGCCGGGTACCGTGAAGTTCTTGCCGTTGTCCGGCGGCGGGTTCCAGGGCGGTTCGATGCCGTCGGAAACGGCGCGCCCTACCGCGACCAGCAGCAGGGCTGCGACGGCCAGGCGGCTGTGCGCTCGGTCGCTCATGCGCGGTCACAGCGGGAACAGGATGTAGCCCTGTTGCTCCAGGATCACGATGTCGGTGATCGCAGCCAGCGTGATCTCGACCTGCGGGTTGACCCAGTTCTGCGGGAAGTTCTGGTGCGCCAGCGCCTGCCCGCAGACCACGACTTTGACGCCGGCCTTCTCGAGCTCGCTGATGAGCTTGACGTTCGGATTGTCGACGTTGAACTTCTCGCGATAGTGTGCGTTGTCCAGCGTCAACGACGTCGCCGGCCCATGCACCACCACGACGAAGTGCAAGCGAGACGACGGAACGCCAGCCGAGGTGAATACGTTCACCGCGCGTGCGACGCGATCCAAAGAGGGGTTCACCTTGTCCGCGTCGCCTCCACCGGTCAAATTGAACACGACCTTGTACTCGGTATCCTTGCTCGGCTGCATGCCGGAATCGGGCAGCGCCACGATCTTGCCGAACCCTTGGATGGTGGGGTAGGTCCACTCCGACTCCGCTGCTCGCGCAGCGGCGCCGGCCAGGACCAGGGCGACGCCGAACAACGCGCGGCCCAGCAGAACGGGGATTCGCTTGCTCATCATGTCTTGCTCCTCTTCTCGGTTGGTAAGTTGCGAAAAAAAGCTTCACCGGTGCGCCGTCCTGAGGTGCCCGTAGCGCGCCACGCGCAAATCGGCCTGCGCCTTGTGGCCGGCGAAGCCCTCGATGGCGCACAGCCGCGAGCAGTACTCGCCGATCATGGCAGAGGCCTCCGGCTTGACTCTCTGATACGTGCACGTCTTCATGAATTTGCCCACCCACAGCCCGCCCGTGTAGCGCGCCGCTTTGCGCGTGGGCAGCGTGTGGTTGGTGCCGATCACCTTGTCGCCGAAAGAGACGTTGGTCTCGGGCCCCAGGAACAGCGCACCGTAGTTGGTCATGCGCTCGAGGAAGTAGTCCGGCTCCCTGGTCATCACCTGCACGTGCTCGGACGCGATGCGGTCGGCCTCCTGCACCATCTCGTCGTAGCTGTCGCACACGATCACCTGGCCATAGTCCTTCCACGCCTGACCCGCGATGGCCGCAGTCGGCAGGGTTTCGAGCTGCCGGTCCACCTCTTTCATCGTCTCGCGTGCGAGCCTCTCGGAGTTGGTGAGCAGGATGGCGGGCGAGGTCGGGCCGTGCTCCGCCTGACCCAGGAGGTCGGTGGCACACATCTGTGCATCCACCGTCTCGTCCGCGATGACCAGCGTCTCGGTGGGGCCGGCGAACAAGTCGATCCCCACGCGCCCGGCGAGCTGGCGTTTGGCTTCGGCCACGTACGCATTGCCCGGGCCGGCCACCATGTCACACGGCTTGATGGCCGCGGTGCCGATGGCCATCGCGCCGATCGCTTGCACCCCACCGAGACAATAGATCTCATCCGCGCCGGCAAAATGCATGGCGGTCACGATCGCCGCGGCCGGCTTGCCCTGAAACGGAGGCGCAGACCCGATCACGCGCTTCACCCCGGCCACCTTCGCCGTGAGGATGGTCATGTGCGCGGACGCCAGCAGCGGATACTTGCCGCCGGGCACGTAGCAGCCGACGCTGTTCACCGGAATGTTCTTGTGTCCCAGCACGACCCCGGGCAGGGTTTCGACCTCGACATCGCGCAGGGCCGCCTTCTGGATCTGAGCGAAGTTGCGGATCTGCGTCTGCGCGAACTTGATGTCGTCGATATCGCGCGGGGACATGGCCTTCACGCAAGCCTGGACTTCGTCCGCCGACATACGGAAGCTGGGCGGATCCCAGTTGTCGAACTTGCGCGAGTAATCGCGCACGGCCTGGTCGCCGCGCTTCTCGATTTCGGCGAGGATGCCCTCGACCGTAGCGCGGACTTTCGCGCTGTCCGCGGCATCCTTGTCGGCGCTGATGCCCGTCTTCAGAAAACGAACCATGTGTTCTCCTCGTCGCGCCGATGCGGTGAGGCAGACCGCCCACCCGGCGCATAGAGAAGCGATTATAGAGACACGGGAGCCCGCCCGTCCGCACGCTTGGCCCGCTGTTGCCGCCGCACACGCCTTCCGATAGCATCGCGCAGCGCTCTGCCGGCGTGGGACGAGCGCGTATCGGCCGACGCCTTCGAGACCTGTATTGAGCGCACCTCCCCTGTCATCAGCACACGCGGACCCGGTGCCGTCACCTGAGCGCTGGCTCGGGTTGATCGGCCTGTGCCTGGGCGTGTTCATGTTCACGCTCGACGCCAGCATCGTGAACGTGGCATTGCCCACGCTGGTGGCCGCATTCGGTACCACGTTCTCCACCATACAGTGGGTCGTGCTCGGTTATCTGCTGATCGCGACCGCGCTGGTCATGGCTGCCGCGCGCCTCGGCGATATCCACGGCAAGAAGCGGGCTTATCTCGCCGGACTGGCGATTTTCACGCTGGGCTCGCTGTTGTGCGGGATGGCGCCGTCGGCGGGATGGCTGATCGCGTGCCGCGCAGTACAAGGGCTCGGGGCAGTGTTCGTGTCTGCGCTGGGCGCAGCGATCGTGGGTGAAATGTTCGCGACCACCGAGCGGGGCCGGGCGCTGGGCATGATTGGCTCGGCAGTGCTGCTGGGCGTGGCGCTGGGGCCTTCGGTGGGCGGTTTCATCATCGCATGGGTCGGGTGGCGCTGGATGTTCTTCGTGAACATCCCAGTAGGCATCGTGGCCATGTCGGTTGTCTTCCGCTTCGTGCCGGACATCCCGGGGCGGCCGGCTTCTGCGGGCCTGGACTGGCCCGGCACCGTGCTCGCATGCGTCATGCTGGGCGGGATGGCGCTCGGCCTCACGTGGGGCCAGCGCGACGGATTCGAGACGCCGCTCGTCGTGGGGCTCCTCGCAACAGCGATCGTGGCATTGGCAGCCTTCCTGTACGTCGAGCCGCGCGTCGCCAGTCCCATCCTCGATCTGCGCGTGTTCCGCAACAAGCCCTTCGCTACCGGTCTGCTGATGGGCTACCTGGTTTTTCTCGTGCTCGGCGGCACCGGCTTTCTGCTGCCGTTCTTCCTCGAGGTCATGGCGCACTATCCCACCGCCAAAGTCGGGCTGCTGCTCGCCATCTCGCCGATCGTCGGCGGCGTGACCGCGCCCATCGGCGGCGCGCTGGCCGATCGTGTCGGGCCGCGCTGGGTGGCGCTGAGCGGCCTGTTGCTGGTGGCGCTCGGATGCGTGCTGTTCACGAGCATCGACGAGCACGTCACGGTGTGGGGATTCGCTCTGCGGGTCGCGCCCGTGGGCCTGGGCATGGGGCTGTTCAACGCCGCGAACAACAGCAGCGTGCTCAACGCCGTACCGCGCGATCAACTCGGCATCGCGTCCGCGCTCTTGTCGCTGATGCGCACGCTAGGCCAGACCACGGGGGTGCCGGTCATCGCGTCGATATTTTCCTTGGTGGCGCTGGGCGAAACGAGCGGCGGGCGTCACCACGCGCTGCTCACCCTGCCTGCGGAATCGCTGTTGCGCGGCCTGCACTGGGCTTTCATCGCCGCGGCGGGCCTGAGCCTGGCCGCTTTCGCGGCCGGCGCATGGGAGCTGAAGCAGCGGCGCAGGGCGGCGGCTGCCAAGGCGTAGCACAAAGCCGGCGCGAGGCCGGCGCAATAACCTATAACTTTCGTCAGATCGTTCGTTCCAGCTCCCTAGGCGTAGTGTCCGAGGCGCGCCTCGTCATCAAACGAACATGCGTTTCCCCTACGCTCCACTGTGCGG
>Ga0335077_10007356_pt1 | contig 13609 bp, 11 predicted proteins | sample Lox_Sample_31_FD_207151 | JGI IMG/M metagenome (GOLD analysis project Ga0335077, IMG submission 207151) | Soil microbial communities from Loxahatchee National Wildlife Refuge, Florida, United States - Lox_Sample_3.1 | ecosystem: Environmental > Terrestrial > Soil > Wetlands | place: USA...
GGAACCGGCGCGCATCGCGGAAGGCCCGCGTCACGTCCTCGTGGCGCAGGATGAGCCAGGCGGTGCCGCCGAGGTAACGCACCGGCACCACGCGCTTTCCCGCGGCGATGAGAGTGGCCAGCCGTGCCTCGAGGTCAGGCAGCTCGTCGCGCCCGAAGTCGACCTGCGGCAGGGCGTGCTGCAAGGAGCTCGCCGCCTACTTGTCGTAGGCTTCCTCGATGTTGGGCGCGAAGCCCTGCATGCCCGCCGGCACCGAGAGGCTGCCGCTGTCCCAGTAGGCCTGCGCGGTGCGGATCTTGCCTTCCTCATCGAGCACGAAGCGGTCGATGATGTTCAGGTCGAGTCCCTGGTTGAGCTGCGGCACGCGCACCTGCATGGTGAACTGCAGGATTCCCTCGTTGGCGCACACCACGATGCGCTGCAGCCTGGGGGTAAGCTGGCGACTCTGGTCCTGGTGGGCGAAGTCCCAGAAGCGTCCCACCCCCTCGTGCCCCCGGAATGGCGGCGTGCCGACCGGATCGGACCATTCGCAGTCGCTCGCGAACAGCGACAGCAGCAGCGCCTTGTCGCCGCTCGCCCAGGCGCGCAGGTAGGACTCCAGCACGGCGCGGACCACTTCCGGTTTCATGACGTGGTTATCCCCCTCAATTCGGACTACATCCCAACCGCGCCCGCGGCAGGTGCCGGGCAAGGCCCGCACGTACAGGTATCATAGCGAGGCGTGAGTGAGTTCACCGACATCATCGCGGCCGCACGCTCGGGCACCCCGCCCGCAGCGCACGCGGCGCTCGCGCTCGAGCATGCGCCGCTCGCCGCGCTCCTGCCGGCGGCCGAGGCGCTGACCCTCGAGGGCCACGGGCGCGTAGTCACCTACTCCCGCAAGGTCTTCATCCCGCTCACGCAGCTGTGCCGCGACGTGTGCCACTACTGCACCTTCGCGCGCGCGCCGCGCACGCTGCCGCAGCCGTACCTGAGCCTCGAGCAGGTGCTCGAGATCGCACGCGCCGGCGCGCGTGCCGGCTGCAAGGAGGCGCTCTTCACCCTCGGCGATCAGCCGGAGCAGCGCTACCGCGCGGCGCGCGCGGCGCTCGAGCAGCTCGGCTTCGCGACGACGCTCGAGTACCTCGCCCACTGCGCGCACGCGGTGCACCGCGAGACCGGCCTGCTGCCGCACCTGAACCCCGGGCTGATGAGCGCGGCCGACCTCGAGCGCCTGCGGCCCGTGTCCGTGTCGATGGGGCTGATGCTCGAGAGTGCGAGCGAGCGTCTGAGCGCACGCGGCGGTGCGCACTTCGGCTCCCCCGACAAGCACCCGGCGCGGCGCCTGGCGACGCTCGAGGATGCGGGGCGGCTGCGCGTGCCCATGACCACCGGCCTGCTCATCGGCATCGGCGAGACGCGGCGCGAGCGGCTCGAGTCGCTGCTGGCGCTGCGCGGGCTGCAGCAGCGCTTCGGCCACCTGCAGGAGATCATCATCCAGAACTTCCGCGCCAAGCCCGGCACGCGCATGGCGCACGCGCCGGAGCCTGCGCTGGAGGAGCAGCTGTGGACACTGGCCGCCGCGCGCCTGCTTTTCGGGCCCGCGATGTCGCTGCAGGCACCGCCGAACCTGAGGCCCGGCGAGCTGGCGCCCCTGCTCGGGGCCGGCGCCAACGACTGGGGCGGGGTCTCCCCGGTCACCCCTGACCACGTGAACCCCGAGGCGCCCTGGCCGCACCTCGAAAGCCTGGCGCGCGCGACCCGCGCCGCGGGACGCACGCTGTGCGAGCGCCTCGCGCTCACGCCCGCATACGCGCGCGCGCCGGCACGCTGGGTGGATCCTGCGCTCGTGCCTGCCGTACTGCGCGCCATCGATGGCAGCGGACGCGCGCGCACCGACGGCTGGTTCGCCGGAGCCGGCAGCGTCATCCCCGCCGAGGTGCGCACCCTGATGGGGCGGACACGGCGGCGCTCATCGCGCCCGGATGCGGGCCTCGCCGCGCTGCTCGAGCGCGCCGCCGCAGGCGCGCCCCTCGCGGCCGGGGAAATCGCGCGGCTCTTCACGCTCGAGGGCCACGAGTTCGCCGCCGTGCTGCACGCCGCCGACCGGCTGCGGCGCCGCGTGGTGGGCGATGGGGTCTCCTACGTCATCAATCGCAACATCAACTACACCAACATCTGCCTCTACCACTGCGGCTTCTGCGCCTTCTCCAAGGGGCGCGGTGCGCGCGACCTGCGCGGCCCTGCCTACCGGCTCGACCTGGCCGAGATCGCTCGCCGCACCATTGAGGCCGCCGCGGCCGGTGCGACCGAGGTGTGCCTGCAGGGCGGCATCCATCCGGATTACGACGGCCGCACCTACCTCGGCATCGTCGCGGCCGTGAAGGCGGCGGTCCCGGACATGCACGTGCACGCCTTCTCGCCGCTCGAGGTCAGCCACGGCGCCCGCACCCTGGGGCTGTCGCTGCGCGAGTACCTCGGCGAGCTGCGCGCTGCGGGACTGGCGACGCTTCCGGGCACCGCCGCGGAGATCCTCGACGATGAGGTGCGCCGTGTGATCTGCCCGGACAAGCTCACGAGCAGCGAGTGGCTGACGGTCATGCGCGAGGCGCACGCGGTGGGCCTGAAGAGCACCGCCACCATCATGTTCGGCCACGTCGAGTCCGTGGAGCACTGGGCGCGCCACCTGCTCGCGGTGCGCACGCTGCAGGAGGAGACCGGCGGCTTCACCGAGTTCGTGCCGCTGCCGTTCGTGCACATGGAGGCACCCCTGTGGCGGCGGGGCGTGACGCGCTGCGGCCCGAGCCTGCGCGAGGCGCTGCTCATGCACGCCGTCGCCCGCCTGGTCCTGCACCCGCACATCCGCAACATCCAGGCCTCCTGGGTGAAGATGGGGCCGGAGGGCGCCGCGCTGTGCCTGCGGGCCGGCGCCAACGATCTCGGCGGCACGCTCATGAACGAGTCGATCACGCGCGCCGCCGGCGGCGTCAACGGCCAGCAGCTGGACGCGGTGCGCCTCGGCGCGCTCGCGGCCGGCCTCGGGCGCAGCGCCTGGCAGCGCTCGACGCTCTACCGGCCCATCGTGCGCACGCCCGCGGCGGCGCGCGATGCGGCGGCCCAGCCGACGTTCTGAACGCCATGCCGCAGCAGCCCGGGCCGGCCAGCCCGGCGCAGGCGGAAACGGACTTCCTGATCGCGGGCTCCGGCGCTGCGGCGCTCACCGCCGGCGTCGTGGCCGCCGCGCACGGCGCGCGCGTCATCGTCGCCGAGAAGAGCGCGCAGTACGGCGGCACGTCGGCGACCTCGGGCGGGGTCATCTGGATCCCCGCCACGCGCCAGGCACTGGATGCCGGGCACGCCGACTCCCCGGAGGAGGCTTTCCAGTACATCCGCGCGCTGAGTGATCCGAACGTCTCCGATGCGCGCATCTGGGCCTTCGTGCGGCGCGGGCGCGAGATGCTCGCTTGGCTCGAGGCGCACAGCGCGGTGCGCATGCGCGCGCATCCCTACGCCGACTACCACCCCGAGATGCCGGGCGGCAAGCCCGGCTGGCGCTCGCTCGAGGCGCTGCCGCTGCACGCGAGCGAGCTCGGCGCCGACTTCACCACGCTGCGCGCGCCCTCGCCGGCGGTGCAGTTCATGGGGCGGGTCAGCTGGACGCTCGAGGAGACCGGGGTGCTGCTCTTCCGGCTGCCGGGCTGGCGCATGACCGCGGTCACGATCTTCGGCAACTATTTCCTCGACCTGCCGCACCGGCTGTCCTCGGGGCGTGACCGGCGCATGACGCTCGGCAACGCCCTCCTCGGGCGCCTGAAGCTCTCGCTCAACCGTGCGGGCGGGGAGCTGTGGCTGAATGCGCCGCTCAAGGAGCTCACGGTCGAGGGCGGGCGCGTCACCGGCGCGCGCCTCGAGCGCGCCGGTGCACCCGTGCAGGTGCGCGCGCGGTGCGCCGTGGTGCTGGCGACCGGCGGCTTCGAGCGCAGCGCCGCGCTGCGCGCGCAGCACCTGCCGAAGTCACCGGAGCCGCGCTGGAGCGGCTCACAGGAGAACAACGTCGGCGAGGGGCTGCTCGCCGCGATGCGCATCGGCGCGGCGACGCTGAACATGGACTCCGCCTGGTGGGGCACCTCCATGAGCCTGCCCGGGGAGTCGCGGGCGCGCCTGATGGCTTTCGAGCGCGCGCTCCCCGGCTCGATCATCGTCAACCAGAACGGCGAGCGCTACATGAACGAGGCGGCCTCCTACCACGTCGCCGGCCAGCAGATGCTGCGCCAGGATGCCGCCGGTGCGCGCACCATTCCCTCCTGGATGCTGTTCGATGCGCGCTACCGCGCCAGCTACCCGCTCGGACCCCTGATCCCGGACCTGCCGGACTTCCTGCAACCGCGCAACCTCATGGCGGTCCTGAAGCGCGCTGCCACGTGGGAGGAACTCGCACGGCTCACGCAGCTGCCGGCGGCGCGTCTCGTGACAAGCATCGCGCGCTTCAACGAGCACGCCCGCAACGGCACGGATCCGGACTTCGGCCGCGGCCAAAGTGCCTACGACCGTTACTACGGCGACCCCAAGGTGCAGCCAAACCCCACGCTGCGGGCCCTCGAGCAGCCGCCCTTCTACGCGCTGCCGGTGTACCCGGGCGACATCGGCACCAACGGCGGCCTCGCCACCGATGAGTTCGCACGCGTGCTCGATGCCGCCGACGCGCCCATCGCCGGGCTGTACGCCTGCGGTAACCTCGCCGCGACCGTCATGGGACACTCCTATCCTGCGGCCGGCGCCACGCTCGGACCCGGCATGACCTTCGGCTACATCGCCGCGCGGCATGCGCTCGGGCTCGATCCCGCCTGAGGCAATCAGACGGTCGCGAGCGGGGTCACGGGCGAACCAACGGCGCCCGGCAGGTTGAGCGGCGCCGCCGTGAGCAGGAAGCGCCTGCGCTGATGGGCGCTGAGCCAGGCGGCCAGCTCCGCCAGGTACCACAGTTCCGCCAGGTGGATGCCGAGCTTGAACAGGCACAGCTCGTGCAAAGGCAGCAGCGGCTGCCGCGCGCTCTTGCCGCCGAAGTCCGCGGTGGATTCGACCGCGGCGTTGTCGGCGCACAAAGCGACGAGGCCACTGTCGGCGATGAAGCGCTGCAGCTGCTCGTCGCGGCCGTCGAGGGCGGCGCAGCTGTTGTGCAGCGCGCGCACATCCGGACGCTTGCGCATTGAGAGCACCAGGTCGGCGAAGCCGGTGTACAGGCACAGGAAGTCGCCCGCCTCGACTTCGACGCGCTGCGCCTCGATGAGGCGCATGAGCGCGTCGTAGCCGACCCGCGCCGGCTCGCGTCCGTAGGTCCCGTGCAGGTCGAGGAGCACGCCGCGCCCCTGCGCGCCGAGACGCGCCAGGTTCTCAATGCCGAGCGCGCGCGCACCGGGACCGCCGTCGGCATCCGGCGCGGCAATGTGCTCGCCAGCACGGTAGCCGTTGTAGAACACCGCTTCCGCGGCGCCGTCGCCGTCGGCGTCGAACTCCGAGCCGCAGTGCGCGAGCGCGTCCCACTGCGTCGAGTACTGCAGGCTCAAGGTGACCTGATCGTCACACACCACGTCCGTGGCGGATGCGGCGTAGGTGGACATGCGGAAGGGATAGGCGCTGCGCCCGTCGGGAAAGCGCGTCGCGGCGAGGCGCGGTGGCGCGCGCGTCTCCCACAGGCCCGGGCCACCCGGGTAATCAAGCGGCAGGCTCAGGCAGAAGACCAGGCCTTCGCGCACCTCGTGCGCCGCGGCGCGCCGCCGCTCGGGCGTCAGGAGGTTCATGCGGCCGCACTGATCGTCGGGGCCGAACTCGCCCCAGTTGGACCCCTCCGGTCGGTGACTCCAGCGCCGCATGGTGCGAATTTCTCACATCCGTCCCGGCCCTGTCCTCAGGCGAGGCCCGACCTCCTCATCCTAAGGAGCGCGCCGGGCTCAAGCGCTCCGGCGGCCCCGCCCACCGAAGCTCAGGAGTCTTTGAGCACCGCCATCGCTTTCTGCAGATACTCATCGGGCACGAGCAAGCGCACCCCGGCGATGCCACCCTCCAAATCCGCTCCCGTGCCGACCACCGTCGCTGGTACGCCGGCAGCCTCCAACGTAATCCTGGCAACGTCTGCCTCTAATGTTGTCGAGTACGTCTTGAGATGTTTCATCCAGCCCCTCCGCGACACACTCTCCGCCAGGGTAACTTATCCGCGAGTATCCCCGTAACGACCGACACCTTGGTCCAATGGCCTGACCGTGTCAGCCCAGCAGACACTATCGGATCACACGTTCCGCAGGTTGCCGATGCCGCGCATGCATGAACCCGACCAAGCGATCTTCCGTGCCATACGTCCGGAAGAGCTCGAGTGGCGCTCGTTTGCGGCCTTCCCCTGCACGGCCCGGCTGGCGATCCTGATCGGCGATCCCACCCGCCCGGGGCCTTACGTGATTCGCGTGCGCGTATCCGCGGGCGGTCGGCTGATGCCGCACAGGCATCCGGAGGATCGCGTCTATACCGTCATCTCCGGGGTCTTCTACATCGGACTCGGTGAGAAGTTCGACGAGACTCTGCTGAGCGCGTACGGCGTCGGAAGTGTGATCGTCCTTCCGGGCGATCAGCCGCACTTTCATTGCGCTCGCTCCGGCGAGTACGTCACTCAAGTCAACGCTCTCGGGCCGCTCGGCCTAACCTATCTCGATCCGGCCGACGATCCACGCCTGGCAACGAGCGCGCCCGAGCGGTAGCTGAGGCGCTGCCGTATGCGGGCAGGCACCCGACGCCGGGGTCGCCCCGCCGGTTCAGTGGGTGGCCGCCGGGAACCTCCCCTGTCCCGTCCCGCGCGGGGCGGCATACTGCGGAACGATGGCCTATCCCCATATGATGCCGGCCTGGCGCCTGATGCAGTTCGGGCGGCCGTGCGAGCTGCAGCAGGTGCCGGTACCGGTCGTCGGCGCCGGCGAACTGCTGGTCAAGGTCGCCGGCAACGGCCTGTGCCACTCGGACGTGGGCATGATGCAGGCCGGCGCCGAAGCCTTTCCCTTCCCGGACTGGAAGCTACCCTTCACGCTCGGCCATGAGATCGCCGGCTGGGTCGAAGCCGTGGGCCGCGGAGTCGCGGGCTTCTCCGCCGGGCAGCCAGTGATCCTGGTCGCGACCCACTCGGATGGCACTTGCGGCTACTGCCTCAATGGCCAGGACAACAACTGCGAGGTGGCGAGTGCCGGGCGCGGCTACGGACGCGACGGCGGGCTCGCCCCCTACGTGCACCTGTCGAGCGCGCGAGCACTGATCACGCTGAAGACGTTGGATCCGCGCACCGCCGGGCCGCTCGCCGATGCGGGCGCCACCGCGATGCACGCGGTGCGGCGCGTGCTGCCGCGGCTCACCGCCGGCGCGAGCGCGGTGGTCATCGGTGCCGGGGGCCTCGGCAGCTTCGCCGTGCAGCTGCTGCGGCTGCTCTCGGGGGCGCGGGTGATCGCCATCGACCCTAATGCCGCGCGGCGCGAGTACGCCACGCGGATCGGCGCGCACGAGGTGCTCGCCGGGGTCACCGGGCGCACCGCCGCCGATGTCGCCTCGGCGACCGGCGGCCGCCTCGCCGACGCCGTGCTCGACTTCGTCGGCATCGATGACACCATCGAGGCCGGGCTCGCCTGCGTGCGGCGCACCGGGGCCTACGGGTTGATCGGTGCAGGCATGGGACGCCTCAACCGGCCCTGGTTCCACCTGCTGCCCAAGGATGGCGAGGTCTTCAACTTCACCGGCAGCACGATCGCCGACCTGACCGAGGTGGTGCGCCTCGCGGAGGCCGGCAGGCTCGTGAACGACACCGAGCGCTTCGCCTTCGAGGACACCCCGCGCGCCTATGCGGCGCTCGAGGCCGGGACACTCACCGGCCGGGCGGTCGTCGCGCCACCCGTGACCTGAATGCTGGATCCGCAGGACACCCTCGCGATCCACGAGCTGCTCGCGCTCTACGGGCACATCATCGACGAGCGCGCCTGGGAGCGCATCGGCGAGCTCTTCACCGAGCGCTCCGTCTACGACATGCGCGAGTTCGGGCTCGGCGTGGTGCGCGGCGCCGCGGCGATCAGCGCGCTCTGGAGCGGCCCGCGCGCGGCCCACCCGCTTGCGCATCACGCCACCAACATCCTGGTCACCGAGGAGCCCGACGGCACCGTGCGCGTGCTCTCCAAGGGACTGGGGGTCGGCGCCAACGGCCGCGTCGGCAGCGTGGTCTACCGCGACGTGGTGGAGCGCACGCCACAGGGCTGGCGCTTCGCCTCCCGCGCCGGCTACCTGCGCCGCGACGTCGGCTGAGGCAGCGTCAACCGCGCCGCGCCCGCGCCGTTGCCGCCTGCATGCTGCAACCGTCCGCGACACTGCTGCTCTGCGTTCTGGCCGCGGCGGCCCCCGAGACGCCGCTCGACCAGGTGACGATCGAGGCGCACCGCCAGGTGCTCGAGCAGCGCCTGAGCACCTTCGTCTACGCGGTCGCCCGGCCCGAGCACGACGAGTCGCTCAAGCGCTGGCAGCGGCCCATGTGTCCCCTGGTCGCGGGCCTGTCCGAGGCACAGGGCGAGTTCGTGCTCGCGCGGCTGTCGCAGATCGCGCGCGATGCGCATGTCCCGCTTGGCTCGCAGAAGTGCCGCGCGAACTTCTACATCGTCGCCACGACGCAGCCCGAGGAGCTGCTCAAGGCCTGGCGACACCGCGACCGCGCCCTGTACGGCGGCGCATCCGCCTCGCAGCTCGGGCACTTCCTCAGGCCCGACCAGGCGGTGCGCGTCTGGTACAACGCGAGCTTCGGGGACTCCGGCGGCGGCGTCGACCCCGGCGAGCAGGGCACCGAGATCGGCAACCGCCCGGTGGCGACCAACCGCCGCGCACCCAACACCAGGCTCCTGATGGCCGACGTGCTCGCGTTCTCCTCGGTGATCGTGATCATCGACATGAAGCGCGTGCAGGGCTTCAGTTACGGCGCCCTCACCGACTACGTGGCGATGCTTGGCCTGTCGCAGTTCGACACCCGGGCGGACCTCGGCAGCGCCCCCACCATCCTGCAGCTCTTCGCCGCCCACCCGCCGCAGCCCTTGCCCGCCGGCCTCACCGACTGGGACGCGGCGCTCCTGAAGGCCCTGTACGGCACCGAGCAGGCCGCCTTCACGCAGCGCAACCAGATCATCCAGATGATGATGCGCAGCGTCACCCCCTGACGCGCCGCCGCCTGAGCCTAACCCCCGAGGTGCTCCTCGACCTGCCGCCAGGCGAGCTCGGCGGTGGCGCGCGCGCGGCCGCCGGCCTCGCGAGCGTGCGCGCTCGCTGCCGTGCCCTCGAGCACGCGTCTCAGGATTCCCTGGCGGATGCAGGCGATGCGGAACAGGTTGTAGGCGATGCAGAACTCCCACACCCGCGGCTCGACCCCGGCACGCCCGGTGCGCTCGCAGTAGCGCGCCACGTACTCGGCTTCGCTCGGGATACCGAGTTGGCTGAGGTCCGCGCCGGCGAGCCCGTGGCCATCGCCCGCGGGGACGCGCCAGATCATGACGTGGTAGGCGAAGTCGGCGAGCGGATGGCCGAGAGTCGAGAGCTCCCAGTCGACCACGGCCAGCACGCGCTCGGCGTCGGCGGCGAAGATCATGTTGTCGAGACGGTAGTCCCCGTGCACCAGGCAGGTGGCCTCATCGGCGGGGATGTTGGCGGGCAGCCATTCGAGCAGGCGCTCCATGGCGGGGATCGGCTCGGTCTCAGAGGCACGGTACTGCTTGCTCCAGCGCGTGATCTGGCGTGCGAAGTAGTTGCCGGGACGGCCGTAGTCGCTGAGGCCCGCGGCGGCGTAGTCGAGCGTGTGCAGCCGCACCAGCACGCGGTTCATCTCATCGTAGAGCGCCGCACGTGCCGCGCGCGGCAGTTCCGGGAGCGTCGGGTCCCAGAAGTTGCGGCCGGCGGCGTAGCCCATGACATAGAAAAGTGTGCCGATCACGGCGCGGTCCGTGCACAGGTGCAGCGGCCGGGCCACGGGGAAGCCCGTGCCATGCAGCGCACTCATCACGCGGAACTCGCGGTCGACCGCGTGCGCCGAGGGCAGCAGTGGCCCGTCCGGCTGCTTGCGCAGCACGTAGTGCACGCGTGCGCCATCCTCAAGCAGGAAGGTGGGGTTGGACTGGCCGCCGCGGAACTGCCGCACGGTAAGCGGCGCACGCAGCCCGGGAAGGTGCGCGGCGAGGTAGCGCTCGAGCGCGGGGACGTCGAGGCGCTGCGTCGCGCTCAGCGGCATGGTACCGGCAAAGTCCCCTGCACCCATCAGCGTTCTCAGTATTTCGCCAGCTCCAGGCGCCCGATCTGGTTGCGGTGGACCTCGTCGGGACCATCCGCGATGCGGATGGCGCGCGCCTGCGCGTAGGCGTGCCCGAGGTGAAAGTCATCGCTCAGTCCCGCTGCGCCGTGCGCCTGGATGGCCCAATCGATCACCTGGCAGGCCATGTCGGCGGCGGCGACCTTGATCATGGCGATCTCGGCGCGTGCCGCCTTGTTGCCCACGGTGTCCATGAGCCACGCGGCGTGGTAGACGAGCAGCCGGGCCTGATCGATGCGGATGCGCGACTCGGCGATGCGCTCGAGGGTCACCGACTGCTCGGCGATCGCGCGGCCGAAGGTGGTACGCGCCTTCACACGGCGGCACATCTTCTCCAGCGCGCGCTCGGCCACCCCGATCAGGCGCATTGCATGGTGGATGCGCCCCGGGCCGAGCCTCCCCTGGGCGATCTCAAAGCCACGTCCCTCCCCGAGCAGCAGGTTCTCCGCGGGGACGCGCACGTCCTTGAACTCGATCTCCATGTGTCCGTGCGGGGCGTCATCGAAGCCGAGCACCGGCAGGTGCCTGAGGATGCTGATGCCCGAGGTGCCGCGCGGCACCAGGATCATCGACTGCTGCTGGTGCTTTGGTGCCGCCGGGTCCGTCTTGCCCATGAAGATGAACAGCTGGCAGCGGGCGCTGCCGGCGCCGGAGGTCCACCACTTGCGGCCGTTGAGGATGTAGTGCTCGCCCGCGCGCACGATCGAGCTCTCGATGTTGGTGGCATCGCTCGAGGCGACGCGGGGCTCGCTCATGGCGAAGGCCGAGCGGATCGTGCCGGCCAGCAGCGGCTCGAGCCAGGTGCGCTTCTGCGCCTCGGTGCCGTAGCGCTCGAGGGTCTCCATGTTGCCCGTATCGGGTGCCGAGCAGTTGAACACCTCGGGCGCCCACTTGACGCGCCCCATGAGCTCGCACAGCGGCGCGTAGTCAAGGTTGGAGAGGCCGGCACCATGGCGCGAGTCGGGCAGGAACAGGTTCCAGAGGCCGGCGGTGCGCGCGCGGGCCTTGAGCTCCTCGAGCAGTGGCGGGTCCTGCCAGCGCTCGCCGGCCTGCTGCTGGGCGTAGAAGCGCTCCTCGTTCGGGTAGATGTGCTCGTCCATGAAGGCGCCGAGGCGCCCGAGGTAGTCCTGCGATCGCTGGCTCAGCTTGAAGTCCACTGGCGGTCTCTCCTGGGTGTCCCGGTCGCGCCTCAGCCGTAGAAGCCGCGCCCGGCCTGCGCGAGCTCCTCGATGAGGGGCGCGGGTGAAAAGTACTCCGGGCCGACGGTCGTGGCGTAGTGGCGCAGCCGCCCGGCGAGCACGTCAAGTCCCAGACGGTCGGCGTAGTACATGGGCCCGCCGCGGTAGGCCGGGAAGCCGAAGCCGGCGAGCCAGATCACGTCGATCTCGTGCGCCCGCGGCACGATGCCCGCGCCGATGAGGCGCGCGCCCTCGTTGATCATGGCGTACAGGCAACGCTCGAGGATCTCCTCATCCGCGATCGCGCGGCGCTGGATGCCACGCCCGTGCGCGTGGCGCGCGATGAGCTCGGCCACGAGGGCATCACCGTGGGCCCGCCGCTCGCCGTCGTAGCGATACCAGCCCGCCCCGCTTTTCTGGCCGAGGCGCCCGAGCGCGACCAGCTGCTCGAGGAGGTCGGCAGCGCGCTCACGCGTGGAGAGCTGCTGCACGCGCGCGCGGCGCGTGGCAAGCACCACGTCGAGGCCGCCCAGGTCCTGCACGGCGAATGGCCCGAGTGGAAAGCCGAAATCGGTGAGCACGCGGTCGACCTGCTCAGGCAGCGCGCCCTCCTCGAGGAGGAACAGCGCCTCGCGCGAGCGGCGCGCGAGCATGCGGTTGGCGACGAGACCCTCGATCGCACCCACCAGGACCGCGGTCTTGCCGAGACGCCGCGCCAGTGCCAGGAGCGTCGCGCTCACGGCCGGCGCGGTGTGCGCGGTGTGCGCGATCTCGATCAGGCGCATGGCCGGGGCCGGGTTGAAGAAATGCAGTCCGGCGACCTCGGCCGGCCGGCCGCTCGCGGCCGCGAGCGCGTTGAGGTCGAGGAATGAGGTGTTGCTGGCGAGGATGGTGCCCGTCTTGGCGATGTGCCCGAGCGCGCCGAAGAGCTCCGCCTTTGCCTGCGGCTCCTCGGCGATCGCCTCGACGATGAGGTCGGCGTCGCCGAGTTCCTCGATCGCCGCGGCCTCGCGGATGAGGGCGAGGCGCTGCGCGGCCTGCGCCTCGGTAAGCGTGCCGCGCGCGATGGCGCCCGCGTAGCTCTTCTGAATCGCGGCGCGCGCCGCCGCGTGTGCCGCGGCGTTGCGCCCGAGGAGCTGCACCGGGATGCCGCTGTTGGCGAAGCAGCTGGCGATGCCCCGGCCCATGACGCCGGTGCCGACGATCGCCACTGCGCGGATTTCGCCTGCCGGGGTGCCGGCGGGGAGTCCGGGCACGTGCGCGATCTCGCGCTCGGCGGCAAAGGCGTGCCGCTGCGCGCGCGACTCGGCGCCATTCAGCAGCGCCATGCACAATTCGAGCTCGCGCCGCAGGCCCTCGCTGAAGGGCACCTCGTAGGCGAGCCGCACCGCCTTCACCGCTTCGAGCGGGGCCTTGAAGCCGCGCTGGCGCTGCGCGAGCGTGCGTGCGAGCTCATCGAACACCCCGGGCTCGGCTGCGGGTGGGCTGAGGGCGCCGGTGCGCCGCAAGGGCCGGCGCTCCTTAAGCGCGCGCCGTGCGAAATCGAGCGCGGCGGCCGTGAGCTCACCGTGCACGCACGCATCGATGAGCCCGAGCCCTGCGGCCTCCTCGCCCGTCACGTCGCGCGCCTCCCCGATCATGCGCAGTGCCGCACGCGCGCCGATGAGCCGCGGCAGGCGCTGCGTGCCGCCGCCGCCGGGAATGATGCCGAGCTTGACCTCCGGGAGCCCGAGGCGTGCATCGGGCAGCGCGACGCGCCAGTGGCAGGCGAGCGCCAGCTCGAGGCCCCCGCCGAGCGCGTTGCCGTGCAAGGCGGCGAGCACCGGCTTGTGCATGCGCTCGGTGCGCTCGATGACCTCGTTGAGCTCCGGTCGGGCGAAGGGACGCCCGAACTCGCGCACGTCGGCGCCCGCGGAGAAGTTGCGGCCCGCGCCGCGCACCACCAGGGCGTGCAGGCCGGGGTCGCGCTCGAACTCATCGAGCGCGGCCATGAGCCCGACGCGCACGGCGTGCGCGAGGGCATTCACCGGCGGGTGCTCGATCACCGCCAGCGCAAGCTCGCCGTGCCGGCTGAAGGAAACTGCGTCCGCCACAG
>Ga0335077_10007357_pt1 | contig 13609 bp, 11 predicted proteins | sample Lox_Sample_31_FD_207151 | JGI IMG/M metagenome (GOLD analysis project Ga0335077, IMG submission 207151) | Soil microbial communities from Loxahatchee National Wildlife Refuge, Florida, United States - Lox_Sample_3.1 | ecosystem: Environmental > Terrestrial > Soil > Wetlands | place: USA...
TCGGACGGCTGGCGGCGGCCGGGGCGGCTGGCGGCGGTCAAGATGACTCAGGGGCTACCGGGGCGGCGTGCGTGACGAAGATCACCCACGTGCCCACGCGGTGCGGACAACATGGCGCGGGTGTGGCGCGTGTGCCAATTACGTGTCTGCCAATTGAATGGTGGCACCGCCGATGGCGCGACCGGACTCGGATCGCGCCCGAGGCGCGCAATGCGGGTGCCGCCGACGCCGTATCCGCGCTACCGCTTAGACTCGCCTACGCTTGGCTTGCGCCCGACATCCGCCGAGACGACCGGACCGAAGGAGCAGATCACTGTGACCCTGCTTGAGTCCATCGGTGGCCCGCGAGACGTGAAGCGGCTGAACCAGGAGCAGCTTACGCAGCTGGCCGGAGAGATCCGCGACTTCCTGATCCAGGCGGTCTCGCGCAGCGGCGGCCACCTCGGCCCGAATCTCGGCGTGGTGGAACTCACGATCGCCCTGCACCGGGTCTTCGACTCGCCGCGCGACCGTATCGTGCTTGATACCGGCCACCAGTCCTATGTGCACAAGCTGCTCACCGGCCGCCAGGGCGGGTTCGCGAGGCTGCGCCAGCGCGGCGGGGTATCTGGCTACCCGAGCCAGGGCGAGTCCGAGCACGATCTGGTGGAGAACTCGCACGCCTCGACCTCGCTGTCCTACGCCGATGGGCTTGCCAAGGCCTTCAAACTGCGGGGCGAGACCGGGCGGACGGTCGTGGCCGTCATCGGGGATGGCGCGCTGACCGGCGGCATGGCCTGGGAGGCGCTCAACAATATCGCCGCCGCACCCGACAGTCACCTGGTCATCGTGGTCAACGACAACGGCCGCTCGTACACGCCGACCATCGGCGGCCTGGCCAGCCACCTGGCTTCGGTCCGTATGTCGCCGAGGTATGAGCACGTGCTCGACTACATCAAGACCACGCTGTCCCGCACACCAGTAGTCGGGCCGCCGCTCTACGAGACCCTGCACGGCATCAAGAAGGGCATCAAGGACGTACTGCAGCCGCAGGTGCTTTTCGAGGACCTCGGCCTGAAATACGTTGGGCCGATCGACGGCCACGACGAGGTGGCCGTCGAATACGCGCTGCGCCGCGCCCGCGGCTTCGGCGCGCCGGTGATAGTGCACGTCCTCACCCGGAAGGGGTTCCGCTACGCGCCGGCGGAGAGCAACGACGAAGACTGCCTGCACCAGGTCGGCCCGGATACCGACCCGGAGACCGGCGTGCCGAACGGCTCCGCGGTACGAACCTGGACCAAGGTCTTCGCCGAGGAGATGGTCGCGATCGGCGCGCGCAGGCCGGACGTCGTAGCGATCACAGCCGCGATGCTTTACCCGACGGGCCTAGCGGCATTCGCCGACGCCTACCCGGACCGCGCGTACGACGTCGGCATTGCCGAGCAGCACGCCGTCACCAGCGCGGCCGGACTTGCCATGGGCGGCCTGCGCCCCGTCGTCGCCATCTACTCCACGTTCCTCAACCGGGCGTTCGACCAGGTCATCATGGATGTGGCGCTGCACAAGCTGCCTGTGACGTTCGTGCTCGACCGGGCCGGAGTGACCGGCGTGGACGGCCCGAGCCACAACGGCATGTGGGACGGCTCCATTCTCCAGGCGGTGCCTGGCCTGCGAATTGCCGCGCCGCGCGACGCCACGCGCCTTGCCGAGCTACTCCGAGAGTCGGTCGCGATCGACGATGGCCCGACCGTCCTGCGTTACCCGAAGGCCACCGTTGGCGAAGACATCGCCGCTGTCGGCAAGATGGGTGGCATGGATGTGCTTGCCCGTCCCGTATACAGCACAGAAAGCACAGAAAGCACAGAAAGCACAGACGGGCCAGGCCGCACCTACAACGCGGCTGGCACAGGGGGCACAACGGGATGCACAGACGGGCGGCAAGACGTGCTCCTCGTGGGGGCCGGGGTCATGGCGGGTGTCTGCGTCGAGGCCGCGGGCAGGCTCGCCGATCAGGGCATCGGCGTCACGGTGGTGGACCCGCTCTGGCTGAAGCCGGTGGACGAAGCGCTGGTGAACGCGGCACGCGGCAGCCGTTTGGTTGTCGTGGTTGAAGACAACGGCCGGGCGGGCGGCTTCGGTGACGCGGTCTGCCGCCTCCTGCGCGACCACGATGTGGACACGCCGGCCCGCACGTTCGGACTGCCGCAGGAGTTCCTGGGGCAAGGGGACCGGGCCACGATCCTGGCCGAGGCGGGCCTGACACCGCAGCACCTCGCGCGGCGGATCACTGAGATCGTGGCGCACGCCGCGAAACGGACGTCACCAGTCGAACAGCATTCGCAGGCGGGATGACAATGGCGGGGCCGGGCGTGACATCAGTGGTGTCCAGTGTGTCCATCGAATCCACCGCCCCGGCAGTCGCCGCGGCTTCCGGCGCCTGGAGGCGGAACTTGCGGGTGGCCGTAGTCGGCTCGGGGCCTGCGGGCCTGTACACGGCGGAAGCGCTGATCAAGCAGGTCGCCGCGCTCGGGACCGGGCTGGGCATCGAGGTGGACGTGCTGGACCGGCTACCCACCCCGTACGGCCTGGTGCGCTACGGCGTCGCGCCCGACCACAAGTCGATCAAGTCGATCGCCGTGTACCTGCAACGGGTTCTCGAGGATCCGCAGGTGCGGTTCCTCGGCGGCGTGCGTTTCGGCGCCGACGTGACCCGCGAGGAGTTGCTCGCTTGCTACGACGCCGTCGTCTACGCGACGGGCGCGATGCGCGACAGGCGGCTCGGTGTTCCGGGCGAGGACCTGCCTGGAAGCGTGGCGGCGACCGACTTCGTTAACTGGTACTGCGGGCACCCGGACATCGACCCGGCCATGTTCCGTCTCGACGCGCGGGCGGTCGCGGTGATCGGAGTCGGGAACGTCGCGGTCGACGTGGCCCGCGTCCTGGCTAAGACCGCCGCCGAACTCAGTAACACCGACGTGCCGGAACCGGTGCTCGCCGCGCTCGCGGCCAGCAAGGTCCGCGAGATTCACGTGATCGGCCGACGCGGGCCCGCGCAGGCCAAGTTCACCACCAAGGAACTGCGGGAGCTCGGTGAACTGCCTGGCGCTGACATCACGGTGGATCCGGCCGAGGCCGACCTTGACCGTTTCGACCCGACCGGCGAAAGCAGCAGGCTGGGCGAGTCCGACCGGCACGTCCGCGGCAACGTGGCGGTGATCAGGGACTGGGCCAGCCGGACGCCGCAGGGCAGGCCGCGGCTGCTGTCGGTCCGGTTCTGGCTCAGGCCGGTGGAGATCATTGGTACCGAACGCGTGACCGGGCTGCGTCTCGAGCGGACCAGGCTCGACGAATCTGGGCGGGTCATCGGCACCGGCGAGGATGAGGTACTGCCGGTGCAGATGGTCCTGCGCTCGGTCGGGTATCAGTGCGTCCCCTTGCCCGGGGTGCCGTTCGACGAGCGCAGCGCCACGGTGCCCAACGCCGAAGGACGAGTGCTCGGCGCCGACGGGAATCCGCGCCCCGGCGAGTACGTGGCTGGCTGGCTCAAGCGCGGCCCGACCGGCGTGATCGGCACCAACAAGTCCGACGCGGCCCAGACGGTCCGCGCGCTGCTCGCCGACGTCGCAGGCGGGCCGGGGCCCGCCTGCGCCGGATCTGGGCCAGTGCGATTGCGTGACGTGCTCGCCGTGCGAGGCATCCGGCCGGTGAGCTACGAGGACTGGCTCGGCATCGAGAAGCGGGAACTCGAGCTTGGCGCCAAACTCGGCCGTGGCGAGCGGGTCAAGCTGTGCGGCTGGGAAGCCCTGAACGCCGCATGCGGCATAGGGCCCGTCGCCAACGCATGACCAGGCATCTTCGCGCACAGCTGAACGGTTGTTTGGGCAGGACCTTCGGCCCTGCACGAGCGGAAGGGCGGCGAGCCACGCTTGCTGGTGTGGATCTTCGGCCCGCATCGGCAGGCCGACGGCGCACCACGCCAGCGGAAAACGGCCCTGGCGGAGGGGAGGGGCGGCGCCGATGAACGTCGGGCTGCGGGAGCTCTTGCGGGGCGGCGTAGGCGAGAACGTGCCACGCATCGACGGGATCCCGAAGGTCAGCGGAACGTTCGCGTACGCGAGCGATCTGGGGATGGACGGCATGCTCTGGGGGGCGACGCTCAGGTCGCCTTACCCGCACGCGGCGATCCGCGGCATCGACATCGGCGGTGCGCTCGCAAGCCCGGGCGTGCACGCGGTGCTGCTTGCCAGCGACATCCCAGGCCAGAACCGCTTCGGCCTGAACTTCGACGACCAGCCGGTGCTCGCCGACGCGGTCGTTCGCTACGACGGCGAACCCGTCGCCGTCGTAGCGGCGGAGACGGCAGAACTCGCGCGACGAGCCATCTCACGGATCGGTGTCGAGTACGAGCCACTGCAGGTCCTTGCCGACATGGAGGAGGCGCTGCGTGCGGGCGCGCCACGGTTGCATGAGTTCGGCAACGTGCTGCGGCACGTCCATTTGCTGCATGGCGACCCCGACGCCGTCGCGGCCGACCACTGGGTAGGGGGCTACTACGAGACCGCCATGCAGGATCAGGCACCGCTCGGGCCTGAGGCCGGTCTCGCGGTCCCGGCGGAAGACGGCGGAGTTGACCTGTACGTCGCGACCCAGTGGCTGCACGTGGACCGCGAGCAGATCGCGCCGTGCCTGCGCCTGCCCGAGGAGAAGGTGCGGCTGCACCTCGCCGGCGTCGGCGGCGCGTTCGGGTCCCGCGAGGACATTCACATGCAGATCCACGCTTCCTTGCTTGCCCTGCGCACCGGCCGGCCGGTCAAGATGAGTTTCGGGCGCGAGGAGTCATTCCACTCGCACGTGCACCGCCACCCGTCGCGGATCTGGATGCGGCACGGCGTGACCGCCGAAGGCAGGTTGCTGAGCGTGGACGCGCGGCTGCTCTTCGACGGCGGTGCCTATACGTCGTCGTCACCCGCCGTGGTCGGCAACGCGGCTACCTTCGCCGCGGGACCCTACGACGTGCCGAACGTCCGGGTGGAGGGCACCGTTGTGTATACCAACAACCCGCCGTGTGGCGCGATGCGGGGCTTCGGCGGCCCGCAGGTCTGCTTCGCGCACGAGGCACAGATGGACAAGATCGCGGCCAGGATCGGCATCGACCCCGTGGAGTTGAGGCTCGCCAATGCGCTGAAGACCGGTTCTGTGCTGCCAACCGGCCAGGTGCTGACGGGCGCGGCCCCGGTAAGGGAAATCATCGAGGGCTGCAGGGACCTGCCGCTGCCACAGCCGGATCCTGCCCGCGGCCGCGACATCCTGCGCTACCCGGGCGGCACCGGCGCCGTCACGCGCGGTGAAGGGCTGAAACGAGGAGTGGGATTCGCGGTCGGCTACAAGAACGTGGCGTTCAGCGAGGGATTCGACGACTCCGCGGCGGCCCGCGTCACGCTCAGCTTCGGGCCCGATGGGCCGGTGGCCGAGATTTACACCGCGGCGGTCGAGATGGGACAGGGCCTGTACACCTTACTTACCCAGATAGTGCGCACCGAGCTTGGTGTCGACCGCGTCGTGTTCCACCCGGCGGACACCCTGGTTGGTAACGCGGGCTCCACCTCGGCCTCCCGGCAGTCGATGATGTCCGGGGGAGCCGTGCAACTCGCGTGCGCGCAGGTCCGCGGCGCCCTGTTCGATCGCGCCTGCGCGCATCTAGGGCCGGTCGGCAGGGAGGACCTGGTGCTCGAAGATGGCCAGGTATTCATGGGTGGCAGCGCTGGAGCGGCCCGCTCGGTTGGTCCGGTAGGCGACGCCCTTCCCGCAGGCGCTGAAGGCCCGCCGGTCGTGGACATCGGGGCGTTCCTCGGCGAGCCGATCGAGCGCGGTGTCGTCTACCGCCACCGGGCTACCGAGCATTTCGACGAGAACGGCCAGGGCGACATCCATGTGTCGTTCGCCTTTGCCGCCGAACGTGCCGTCGTCGAGGTCGACGAGGAGCTTGGCCTGGTGCGCGTCCTGCAGGTCGCCGCGGCCGTGGACGCCGGGCGGGTACTCAATCCCAGTGGATTCGAAGGCCAGATTGAGGGCGGGACGGCGCAGGGCCTCGGGCTCGCGCTGATGGAGGAGGTCCAGGTCCGGGAGGGGATCATCCGCAACCCTTCGTTCACCGACTACCTGATCCCGACCATCCTCGACATGCCCCCGGTGGTTTCAATGGCGATCGAAGCGCCGGAGCCTGGGGTTCCCTACGGCCTCAAGGGCATCGGCGAGTCGCCCACCGTGGTCGCCACGGCGGCGATCGTGGCCGCGCTGCGTGACGCCACGGGCAGGGAACTCAACCGTGCGCCGGTCTCGCCTGACGAGCTCGCCGGGCTGCGCGGACCCGCGCCGAGCGCTGGCGCGCCGCCGCCGCCCAAGGTGCCCGGCCAGTGGCCGGTCCCTTACTACCACGACATGCAGTCCGGACAGCAGAGGCTCATGTGAGCGTCGGCCAGCCCCGGCACGTCACGGGCCCGCTGCCGGGCAGCCCGGGGAATCCGGAGATTATCGTCATCGACGGCTGCGCGATCGCGACGGTCGACCCGGTCGGCCGGGAGTTCGCGAGCGGCCACGTCGTCGTAGCTGGTGGCAGGATCTCGGCGATCGGCTCAGGCCCGGCGCCCGGCCGCTACCCGGCTGCGCGGCGGATCGATGGTACCGGCTGCCTCGCCACACCCGGGCTTGTCAACAGCCACGACCACCTCTACCAGTGGGCCACCCGGGGGCTGGCGCAGGACGCCACCTTGTTCGAATGGCTGACCACGCTGTACCCGGTGTGGGCGCACATCGACACCGGCGTCGTCTCCGCTGCCGCCCTGGCCGGCCTCGTCGCGCTCGCCCGGTCGGGCTGCAGCATGTCAGCCGACCACCCCTACCTGTTCCCCCACGGCGGCGGCGACCTGCTGGCCGCGGAGATCGCCGCGGCCGCCAGGGTGGGGATACGGTTCCACCCCTGCCGCGGCTCGATGGATCTCGGCGCGTCCTCGGGCGGTTTGCCGCCTGACGAGGTCGTGGAGGACAGGGACACCGCGCTGGCCGCCACTGAGGAGGCGATCGGGCGCTGGCACGACCCGTCGCCGGTGGCCATGGTGCGCATCGCGGTCGCGCCATGCTCGCCGTTCTCGGTCTCCGCCGGGCTGATGCGCGATGCCGCACTACTGGCCCGCCGCCGCGGCGTCCGGCTGCACACCCACCTGGCGGAGACCCTCGACGAGGACAGCTACTGCAGGGAGCGCTTCGGCTGCGAGCCGGTCGAATACGCGGACAAGCTCGGCTGGCTCGGCAGCGATGTCTGGCTGGCGCACACGGTGCATGTCGGCCGGGACGGCGTGCGGCGGCTCGCCGCCTCGCGCACCGCGGTCGCGCACTGTCCAAGCTCGAACGCGCGGCTCGGCGCCGGCACCGCGCCCGTGCGCCCGCTGCTCGACGCGGGTGCGACGGTCGGGCTCGGCGTGGACGGCGCGGCGTCGAACGAGTCGGCGTCCTTGGCCGGTGAGCTTCGCCAGGCCCTCTTGCTGGCCAGGCTCGGGTATGGCCCGCACGCGATGAGCGTGCGTGACGCGCTGGCCCTCGCGACCATCGGCGGCGCAAGGTGCCTCGGCCGCGAGGCCGAACTCGGCTCGCTCGAGCCGGGGAAACTCGCCGACATCGCGCTGTGGCGGCTGGACGGCTTCGGATCGGCGGACATCGTGGACCCAGTCGCCGCACTCGTGCTCGGCCCGCAGCCGCCGCTCGCGCTGCTGCTTGTCGGCGGGCAGCCGGTCGTGGTCGACGGCGAAGTGGCGGGCTGCCCGCGCGATGAGGTCGCAGATTCGCTGGTCGCGGCGAGCCGTCGGCTGGCCGGCCTGGCCAGGGCCGGATGACCGTGCGGCGCCGGACCGTGTGGCACCGGACCGTATGGCGCCGGACCGTGCGGCGCTGGACCGTGCGGCACGGCGGAGGTGCAGCATGAGTTTCCTGCAGCCGGTGAGCTGGCCGGAGGCGCTCGCGGCGCGTGCCGCCTACCCGAACGCCGTCGCGGTGGCCGGAGGCACGGATGTCCTTGTCGACATCAACTTCAACCGCCTGCACCCCGCGGCCGTGCTCGATCTCGGCCGGGTCCGCGAGCTTGGCGACCGCTCACGCGCTGACGGGACCATCAGGCTCGGCGCCGGGGTCAGCTACCACGACATCATCACCGGCCTCCGCGCCGATCTGCCCGGGCTTGCCATGGCGGCCCGCACGGTCGGCTCACCGCAGATACGCAACCGGGGCACGGTGGGCGGCAATCTGGGCTCGGCGTCCCCGGCGGGGGACGCCCATCCGCCGCTGCTTGCCTCGGGTGCGGACGTGGAGGTCGAGTCGGTCCGCGGCCGGCGGCTCATCCCTATCGGCGATTTCTTCCTCGGCCCGAAACGCAGCGCGCTCGAGGCGGACGAGCTGATCGCGGCGGTGCATATTCCGCCGGCCACGGGACCACAGCTGTTCGCCAAGATTGGTAGCCGCAACGCCATGGTCATCGCGGTCTGCTCGCTGGCCATCGCGCTGTACCCGGACCGTCGCAAGGTGGGTACGGGGATCGGGTCGGCGGGACCGATCCCGCTGCGGGCCGTGGCGGCCGAGCGGTTCCTCGAGGGGGTGCTCGATGCGGGGAATTACTGGCAGAGCCGCGAGCCGCTGTCCGACGGTGTGGTGTCGAGGTTCGCCGACCTCGTCGGGCAGGCGGCCCAGCCGATAGACGACGTGCGCGGGTCCGCCGGCTACCGGGTGCACGCGCTGCGGGTACTCGGCCGGCGGATGCTCGGCTGGGCGTTCGAGGATTATCGGAGGGTGGCGCGGTCATGAAGGTCTCGTGCACGGTCAACGGCGAGGCACGGGTGGCGGACGACGTCAGGTATGACGAGTCACTGCTGGAGTTGCTGCGCGAACGGCTGTGCCTGCCCGGCACCAAGAACGCCTGCGAGCAGGGTGAGTGTGGTTCGTGCTCGGTGCAACTTGACGGCACGCTCGTCTGCTCGTGTCTGGTGCTCGCCGGGCAGGCACAGGGGTGCGAGATCGTCACCATCGAAGGACTCGGCGACGGCGCCGGGCTGCACCCGATACAGCAAGCGTTCATCGACGCCGGGGCCGTGCAGTGCGGCTTCTGCACGCCGGGACTGATCATGTCCACGCACGACCTGCTGGCCCGCGTGCCCGATCCGGGCGACGACGAGATCCGCGAAGCCCTGGCGGGGAACCTGTGCCGCTGCACCGGCTACCAGAAGATCCTCGAGGCGGTGCACCTTGCGGCACGTAGCTAGTGCTCCGTAGAGCCGTCCGCTCAGATCTCAACGGCCGGGCAGCTGCGCGTTCCGCAGCTCGCTGCTGTGCCGCTGGGCGAGCGCGGTGCCCCTGGCATTTTCCCGAACGGCTGACACCAGCTGGCGGGCGCGCCGGCGTCAGTCGGTCTGGTGGTGTTACGCCTGCCTGCCCCGGCCGTTCACCGTCGCGTCAACGGGAGACGATTGGCTGAACGGGATCCGGCGTGCGGAAGGCGAGGCGGCGATGGGACGGATCGTGGTGGTCGGCGGCGGCATAGTCGGCACGATGCATGCGGTGGAGGCCCTGCGCCGCGGGCACGACGTCATCCACCTCGAGCGTGAGCATGGCGCCAGGGGAGCGAGCGTCCGCAATTTCGGCCTGATCTGGGTGAGCGGTCGAGCACCCGGGCCGGAGCTCGGGCTCGCGCTGCGGGCACGGGCCCGATGGGAGGAAATCGCCGCGGACATACCAGGCCTCGGGTTCCGGTCCCATGGCTCGCTCACCCTCGCCGTCGACGACGGCGAGCTCCAACTGCTCAAGGAGGCAGCCGCGCTGCCAGATGCCGCGGTGCGGGGCTATGAGCTACTTGAACCGGCGGCTGTCCGGAGCGTGAATCCAGCCCTGCGGGGCGAGTTCGCCGGCGGCCTGCTGTGCCGGATGGACGCCGTCGTCGAGCCGCGAGAGGCGCTGCGGGCGATCCGTGCGTATCTGCTGGCCGCGGGGACTCCGGCCGCTGGTTACCAGTGGCTTCCCGGCTGTGAGGCGATCGAGGTCGGCCCTAACGGGGTGCGTGACCACACCGGGACCTGGCACCGCGGCGACCTTGTCGTCCTGTGCACCGGGGCCGCGCACACCGGTGTCGCCGGCCCGCACCTCGCTAGCTGGGCACGGCCGCCAGTGCGGCGGGTCCGTATACAAATGATGCAGACAGCGCCTCATGCGGGCGCGCTCACCACGTCCGTGGCCGACGGCGACTCGCTCCGCTACTACCCGGCCTACGACCTGCCTAGCAGGCGCCACCTGGGCCCGCAGGCCCCGGTGGCGGCGCGGACGGCCGCGCAACTGCTGCTCGTGCAGCGCCTGGACGGCGGCCTGACCATAGGTGACACACACGAATACGACGAGCCGTTCGCATTCGATGTCGATGAGGACGCCTATGATCATCTGTGCCTGCACGCGGGGAGGCTGCTCGGCTCGCCACTGCCGCGTATCCAGCGCCGCTGGGCCGGCGTCTACAGCCAGGCCACCGGCGACGAGATCTATCACAGATCCGACGTCGCGACCGGCGTCGTACTGGTCACCGGCCCTGGCGGGCGGGGCATGACCTGTGCGCCGGCCATTGCCGAGCAGACTTTCACATGACTAGCGGGCTGGCGGCTGCCATCGATGAGAGGACTCGCGATGAACGACATCACGATCGCCTGCCTGGACATGGCCGGAACCACGGTCCAGGACGAGGGCGACGTCACCGCCGCCTTCTCCGCCGCCTTCAGGCGGTTCGGCGCGCCACCTGGCACGCCGGCCCACGACGCCGCGATGCAGACCGTCCACGCGACCATGGGCCAGTCGAAGATCGATGTGTTCCGGCTGATCCTGCGCGACGAAGCGACTGCGCAGCGAGCCAACGAGGCGTTTGAGGAGCGCTACGCGGCGGCCGTCGAGGCGGGCGGGGTCACCGCACTGCCCGGAGCGCTTCACACCATCACGCGCTTCGGCGGCGTGCCGCTCGCGTTTCTGTTCATCGCGACGCTGGGCTCGGCTGGGACCGTCACCGGATGGCTCACCCGGATCGGCTTCGACCCGTATGCGCACGGTTTTAACCTCTACACCTTCAGCGGCATCGTGATCGTCTACATGTACTTCCAGATCCCGCTGATGGTGCCCGTCATCCTGCCGGCCATGGGAGGACTCCGACCGGCTTGGCGCGATGCCCGTGTCAGCCGTCTCGAAGCCGGCCACGATCCGCAGCGCCGTGGTCTTCCCGCAGCCTGATGGGCCAAGCAGCGCCACCAGTTCGCCGGGACCCACCTCAAGCGACAGCCTGGCGAGCGGCGGCTCGTTCGGCAATATCGAGCCTGGAATCGACTTCGTCCTTGTCGATGGCGTAGACGTATCCCTGATTCCGGCGGCCAAGCGAGACATGGGCATGGTGTTTCAGAGTTACAGCCTGTTCCCCAACATGTCGGCGCTGGACAACGTCGGCTTCGGACTGCGGATGCGCAAGCGGCGCACGGCCGAGCGGCACCGCCGCGCCGGGGAGCTTCTCGAGATGGTCGGCCTGGCCGCTCACGCCAGGCATTTCCCGCATCAGCTGTCCGGCGGCGGCCAGAACCTCTGGCTGGCGGGCAAGGCTCGTCCGATAGAGCTGCCGAACCTCGTCAGCAGTGGCACGGTGAACCACGCCGCCTACAGCGCGCTGCCCACGGCGGCCTCGGGCACGCTGGTGTTCCCGACGCAGGCCCAGCTGGCGACAGCGGAGACGCTGTTGTCGCAGCAGTGGGCAAGCAAGATCTGACGTGGATCTTCCTGCTGGCGATCGCAACGATCGGAGGCCGGCGAGCGCAGATGGCACCAGGTCCGCAGTTCTCTGTCGTCCCTGTCCCCAGAGATCGTGGAGAGTCCCGATGACAGCGAACACCGCCAACGAAACCGCCGCCGGCAGCATGACCGCCCGCGCCGCGAGCGGCGCTGGAGTCACCGTCTCGCGGCGGACGCGTCCGTGATTGGAAGGTCAAAAGCGGCATCGAGGAAGGGCCACAGCGGTATGACCTCTGCCGTCAGCTATCCGCGTAGCGGACGCTCCCCGGATAACCCCGTCCGCGACAAAAGGGAAAGCGGACAAACGGTGCCGTCGCCCTTTGTCGCGGGCTACTGAGAATGACCCCGGATTACGAGGGAACACTGTCGTTTCTGGTGTCGCGCGGGATCGAGTTGCCCGATGGCCATGAGGACGACCCTCCCGACTCGCAGAACGGCGCCAACTGCAGAGACGTACCGATTGCGGCGGGTGTCGACGACCTGTTCGACCCACCGATCGACGGCGTGGTGGCTGAGCGGGAGCAACTGCGGGGAAGCCGGCTCCGCACACCTTCCTGGCAAGGGCGCGGGCCCTCGGCTTGCCGCCGCCACTGTGGCGGTCTTCGAGGACGCGCTGGCTGGCGTGGCGGCGGGCGGGTCGGCGGGTTTGGCTATGTGGTGGGAGGAGATCGCGCTGGTCAGGCGGAGGCGCTGCGAGAGCATGGCGCGGATATTGTTGTGGCGGATCTCGCCGAGCTGACGGATCGTCCGTGATACGGCAAGAATTCGTTCACAGTAGAGCCGTGGGCCCTGCGGGAAACTCACGACTCACCTGGACCTGAACATATTGGCCCAGACAGAGTCGGTGTTCGCGCTGGCCAACGTTAACCTGGGATGGCGTGCCAACTTGGACGAAGGCGAGCCGCACGGCATGCCGGGAAGCTACTACCTCAACGGGGTCTACGAGGCGCGGCAACTGCCTTACGCGGAGACAAACGCGGAGACCGCGTACGGCTTTCCTGAGTCCGGGCAGACAGTTATCAATGTGACCAACGGCAAGTTGATCCGCCTGTTCGTCGACGACGAGCCTTTCGATGTCTCACCTTTACGGTCCCGGATGCGGCCGCGAGCGCGTTGCGATGGCGGCTTGGGACGCTTCCAGCGGCCATCGAGCGGGCAACCCAGCTCGGGCTTCAGGGCGCGACCTTCCCGTGGGTACGATCACCGGCCAGGAGCGCCCGGGCTACTGGCCCGCCAGCACCGCCGCCTTCCACTACACCCACGCACGCGGTCATGGCCGCCGAGGTCGGGTATCTGGGGCTTGCTGTCGATTACCTCGGCGAGGCCGCACTCATGGATTTGCCTGACCTCGAGAACAATACCTGCGACGGCGTGCACATCGCCTCGCTGACCGGCACCTTGGTTGCCCTCGTCAGCGGTTTCGGCGGCCTGCGTCACCGGGACGGGAACGTCAGTTTCGCGCCGCAGCTCCCCGAGGAACTGACCAGGCTTGCATTCAATCTCCCGATCCGGGGAAGGCACCTGCACATCGAGGTGACTCACGCCGGTGCCAGCTACCTCCTGGCGGACGGCGAGCCGCTTGAGATCCTGCACCACGGCGAGAGGGTAAACCTCTCGGCCGGGAAGCCGTAGGAGCGTCCGGTCCGGCTGCAACCGGCGCGTACTCGACCCAGCCAGCCGCCAGGACGGGAACCCGTTCACCGCCGGATCAGTGAGTGAAGCAAGCTGATCCGGTCATCCATCCCGTGCGGGGTGGCCCGCAGGAGCCAGCGACGCCCACCAGCACGCC
>Ga0335077_10007358_pt1 | contig 13608 bp, 15 predicted proteins | sample Lox_Sample_31_FD_207151 | JGI IMG/M metagenome (GOLD analysis project Ga0335077, IMG submission 207151) | Soil microbial communities from Loxahatchee National Wildlife Refuge, Florida, United States - Lox_Sample_3.1 | ecosystem: Environmental > Terrestrial > Soil > Wetlands | place: USA...
AGACCGCCGCGGAAATCTGCTCGGGAATGCCATAGAGGCGGAGCGTGATCTCCGTCATGACCCCGAGCGTTCCCTCCGATCCCACGAAGAGCCGCGTCAAGTCGTAGCCTGCGGCCGATTTCCTCGCGCGCCGCGCGGTGCGGATGATGCGGCCGTCTGCGAGCACGACCGTGAGCGAGAGGACATTCTCGCGCATGGTGCCGTAGCGGACGGCATTGGTGCCGGAGGCCCTGGTCGCGGTCATGCCGCCCAGCGAGGCGTTGGCGCCGGGATCGATCGGGAAGAAGAGCCCGGTATCGCGGAGATGCTCATTGAGCTGCTTGCGGGTGACGCCGGCTTCGACGGTCACGTCGAGATCCTCGGCGCTCACACGGAGGACCTTGTTCATCTGCGAGAGGTCGATCGAAATACCGCCGCGGAGCGCCGCCACATGGCCCTCGAGCGAGGTGCCGGTGCCGAAGGGAATGACGGGCACCCTGTGCCGGGCGCAGAGCCGCACGACTTCCGCCACCTCCTCCGTGCTCTGCACGAAGACGACGCCGTCGGGCGGCGCCGGCGTGTGAAAGGACTCGTCCTTGCCGTGCTGCTCGCGCACCGCGGCGGCGGTCGAGAAGCGCTCGCCGAAACGCTGGCGCAACGTGTCCAGCACGATCTGATTGGGTGGGTCGCGGCGGAGGTCCGGGGCAGGCAGCACGGGCACAAATCCTCTCAGGAAGGGGCTGGACGCAGCCTAGCCCTTGGGCGCCCCCACAGCAAATGCGGCCGCCCCGGCTCGGGGCTTAGGCCTTGAGCCTAATGCTTTGTTGTCGCTCGGCAGGAGCGTTGCTTAAGTGGGTATTAATTAATTCAAATTCATAATATTTCCCCAGCGGCCTAATTCAGGCGCGCGCTCTCATGTCTTGGGCATGAGCAGACGGGAGGGTGGATGTTTCTCAGCGACGAAGGGCGCGAGCGCGCGAGCGAGATCGCGAAATCTGCGCTCTCCTACATGGACCAACTGGGCATTCCCCCGTACCCGCGGCATTTCTGCGTCTGGTACACGCACGCGATGGGCGAGTTTCCGGACCTGACGCGGACGATCGAGACCCTGCTCTCGAACCATCGACCCGTCACCGAGGAAGTCAGCGAGGAGCTTTTCGAGCGGTTCTTCGCCGTGGGCCGCGAGCATTCGGCATTGCGCTCGGCAATGCAGCGCGTGCAGGAAACGGCGCTCCGTCTCCTGGGCTCGCTCGGCGACGCCGGCGCCAACACCACCCGCTATAGCGCCACCCTCAAGGAGATCACCGGAACCCTCGAGGAAATCCAGAACCCCCAAGAAATCCGCCAGCTCGGCCTGCGCCTTCTCGAGGAGACGCAGGCGATGCAGCGCAAGATGGAGCTCGTGGGACAGGAGTTCAGCACCTCGGCCCAGGTGATCCAGCAGCTCCGCATCAAGCTCGAGGGCGCAACGCGCGATGCGCTCACGGACGCGCTCACGGGTATCGCCAACCGCAAGGCCTTCGACATGCGTCTCCGTGAGGCCGCGATGGACGCGATGGAGACTGGCTCCGAGCTTTGCCTCCTCATGCTCGACATCGATCACTTCAAGCGCTTCAACGACCGGTGGGGGCACCAGACCGGCGACCAGGCGCTGATGCTGGTCGCAAAAACGCTGGTCGACAACGTCAAGGGCCGCGACCTCACCGCGCGGTACGGCGGCGAGGAGTTCTCGGTGATCCTGCCGCGCACTCTGCTCACGGATGCGGTAACGCTTGCGAAGCAGATCCAGCAGGGATTCGCGGCGCGGAAGCTCGTCAACAAAGGCACGGGGGAGCGGATTGGCTCGATCACGGTCTCGATCGGCGTGACGCGCTTCGAGCCCGGTGAGGCGCTCGCTCGCTTCATTGCCCGCGCTGACGGTGCGCTCTACACAGCAAAACGCGGAGGCCGCAACCGCGTCGTCGCCGAGGAGCCCGAGCGGCAACTCGCAGCGTCTCCCTGAAGCCCCTGTCCTGGCGCTTCCGACCTGCCCTCGCTAGTCTCTCCCGCGCATTCCTCCGCGCGGGAGACGAGCCATGACCACCGACCCCAATTGCATCTTCTGCAAGATCGTCGCGGGCAGCATCCCATCCTATAAGTTGTTCGAGGACGGCGAGAGCCTTGCCTTCATGGACATCAATCCCGCGAATGACGGGCATTGCCTGGTAATCCCGAAGGCGCATTTCCCTACGGTCTTCGCGCTCGCGCCGGAGGCATTCGCGGCCGCGGGGCGGACCGTCATCAAGGTCGCGACGGCCGTCGACCGGGCGCTCTCGCCGGATGGGATCAATCTCCTGCAGGCGAACGGGCCGGGTGCGGCGCAGTCGGTCCTGCATTTTCACATCCACATCCTCCCGCGCCGCCGAGACGACGGCCTGACCATCAACTGGGTGCCGAAGCCCGGAGACCGCGCGCGGATTGCGGAGATCGCGGAGCGGATTCGAAAGGCGCTGTGAGGTTGCTCGCGGACTACTCGGCCGCTCTCCGCCCCCGCTGCGGCAGCATCCCGAGCGCGCGCTTGTAGGTGTCGAGCAGCGCCTCCTGCTCGTCGCGGTCGTCCTCGTCGAGGCGGCGAATGCGGATGAGTTGGCGCATGGTCTTCACATCGAAGCCCGTGCCCTTCGCCTCGGAATAGACTTCCTTGATGTCCTCCGCGAGAGCGCGCTTCTCCTCCTCCAGTCGCTCGATGCGCTCGATGAAGGATTTGAGCCGCTCAGCGGCGATGCCCCCCTTATCCGCCATTCCCCGCTCCGCTCAGTGCTTGTGGCTCTCGGCGAAGCCCTTCTTTTGCGCGGGCGTCGCGTCCTTCTGGTGCTTCTGCTTCCACTCGTCATAGGGCATGCCGTAGACGATCTCGCGTGCGGCCGGATCGGCGACTTCGATGCCGCGCTCGGCCGCGGCCTCCCGATACCAGCGCGAGAGACAGTTGCGGCAGAAGCCCGCGAGATTCATGAGATCGATGTTCTGCACGTCCGTGCGCTCGCGCAGGTGCTGCACGAGGCGGCGGAAGGCGGCGGCCTCGAGCTCGGTTCGAGTCTTGTCGTCCATGCGGAACTCCCGTCTTGCGGTCCCTCTATATGGCGCCTCGTGGCGCTCAATGCGAGGGTCAATAGTGCTTGACGCGATAGAGGCCGGGGTCCTCGAGGATCGGCACCAGATAGCGATGGAGCCGGTCCGCCCACTCCCGCTGTCCTGCGGCCTCCGCGATCAGGTCCTGGCGGATCTCCACCGCGACATGTGGTAGGCCGCGCGCGACTGCATGGGTGCGCACGCTGTGGCCCGCGGGCTCGCGGGCCGAATAGGGCTCGTTGTCGCCGACCACGAGGCCCTTCTCACGCCGGAGTGCCGCCATGAACGGCACCGGGATGCGCGGGTCCTTGTCCCAGAGGATGCCGATGTGCCAGGGCCGATTGAACCCGTTCATGACCGGCGTGAAGCTGTGGACCGAGAGCACCGCCGGATGGACCCCGCGCGCGGCGAAGCGGTCGAGCGCCGCCTCGATTGCGGCGTGATAGGGGCGGAAGAGCGCCTCGACCCGTGCGCGGCGCTGCTCCGGGGCGAGGTCCCGATTGCCGGGGACCTCGATCCCGTCGCTGACCGGCGGGATCGAGGTGGGGTCGTCGAGATTGCGGTTGCAGTCGATGACGAGGCGCGAATAGCCCGCGAGCAGCGCGGGCGCGTCGAGCCGCGTCGCGAGATCGCGCGTCACCGCGGCGGCGCCGATGTCCCAAGCGATGTGCAGGGAGAGCTGCTCCTTGTCGAGCCCGAGATTGTGCAGCGCGCGGGGCACCGCGCGGCTGGCGTGATCGCAGGTGAGCAGGACCGGCGTCCTACCTTCGCCGTCGACGTGCTCGACCGGCGGGGGATCGGAGGGGGTGAGGAGGCTGGTCATGGCCGGTGTCCTCATCCTCCCGCGCTGCACGCGGGCCGCAACGCTGTCCCGCACAGCGGGAAAGGGACAGCAAGGAAGTGAGGGTCTCGCCGCATCTCGCCGCCTCTACACCACTTGGAATCCATGCGCAAAGGGATCGCGGTCGTCGACGAAGATGGTGTTGTAGCCCGTGACTCGCGCCCAGCCAGCAATGCTCGGCATGATCGCGGGCTTATTGCCGACAGAGCCAGCACGCTCGACGCGGCCCTCGAAGAGGCTGCCGATGATGCTCTCGTGCACGAACCGCTCGCCGACCTTGAGTTTCCCCTTGGCGACGAGCTGCGCCATCCGTGCGGAGGTGCCGGTGCCGCAGGGTGAGCGGTCGATGGCGCGGTCGCCATAGAAGACCGCATTCCGCCCATGAGCCTTGGGATCGCGCGGCTTTCCCGTCCACATCACATGGCTGACGCCGCGTATCGTCGGGTTCTCGGGGTGGACGGGCTCTAGCTTCTCGCGCATGAGATTGCGCACGATCGGGCTCAAACGCTGCACCTCGCCCGCCGACAGGCTCTCGAGGCCTGGAAAGCCCGGCTGCGGATCGACGATCGCGTAGTAGTTGCCGCCATAGGCGACATCGACCTCGAGCGGGCCGAGGTCAGGTACCTCGATCGAGACTCCCGTCGCCTCGAGAAAACTCGCGACATTGAAGAGGCGCACGCGGTCGATGAAACGGCCGTCGCGCTCGAACTCCACCTCGACCCTGCCCGCGGGCGCGTCGAGGGCAAGCCGCCCCTCGTTCCGCGGCGTGACGAGACCCTGCTCCAGCGCCACCGTCACCGTCCCAATGGTGCCGTGCCCGCACATGGGGAGGCAGCCTGAGGTCTCGATGAAGACGAGCCCCATGTCGCAATCGTCGCGCAGCGGCTTATAGAGCACCGAGCCCGACATGACGTCGTGGCCCCTGGGCTCGAACATGAGCGCGCGGCGGATCCAGTCGAAGCGCTGCACGAAATCCTGCCGATAGTCGCTCATGGTCTCGCCCAGGAGCGGAGGACTGCCGCCGGCTACCACCCGTACGGGATTGCCGCAGGTGTGCGCATCAATGCAGAAGAACGTGTTGCTCGCCATCGTCGCGCGTAGCCTTCAGAGCTTCGGCCGGGAGGCGATCGCCTCCTCGTAGATGCGCGTGACGCGCTTCCTCTCCTCGCCCTCGAGCGCGAGCCGCGGCGCGCGCGTAACCTCGCTGCCGTTTCCGACGATCGCCTGCCCGAGCTTGATGTACTGAACAAGCTTCGGAAAGGTGTCGAGGTGGAGCGTTGGCATAAGCCAGCGATAGATCGCCCGCGCCCTCTCCCATTCGCCTTTGGCGGCGAGCTCGTAGAGTTGGACGCTCTCGCGCGGGAAGACGTTGATGAGGCCTGCGACCCAGCCGGTGGCACCCAGCAGCATGCTCTCGAGGATCAGATCGTCGACGCCGCAAAAGAGGATGTAGCGGTCGCCGGTCAAATTCACGATATCCGTGAGCCGGCGGAGGTTTTCCGAGGATTCCTTGATGGCGACGACGCGGCGCTCGCTCGCCAATTCCTTGAAGCCCTGGGGCGTCACGTCGACGTTATAAGCGGGCGGGTTGTTGTAGATCATGATCGGCAGTCCGCTCGCCGCCGCGACGCCGCGGAAGTGAGTGAGCGCCTCGCGCTCGTCGGCCTTGTAGACCATCGCCGGCAGAACCATCAGCCCGTCGATCCCGATCTTCTCGCAGTCGCGTGCGTATTGCGCCGCACCCGCGGTCGTGTACTCCGAGACCCCCGAAAGGATGGGCACCCGGCCGCCAACGACCTCCTTGGTGGCCGCCAGCACTTGGCGCTTCTCGGCGGCTTCGAGCGCGGTGTTCTCGCCGACGCTGCCGAGCATGATGAGGCCGTGCACGCCCGCGCGAAGCTGCTCCTCGACGCCGCGCTGGGTCGCGGCGAGGTCGAGGGCGCCATCGGCGCGAAACTGGGTCGTCACCGCTGGGAAAACGCCGCGCCAGGAGACGCTCATCGATCTCTCCTCCGGAAGGGGGGTCGCCGCCCGGGCTCGCCGGGCGGCTGAGAGATTAGCGCCCCCCGAGCCCGCGCGACAACCGCCGACGCCGGCATGGCGGCCCGTCGCCGGGCGCAGCGCGCGCGCTATATCCGGGATTACAGAGGGAACGACCGGGCGCATACTGCGCCGGGCGTCTTCTGACGAGGGAGGTCATCATGAGTGTCGCGCGTGTGACCCAAATAACGTCTTCGTCGCATAAGAGCTTTGACGACGCGGTCCGGAGCGGGCTCGAGCGCGCGAGCCGGACGGTGCGCGGCATCACCGGCTTGCACGTGGTCGAGCAGAAGGCCAAGGTGGTGCAGGGCAAGGTCTCAGAGTACCGGGTGACGATGGATTTGACCTTCGTCTTAGAGGACTGACGGCCGGCCCGAGCCGAAACGAGGCGCCGTTGGGGGCGCGGTTCCAAGGAGGAGGATGTAATGGCAAAGAGCAAGAGAGCCGCGGCCGGGCGCCGTGGCAAGGCCGCGAAGGCGCGCGGCGCGGCAAAGCGCGGGAAGCCCGCGCGCAAGACCGCTAAGCGCAAGGCGGCAAAACCCGCGAAGAAGGCGGCACCCGCCAAGAAGCTCGCCGCACCGAAAAAGAAGGCAGCGGCCAAGAAGGCTGCCCCGCCGAAGAAGCCGATGCGGCCGCCGATCGAGGTGATCGAGGTCGAGACCGTCGAGGAGCCTATCCCCGGCGTCGTCGTCGTGACGGATTACGAGGCCGTACGCATCAATCCCGGCGTGAAGCCGGAATCCGAGGAGAGCTCGGACTAGCAGCCGGCGCGATCGCCAGTTCGCCTGGGCTCGAGGCTCAGGCGAACTGCATCGCATCGTCCCAGACGTTCGTCGGCAGGGGCAGGCCAGCGAGGGTCTCCGTCGCGAGGCCATGAGCGGTCGTAATCCCCAGCGTCTCCACCACGAGCTGGAGCTGGCGCGTGTGCTGCGCCGCATGCCAGGCCGTGCGCTCCAGGAAATCGAGAAGCGTCTGCTCGCCGTAATAGACGTCCGCCTTGGCCGCCAAATCGGCGCTGCCGCCCTCGCGCTCCCACCAGGCGCGGAATCGCCGGCGGATCGCCTCGCCCCACTCCGCGAGCTGCGCGCCCGTCGCGAGCCCCTGTGGCACATCGCGGAAGTAGTCCGCGAATTCGAGCCGTTTGCCGTGCTCGACGAGATCGAGGAAGAGCTCGGGTATCTGGAAGATATGACAGGCGAGCTGGCGGTAGCTGCGTGGACGATTCGGCAGCAGCGTGTCGAGCTTCCCTTCCGGTATCTGCCGCAGGAGCCGGCCGGCCGCCGCTAAGACGGCGTCGACGCGACCGGCAAGCGCCTCGGGCGCGAGCCGCGGCGGCGCCCCATATTGGATGCCGGCGATCCGCGCGACGTCCGCGAGCACTTGGCCATCGACCCACTCCTTGCCGCGCCGCACGATCGGCACGCGGCGAAGGCCGAGCTCCGCCAGCTCCTCGAACCCACGCTTGTCCGCGACCACGTCGACGGAGACGAACGGCACGCCATGCTTCGTCAGGAATTCCTTGGTCCTGAGGCAGCTCGTGCAGCCCGGCATCCAGTAGACGCGGAGCCGAGTGTCCTGTTCTCTTCCATCCATCGCCGTCTCCTCCCAATTCTGCCGGACCGCGGGAATCATTAGACCGCGTGCGCGGCATCGTCAAACCACGGCGCCCCCGCTAGGATCCGGCCGAACTGTTGACGTGTCTCGAAGCCTCGGAAGGAGAAGCACAGTGAAAAGGCGCGGCGGGAAATCTCGGATAGATCGGCTCATTGCATCGATCCTGGTCGGCATCGGCAGTGTCTGTGGATTTGCTTCGGCGGCGGAGATGCCGCCTGCTCCGGGGGTCTATGCCTGCTACGAGACGCGCGCCGCCATGAACGTAACGGGCTGTGTGCGCTCCTCGCTGGGTTGCATGGGTTTCGTGTTCACGCCCGCGCCCGTCATGATGTTCGGCCTCATCGACGCCACCACTTATTCGGATTACGACGGCAAGCGCGGGCACTACACCTACGATGCCCAAAGCGGCATCCTCACCATGACTGACGGATCGCGCGAAGGTTGGAAATACAAGCACACCGCGGATTGGTCGTTCCGTGCGCTCGACGCGAAGGGCGAGGATACGTCCTTCAACTGCCCCCTCGACGACAAGAAGGATCCGCTGAAAAGGCCGTGGTGACGGCTATTCGCGCGCCGGCGGGGCCTGACTCCTGACGCGCGCCACTTCCGACTCGATCTTGGTGCGCCATTCGGGCGAGCCGATGTCGATCGCGGTAGGACAGTGGCTGCAGAGAATGAGCGTGTTCGCCAGCAGCTCGCGCAGGAGCTTCTTGCTCGTCTTGCCGCATTTCGGGCATTGCACGGGCAGGGTCGCTGTATAGAACGGCGCTTCCGCCATGCGCGTCTCCCGAGCAGGAATTTCGACCGTCTCCATCCTAACGCAAATGGCTTGGCCCCGCGATTGCCGGCCGCCCGGCGCCCCCCTATTCTCCGGGGAACGGGAGCAAAGCGAGCCATCGATGGCGGCAAATCCTGCGGTACCGACCGAGCCCCGCGCGCTCCTGCTCAGCCTCTTCGAGGCTGCGCTCGTCGCCGCCGACCCCGCGACTGCAATCCCGCCCAATCTGCCGCCGCCGCCCAAGGGTCGCACGATCGTCGTGGGCGCGGGCAAGGCCGCGGCTTCGATGGCGATGGCGGTGGAGACGCATTGGCCGGGTCCGCTCTCGGGGCTCGTGGTGACGCGCTACCGCCACGGTCTTCCCTGCAAGCGGATCGAGGTGGTAGAGGCCGGGCATCCCGTGCCCGATGCGGCGGGCTCGCGGGCGGCCGCGCGGATTCTGGATATGGTGCGAGGGCTCGGATCCGACGATCTCGTGCTCTGCCTCATCTCCGGCGGCGCCTCGGCCTTGCTGGCACTGCCGGCACCCGGCCTGACGATCGAGGACAAGCGTGCCGTGACAAGCGCGCTCCTCAAGAGCGGTGCCAGCATCGGTGAGATGAACCGCGTCCGGAAGCATCTCTCGGCGATCAAGGGTGGCAGACTCGCCGCCGCCGCCGCGCCGGCCAAGGTGGTGACGCTCGCGATCTCCGACGTTCCCGGCGATGATCCCTCCGTGATCGGCTCCGGCCCGACGGTGGCGGACCCCAGTACCTTCGCCGAGGCACGCGCGATCCTCGCGAAGTACCGCATCGAGCCGCCGGCGGCGGTCGCGGCGCATCTCGCGGCAGCCGCGGAAGAGTCTCCGAAGCCGGGCGATCCTCGGCTCGTCCGCGCGGAGTACCGGATGATCGCGACGCCGCAAGAAGCCCTCGAAGCCGCCGCCCGTGTCGCGAGCAAGGCCGGGCTCGCGCCCGTGATCCTCGGCGATACGATCGAGGGCGAGGCACGAGATGTCGCGCTCGTGCATGCGGGGATTGCTCGGCAGGTCGCGGCCCATCGCTTTCTTGCGGGCGAGCGCGCGCTCCTCCCGCCGGTCGCCCTCATCTCCGGCGGCGAGACCACGGTCACCGTCAAGGGAGAGGGGCGCGGCGGGCGGAACGCGGAGTTCCTCCTGGCACTCGCGGTGGCGCTCGACGGCGCCAAAGGAATCCACGCCATCGCCTGCGATACCGACGGCATCGACGGCACCGAGGACAATGCCGGCGCGCTGCTCGCGCCCGACACGCCGGCCCGCGCTGCCGCGCTCGGCCTATCGCTCAAAGCGAAGCTCGCGGAGAACGACGGCTACGGCGCCTTCGATGCGCTCGACGACCTCGTCATGACCGGTCCTACTCGCACCAATGTCAACGACTTCCGCGCAATCCTCGTCCTGGAATGAGGGAGCAGGCCATGCGTCGTCAGCGCAGCGCCAAGATCGTCGCCACGCTCGGCCCTGCCACCTCGAGCCCGGAATCAATTGCCGCGCTCTTCGCCGCTGGGGTCGATGTCTTCCGCTTCAATTTCAGTCATGGAACCCAGGAGGATCACCGCCTCCGGCTCGAGACCGTGCGCGCTCTCGAGCAGAAGGTCGGCCGGCCGATCGGGATCATGGCGGATTTGCAGGGGCCGAAGCTGCGGCTCGGCACCTTCGAGACCGGCAAGATCGCGCTCACGCTTGGCCAGCGCTTCCGTCTCGATCTAGACAAGAAGGTCGGCGGTCAGGACCGCGCGCCGCTGCCGCATCCTGAGGTCTTCGCGGCGCTAAAGCCCGGTGCGGACTTGCTGCTCGACGACGGCAATGTCCGCCTCAGGGTCGAGAAATGCGGCAAGGACTTCGCGGAGACGACGGTGCTCGCGGGCAGCGCGCTCTCCGACCGCAAGGGCGTCAATGTGCCCGGCGTGGTGCTCCCGCTCTCGCCCTTCACCGCGAAGGACCGTTCCGACCTCGCTTTCGCCCTGAAGCTCGGCGTCGATTTCGTCGCACTTTCCTTCGTGCAACGGCCCGATGACGTGGCGGAAGGGCGGAAGCTGGTCGCGGGACGCGCGGGCGTGCTGGTGAAGCTCGAGAAGCCCGCGGCGATCCAGCGCCTGCAGGAGATCGTGGACCTCGCAGATGCCGTAATGGTCGCGCGCGGCGATCTCGGCGTCGAAATGCCGCCGGAGGACGTGCCGCCGATCCAGCGCGAGATCGTTCGAGTTTGCCGCCGCGCGGGAAAGCCGGTGATCGTGGCGACGCAGATGCTGGAGTCGATGGTGCGGCTCCCGGTGCCGACCCGCGCAGAGGCCTCGGATGTCGCGACGGCGATCTACGAGGGAGCGGACGCCGTGATGCTCTCCGCGGAGACCGCGAGCGGCGCTTATCCCGTCGAGGCGGTGGCGATGATGGAGCGCATCCTCCGCCGCGTCGAAGCCGATCCCAATTTCCAAGCGGCCTTGCAGGGCACGCATGCCGAACCCGAGCACACCGACCCCGACGCCATCAGCGCCGCCGCGCGCCAGGTCGCGCACACCATCGGCGCCGCTGCCATCGTCTCCTACACGACCTCCGGCGCGACCGCGCTTCGCGCGGCGCGCGAGCGGCCGGACGTTCCCGTGATCGGCCTCACCTCAAAAGTCGAGACCGCGCGGCGCCTCGCGCTCGTCTGGGGCGTCCACAGCGTCACTACCAGCGATGTCACAAATTTCACGGACATGGTCGAGAAAGCGATCTCACTCGCGCATGAGGACGGCTTCGCGGAGAAAGGCGCCCGTCTCGTCATTACCGCCGGCGTCCCCTTCGGCACCCCCGGCGCGACGAACGTGCTACGGATCGCTTGGGTCTAGGCAGCTGTCAGCTCTCGGCCGTCAGCTCGACGGATGCCTCATCGCAGATAGCTACCATCAAACCAGCCTATCCATCGGCTTGATCCCCGCGCTTTCCGGGAAGACGCGCGCGAGGGCTTGGGTATCGAGGCCGAGATGGTCGCGGAGGAGGCCCTTCATCACCGCACGGCCGTCCGTGGCGACGCGGAGGTCGCGATCGTCCTGCAGACGGGAAAGGCCGGGCCAATCGCCGGCGACGCGGCCGCCCTTGACCGCACCGCCCATGACGAACATCAGCGAGGCCGTGCCGTGGTCGGTGCCGTTGTTGCCGTTGACGCGAACGGTACGGCCGAATTCCGTGACGGTGACGACGGCTGTCTCCCGCCAGGCATCGCCGAGCGAGGCCGCGAGCGCGTCGAGCCCAGCGGCGAAGCCCGCGAAATTCGTGGCGAGGCGGCCCTTCTCCGCGCCCTCCCCGACATGAGTATCCCAACCACCCATCTCGAGGACCGCGACCCGCGGGCCGTCGGGCGCGGCGAGCAACTTGCCGGCGGCGGCGCAAAGCGGCTTGAAGGATTGCGGACCGAACCCGCCGCCGCCCTTCATGTCGCCGCCGAGGACCTCGTCGGAGAAATTCTGCGCCTTGATGCCCTCCTTGAAGGAGGGCCCAAGCAGGTCGTCGCCGGCGTAGAAGCGCGCAACCACATCGATGAACCCGGACTCTGCCTCGCGAAAGCCTGCTGGCTCCCAGGAGGCGACGGGAACGGAGCCGCGCAGGATGAGGGGTGTGGCGCCACCGACCGCAAGGCCGAGGCGCTGGTCGCCATGCTGCAACAGCGCGAGCGCGCGGTTGAGCCAACCATCGCTCACCCCACGCTTCGCCGAAAGGCCGCTCTCCATGAGGTCCTGCGCATCGAAATGCGAGCGCGTCTGATAACCGTTCCCGGTCGCGTGCACCACCAGGAGCTCATGCTTCGCGTAATAGGGCTGCAGCTGCGCGAGCGAGGGATGGAGGGCGAAATCGGTATTGAGCGCGAGCGCGCCCTCCTGCCCGCCCGGCGGCTTCAGGGCGAGGCTGCCGCGGAGCGCGGCGTAGTTGGGGTCGGATAGCGGCGCGACCGCGGCGAGCCCATCCATCGCGCCACGTTGGAGCACGACGATCAGTCGGCGATTCCCCGGTATGGCCGCGAAGGCCGCGCCCGGCAAGCCCGCTACGGCAAAAGCGCCGCCGATCATCCGCAGGGCATCGCGCCGTCCGATCATGACCCTCACCTCCGCTGGAATTGCGGGCTCGCCACCAGAAGGGCGAGGCCCATGCGTTTGTCGGGTGCGCGGCGCACCGCCTGCTGCACCTCCTCGGGAAGCATCTCGCCAAAGGTATCCGCCATCACCTCCGCGGGATCAGGCGGGTCCGGGAGGCGCTGGGCGAAGGTCTGCGCCCAATCGATACGGCGCAGCGTCGTCTCCGGCGAAACCCAGGCAGAGGCGACATCAGGCCAACCCGCGGGCGAAGGTGCGAGGAAGGCCGGCTGGTCGAGGTTCTTCAGCGTCATGAAGGCCTCCCCCGGCTTTGGAGCCTGGCCCACGATGCGATAGGCGGATATCACGAGCTCGTTGGGCGTGCGCAGCTTCCCGAGCGGCTCGCGCCAAGCTGCCTCCTCCTGGACCACCGCGAGCGTGACGCGGCGGAGATCGCCGCCGGTCTCTTGGAAGACTTTGACAATGCGTTGCACGGCATCGACGGGCGGCGTGTCCGCGATGAAGTGCCGAGCGAGCTTCGTCGCGATGTGGCGAGCGGTCGAGGGATGGGCCGCGAGATTGCGCAGCGCCTGCTCGCCCTCCTCGACCCCTCCCTCGCGATAGACCCGACCCAGCAGCGTCTTGTCGCCGGGCTCGTGGATCTGCGGGAAGAAGCGGAAGATGCCGGCATCGGGAAAGCGCAGCGGCGTGATCGTCCAGCCCGTGAGGATGCGGGCGAGCGCCTCGACATCGGCCTGACCGTAACCGCCGTCGACGCCGAGCGTGTGCAGCTCCAGGAGCTCGCGCCCGAGATTCTCGTTGAGGCCCTTGTTCTGTCGCTGTCCCACGCGCGAGTCCGGACCGAAGGACTGCGCGTTGTCGAGATAGAGCAGCATGGTCGGATGCTTCGTCACCGCGAGGAGCATGTCGACGAAGCGCCCCGTGACGTGCGGCCTGATCGCTTCGCGCTCGAAGGCGCCGACGAAGCCGCGCACGAAGGGCCGCATCGCCGAGACCGTGAAATGGTTGCTCCAGAACTGGACGAGGCGCTCCTGCACCGGAGCATCGCCGAGGACTGCCGCGCGCATCCGAGCGTCGAGCTCGGAGAGGTAGATCTTCTTGAGCTCCTCCTTGAGCGCAGGCTTTTCCTCCTTGTCCTTCCGCGCCTCCAGCATCATCGCGACCG
>Ga0335077_10007359_pt1 | contig 13608 bp, 12 predicted proteins | sample Lox_Sample_31_FD_207151 | JGI IMG/M metagenome (GOLD analysis project Ga0335077, IMG submission 207151) | Soil microbial communities from Loxahatchee National Wildlife Refuge, Florida, United States - Lox_Sample_3.1 | ecosystem: Environmental > Terrestrial > Soil > Wetlands | place: USA...
TCCACGATCAGCTCGCGCAAGAGACGGCAGCGGTTCTCGAGGCTGCCGCCGTATTCGTCGCTCCGCCGGTTGTGCCGGCGCGAGAGGAAATGCAGGGGCAGCGCGAGGTCGTGGCCCGCGTAGACGTAAACGATGTCAAAGCCGGCTTTGCGCGCATTGAGCGCACCCTGCCGCAGCCAGCGGCGGACGTTGCGGATGTCGGACTGGTCCATGGTCCGCGCCGTGATCGGCACCGCGTAGGGAACTGGACGCGCGGTCGGCGCCATAGGGAGCTCGCGGGATTCGAGGTTCATCCCGCGATAGCCCATGAAGGTAAGCTCAATCCCCGCGAGGCTGCCGTGGCGATGAATGAGCTCGACGGTGCGCGCGAGGTAAGGAATATCCTGCGCGTCCCAGAGCCGGATCTCCTTGAGCGTGCTGCCGCTCGGATGCACGTCGCACTGCTCCGTGCAAACGACGGCCCAGCCGCCCTCGGCCTTGATCCCGCGCATGACGGCCATGGGCGTAGGAAACGCGCGCCCCATGCCGTTGCAATGCGGCACCTGATAGAAGCGATTCCGCGCGGTCACCGGCCCGATGCGCACCGGCTCGAACAGCACGTCGTAGCGCGGATCGCGTGGCATCTAATCCCGTTCCACCGCGCCCACCGGTCTCAGCGCCGCAAGAGCCCGAGGCTCATCCAGTCGCCGCTGGGATCGACGCCCGAAGAATGTCGACGATCCGATCGATCGTTTCATGGGGCGTCATGAGAGGCGGAGCGACGCAGATGGTATCGCCGATGGCGGGATCCGCGCTGCCACCGCGAATGCGAATGAGGAGGCCGCGCGAGAGCGCCTCGCGTGCGACCCTTGGACCGAGGCCGATCGCCGGCGCGCGCGTTTTCTTGCTCTCGACGAGCTCGACGCCGCACATCATCCCCAAGCCGCGGACGTCGCCGACGTTCGGCAAGTCCGATAGACTCTGCAGGCCTGCGAGCAGCCGCCGGCCCATGATCGCCGCACGCTCCACCAGATTGTCCCGCTCGATGATTTCGAGATTGGCGACGCCGACGGCACAGCAAGCGGGATGGCCGGAGTAAGTGGCGGCGTGCATGAATTTCTGGTCCGGCGGCGCATCGAGCATCACCTGATGCACCTTGCGTGAGACCATGACCCCGCCCAGCGGCAGGTATGCACTCGTCACACCCTTGGCGAAGGAGACGAGATCCGGCTCCACTCCCCAATGTCCGAGCGCAAACCAGCGCCCCGTGCGGCCGAAGCCCGTGATCACCTCGTCCGCGATGAGCAGGATATCGTGGCGATCGCAGATCTCCCGCAGTCGGGGGAAATACGTATCCGGCGGCACGATCACCCCGCCCGCTCCCATCACGGGCTCGGCGATGATCGCCGCGACCGTCTCGGGGCCCTCTCTGACAACCGCCTGCTCGAATGCCTCGGCGGCCCCGATCCCGGGATCGTCGTTCCCGGCCCAGCGGTAAGGATAGGGCGCGGGTACTTGCAGGAAATTCGGCACGAGCGGGCCGAACATCTTGTGATAGGCAGCCATGCCCGTGGCGCTCATCGCGGCCATCGTCACGCCGTGATAGGCGTGAATGCGCGAGAAGATCTTCACCTTGCCGGGCTTGCCCCGAAGCTTCCAATAGTAGCGGGCGATCTTGAAGGCGGACTCGTTCGATTCCGCGCCCGCCGTGGTGAGGTAGACGCCTGAGGTGCTGGGATAGGCGAGGCTGACCAGCCGCTCCGCCAGCCGGATCGAGGGAATGTTCGACGCGCCCGCATAGGCGGAGGCAAAGGCGAGCTTCGCCATCTGCGTCGCCGCGGCCTCGGCCAATTCCTTGCGGCCGTGGCCGGCGTTCACGTTCCACAGGCTCGAGAGGCCGTCGATGTATTCCTTGCCGTCGGAATCGATCAGCATCTCGCCGCGGCCTTCGACCATGAGGATCGGATGCTCGTGGTCCCTCGGATGATGGAGCGGATGGATTAGGTGACGCCGATCCGACTCGACGAGCGCTGCTGCAGAGTTCATTGGCTGCTCCTCCCGTGCCCGAGAAGTCTATCGCTCCTGCGGCAAATGGCGAGTCTCAAACCTTGACGCCATGGTCCCGCGCGAAGGCCTTGAGCTTGGGGCGGAGCGTGCGGTCGGCTGCGCCGAGATGGCGGCGGATGAGCTCCTCGACCGGCGCCACCGATAGGCTGCGGATCATCGCCTTGACCGGGCCGATGCCGCTTGGCGCCATCGAGAGTGAGCGAACGCCGAGACCCACCAGCGCCATTGCGTCGAGCGGCGAGCCCGCCATCTCGCCGCAGACGCCGACGGGGACGTTCCGCTCATTGGCCGCGCGCACGACCTCCGCGAGCGCGCCAAGAAACGCCGGTGAGAGCGTGTCGTAGCGCTCGGCCAAGCGCGGGTTGCCGCGATCGCTCGCGAAGAGGAATTGCGCGAGGTCGTTGGTGCCGACGGAAAGGAAATCGACGCGGCTCAGAAGCGCCGGAAGCTGAAAGAGCAGCGCCGGCACCTCCACCATGACGCCGGCCTTCACCTCCGTCGGCAGCGGCTCGCCGCGCGAGCGACACCGTGCGAGCTCCTTCTCGAGGACGATCCGCGCGGTCTCGAATTCCGCCACCTCCGCCACCATCGGGAACATCACCTGCAGCGGCCGTCCCACGCTCGCGCGAATGAGCGCGCGGAGTTGCTGGCGCAGCATCGCCGGACGGTCGAGCGCGATCCGGAGCGCGCGCCAGCCCATGGCGGGATTCTCGTCCCGCACCTCCGGCATGTAGGGCAGAAGCTTGTCGCCGCCGATGTCGAGGGTGCGGAACACGACGGGGCGCTCGCGCGCCTGCTCGAGGACTCGGGCGTAGAGATCGACTTGCGCGGCGACGCCGGGGAAGGCGTTCCGGATCATGAAGGGGAGCTCGGTACGAAAGAGCCCGATCCCCTCCGCGCCGGTCTCGTCGAGATGCGGCAAGTCGAGCGTGAGGCCGGCGTTCAAGAGCAGCGAGACAGCAACGCCGTCGCGCGTCTCCGCCGGGAGCGAGCGCAGAGCGGCGTAGCGCGCGCGGTCGCCGATGCGGACCTTGATCGCCTGCTCGACCGACTGCATCACGTCCTCGCCGGGGCGCACGAGGACGTGCGCTTCGTCGCCGTTCACCACCAGGACATCGCCGGCCTCGATGCGCTGCAGCGTGCCCTTGGCGCGGCCGACCATCGGAATGTCGAGGGCGCGCGCGACGATCGCGACGTGCGCCGTCGCCGAGCCCTCCTCGAGCACGACCGCGCGCAAGCGGCGGCGGTCGTAGTCCAGAAGCTCCGCGGGTCCAAGCGAGCGCGCGACCAGCACGAATTCTTCGGGCAACTCCGCGAGCGCCGAGGTCGCGGGATTTCCCGCGAGGTGCTGCAGGAGCCGGTTGGTCAGGTCCTCGAAATCGTGCAAGCGCTCGCGGAGATAGCGGTCGGGTATCTGGCTCATGCGGACGCGGGTGTCGTCCTGGACCTTCGTCACCGCGGCCTCCGCCGTGAGGCCTCCCGAGACCGCCTCGCGCATGCGCTGGATCCAGCCGCGGTCGGCGGCGAACATGCGGTAGGTCTCGAGGATCTCGCGATGCTCGCCGCCGCGCGCCACGTCGCTCTCCGCGAGCATGGCGTCGATCGCGGATTGCATAGAGGAGAGCGCCGCGCGCAGGCGCTCGAGCTCGGCCTGCGGGTCCTCGGCCACTATCTGGCGCGCGACGATGCGCGGCGCGTGGATGACGGCCGCACCCACGGCGAGGCCGGGATTGAGGCGGACGCCGTCGAGGCGGACGACCGAGAGGCCGGTCCCGGTGCCGGGCTGGCGTTCGCTCGGACTCACGAGCTCGCCCGACGCCACGAGCTCCGCCATCACCATCGCAATGGTCTGCAGGACCTCGATGTCGTCCTCGGTGTAGTGGCGCTGGATGCGGTTCTGTACCACGAGGACGCCGAGGACGCGGTCGCCGCGAAGGATCGGCACGCCCATGAGCGAGTGGAAGATCTCCTCGCCGGTCTCCGGACGATAGGCGAAATCGGGATGCGATTGCGCATCCGCGAGCGCCAAGGGCCGCCCACTCGCGGCGATCAAGCCCACGAGACCCTCGCCGACGCGGAGCCGGGTACGGTGCACGGCCTCCGGCCGCAAGCCCTCGGTCGCGAAGAGCTCGAGCACCTCGCCCGCGCGCAGCACGTAGGTCGAGCAGACTTCCGCCACCATGTCGGCGGCGACGATGCGGACGATGGTATTGAGGCGCTCTTGGGCGGTCCCGGAGCCGGCCATCACGTCCCGGAGCCGGCGGAGAAGCCTGCGCGAGCCGGTGATGGCGGAACTCTGTTCCATCACCCCTCCGCCCTGACTCGCTCTCCTTCAGGGACGGGCGCGGTACCGCGCGACAGGAGCGCATCGACCGCTTGGTCCACGAGCTCCTCGAGGATCTCCCGCGTCGATTGCTCCCGGCTCACCATCCCCACACTCTGCCCGGCCATCACCGAGCCCGTCTCGACGTCGCCGTCGATCACGGCGCGCCGCAGCGCCCCAGCCCAGAAATGCTCGATCTCGAGCTGCGCTTCCTTTTGATTGAGCTCGCCCCGGGTGAAACGCTCGATCAGCTGGCGTTGCGTCTCGAGGAAGCGCTGGGTTCCCTGATTCGCGAGCGCGCGGACTGGGATCACGGGAAAGCGCGGGTCGAGCTGCACCGAAGGGACGGCGTCGCGCGCGCCCGCGCGGATGAAGGCCAGCTTGAAGCGGGGATGCGCGATCGATTCGTGTGCGCAGACGAAGCGCGTCCCGAGCTGCACGCCCGCGGCACCCATCTCGAGATAGGAAACGATGGCCTCGCCGCGTCCGATTCCGCCGGCGACGAAGACCGGGACTTCGCGGAGATGCGGCAATATCTCCTGCGCGAGGACCCCGGTCGAGACCGGCCCGATGTGGCCGCCCGCCTCCATGCCCTCGATCACGATCGCATCCGCCCCCATACGCACGAGCTTTTTCGCGATGCTGAGCGCTGGAGCGAAGCAGAGCAGCCGTGCCCCACCCGCCTTGATCCGCGCCACCGCAGCGGCGCTCGGCAGCGCGCCCGCGAGGACGACGTGCCCGACGCGCCGGCGCAGACAGACGTCTATGAGCTCCATCAGCTGCGGGTGGAGCGTGATGAGATTGACCCCGAACGGTCTCGTCGTGAGCGCGAGCGTGCCCACGATTTCCTGATCGAGCTGCTCCGGGTTCATGGAGCCGCAGGCAATGACGCCGAAGCCGCCGCCATCGGAAATCGCGGCCACCAGATGACGCTCGGAGACCCAGGTCATGGCACCGCCCATGATCGCAAGTTCCGTGCCAAGGAACTCGCGCCCGCGACGCCAGAGCATATCGAGCCGGCGCCTAGCGACGAGGCGCGCCTTGCCGTCGGTCTCGGGGATCGCCGGGCGTTCGACCGCGGGCGTCATGGTCTCAGTCGGCGTCGAGGCCGTAGGCGGTGTGGAGGGCGCGAACCGCAAGCTCCGTGTATTCCTCGGCGACGAGCACGCTCACCTTGATCTCGGAGGTCGAGATCACCTGGATGTTGATACCCTTCTCCGCAAGCGCGCGGAACATTTCCTTGGCGACGCCGGCGTGGCTGCGCATGCCGACGCCGATCACGGAGATCTTGACCACGTTTTTGTCGGGCTTGAGCGCGGCGAAGCCGAGCTCCGCGCGCTTCCCCTCGAGCACCTTCACGGCGCGATCGAGGTCGGCCTTGCCGACGGTGAAAGTGAGGTCGGTGAAACGGCCATCCTCGGAGACGTTCTGGACGATCATGTCGACGTTGATGGCATTGTCCGCGAGCGGCCCGAAGATCGCTGCCGCCACTCCCGGTCGGTCCGCGACCTTGAGAAGCGTGATCTTCGCCTCGTCGCGGTTGTATGCGATGCCGCTCACCACTCGCTTTTCCACGATCTCGTCCTCGTCGACTACCAGGGTTCCGGGGGCGTCCGCGAAGCTCGAAAGCACCTGCACGCGGACGCGGTGATTCATCGCCAGCTCGACCGAGCGTGTCTGCAGGACCTTGGCCCCCTGCGAGGCGAGCTCGAGCATCTCCTCATAGGTAATTCTATCGAGCTTCCTGGCCTTCGCAACGATGCGGGGATCGCTGGTGTAGACGCCGTCGACGTCCGTGAAGATGTCGCAGCGGTCGGCGCCGAGCGCGGCCGCGAGCGCCACCGCCGAGGTGTCGGAGCCGCCGCGCCCGAGTGTCGTTATGCGGTGATCGGGGCCGATCCCCTGGAAGCCCGCGACGACCGCAACTTGGCCGTCGCGCATGCGGCGAATCAAATCGTCGGTCGCGATCGCGTCGATGCGAGCCTTGCCATGGACGCCGTCGGTGCGCAGCGGGATCTGCCAACCGAGCCAGGAGCGCGCGTTGACGCCAAGGTTCTGGAGCGCGAGCGCGAGAAGGCCCGCCGTCACCTGCTCGCCCGAGGCGACGACCGTGTCGTATTCGCGGGCGTCGTGCATGGGGCAGGCCTCGCTCGTCCAAGCGACGAGCTGGTTGGTGACGCCCGCCATGGCGGAGACGACGACGGCGACTTCGTTGCCCTTATCGGTCTCGCGCTTGACGCGCTCGGCCACGGCCCTGATGCGCGCCATGTCGGCCACGGAAGTGCCGCCAAATTTCTGCACGATGCGCGCCATCGGGGATCGCGTCCGAAAAGGGAAGTGCGAGAGCCGACCTGGAGCCGGGGTTGCCCTCGCGCGGGGGCGCGTATACATACTCTTGCGGACTGGCGCGAGGCAAGCACGGCCAAAACGCCTCGATGCCTCGGAAAAGCAAGGGAAATCGGGCCATGGCGAACCCCGCCGGGAGTGCAGCGGGCAGCGTCGACAGCGCAGAGGTCGCGCGCTTCGACGCGCTCGCCCGGCGCTGGTGGGACCCGAGCGGGCCGATGGCCCCGCTCCACCGGCTCAATCCGCTGCGGCTCGGCTATCTGCGCGATCGTCTTGCCCTCCATTTCGGCCGCGACACCAGAAGCCTCTCGCCCTTCACGGGGCTGAGCCTCCTCGACATCGGCTGCGGCGGCGGGCTGGTGTCGGAGCCGATGGCGCGGCTCGGATTCAAGGTCACCGGCATCGATGCCGCGCCGACGAACCTCGCGGTGGCGGAGCGCCATGCGGCAGAGTCCGATCTCGCGATCGACTATCGCGAGGCCGCGGCAGAGGATCTCGCGGAGGCCGGTGAGAGCTACGACGCGGTTCTCGCCCTCGAGGTGGTGGAGCACGTCGCCGACCCCAGCCTCTTCCTTGCGGCGGCGGCGCGGCTGGTGCGTCCCGGCGGCGCCTTCATCGGCTCCACCCTCAACCGCACGCCCAAGAGCTTCCTGCTGGGTATCGTGGGCGCCGAGTACGTGCTGCGCTGGCTTCCGCCGGGCACGCATCGCTGGGACCGTTTCATGCGGCCTTCGGAATTCGCGGCGGCGCTCCGCGGGCAAGGGCTCGTGCTGCAGGATCTGACGGGCGCGAGCTACGATTTACTGGCGCGGCGCTGGCGTCTCGGCCACGACCTCGAGGTTAACTATTTCCTGCACGCCGCCAAGCTCGCGGGCTGAAACCTTCGCAAGCGCAGGATTTCTGACGAGTCGCTCTGCCCTTGCCCCCGGATCATTTCAAACGTAAGACATAGGGTGGTGCCGGCCGGGCTAACGCCCCCCGGCAGGTGCCGGGCGTAGCGCCCTGGGGGAGGGCGGGGGAACTGTCGCGGTGGTGCTGGCATGACCGATTTCCGCCCGTCCGGAGGCGAGATGCCGCCTGGGGAAACCACGCGGCTTACCGGCACGATCAAGTGGTTCAATCGAAATAAGGGGTTCGGGTTCATCATCGCCTCCGATGGAGGCGGCGATGTTTTCCTGCCATTGGCCGTGCTGGAGCGATCGGGCTTCACACAGGCCCCGGAGGGAGCGACCGTCACCTTCGACTGCGCGCAAGGTGCCAAGGGGCGGGCGGCGGTGGCGGTGCTGAACATCGACGCCTCGACGGCGCAGCCGAGCCGTGGACACCCCCGCGACCGCGGCGGCGAATCCCGCGGTCCCGGTGAGTCGCTCGATGGCGTCGTGAAATGGTACGACCCCGCGCGCGGCTTCGGCTTCGTCGTGGCGAACGACGGCGGCAAGGACATCTTCGTCCACGTGACCGCGCTCCGCCGCTCCGGGATCGAGATGCTCGCCCCGGGACAAGCGGTGCGCATGACCGTCTCGGAAGCCCCGCGCGGCCGCGAGGCGTCATCGGTAAAGCTGATATAGAAGTCCTCGCGCAGAGGACGCCGAGGATGCGCTGAGGGCGCAGATGATCGAGGATTCATCGAGGTTCTCCGCGACCTCTACGCATCCTCCGCGCTGAGTTTTTCCTTCTTCAGGCCACCTCCGTGACCGAGGCCGTTCTAGACAACCCCACTCGCCACCGCTTCGAACTCGAGCTCGACGGTCACATGGCCCTCTCGGAATATACGCTCGCCCCGGGGGTCATCACTTTCGTCCACACGGTGGTGCCGCCAGAGCTCGAAGGACGCGGTGTCGCCTCGCGGCTCATGAAGGCCGCTCTCGACCAGGTCCGTGCACGAGGGCTCAAGGTGGTAGCGAAATGCCCCTTCGTCGCTGCCTTCATCGCCAAACACGCGGACTACCGGGATCTCCTCGTCTAGGCGCGCCAGGCGCCGACGCCGCCCGCGAAGGCCGTGCCCGCAACGATCGCGAAGGCGAGCGCGTAGCTGCCGCTGAGGCTCACGACCGCGCTGAAGAGCGCGGGCCCCAGCACGATCCCGAGGAAGGTGATGGAGAGCGCGCCGCCGGTCGCGGCCCCCGCCATCCCCGCGGGCGCAAGCGCCGCGATCTCCGCGAGGTAGACGCCGTTCCAGCTGACGCCGGTCGCGCCCAGTATCGCCGTTACCGCGAAGACGGCCGCAAGCGGCCAGCTCGCGGTGATGAGGCCGGTGGCGATCGCCGCACCGGCCATGCTGACGCCGAGAACCCCGAGGAGCCGCCGCGGCGGCAGCAACCGGTCGGCGATCCAGCCGAGAACGATGCGGCCCAAGATGCCGCCGCCTTGCGCCACTGCCATGACGGCGCCCGCCGTGACGAGCGAGAGTTGCGCGCGTTCAGTCAAGAAGGTCACGAGGAAGGTCGCGAAAGAGAGCTGCGTCGCGGAGAAGCTCATCGAGGAGAGCGCGAGCCGCCGAAGCGAGGGCATGCCGAGCACGAGCCGAATCCCCGCCAGGAGACCCGCGGCGGCAGACGCCGCTTTCTCCTCCCCGCGGTCGAATCGCGGACGGAGCGGCTCGACTGCGAAAGCGACGAGGACGCAGGCTATGGCCACCGTGAGCGCCGAACCCTGCCAGCCCAAGGCCAGCCCAAGCGGCGCAACGACCGAGCCCGCGAGCACCCCGCCGACGGGAACACCGGTCTGCTTCAGCGAGAACATGAAGGCGCGACGATGGGGCGGCGTCTGGCGGATCAGAATGTGTGAGCTCGCAGGGGTCACAGCTCCGTAGCCGAGTCCCATGGCGAAGGCACCGAAGATGACGAGCGCGAATTCTCCGCTCGCCGCGGCTGTGAGTCCGATGGCGCAAGCGATGAGGCACCACTGGCTGATGCGCAGCGGACCCGTGCGAGCGAGAAGGCTGCCGCTTCCCGCGGAGGAAACGATCGCCCCGACATAGACGATCGCGGTGAAGATGCCGACGCGCTCGCTCGTCACGCCGATTGCGGGTGCCGCGAGCCCCGCCAGCACCGGCGGCGTGAGCACGGCCATCGAGGCAAGCGCTTGGATCGCTAGGGTGGCGAGGAGGGCAAGCATCGGAGAGAGTCGAAGTGTGAGGTGACGCGCATGCAGGGGTCAATTGATCCATAGGAGGCGCGACGATGCCGACCCTTGGCGCGCCTCCCGTCTCGCGGTACTTATGTGCGGATACGCTGGGGGTCCTTCATTTGCGACCACCTCTGACATCAACGTCAGGGCCGGGCTTGTCCCGACCATCCACGCGCTTCCCGCGCGCGCCGGTCAGCGTGGCGAGACCCTTACACTCTGTCGAAGGCCGAACGGGACAGTCGCGGCATGAGGGCCATGACAGCGGGAACGGACGTTCCCTAGGGCGCGATATCACTTTCGCCCTTCTACTCAAATTCGCGCTCCTGATCGCGCTTTACCTTGCATTTTTCAGTGGAGATCGGCGGCCCGCGATAGACGATGCGGCGACCGCGCGACATCTCCTTGCACCTGGGGAGGCACCACGATGATCGACCCCGGCGTCGTCGAGCTGTCGCGGCTTCAATTCGCGCTGACCGCGCTCTATCACTTCCTCTTCGTGCCGCTGACACTCGGCCTCTCGCTGCTGCTCGCGGTGATGGAGAGCGTCTACGTCATGACCGGGCGCAAGATCTGGAAGGCCATGACGAAGTTCTGGGGCACGCTCTTCGGCATCAACTTCGCCATGGGCGTCGCCACCGGGATCACGATGGAGTTCCAGTTCGGTACCAACTGGGCCTACTACTCGCACTACGTCGGCGACATTTTCGGCGCGCCGCTCGCGATCGAGGGGCTGATGGCTTTCTTCCTCGAAGCGACCTTCGTCGGCATCTTCTTCTTCGGTTGGGACCGGCTCTCGAGGCCGGCGCACCTCGCGGTCACCTGGCTTACGGGGATCGGAGCCAACCTCTCCGCACTCTGGATCCTGATCGCCAATGGCTGGATGCAGAATCCCGTGGGCGCGCAGTTCAACGTGCAGACCATGCGCATGGAGCTCACCTCCTTCGAGGCGCTGCTCTTCAATCCGGTGGCGCAGGCGAAGTTCGTTCACACCGTGAGCGCGGGGTATGTCACGGGTTCGGTCTTCGTTCTGGCGGTGAGCGCCTTCTACATGCTCCGGGGTTGGCACGTGCAGATGGCGCGACGCTCGATGACGGTGGCCGCGAGCTTCGGCCTCGCCTCGGCGCTCTCGGTCGTCGTGCTCGGCGACGAGAGCGGCTATACCGCGACCCTCGACCAGAAAATGAAGATCGCCGCGATCGAGGCGATGTGGGAGACGCAAACGCCGCCCGCGAGCTTCACGCTATTCGGTCTTCCCGACACCGCCGACCATGCAACGCATTACAAGATCGAGATACCCTGGCTCCTCGGGCTCATCGCGACGCGCTCTCTCGACCGGCCCGTCGAAGGGATCGAGGATCTCGTGAGCCAGGGGGTAACGCGAATCCAGAGCGGCATCCTCGCCTACCGAGCATTAGAGACCCTGCGCGGAACCCCCGGCGACGCCGCGGCGCGGACGGTCTTCGACGCGCATGTCCGCGACCTCGGCTACGCGCTCCTGCTCAAGCGCTACACGCCGCGGGTCGTCGATGCAGACGAGGCGGCGATCCGGCGTGCCGCCAACGACCTTATTCCGGACGTCCCCGTGCTGTTCTGGAGCTTCCGCTTCATGGCGGGGCTCGGGTTCTATTTCATCGTGCTCTTTGCGCTCGCCTTCTACATGGCTTCGGCGCGTCGGCTCGATACGCGCTGGTTCCTGCGCATCGCTCTCCTGAGCCTGCCCTTGCCTTGGATTGCGGCCGAGCTCGGCTGGATCGTCGCAGAATACGGACGCCAGCCCTGGGTCGTGGAAGGCGTTCTCCCCACCGATCTCGGCGTCTCGTCGGTCTCGAAAGGCGCCGTGATCGGCTCCCTCGTCGGCTTCGTCGTCTTCTACAGCACGCTCGCGGTCATCGACGTGATGCTGATGCTCCGCGTGATCCGGCGCGGGCCGGCCGCGCCATCGGAGGTCTGAGATGATGCCCCTCGACTATGACATCCTCCGCTTTCTCTGGTGGGCGCTCCTGGGCATCCTGCTCATCGGCTTCGCGGTTCTCGACGGCTACGATCTCGGCACCGCCATGCTGCTCCCCTTCGTCGGCGAGACCGATGCAGAGCGGCGACAGGTGCGGGAGACCGTCGAGGCCAATTGGGAAGGGCATCAGGTTTGGCTCATCCTCGGCGGGGGCGCTGCCTTCGCGGCCTGGCCGCCGCTCTACGCCGCGAGCTTCTCCGGATTTTACATCGCGATGCTGCTGGTGCTCGTGACGCTCATCCTGCGTCCCGTCGGATTCACCTTCCGCGACAAGATTGCGGAGCCGCGCTGGCGCAACAGCTGGGACTGGGCGCTCGCGATCTCCGGCTTCGTGCCGTCGCTGGTCTTCGGCGTCGCCTTCGGCAATCTTCTGCAGGGCGTGCCGTTCAGCTTCGATGCCGACCTGCGTCTCGACTACACCGGCGGCTTCTTCGGCCTCCTCAATCCCTTCGCGCTCCTTTCAGGATTGGTGAGCGTGGCGATGCTTGCAACACAGGGCGGCACCTGGCTCGCGCTCAAGACCGACGGCGCGGTGGCCGAGCGCGCAACGCGGATCGCGAGCGTCGCAGGCCTCGTCGCGGCGGGGCTCTTCGTGCTCGGCGGCATGTGGATTGCCTTTGGCATCGACGGCTATGCGATCTCCGGCACGATCTCGCACACGGGGCCGTCGAATCCGCTCGGAAAGACCGTCGTGCGCGCCCAAGGCGCCTGGCTCGACGTCTACACGATCCACCGGCTCCTGGCGCTGGCGCCGCTCCTCGGCTTCGCCATGCCGCTTGCAGCCTCGCTGCTCGTGGCGCGGCGCGCGCATCTCTCGGCCTTCATCGCGAGCAGCCTCGGCATCGCGGGCATCATCGCAACGGCAGGGATCTCGATGTTCCCGTTCCTGCTGCCCTCCTCGACGCATCCCGAGGTGAGCCTCACCGTCTGGGACAGCTCGAGCAGTCAGCTCACGCTCTTCATCATGCTGATCGCGGTGCTGTTGTTCCTGCCGATCGTGCTCTTCTACACGGGCTGGGCGCTCCGCGTGATGCGAGGGCCGGTGCGGCTCGCGGATGTCGAGCACAGCGAGGATCGATACTGATGCGACGCCCGAACTATCATCGCGAGGGAGACTGATCGCCATGTGGTACTTCAGCTGGGTTCTCGGCCTCGGACTCGCCTGCACTTTCGCGGTCCTGAACGCGATGTGGCTCGAGCTCAGCGAGGATGCCGAGGACTGAGATTTATCCACAATCGCGGCGCAAAACCCCCTCTCAAGAGCATTGGCGGCGCCGATTCGCCGTGATACCGTATCTAGTGGCTGTCGGCTATTGGAGCCACAGCATACGGTGGGGTAAGCGATGGAATCGATCTGGAATCCCGAACGCATCGCGCAACTTACGGAACTCTGGAACCAAGGTCATTCAACCGCGGAAATCGGCCGGCGGATCGGTGTCACCAAGAACGCCGTCGTCGGAAAGGCGCATCGTCTGCTGCTGACGCCGCGGCCCTCTCCCTTGAAGCGCAAGCCCGGTCCGCGGGTGCAGAAGGTGGTGAAGCCCCGGGTGGTCGCGTTGACCGGCCCGAGCTGTTCCTGGCCCATCGGCCATCCCGGCGACAAAGGCTTCCGCTTCTGCGACGCGCCTCCGGTGCCCGGCAAGCCCTACTGCGCCGAGCACGCGCAGATGGCCTACATTCGTCCGAAGAACTCTAGCGCGGCGTAATCGAGACGGGGTGGCGGGCGCCACGTCGGCGCTCGCCGTTCCGAAAT
>Ga0335077_10007360_pt1 | contig 13608 bp, 9 predicted proteins | sample Lox_Sample_31_FD_207151 | JGI IMG/M metagenome (GOLD analysis project Ga0335077, IMG submission 207151) | Soil microbial communities from Loxahatchee National Wildlife Refuge, Florida, United States - Lox_Sample_3.1 | ecosystem: Environmental > Terrestrial > Soil > Wetlands | place: USA: Florida...
GGAGATATGGAATTGAGCGTAAAGGTCGGCGGGGGCGTTCCCGTAATGGTCAGCGTCGCGGGCCCAGACGTTGTTGTGTCTGGCTTCATCGCCCGTATCGTGACCGTGCCAGCCGTAGAGATCTGGGTGGTCGTAACCGAAATGCTTAGTTGGGTACTCGAGACGAACTTCGTCGACTGAACCGCTCCATCCCACAGGAGCTGAGTTCCGTCAGTGAAATTCGTCCCCGTGGCGGTCAGCGTAAATCCATTACTCCCGGCGGCGACGGTCGAGGGTGAGATTGAAGTCAGTGTCGGCGCAACAACGCCTTTGAATCCCCCGCACCCTGTTAGAACTGCCAAGAATACCAGGAAGCCTGGAAATGCACTTGCTCGAGGCACACGCATCTTGATTCGGCCTTTCCGGGAGGACGTTAATTTCAAGCAACGAAAATCAACACCGAAAAACCGGACAGACTACCTCAGATGCAAACTCGTGAAAAAAGGATTGCTATCGCCTCTTTTAGGCCGGACGGGACTATAGGGGTCTCGCTCACTTGGGGCTTTTCATCTCGAGCAACAAAGGTCGAGAGCCGACACTGATCGCTCCTCCACCGGCGCGCTTTTCTCCGCCGGCTTCTGTAATCGAAGCAATATCGCCTGCAGCTGCATACGGTGTCCGGCCCGACGCACTCCACGCAACCCGGAACTGGCCGTTCCCTTTTCTGAGATCACAGATCCACAAACCCGATGAACCGCTCGGCGCGCACGGATTCACGGATGTCGCTCCTGCGAGCCACTCGGCGACCTGCTGCGCGGCCTTGCCTGCCGCCGTGATCCCAGAGCTCTCCCGCCAAAGGGTTCCCCAATCCGGGTTGTCCCACTGGTACCAGTAGGCCCTCGCAATTCCGTTCGTGAAGTTGATCAGGTACCACTTCACGAGAAAGGCAGCCTGTTCCTGCTCATCGGGCAGTTGAGCGTCCTTTCCCCATCCGCCCTCGGTATTCCAGATCGCCCTGTCCGCCAGTTGGTGCTTCGCCATCACAGCCCGAAGCGATTGAATCTGCCGCGCCAGGCCCTCGGGAGGCAGCGCGGGCTGGTCGTTTCTCCCCGCGTATCCATGCCACGCAATTACATCGGCATACTTGCCTCCGCCGGCTTTGAAGTACTCATCGAACCATGCATCATGCGCCATTGGCCACCCGGTTGACGATGGCGCGGGACTGGCAACGATCGCGGCGGGATCGATGGACTTGATGATTCCGTATGCGCGCTCCGCAAGGGCCGCCATCTCCTTGGGGGTGCCTGTCCAGAACCCTGATGCATTTGGTTCATTCCACAACTCATAGCTTGCAATCTTCCCCTTGTAGCGGGTAACGAGCGTGGTAACGAACTCCTCCCAGTCGCCCATCTTCGGTGGTGCTGCGCATCCAAACTTTTTGCCGATGCACTGTTCATCCGGCCTTGTACTCGCCCATCGCGGGACATTCACGAACACATAATCTAGTTGCACATGGTGGCGTTGGGTTTCCTGAACCCAGGTGTCCAATGAATGCCAGTCGTACTGACCCTTGGCAGGCTCGAGTGCGCCCCATGAGACCCCGGCTGGACGAATGCTGCCAAATGGAACTTCGGGCCAATGCCGCGCCGGAGATAGGGTGTGCATCCCGATAAATTCCGGAGAAAACTGCGCTTGTCTCGTCAGATCCGGCCCTTTGCGCTTATCACTGGCTACGGGCCCTGAGCCGTCTGGCTCTGAGCCGAAGATCGCAGAGCAACCAAGAATCGCAATGAGCGCAACGAACCGCGCACGACGCATCGACGCCAACCTCCACTGGGACCGAATCAAAAGCAAGCACAATCTCTGGTCATTGCTCTTAGGATGCAACTCAATCCAAACAGGTTTTGCGCTGCTTTCAATCCGCAGATCCGGGCTGCGCTTGAGCTTGCTTGCTGACCTCGCGCATGGCCTCCGCCGTCGGGACCGGCGCTGTCCGATCGAGGCACGCGCAGCGCGACTGCAGGAACAATTGCAGTAAACCGCGGAGCGAAACTTTTTCTACATCTTCATTTGCAATTCACAACTCTTTAATTTTCTTAAAAGCCACATCAAACCCTTGAGTCAGATCTGCATCCAAGCAATTATTCGCCTCCTGCCTTCAGGAAGCTGCATTTGCAAAATGAATGCCGTCAGAAGTGCATGACCCTTTAACTGTCGGCACCTGTCTCATTTGGCTGTATAAAGCGGTTTCATGGTTCACGAGACGCACACAGCCTTGCGATTCAATGCATCGAGCTGGAACTTGAACGTCACTTCATCGCGCCTCCCCCTGTGTAAGACTGCTAGACTTTGCAATTCATCGGCGCCTCAGTTAGGACGAGTGTCCCCATCTTCAGCTTGAGGCCTCACGGATGAATACGAATGCAATACCGTTTCCGCCGGATGGAAATGAGCAAGCAGTCTCGGCGCAGACGACAATTGTTCTTCCCGTTCAGACTGCCCCTGCCAAGGCGTGGTCTCCTTCGTTGCTGTCGGTTCCTCTCCTCCGCGTGGTTACTGACTCGCTGCTTCTGATCTTCGGCACGATGGTCGGTGGATCGCTCGGTCATCTCCTGCAGATCTCCCACACCTTCGCCCTGAGCACCCGACATCTCTTCATTGGCTCACTGATCTACACGGGAATCGTTCTCTGTTTCTTGCAGAGCGACAATGCATACCCCCGGGTGTGCAGCCTGCTCCACGTCAAAGAAACTGAAACGGTTCTCCGCGTTTCAATCAAAGCCATCATGGTCAGCGTGCTCTTGTGCATCGCTGCACGCTATCCGGTTCCCCGCATGGCCATGCTGGGTGCTTGGATCTTCGGCACGGGGTTCCTTGCGATTGGTCGCGTTTGGGTTCTTGAATCCGTGAGACAGCATCTCGCGCCCACGCTTCCCCAGCGGCGCTCGCTGATCTATGGTGCCAAGCGCACCGCCCGGCGTTTCTTCACGGGTGCGCTCCACTCGCCAATGCTTGGTATTGAACCCGTAGGCTTCGTCGGCAGCGCAAATGAAACCGGCGACTCCATCTTCAGCTACGACTACTTTCAACGCGACTCCCGCCCGATCTTTCGTGAGCCACTTTCGGTGGAGATGCTCAAACGGCTCGAGATTCAGGACATCTACGTGTGCGACGCCGGCGTCTCTGACCACACCCTCAAGCTGATTAGAGAAATCGCTCAAGCCGCAAACTGCTCGCTCTCGCTCGTCGACGACCAGGTAATCCTCGCGAATCGCAATCCCTCCCGCGTCTGGGAGATGGATGGTCTGTTCGTCGCGACCTCCGAGATGAACGATCCGAGCCGCTTCTACCTGGTGGCCAAGAGGCTGATCGATCTGATCTGCTCCGGAATCCTGATCGTTCTCTGCGCTCCCGTATGCGCTCTCCTCGCCCTCACCATCCGGATGGAGTCGAAGGGCCCCGTCTTCTTTCGCCAGACACGCATCGGACAGAACGGCACTCCCTTCGAAATCCTCAAGTTTCGCAGCATGAAGGTCGACGCGCCCAAATATGCCCGTTCTCCGGACGAGCAGACAGACAGCCGTATCACGCGCGTCGGACGCATTCTGAGAAAGACGAGTCTGGATGAAGTCCCGCAACTCATCAACGTACTGAAGGGTGAAATGAGTCTCGTCGGGCCTCGCCCCGAGATGCCCTTCATCACCGCGGAATATGGACCCTGGGAGGCGACGCGCCTCACCGTTCCGCAGGGCATTACCGGCCTCTGGCAGCTGAGTGCCGATCGCCAGTTCGCTATACATCAATCCATTGAGTACGACCTTTATTACATCCAGAACCGCACCGTGCTGATGGACATCGCAATCCTTGTCCACACGCTCGTGTATGCGGCGAAGGGAATCTGAGGAGAGGCTCTTTCAGCTTGGAGAGCCCCTTCCATGGTGACATCGCGCGGCCGGGGGGTTCACGCGAGATGCAAAGGAAAGAATGAAAGTTCTCATGGTCCACAACCGATACCAGCAGCGCGGCGGAGAGGACGCCGTCGTGGATGCCGAAGTGCGCTTGCTGGGCTCAAATGGAATCGATGTCCAGCGCTTCGATGCGGACAACGACTCCATTCATGGTCTGCGGGCCAAGTTGCAGGTCTCTGCCAGCCAGTTCGGTTCTCCTTCAGCCGTGAAGACCGCGTTCTCTCGGGCGCTTTCAGATTTCCGCCCCGACGTCGTGCATGTCCACAACTGGTTTCCAACAGTCTCCGCAACCGTCTTTCGCACTTGCCAGCAGGCGCATGTGCCGGTCGTGCACACGCTGCACAACTACCGTCTTCTCTGTGTGACGGCCACCCTCTTTCGCGACGGCGGCGTTTGCGAGGATTGCATCGGCACGACTTTCCGTACACCTGGCGTGTTCCACAAGTGCTACAGGCAAAGCCGCCTGGGCAGCGCGGTTGCGACCGCCGGTATGCTTGCTCATTGGGCAGCAGGAACCTGGCACCGCTGTGTCGATCGCTTCATTGCATTATCTGAATTCTCAAAGGAAAAGCTCATTCAGGGTGGCCTTCCCGCTCAAAAGATCGTCGTGAAACCCAACTTCATCGACCCCGCCCCAGAGGTCGGATCCGGCGATGGCGGCTATCTGCTCTACGCGGGCCGACTCACCGAGGAAAAGGGCCTCCGCACGCTGCTTGAGTGCTGGCGCTCTGGACCGGATCTGCCCCGTCTCGTCATCGCTGGAACTGGACCCCTGGAAGCTGAGGTGGGCCAAGCTGCGTCGTCGTTACCCAATGTCGACTGGCTTGGCAGCGTGCCCGGCGATCGTGTTCTTGATCTCATGCGGCGTGCGGCAGCAACGATTTGTCCCTCGCTCTGGTATGAGGGAATGCCACGCACAGTCATTGAGTCCTTTGCTGTCGGTACGCCGCTGATCGCATCACACATCGGCTGCTACCCCGAAATGATCGTCGACAACATTTCGGGCGTGCTGTTTCCTACGGGAGACGCGGGTGAGCTGCGCGCCCGCCTCCGTGGCCTGTTGTCAAAGAACGCATTCAGGAACATGCGTCCGGCGGCTCGGCGTCGTTTCGAAAGCGAATATACAGGTGAGAAAAACTTCTCGCGCCTGCTTGGCATCTATCGCTCTGTCCTCTATGCCCGCACGGCGGTGCATTCCACACCGTTTCCGGCGAGAACTTGATGCGTTGCATTTCACACGGATTGACCGAGGCCTTCCCCCTCTCAATCCTCGGAGACCAATAAAGGTGCTGACTGAACACGGTGCCACAACCGGCTTGCAATCAAGGCTATGAACGCATAGCGAGTCGATAAGGAGGTTCCAGTCAATGTCTCTTTCCAATGATCCAATGAAGGGCCTGCTTGCTCCTTACGGTCCCTCTCACCCTGAGGCGAGGCGTGCAGATGATTTTTCCTTCCGCTTTGGCGAAGGAGAGTCGCTCAAGGGAATCTGGAGCGTGATTCGGAAAAGAAAGCGATTCATCTGGACCGCAGGCTTCGTCGGGTTCCTGTTGGCCCTCGCTGCATGCCTCCTGATGAGTCGCCAGTATCTCGGAACTGCGATCATTGAGATCCAGAAGACCGACGCAGCTGAAACCAGCTTGCGCGCGAACGTGGAGCCTCTCCCCTCCACGACCGACGCGATCAAATCCGACATCGCCACCCACATGAGCGTGCTGCAAAGTCCGAATGTAATCATCGCAGTGGTCCGCGACCTCAAGCTTCAGTCTGAACCTCCCTTCGCGTTCAAACCCACGCCCATGGGCTTCTTGACCGGAGCCAACGCCCATATCAGGGACGAAATCAACCGCGGTGTGCCGCTGGACGATGCTCCTTACTCCCGCGACCGCATCCTTGCGATCTTTCAGAAGAAGCTGAAGGTGGAGAACATTCCCGATACGCGTCTGATCAAGGTGCAGTATCTTCACACCGACCCGAATCGCGCTGCTCAGATCGCCAACGCGATCGTTCAGCAGTACATAACCTACGAAGCGCGGTCTCAGGCGACTTCTGACACGCAGCGCTGGCTTTCCGATCAGCTCGCCGAGTTGAAGAGAAACTACGATGAATCGCAACAAAGGCTCGCGGACTTCGAACAGGAAAGCGGCTTCAACGGCATGCTGCTCGGCGCCCTTGGCGAGAACGGGCCCGGCGGAAGCACGCACGTACCCATCCTCGATTCGCTCGATTCGCTTAATCAGCAACTCACTGCGGCAACGGCCGATCGAATCACGAAGGAAGCAATCTACCGGCTGACACAAACCAAGGACCCCGAAACAGTGGCTTCGATCGCCTCTTCCTCACCCGGTTCGGGCGGTGTGGGTAATGCCGCCGCTGAGACGGCTGTCTCGAGTTCAGCTCTCGATCTGCTGCGCACCTTCCGTCAGCACCAGGCTGCTCTCCGTGTGACCTACGCCGACATGCTCACCAAGTATGGGCCGAACAACCAGCACCTCATTGAGACAAAGAGTCAGCTCGACACCGTCAACGCGCAGATCGCCGAAGAAGTTACCCGTATTGGTGAGCGTGCGCGGCAGGAATATCTATTCGCGGTGCACAAAGAGGACGGCCTCCGCCAGGCGCTCACCCAGGCACAAAAGGAAGCCAGCTCGCTCAACACCGGTGCGGTCAAGCTCCAGGCGCTTTCGCAGGAAGCCGCATCCAGCCGTCAGCTCTATGATTCCCTGTACGGAAGGCTCAAGGAACTCAACATCCAGGCTGCCTTGCGCGCGACAAATATTGGCGTTGCAGATCCGGCGCGTCCGGCATCCACTCCGAAGCGTCCGAATCCTCCTCTTTACCTCGCTCTCGGCCTGATCGCAGGCTTGTTTACCGGTGTCACCTCCGCCTTTGTCCGAGAACACATGGACGACACCGTAACCGTCGCACTCCAGCTTCAGGCCGGCGGCAACCTTCCGATGCTTGGCAACATTCCTTCTTCACCGGTCGTGAAGACACTGCCTTCGAAGCTGGGCGGCGAAGACACGCTCGAATCGAGCCCGCTCATCACCGATCCGCGCTCCGCAGGCGCTGAGTCCTTCCGCTCATTGCGCACCGCAATCCAGGTCGCCTCGCAGGCGGGTAGGCTCCGCACACTTCTCGTCACAAGTCCACTCTTCGGCGAGGGTAAGTCCACCGTCGCTTACAACACGGCAGTCGCATTCGCCCTGGCCGGCAAGCGGGTGCTGTTGCTCGATGCGGATATGCGCAAGCCAAATCTCCACGAGTTCTTCAGCAGACCCTGCTCCCCAGGTCTCAGCGATGTCCTGATCGGAAAGTCCAAGGTGTCGGCATGCATTCATTCGCATCGCTCTTTGCCGAACCTCTGGCTGCTTCCCGCCGGATCGGAAACAATTGCTTCCGCTGAGCTGCTCGAGTCCAACGAGTTCGATGAACTCCTCTCGGCGCTCACAGGGCAATACGACCTGATCATCGCCGATAGCCCGCCGATCCTCCTGCTGACTGACGCGCGCGTGCTCTCTGAAAAGTTCGGTGCAACCATCGCCGTGATCCGGGCCCGGCAGACGACCCGCACCGTTCTCAAGAGCCTCTCGTCCGTTCTTGAACTAAGCGGTTCGCGCGCTGTCGGTCTTGTTCTCAACGGGGTCGACACCAACTCCATCGACTACTTCGACGCCTATGGCCACCATGGAAACGGAGACTACCTCGATGCATAGCTCAATGGCTTTTCATCCACGTACGAGTGTCCGAGCCGCATCCATCGGCGTGTTCGGAGTCTTGATTTCTCTCCAGCTGCACGGGCAGTCGTTCGCGCAGATGGGCCAGACTGGCCAGGGCCAGGCGCCACCCGCGGCTGCCTCTGAAGGTCGGCAGACCCCGCTTCCCAACACCCAGGGAACCATTATCAGCGTGCCCGAAGATTTCGCGGGCATGAAACTCGCTCCGGGATTCCTGCTCAATGTCGTGGTTTACGACGAGCCGGACTTCACCGGCCCCACGCGCGTTGATAACGATGGCAACATCAATCTCGCGTTTCTCAAACCCATTCACGTCGCAGGCGATACCGTCGTTCAGGCCAAGGAGCGCATCGAGAAGGCCTTCCGCGATCAGGGAATCCTGAAAAATCCGCAGGTCAGCATCGACGTGCAGCAGTTCGCGACCACCACCGCCACGGTCTTTGGCGAAGTCCAGAACCCTGGCAAAGTCGAGTTGCTCGCTCCGCACAGCCTGCTTGAAGTGCTCGGCATGGTCGGTGGCGAGACTTCTCTCGCGGGCAACGTGATTGAACTCCGGCGCGTCGACGGCGATCCTCCGAGCAAATCCTTCCATTACAAGAGGGGCGGCGACACCTCGGAGATCCGCGATGTCATGGTTCATCCCGGCGACACCGTGATCGTGAAGCGCGCAGGCGTCGTCTACGTGCTTGGCGCCGTCAATCGTCCCGGTGGCTATACGATGCAGGAGCAGGGCGAACTCGATGTAGCTCAGGCCGTGTCCCTTGCCCAGGGCCTCACCATGCAGGCCAAGGTAAGCGGGCTCAGGGTTGTCCAGCATCAGCCCGACGGGCAGATGGTTGAGATCCCCGTCAGCTACAAAGACATCATGGACGGCAAAGAGAAACCCCTGAGTCTCTCTGCCGGCGACATCGTTTACTGCCCTGTCAATAAGGTGAAGACAGTTCTTGGCCAAACCACCGGCCTCGTTGGGCAAACCGCCGCGGCCGCAATCTACGTCACTCATTGATCGGTCGTGTGCCGGAGGACTGCTGCATGCCGTTTTCCATCTACCCCTGGGACCTGAAGACATGGCGCGCAGCGTTCAGTGTCACTGGTCTGCCCGGAATTGCACTCCTGCTGATCCTTCTCGGCGCAATGCTTCAGGTTGAAGACCTTTCCGGCGGAGGCGCGGGACATAGCAGCGCGGCAGCAATCCTGTTGATCCGCACGCCTGCGATTGTCCTCGCCTTTCTCCTGCTTCTCTTTCGCCCTCGCATTGCGGCCATGCGCGCAACTGACCTTCGCTTCGCGTATGCCGTATTTGCCGGGCTCTACTTCTTCTCGACACTCTGGTCGAACATTCCCATCCAGACCCTTGGCAAGAGCGCTGAACTGCTCCTCGCCGGTATGGTGTTCTTCGAAGCCAGCCGGGGCGATGGTCCCATGGTGCGCGTGGAAGGACTGCGTCGGATCACGCTGCTCACCATGTCTACGCTTGGATCGCTAGCCGTCATCGGATTCTGCCTTCGGCTCCCCGGCTTTGTTCAGCACCGGGCCGGCCTGATTAGCAGCACAACTGCACAGGCTCCCTTTCTTTCCGGCAACGGTCTGGGCTATGTCGCCAGCGCACTTATTCTGGTTGTCCTGGCAGAATGGCAGGCACACCGGTTCCGTGCGAGAGTCGCAATCCTTCAGCTGATCTTTGGCCTCGCTCTCTTCAGTGTCTCGGCCAGCCGGACCGCGCTCGGCATTCTCCTCCTTTCCGTTCTCCTTGTGGTCTTCAAGCGCTCAAAGGTCATCGGAGCACTCGCCGTCTGCGCTGTCCTGATTGCCGGCACCATGTTCTCCACAGAAATCGTCACGCGCCTTCAGGGTAAGCAGAACTCCAACAGCTTTGTCACCCTCAGCGGTCGAACTGTTGTATGGACCGCCGCTGTGCGGCAGTTTGAGAAGAACCCAATTCTCGGGGTCGGCGGCGGCGTTGGCGGCAAGATGGTGATTGCAAACATCGGCAATATGTACCTCGAAGCGATGAGCTCACTTCACAACGGATTCCTCGAAGTTCTTACCGGCCTGGGCATCACCGGCTTCCTGATTGCCGTCTATATGTTGTGCCTCGCCACCTGGCGAGCCTGGGGAATATGGAACATTTACCCGCAGTTTGCCGGAACCTACGTGCTCATCATTCACGTCTGGATGACCACCATCATGTCCACCGGCCTGCTCGGCTGGATGGGATACGAAGTGGCCATCTTCCTGTGCATCGTCACCAACCTTGATGTGATACGGGAAGGAACGCGGGATCGCGTGCGCGCAGCAGCGCCGGTCCGTTGGACTGCGGAAGCCTTGCAGCCCCAGCACCAGGCGGCACAATAACACCTTGGTCGGTCGCATCGTGCACCCGCTGGCCGGTACCCGACCACAAAAGCTTGTCCGAGCATCACGGAGGATGAAATCCGGGTGGATCTTCGAGCCACACGTCTAAGCCGGTTCACTCGGGGAAGAAGTGCTCAGACCATCCTTGACCAGTTGCTCGTGAGTGCTTCGAACTTCCTGACGGGAATCATCCTGGTCCGAGGCCTCGGCCTCGTTGACTTTGGAAAGTTCACCATCGGGTACGTGCTCCTGCTCCTCGCCAACAGCATTCAGCTCAGCTTCATCTCCTCGCCCATGATTACGTTGGGCTCACTCTGCGCTCCCGGCGACGAAAGAACTCGCTTTGTCCGTGGTGTATTCGGCATCCAGATCCTCTTTTGTGCAGTCGCTGCCGCAGCAACTGTTGCAGCGGTCATCTTATATATGGCCGTCGATCGTGGCGGCATCCCACGCGGCTTCGTTCTTCCATTTGCTGCGAGCGTTGCCGCCTTCCTCATGCAGGACTGGCTCCGCCGCTACTACTTCACTGTCGGCAAGGCGGCCGCCTCGGTCTGGAACGACGCGCTGAGTTACGTCGGCCAGGTCATTGTGCTTTGTTTCCTGTGGGCAGCTCACCTGCTGACAATCAACTCTGCATTCTGGGCCATCGCTGCCACGTCTGGCCTCGCCTTTGCGGTCGGAGCCGCATTCGAACCCCTCGGCACCGATCGAGAGCAGGCACGTGAAGCCTGGCGCCGCACACGCGCGCTCTCTGTCGATCTCGGCATTGCCAATCAGTTACAGTGGCTCGTCTACCAGGGCGCGATTCTGATAGGCGCCGGTGTCGCAGGACCGAGGGCCGCCGGCGGCGTCCGCGCCACTCAGAACGTCATCGGCCCGGTAAACGTCGCGTTCCAGGCGATGGAGAACATTGTCCCCATCCGCGCAGCCGAAGAAATGCGCCGGGGAGGCATTCAAAAAGCCGCCGGATTCCTCTTCCGCTTCGGCACCGCGGGATTCATCGCTCTGCTTCTCACCTTCTCCGCGGCCTCTCTCGTCTCTGGGAGATTCCTCGCTTTCTTCTACGGCCGTGAATTGCGGCTCTACGCGGCGGTGCTCAATTTGCAGATGCTTTACTTCCTTCTCGCGTGGCCGATTCGACAGCTCACCTTCCTGCTCCGCACGATCGAGAACACAAGGCCAGTCCTTCTCGCATCGGTGGTGGCGGCGCTGATGAGCCTTTCGCTCGTGTATCCGCTGGTTCGCGCCTACGGAGCCCTCGGCATTGTCATGGCTGCGGTTGGCGGCCAGATCGGGAATCTTGTCTATTTGATCGTGGCGTGGACTCGCGTCTCGTCCTCTGCGTCACCTTCCCGGGCCATGGGCAGCACGGCCGAAATGAACTCGTAGTCAGTCGGCAATCATAGCCAGAGGTTGATGCGCGCTTCTAGCTGGCCTTCACCAGGTCCCCTTTCGCCATCCGCTCGCGGGCCAGCAGATAGAGGAATCGGGGAATGTTTTTCAGGTATCTGCCCGCAAGCCTGCGCGGCTCGGTTGCCAGCCGAAATGCCCACTCGAGACCGCTCCGCATCATCCAGCGCGGAGCCTGCCGCTTCGTCCCGGCGATGAAGTCGAATGCAGCGCCAACCGCGAACATGACCGCCGGAACGCGGCCTCGATGTCCAATTACCCACGCCTCCTGCTTCGGACACCCCAGTCCCACAAACAGAAAGCGCATGCCCGACTCGGCCATCTGCGCTACAACTGCCTCGTCCTCTTCCGCGCTCAGCTTACGAAACGGCGGTGACAGCTGGTACACGACACGCAGGTCAGGAAAGCGTCTTCGGACTTCCGCGACAAGCATGGCAAGCGTCGTCTCGTCTCCTCCATAAAACCCCACTGGTATCCCCGACTCCTGCGCGCCGTCGAGCAGCGCGAGTGTTGCGTCCGGGCCGTATACGCGGCTTGCCTCCCGGTGTCCCTGTGCGCGAAGCAGCCATACAATCGGCATCCCATCGATGGCTCGAATGTCAGCGGTATGCAGCGTTTCGCGGAAACCCGGCCGGTCGTGCGCTTCCATGATGTTGTGCATCCCCACAAACGCAATCGCTCGCGATTCCCCGGTCCGTGCCCATGCCTTGCACTTCTCCACGAGTTCCGCGTAGCTGGTGACGGTAAGGTTCACTCCCAGGATGCTGGCCATTCTTCCTCCAGGACGCTCAACAATTCCGGCAGCTGCAAATGGCGGATCAACTACTCTCTTTTGATGCACTTCTCGGCCATTCAGGCGATGCCGAAGGGCGGCAAATTGCGTGAATGCGTCGGCCGGGGCGGGAAGCGGCACGGAATCTCTGTCTTCATCACCGACACCGGCGTCGGAATCAAGCCCCGGGAAGCTCGGAAGCTTTTTGAGCCATTCTTCAGTACGGAATCGACAAAGGGCACTGGCCTCGGTCTTTGGATCCAGTGAGGGGATTGCGCAAAAATACGACCGTGACATTCGCTTTCGAACCCTTCGCCGGGGCTTAGAAGCCATGACAAGTTTTCGAGTGTTCTTCCCAGGCACTGCGTTGCGCAGCCTCCCATCGATTGCAGACGCTACCCCGGTAACCATGGCAGATTTGAACGGTAACCGCCCTTGCCACCGGCAGGCACGACGCCGGACGCTGCCGTGCTTGCTCGGCTAAAGATCAGCGTAAAGTTAAGATTTATCTTTGGTTATCCTTCGGCGTGAGCCCTTCCCGCCGCTTCTATCGGCTCCGAAACTCCGCGCAATCCGCTGGCACAACTCCACTACTAGTACCTAAGTACCATTGTGGATACATAGCTTAGGTGCTAAAACTTGCGTACATTTGTACTGAGCCCGATCCTGCCTAATTGGTTACCGTTGTTACTTACCGAGATGTCCGGCAACTCGGCGCTCACTGAAAGAATTGGGAGCAACGAAATGGGCATTCGAATATTCCCGCCGACAGCCCGGCTGGTGGGCTCTATCCTCCGCAGATCTACCTCCAAAGCTCGCCGCTCCGGCGAACAAGGCAGCGCACTCGTGGAAATGGCATTGGCGTTGCCAATCATGCTCATGGTGCTGACAGGCGTTTTCTCCTTCTCGGTTGTTCTCTATCAGAAGCTGCAGCTGTCCTCGGCGGTCGACAGGGGAGGCAGCGTTCTGTCACTAGAGCGCGGAGACTCCGACCCATGTTTGACGGCCGCAAATGCGATCTACGCAGCGGCCCCTGGCCTCACCAAATCGAACCTCAAGATCAGCTTTACCCTCGGCGGCACAAATACAGGCGGAACCGTCTCTGGCGGCACCAGCGTCGGCAACAACGTAACCACCTGCACGGCATTTGGATCCTCGGGCGCCACACCTCTTCAGTCTGGATGGCCGGCACAGATCTATGCCACCTATCCCTGCAGTTTTGGGATTTACGGAGTACATCTTGGCACTTGCAGTCTCAAGGCCTCGATCACGGAGGTAATTCAATGAACCGTTCCTACCGCTCCTTCGTACGTTCGATCAGGGATGAGCGTGGGCAGATCATTCCCTGGCTCGCCTTTATGGGAGCACTGATTATTGGTGTCGGCGG
>Ga0335077_10007362_pt1 | contig 13607 bp, 13 predicted proteins | sample Lox_Sample_31_FD_207151 | JGI IMG/M metagenome (GOLD analysis project Ga0335077, IMG submission 207151) | Soil microbial communities from Loxahatchee National Wildlife Refuge, Florida, United States - Lox_Sample_3.1 | ecosystem: Environmental > Terrestrial > Soil > Wetlands | place: USA...
ACCGGTGGCACCGAGACGGAGACGACCGTGCGGCGCAACCGGCTGGCGCTCGACTCCCTGGCATTCCGGCCGCGGGTCCTTCGCAACGTCTCGAAGATCGATTGCTCGGGACAATTCCTTCGCGAGCGCATCCGGATACCCGTCGCGCTTGCGCCCGTGGGCTCGGTCGAATCCTTCGATCCCGGAGGCGGCGCCACGGTCGCGGCGGCGGCAGGAGAGTTCGGCGTGCCGATGTTCCTGAGCTCCGTCACGCAGCCTGGGCTCGAGGCAACGGCGACGGCGGCGCCGAGCGCGTGCCGGATCTTCCAGCTCTATGTCCGCGGCGGCGACGACTTCGTCGACGATCACGTCCGGCGCGCAATCGACGGTGGCTACCGCGCCTTCTGCATCACCGTCGATACCGCGATCTATAGCCGCCGCGAGCGGGACATCGCGAGCCGCTTCGTGAAGCCCTGGCGCGCGAGGGCCACGGGGTTCGATTTCCAGGCCGGTCTCAACTGGGATCACGTCAAACGCTTCAAGGACAAGTGGGACATTCCGCTGATCCTCAAGGGCATCGCGACGGCCGAGGACGCGGCACTCGCTTGCGAGCACGGCGTTGCGGCGGTCTACGCTTCCAATCACGGGGGTCGTCAGCTCGATCATGGTCGTGGCAGCCTCGATGTCCTGCCGGAGATTGTCGAGGCCGTGGCAGGCCGCGCAAAGGTCTACGTCGATGGCGCCTTCTGCCGCGGAACCGATGTCGTGAAGGCGATCGCGCTCGGCGCCGATCTCGTCTGCGTGGGACGGCTTTATCTCTATGGGCTCGCCGCCGCTGGCCATGCCGGCGTGCTGCGCGTGCTCGAGCTGATGGAGATGGAAATCAGGTCGGTGCTCGGGCTTCTCGGCGTCGATAGCTTTTCGAAGCTGGACAAATCGTATCTACACAAGGCCGAGCCCGTTCGTACGCCGCATGTTCTGAGCGCCTTGCCCTTGATCGAGGAGGGTTACTAGGGAGCGAATGCGGCGCCGCGCCTCCGCTTCGGAGATCGTCATCGGCTTGACAGCGGTCGTCATCGCCGTCACTGCCGGAGAGCCGCGCGTGCTGACCGTGCGTCGGGTGAGCCATTCGCCCGGAGAGCCCGGGGACGCATCTGAGACATTGCCCTTCGGGCCTTTCGACCCCGTCGGTCACCGCACCCTCGACCTCGGCTTGCGCGCCTGGGTCGGCGAGCAGACAAAGCTGAGCCTCGGCTATGTGGAGCAGCTCTACACCTTCGCCGACCGCGACCGCGAGGCCCGCGTCAGCGAGAGCGCTGCGCGCACGGTCTCGATCGGCTATCTCGCGCTCGTGCGCGAGGCAAAGCCCGCGGGTGAGGGCGGTGCGCAGTGGCAGTATTGGTACCGGTATTTTCCCTGGGAGGACGGACGGAAGGGCAGGCCCTCAATCGTTGCGAAGACGATGCAGCCGCGACTTGCAGCTTGGATCAAGTCCGGGGGCACCGCAGAGGAGCGGCGCCGGCGCGACGAGCGCGTTCGCTTGGCCTTCGGCATGGCGCCCGCGCCCTGGGATGAGGAACGCGTGCTCGATCGGTACGAGCTGCTCTACGAGGCGGGTCTCGTCGCGGAGGCGGCACGGGACCGCGGTGCCCGGGTCGACCCCGAAATACTCAGGCTGGGACAGCCGATGGCCTTCGATCACCGTCGCATTCTCGCGACCGCGATGAGCCGTCTGCGCGGCAAGCTCAAATACCGCCCCGTCGTGTTCGAGCTGATGCCGCCGACCTTCACGCTGCTGCAGCTTCAGCAGGCGGTGGAGGCGCTGGCTGGCGTGGCGCTGCACAAGCAGAACTTTCGCCGCCTCGTGGAGCAGGGCGGGCTCGTCGAGCCGCTGGGCGTGCTCGAACGCGGCACCGGCGGCCGTCCCGCCGAGAAATTCCGCTTCCGCCGCGACGTCCTGGTGGAACGACCGGCGCCGGGCGTGCGTCTTCCGCAGGCGCGGAAAGCCTCCGCAAGCTAAGAGGTCTGGGCTAGCCAGGCCTGGTCGCGCGCGCTGGGGCGACGCTCGAGCCGCGCCGAGAGAAGCGAGCGGGCGCGCGCGTGTCTCCCGCTCTGCATGCAAGCCGCAATGAGCGTATCCTCGAAGACCTCGCGCTGGGCGTGGCTGCCGGCAATGCGAGTGAGATCGGGCATGGCCCGATCGAGCTGCGTCGCGGCTTCGTCGTAGTCGCCGCGGCCATAGGAGCCGAGGCCACGACAGAGGCGCGGCACCACCTCGCCCTGCGGCAGTGTGCCATCCTCCGAGCGACGCTGGAGCTCCGCGATGCGGCGCTCCAGCGCAGCCGCATCCGTCGCGGCGGCGGCCATCGCGGCGTGGAGATCTGCGAAGGTGAGTCCGGTCTTCGGAAAGGCGCGCTCGGCCAACGCTGCGACCTCCGCCCATGGTAATGGGCGCGGCCCCACGCCATAGACGTTGCAGCGCCAAAGGAAGGACGCGGCATCCGCGAGAGTCGGCATGGGCGCAGAGCTCGCGGCGGCGGGGCGGATCGCCGCGCCATAGCGCTCGAAGGCGCGCTCGGGTGCGCCGAGTTCGAGCTCGAAGAGGGCGAGGTGCCAGTTGAGATGGGGATGGAGCTGGCTTCGGCGGTCATAGGCCGGGAGCCACGCTCGCAGAAATGCCGCCCCGGCCTCGCTCTCGCCGAGCTCGACATGGGCGTGGACGCGCGAGTGCGCGCCATGGGCGTTTCTGGGATTGGCGGAAAGCGCGCGCTCGAGAAGCGCAGCACCGCTCTGGGGATTGCCGGTCTCTGCATGGGACCAGCCGAGATAGCCGAGGAACCACCAGTCGCCATTCCAGTGCGGCGCGAGCATCTCGAGGAGCGCACGTTGCGCTTCGTGATGATCGGGGCGACCGCTGAAGGAAAGTATGCCGTAGACCCCCAGCAGCAGCGAGAGCGGCAGCGCATCGCGGGGATGATCGCGGAGCTGCGTGAGGATCGTCTCCTGGGCGCGTGCCGCCTCGCCGTTGACGGCGAGCGCGATCGCCTCGATGTGACGCTGCTCGCGCTCGCTGAGGCTGGGCGCGCAATCGCGGGCGCGTGCGGCGGCTGCCTTGGCCTCATCGAACCGCCCCGCAAGCTGCGCCGCACGAGCGAGCGCGATCCAAGCTAGGCCGAAGCTCGGATCGAGCTCGACTGCACGCGTTAGCAGCCCTTCGGCTCCGGCATTGGCCGAGAGCAGCATGTCGATGCCGGCGACATAGGCGTCGAGCGCCTCGGTCGCCGCAGTCGTCACGGACAATCCGAAACGATCCTGCCGCATGCGTTTCCTCAGGCCCTTTTGGCAATTATTCGTCGTTGGCGGGCTCCTGTTCGGCATCATAAAGCACCTGCAGCACCACGAACCAGCGGTGTTGCTGATCGACGAGCACGCCGCCGCTATCCGCGAGCATCCCGTCTTGCGTCACGGGCACATGGGTGAGGGCCACGGCATCGGCGACATTGCCGCCGACGACGGAAATGTTGCCGGGCACGATTTCGACGACGATCGCGCAATGTCCGGGCCACGGGCTCGAGGTCGGCAGGTCGGCGTAGGTCAAGCCCTGCGCCGAGCCGCGCCCGAGGCAGACGAGATCGCCGAGCTTCGGCGCGTAGGCGTCCGGGGGATGCGCCCGAAGGATCGACGATTTCCCGGCTGCCGCCGCGTTCACATAGATCGCGTGAGTGCCGGAGTAGGGAAAGCGGTTGCCGGCGCCGGCGAGGCGCATCACATAGGAGATGAAGGCGGCCGACCAGGCGTAGCGACCGTCCTCGGAGGCGGGGAAGATGGCGCCGCTCGCATCGTGCTTGCCCGTCCAGCGCACGTCTGGCGACTTGGGATCGAGGCCGATCCACCAGTACTCGCCTACGCGTTGCCAAAGGCCTGGCTGGCGCTCCGGTTTATCCGGCGCGGGCGGCTCTGGCCCCTCGGAACTCGCGGCATCCGCGACGACCCCGCCGAAGAGCCGCCATTCCCGAAGCGCGATCGCGACGGCATCGGTCCGATTGAAGGGCTCGAAGGGTTTGAGCGCAAATTCCGGCGCATGCGGCGACGGCGGTGGTGGCCCCGCGCAAGCCATGAGAATGACCGGGAGAATCAGTAGCAGGGCGGAGGCACGCATGCCCGGCAGTGATGACAAGCCCCGGATATTCTCGCAAGCAATGACTTGACAGCGGTAATGCTCATACCCAGCATTATGGGTGGCGGCAGCGCCGTCTTTTTTCGCCGCTCTAATACTCAGGGAGAGTATAAATGGAACCAGGCACCATCCCCAGCGCCGGAGCCCCACTTGGCCGGGAGGCCTTCTCGGGACGGCTCGGGGAACTCTACGGCAAGGTCGAGCGGGTGATCCCGCCGGGAGAGTGGCGGTTTTTTGCGCCCGACATCGACGCGATCCTGGCGCTGAAGCTCGCACGGCACGCGATCGTACTCGCGCACAATTACCAGACGCCGGAGATCTATCATGGGGTTGCGGATATCGTTGGGGATTCGCTGGCGCTGGCGCGCGCTGCGGCAAAGACCTCTGCAGGGGTGATCGTGCTGGCGGGCGTCCATTTCATGGCGGAGACCGCGAAGCTCCTCAATCCCGAGAAGACCGTGCTCATCCCCGACCTCAAAGCGGGCTGCTCGCTCGCTGCCTCGATCACCGGGGCGGATGTGCGCTTGCTGCGCGAGCGCTATCCGGGGCTTCCCGTCGTGACCTACGTCAATACCTCGGCCGAAGTGAAGGCGGAATCGGACATCTGCTGCACTTCGGGGAATGCTGTCGAGGTGGTGGAGAGCCTGGGCGCGCCGAAAGTGATCTTCATTCCCGACGAGTATCTCGCGCGGAACGTCGCAAAGCAGACGGGGGTGGAGATCGTCGCCTGGAAAGGACATTGCGAGGTGCACGAGCGCTTCAGCGCCGCCGACATCAAAAGCTTCCGCGAGAGCCATCCCGACGTGATCGTGCTGGCGCATCCGGAATGTCCGCCGGAGGTGATCGCAGAGGCGGATTTCGCAGGCTCGACAGCGGGTATGTCGGACTACGTCGCGACACACAAGCCCAGGCGCGTCGTGATGGTCACGGAATGCTCCATGAGCGACAACCTCGCGGCCGATCATCCCGAGGTGGAGTTCGTGCGGCCCTGCAATCTTTGCCCGCACATGAAGCGGATCACGCTCGCGAAGATCCGGCGCTCGCTGGAGACGATGACCCATGCCGTTACCGTCGACCCCACGATTGCCGAGCGGGCCCGCCGCGCGGTCGAGCGTATGCTCACGGTTGGAAAACGCTGAGGGAATCGGCCATGGAGCGAGCTGAAATCATCGGACTCTCCCCCATCATCATCGAGCCCATCGTCCGTGCGGCGCTCGCGGAAGACCTCGGACGCGCTGGCGACATCACCAGCGATGCAATCATTCCCGCGGAAGCGCGGGCACGCGGCATCCTTGCGGCGCGCCAACCGGGGATCGTCGCGGGGATCGAGGTGGCTGCGACGGCCTTCCGCCTGCTCGATCCCCAAACGAAGGTCGAGGTGCTGCGGCACGACGGCGACGATGTCACGGCCGGCGCCGCGATCGCCACTGTCGCGGGGAAGGCGAGGGCGCTGCTCTCGGCGGAGCGGGTAGCACTGAACTTCCTGTGCCGGCTTTCGGGCATCGCGACGGCAACTCGTGCCCTTGTGGATGCCGTTCAAGGCACGCGCGCCCGGGTCTGCGATACGCGAAAGACCACGCCCAGCCTGCGCGCGCTCGAGAAATACGCGGTGCGCGTCGGCGGGGGCGTCAATCACCGCTTCGGCCTCGATGACGCTGTCCTCATCAAGGACAACCACATCGCGCTTGCGGGCGGCATCGGCGCGTCGGTGAGCAAAGCGCGAGAGCGTCTCGGTCACATGGTCAAGATCGAGATCGAGGTGGATCGTCTGGAACAGGTTCGAGAGGCCATCGATGCCCGGGCCGACGTGATCATGCTCGACAACATGCCGATCCCGGATATGCGCCGGGCCGCGGGTATGGCGTCAGCGGCGGGCGTGGTCGTCGAGGCCTCCGGCCGCATTACCGCGGAGAGCGCCGCAGCCATCGCAGCGACCGGGGTCGATATGATCTCCGCGGGATGGATCACGCACAGCGCCCCGATCCTCGACATCGGCCTCGATTTCGAGAGCGACTAGAGCCTTAGCCGGCTCGCGCGGCTCCCAGCAGAAGCTCCAGCGCGCGCTGCGTCGAGGCCTCGCGCACGGCCTTACGGTCGCCGGGGAAGATATGGCGCTCCGTCCGCACGGCCCGCCCCTTGCGAAGAATCCCGAGATAAACGAGGCCGACCGGCTTCGTGGGCGTGGCGCCGCCGGGTCCGGCGATCCCCGTGATCGAGACCGCGAGGTCGACGGGCGCATGGCCGACGGCACCCTCGGCCATGCCGGCAGCGACCTCCGCACTCACGGCGCCGTGGGAGTCGATGAGTTCCGCTGGCACGCCCAGCAATTCCATCTTGGCCGCGTTGGAATACGTCACGAACCCGCGCTCCACCACGTCCGACGAGCCCGCAATCTCCGTCAATGCCGCGACCACCATGCCACCAGTGCAGGACTCCGCGGTTGCGAGTTTGAGGGAGTGCCGCCGACACACCTCAAGTATCGCTTTGGCAAGGCCAGAAAAATCATGTGACATGAGAGAGTTCCGGATAGATCTTAATGCCGATGAGCAGAACGGCGCCGGCATAAACTGCCGCCGCAAGATCATCGACCATCACGCCGAATCCATTGCGGAATTTGGCTTCAATCTGACGGATCGGCCAGGGCTTGAGGATATCGAAGATCCGGAAGAGCACGAAGCCGAACGCGAAGGCCCAGGGAGAATGCGGAGCGAGGGCGAGCGCGAGGGCCTGGCCGACGACCTCGTCGATGACGATGAATCCGGGATCGGCGATACCGCTCATCCGGCCGACGCTATCGGAGGCCCACAAGCCCGCGGCGAGGAGAATCGCGCAGAGAGGAAGAAGCGAGCTCGGCTGCGGGATCGCCCACGCGATCGCGACTCCCACAAGCGAGCCCCAGGTCCCCGGCGCCGCCGGTAGAAGGCCCACCCCGCCGACGCTCGCGAGCAGCATCGCGGGATCACCGAGCGGCGGTCGCGCCATGCGTTCAGGTCCGGAACGGCAGGCGGATCGTCGCCACCGCTTGCGCGGCGATCCCTTCCTCGCGCCCGGTGAAGCCGAGCTTCTCGGTGGTAGTCGCCTTGACGCTCACGCGGTCGCGGGCAAGGCCGAGTATCTCCGCGATCCGTGCGACCATGGCGTCCCGATGCGGCGCGATTTTCGGACGTTCGCAGACGAGGGTCACGTCGACATGCGCGATGCGCCCGCCGCGCGCTGCGACGAGCTCGGCGGCGTGGCTAAGGAATCGGTCGGAGGAGGCGCCGCGCCAGCGCGGGTCGCTCGGCGGGAAGTGCTGGCCGATGTCTCCGGCGCCAAGCGCCCCCAGGATCGCGTCGGTGATCGCGTGCAAGCCGACATCCGAGTCGGAGTGTCCAATGAGAGCGTGCGTGTGCGGCACCGCGATCCCGCAAAGCCAGACCCGCTCGCCGGGCCCGAGCGGGTGCACGTCGTAGCCTTGCCCCGTCCTGACATCGCCGAGCCCCGCGGCGAGCGAGCGCTCGGCGCGGGCGAGATCATCGGAGGTCGTCACCTTGAAATTCTCCTCGCTCCCGGGGACGAGCGCCACCGCGAGACCCGCGCGCTCCGCCACCGCCGCGTCGTCCGAGAGCTCGAGCCCCGCGGCGGCGCGGTGTGCCTCCAGGATGGGGCGGTAGTGGAACGCCTGAGGCGTCTGTGCGCGCCAGAGCTGGCTGCGGTCGACGGTCTCGACGATGGTCCCGTCGCGCCCGCGCTTCACCGTGTCGGCGACGGGAAGCGCGGGGATCGCGCCGGGAGCGCGCTCCAATGCAAGGAGCACGCGGTCGACGAGCGCCTCCTCGACGAAGGGGCGCGCGCCATCGTGAATGGCAACTGTCTCGGGTGCGCTCTCGGCGAGACTCTCGAGACCGAGGCGCACGGAATCCTGTCGTTGCGCGCCACCGTCAACCGGCGGAAGCAAACTCAGTCCCCGTGCGCACTCGTCATAGAGCGCTCGGTCGGCGGGATGGATGACCGCGCGCACGGCCGAGAGTCTCGGGTGACGCGCGAGTGCGCGCAGCGTGTGGCGCAGCAGCGGCTCTCCCGCCAACGGCAGATATTGCTTCGGAAGCGGCCCGCCGATGCGAGTGCCGCGACCCGCCGCTACCACCAGCGCGATGCAGGAACTCATCCGGCGCACCCTAATGCACGCGCAGGTCCGTTGCAAAGCAAGGTCGAACGGAAACGCAGGAGGTCGATCTAGCGCGATGCGTGCGCGGGGTCCGCACGATGCCGCGAGTGAAACCGGCGCTGCTTCGCGCGATTGCCGCAGACCTCCATCTCGCACCAGCGGCGGCTCTTGTTCTTCGTGGTGTCGAAGAAGAGCCAGCCGCAGGAATCTCCGGCGCATTGCTTGATCCGCGAGAGATCGGCCTGGGTCAGAAGGGTGAGCGCAGAGAGCGTGATCGGCCCCAGGATCGCCTCGGCGGGCGTTTCCATGGGGTTCCAAGCCCAGACGAAGGTTCCCGCCATGGGGATCAGCCGCGCGCCGGAGACGCATTGGCCGTGGATACGCGTGAGCTGCTGCACGAATCTTTCCTCGGGAGCGCGTTTAGCCGCCACCGCCGCGGCGATTGCGTAAATGAGGTCGCGGAGCGCGAGCGCGCCCGCGAGAAGCTTCGCCGCCGAGCGCCGGTGGCGGGCGAGCGCCCGACGGGCCCTCTCGCCGTCGGCCGCCGTCAGCACATTCGCATGACAGGCCCATGCGATGACGTGCTCCGGCCGCACGAGATGGTCCCGGTGAGTCGCCGTGCCTCGGCCCGAGGCGGTGTTCGCGAAGTCGAGGGCGAGCTCCTTGCCGACCAGCGGCAAGCTTCCGGCGCGGGATGTATCGGCAGTCAATGGCACTTCCATCTAACTATCTAAATAGAATTTACACGTTATCGTCAAGGGACTAGCGTTGCCATGTGACCGGCAAAACGGTGAATGCCGGTTAACACATCCGGGGAGGATCGCAATGCTCAGGAAGCAGTTTCTCGTGGGTCCGCTCGCACTGCTGGCGGTGGCGGCATTGGGGGCAAGCGCCCTTGCGGCGGAGTTGCTCGCGGGCAAGGAAATCCACATCGGGATAGGCGGGCCGCTTACGACGCCATCCGCCACCTTCGGGATCGAGATGCGCCAAGCGGTCGATCTCGCGATCGCGGAGGCGAACGCCAAGGGCGGCATTCTCGGAGCGAAGGTCGTCGGCATCGCCGGTGATGACGCCGCCAACAATGCGACCGGCGAGACCGTCGCGAAGGGCTTCTGCAGCGATCCCGCCGTGCTCGGCGTCATCGGGCACGTCAACAGCGGCGTCACGATCGACGTCTCCACGATCTATGCGGGCTGCGGGCTGTCGATGATCACGCCGATGTCCTCGAACCCCGCGGTTACGGATCGCGGCCTCTCGGGCATCTTCCGTCTCACGAACCGGGACGACCGGAAGGGCCCGGGGCTCGCGAATTACCTCGTGACGACCATGAAGAAGCATCGTGCCGTCGTGTTCGATGACGGGACGCCCTACGGCACTGGCCTCGCCGATCTCTTCTCGAAGGGTTTCGAGGCAAAGGGCGGCGTCATCGTCAAGCGCCAGAGCGTCAAGGCCGGTGAGACCCAATTCGATCAGCTCGTGAAGTCGCTTCCGCCCGACTTCGACGTGGTCGTGTTCGCGGGCATCCGCGAGGGCGCGCTGATCCTCAAGGAGATGCGTACGCAGGGGCGCAATCAGCTCTTCGCCTGCGGCGACGGCTGCTGGGACGTGAAGGGCTTCATCCTTGCCTCGGAGGGCGCGGCGGCGAAAGGCGAGGGGGTGCGCGTCCTTTCCGCGGCACCGGCGCTCGGCAAAGTCCCGGGCTCCGCCGACTTCGCCAAGCGATACGAGGCGAAATTCGGGCCGATCAACAACTATGCCGCGAACTCCTATGACTCCGCGCGGGTGCTCTTGGCGGCGATCACGGCTGCGGCAAAAAAGGATCACGGGCTCCCATCCCGCGCGGATGTGCTCGCGGCGCTCAAGGCAATCAAGTTTCAAGGCATCGCCTACGCTCGCCCGGTCGAATGGACACCCAATGGGGACAACACGGCAGCGGTGATCTTCGTGAATATCGTTGCTGGCGACGCCTTCAAGGAGATTGCGGAAATCCGCCAGTGAGCCGATCCCGCGAGGCTCGATCTCCGACTTAGCAGGAGAGAGCGGGAATGCGTATAGTCCCGCCATGTCCGGCGGCGCACTCTACGGCGTTCTCGCTCTTCTCGCGCTCATTCCGATGGCCGCGTTACGCCTGCGCGCGACGGAACGGCGCGATTTCCTCTTTTGGCTTTGTCTCGGGATCGCGATCGCGGGGCCCGCGATTTCGGCGGCGGCCCAGCTCGGCGGTGTCTGGCGCACGGGCTTTGCGATGTCGCTCTGGCTCACGATCGCGGTGACGCTCGCGCTCTTCGCCTGCCTCTCGGCATTGCAGCGTCAGGCATGGCGCCTCGCGCCGATTCTGCTGCCCTATCTTCTTCTCCTCGGCGCGATCGCGCTGGTCTGGCAGCGCGCACCGGAACGGCCGCTCGTCGAGGGCGTGCCCGTGGGTTGGTTCGGCGCCCACATCCTCTTTGCGCTGATGACCTATGGGCTCCTGACGCTCGCCGCCGTCGCTGGTGCGGCGGTGGTGCTGCAGGAGCGCGCGCTCAAGGCCAAACGCCCGACCGAGCTCACCCGGAGCCTGCCGGCCGTCTTCGAGGGGGAGCGGCTGCAACTCGGCCTGCTCGTCGCGAGCGAGGCCGTTCTTGCGCTCGGCCTTGCGAGCGGCATGGCCGCCGAGCATTTTCTGAACGGCCGACTCCTCGTGTTCGATCACAAGACGACTCTCTCGCTCGCAGCGTTCATAGCGATTGCGCTCCTACTTGTTGCGCATCGCTTCACGGGTGTGCGCGGGCAACGCGTGGCGAGAGGCGTGCTCATGGCCTATCTGCTGCTCACGCTGGCGTATCCGGGGGTAAAATTCGTAACCGATGTCCTCATGGGTTGATCTGTTGTCTGGAGTCGCTTCATGTTGCATTGCAAAAGATTTTGGATATGATGATTGAACAAGAATTAAGCAAATCGCCTCGTAGCACAAAAAATGAGCATCGAGATAGGTCCCGTCCGCCTGGATGACCCCGTCATTTTGGCCCCCATGTCGGGGGTCACGGACCTGCCATTTCGCCGCTTGGTGAAGCGGCACGGCGCGGCACTCGTGGTCTCCGAGATGATCGCGAGCCAGGCGATGATCAGGGCCTCCCGGCAATCCCTGAAGATGGCCGAGAACTGCCCGGAAGAGCAGCCGATGGCGGTGCAACTCGCGGGCTGCGAGCCCGAGGTGATGGCAGAGGCCGCGAAGCTCAACGAGGACCGCGGCGCCGCCATCATCGATATCAATTTCGGCTGTCCCGTGAAAAAGGTGGTGAACGGCCATGCGGGCTCGGCGCTGATGCGCGACGAGGCACATGCCGCGCGCATTCTCGAGGCGACAGTCAAGGCAGTGAAGCTCCCGGTCACGCTCAAGATGCGCACGGGCTGGGATGAGGCCAACCGCAATGCCCCGCGCCTCGCGAGGATCGCGGAGGAGGCGGGGATCCGCATGGTGACGGTACACGGCCGAACGCGCTGCCAGTTTTACGAAGGCTGCGCGGATTGGCGCTTCGTGCGCGACGTCAAGGAGGCCGTGCGCATTCCCGTCGTGGTCAATGGCGATATCGTCACCCTCGACGACGTCGATGCCGCGCGCGAGCAATCCCGCGCGGACGGCGTGATGATCGGGCGCGGCGCTTATGGGAAGCCGTGGTTTCCGGCGCAGGCCATCCATTATCTCCGAACCGGCGAACGCTTGCCGGAGCCGCCGCTCCATCGCCAGCTCGCGACCGTGCTCGAGCATTACGATGCGATGCTCGTCCATTATGGGCGCGAGACGGGGCTGCGCATGGCGCGCAAGCATCTCGGCTGGTACTCGAAGGGGCTGCATGGCTCCTCGGAATTCCGCAGCGAGATCAACCGCGTCGCCGATCCCGAGACCGTAAAGCGAATGCTCCGCGCCTTCTACGAGCCGCAAATCGATCGGCAGGCCGCCTGAAATGCCCGCAAAGCCGAGGGCAGCACCTGCAACGCCGATCCCGCGGCGGCTTTCGGTCGATCCGGGTGCCATCCTGGCGGCACTACCCGATCCCGTGCTGGTGGCTGACGGAGCCGGCATCATCCAGTTCGCGAATGGTGCGACCGAGCAATTTTTCGACACGAGCGCCGCGACCTTGTTGGGTACGCGGCTTGCTGATTTCCTGCCCGCCGACAGCCCGCTCTTCGCGCTGATGGCGAGCGTAAGGCGGAGCGGACACAGCGTTTCCGAATACGGCGTGACGCTCGAGACCCCGCGGCTCGGCTCGCACGTCGTAACCATCCAGGTGACACCGATCGGCGAGGGAAGCGAGTGGCTCGTCGTGATGCTGCAAGAGCGCTCGATCGCGCACAAGATCGACCGTCAGCTCACACATCGTGGGGCCGCTCGCTCTGTGACGGGGATGGCGGCGATGCTCGCGCATGAGGTGAAGAACCCGCTCTCGGGCATTCGCGGCGCGGCGCAGCTTCTCGAGGAGAGTCTCGCGCCGAGCGACCGCGAGCTCACCCGCCTCATCTGCGACGAGGCCGACCGGATCGTGGCGCTGGTCGATCGCATGGAGGTGTTCTCCGACCGCCGACCGCTCGAGCGCCGGCCCGTCAATATCCACGAGGTGCTCGACCGCGTGCGTTTGGTGGCCCAGTCGGGCTTCGCGCGGCACGTTCGCTTCGTCGAGGAATACGATCCCTCGCTGCCGCCGGTGCTCGGCAACCGCGACGCACTCATCCAGATCTTCATGAACCTCATAAAGAACGCCGCCGAGGCGGTGCCGGGCGAGGGCGGGGAAATCCAGATTTCGACGGCGTTTCAGCACGGTGTGCGCCTCGCGGTCGCGGGAAGCTCAGATCGGCTCGAGCTGCCTCTCGTCGTCTCGATCACCGATAATGGCGAGGGGATTCCAGAGGACCTGAGACCGCATCTCTTCGATCCCTTCGTCACCAGCAAGCGCAATGGAACTGGCCTCGGTCTTGCATTGGTCGCGAAGGTGATCGACGACCACGGCGGGGTGATCGAGTTCGATAGCCAGCCGCGGCGGACGGTCTTCCGAGTCTGCCTGCCGATGGCGAGTGAGCCAAAGGCCGGCAAGGAGGACGTGGGATGAGCACCGGCGCGACCATTCTGGTCGCCGACGATGATCGCGCGATTCGTACCGTGCTCGGTCAGGCCCTGGGCCGGTTGGGCTATGAGGTCAAGAGCACGGGGAATGCCGCTACGCTCTGGCGGTGGGTCGAGGACGGCGAGGGCGATCTCGTCATCACCGACGTGGTGATGCCCGACGAGAACGGGCTCGATCTTATCCCTCGCATCAAGCGGCTCCGCCC